>Ga0210394_10001971_pt1 | contig 30027 bp, 33 predicted proteins | sample IncBWC12MmetaG_FD_160121 | JGI IMG/M metagenome (GOLD analysis project Ga0210394, IMG submission 160121) | Forest soil microbial communities from Barre Woods Harvard Forest LTER site, Petersham, Massachusetts, United States - Inc-BW-C-12-M | ecosystem: Environmental > Terrestrial > Soil >... | reverse complement strand
CGCGGCGCCGGTGGATCTCGCCATTGAAGCCGCCCTCGACGCACGCAATTTTTGTTCCTCCGATGTCAAGGCCGATGAGCGAACGGCAAGTCGCGGCGGACGCCATCGAAGAATTCGCGACACGCATGGCTCAACTGCCCTGTTTGTTACAGTTAAGGATGTCACGAGCGAACATTTCGACAATTTGATACGCGTCTTCCTTTGGACCGGCAATCACAGCAACCGGCACGGTCATAAACAACATAATAGCGAGCAACAGGGTACTCATCGCGGTCTTCTCTCCCAACTGCAGAATGAACCCATCGACTTCGATGCTATCGCGTCCGGAGACGGGTCGCGAGTCTAACCTGACTACCGCGAACGGCAGGTATGCGCAAACGCAAGAACGGCTAATCCGCCTCTAGTCGCGAAATGATAACTGGATGTGATTCGCGGTAAGCACAGATCGACTGTGCGCAAGCATTTCCTCTATTCGCTTGGTCACCTCTGCTTTACGGCGATGGCTTCCAAATCGCGACCGGCAGAAATTGGCCGAGAACCGCCGCCCAAATCTAATGGCTATCGCGCGATACTCCCGTCCGTAGGCCGCTCTGATGGCCTTGTATAGCGGGTCGTCGTCGGCACGCACGCGGTCAAGAAGAGAGCGCATAACATTAAAGCTGCCCGCATATATGCCCCTTCAGGATTCAACGACTGCTATAACGATATTCGGGGTGCCGTCGCGAAATGTCTCTTCTCGAAATACTCGCTTGCCCTGCCTATGGAGCGGGTCTGGATCAATGCCTGGCTCAACGAGATCAACCATTACAGACCCGCGGAAACTATCGACGACCCCCTCCGGCACTCTGACTACCGCAGTAAAGTTCGCGGGGTCGCAGATAGGCGCTGCGGCACTGAGTCCACCGAACGAACCTAAATGTTCTCGGCCCTTGAAGCCAGGACCGAGCGGCTGCCGCTTCGTGCCTTTGCCGAACTTTCGCTTGTAACTCTTCTGGTGGTAGTCACCTTTAAGGTGATAGCTTGCGTGCGGATCGGAATCGGCATCGCGCGGGTACACCATGAAATATTCGCCCTTGGCCGACCTTCGAATAACCAGCACCAGCCTCAATTCGGAGCGATCCTCAAGCGCTATTGCATAGCGATACTCGCCCGCAGGACAAGGTTCACTGAACATCACGGACTGACGAGCGCGTGCGATGTCCACCAGTGCTTTCTCGAATACGCCACGCAAACTAGCCACTGTCTCAGCCGGTTGACCGCGTAAGTCGATCTTTTGATTCTTGAGCCAGCCTTCGAAGCAGAGTTCGCTCACGTGCTGCTTTGTATGACTCGTCGCCATTCGTGTTATTTCCGGCCGCGCAGCCGAGATCTTGGCATAGCTGGCCCCTTGGTAGCCATCCAGGCATCGCGACATTCTTGACGAATCTGACTTGGGTTATGCTGATTATCGTTGTAATTGCCAATTACAACGCGCCAATTTTCTGCCAGCCACATCGCATCTATACGTCCGGCTGCGGAGTGGCGCCTTGGTGAAGTCCAGACAACCCTTTGGGATGGTGCAGCAATACCGCGCGAATGCGGAGACCTGTAGTCATATAAAGAAATCCGAAAAGGCAAACCATTGCGAGAGTTAGTGCTTCCAGAATTACCCCGAATGGCCTTGACGGTTTTGTTACGATAACGGCTACAAATCCAACGAATGCGTTTAGCAGCAATAGAAATCCCAGGAGACAGAAAAAATTTGCTTCGGCTAATGCAAGTACAACCCTGTCACCGTCGCCCTCGATCCAATCCGATATCTGCTGCACGCGCGACGCGCGCTTCTCTCGACCGCGTTTCGATATTCCGCGCAGATGCAGAATAACCGAGCCGGAACTCAGGCTCTTGTCCAACAGCCGTTGCAGGTAATTCGCAACAACGTGTAGCACCAAGGCTGCAAACACAACAAATATCCAAAAGTGTGGGGGCATAATCTGCTGAAGAAAGTCGCTCATGCAATTCTCCCTACCATGTTCCTGCCAGTGATGCCACACCGACGCTACCACGGCAACGCCAAAGGTACTATCGGCGGATAATGACCGTATCGAAGAAAGTAACAGGGGTTTGTTACCTGGAGCCCTGGCAGGTAGCTGAGAAAATCTACCTGGCCTTCTTCAGGGCCGCGTCTAAGTCCAACCAAATATCGTCAACACTCTCAATTCCAACGCTCAACCTTAGTAACGCGGGCGGTAGGTGATCCTGACCCGGAATGCTGGCTCGGCGTTCAATCGTAGACTCCACGGCCCCCAAACTCGTTGCATGTTGAATGAGCCGGACGTCCGAACAGACTGCGTCAGCGGCCTCAGCGCCTCCACGAACATCGAAGGAAATGATCGTGCCGAAGCCCTTCAGCTGAGCGCGTGCGATCGGGTGCGTCGGGTGGGTACTTAGTCCAGGATAACGCGTGAATGCTACGGTAGGATGCAAGCTTAAGCGCTCCGCGAGGATCATTGCGTTTGCCTGAGCGCGCTCGAACCTGAGCGCCATTGTGCGCGCGCCACGCACCGCAAGGAATGATTCGAGTGCGCCGGGTGTGGCACCGTGCAATTCACGTGATTTGCGCAAGGCGATAAGGAGATTATTGTTCCTTACTGTAACGACCCCAGCAAGCAAGTCGGAGTGACCACCAATGAACTTGGTCGCGGATTGAAAGGACACGTCCGCGCCTAAATCGAGCGGGCGCTGGTTCAGCGACGTAGCGAACGTGTTATCCACCGCCAAGAGTGCTGATGGCTTTCGTGAGGTCGAACAGATTGCACGCAAGTCGGCCACGACTAACATCGGATTCGACGGGGATTCCAACCAGAGCAGATCAGAGACCGCTGCTGCTTTAACCCAGCCGTCGGTATCGTCTACGGCTAGTCGGCTGACGCTCCACAGGCCCTTCTGCCTCCCCGATTCGGCCAGACCGGCGACCCCCTGGTAACAATCGTCCGGCAGCACAATGCGTGACCCGGCCTGCAGTTGATCGAACACTGCTGCGATACCAGCCATACCGGAAGCGAACGCGACTGAATCGCCTTTCTCCAGAACGCCAACTATTTCCTCCAGCGCTTCCCACGTCGGCGTACTGTCGTCCCGCGCGTAACCGCGATCAGTGCCCAGGACGAAGTTCGACGCGAGCACGGGTGGTATGTTCAGCGGCGAGCCCGGGCGTCGGTCGCGTCCGGCCGCGATGAGCAGCGATTCGGACGTGAGCCCTCCAAAATGATTGTCCGTTTTGGTACTCATAGCCAGTCATTCTAGGGCATTCATGGCTGACAAGTTCATTGCCTTATCGCGGAGGACTGTTTCCAACTCCGTGGGCCAGTCGCCGGAACCAACGACCGCTTACTGCCGTTTAATCTCGCCGATCATATGACTCCAGTTGGCCCGACTTGAGACCGTTCCACGCGTCCGGCTTCTCGAGAGTCCTTATTCTCATCCACGCCGCTAAGGGCAGGGGATTCACCCCTCCAGGAATGCCCGGATGCCTTGAGCGCTTTCGGCTCCGTACACAACGACGGCCTCGATGTGGTTTCCGCCAGTTGAAAGAAACGGAAGCTTGTTATCTGCGGCAAAGGCCTTCATGGGGTCATGATAGGGATCGTCACGCCCGTTCCAAAGAAGAACGGGTACGCCCGCTGTGAGTACGGCGTCCCGCGCACCTTGGAGCTCCTTCAGCGCATCCCAGCAAGCGCGAAGTCCGGGCACGACATCTGGCGTTACCCATTGGACCAATTCGGGAGCAATCGCCCCGGCGGTCTTTAGCAGCGAGTCAAAGCTTAAGGGTCCATCGCTTCCCGGTGGTCTGATCGCTTCTTTACCGGTGACAACGTCCCAACCACCAACCACGAGCGATGACAGGCGCTTAGCATGATATTTCGCAACGCCAACAGACATCCATCCGCCCATGGAATAGCCAACAAGGTTCGCGCGGTCGTATCCCAGATCATCGATGACGGCGACGATATCTTCTGACCGCTGCCGCTGGCCGTAAAGTTTTGGATTGGAGGGCTTATCGCTCAAACCATGGCCAAGCGAGTCAACGCAGGCCACACGGTATTTGTCCCTGAGGGCGCCGACGAAGCAATACTCTTTCCAACTCCTGGCGCTGCTAAGAAGGCCATGCTGGAAGACAACCAGCGGGCCTTCCCCCTCGACTGTGTAGTGGATCTGTTGTCCGCGGTTCGTGACGAATGGCATGTGGCTTCTATAGGACCATCGCGGGTATCGCGCGAACTGGCCGAGATGAGCTTATCATACCCCTGCCCCACCGGATTTCTCCGCTTCACTCACCGACAACTTCTTGAATCACTCTCAGGAAGTTGCCCGGTGGGCGAGAAAACGGTCGCGCTTTATTTCGGTCGCATCGGCTCGAGCCGCTTCCACGAATCGATGAACTGTACAGAGGCGCTGACGAACGCGTCGACATTCGCCTTGCCTCGCTCGGCGCTCGCGAGTGACGGATCGGCCTCACTCCATATGCCTGTGGAAGTCATTTCGCGGGTGGACGTGTGCTTCCCCGTATCCTTTGCCTTCAGCGCTTCGGATAGGAAAATCAGCATCGTCGTCCGATCGGAACCGTCCACTCTCGGCAGCATTGCCTCAAGGTGGGCCGGCAGGGTTAGACGATTCGCTGGCGGGACGCGCTTCATATCGACAAGGTCCGGTATCAGGTAGAGTGATTCGCTGGTTTCAGCAACACCGGCATGATGGTCGAAGCCACTGATCTTGGGCAGTTTCTCGATGGCAGCTTTGAGCGACGCCGGCAGGTGAGCTTCCATGAATGGTCCGTTCGCCTGGTCGAGGTCGACGGCGGTGGCTGACGTCTCATGGTTCATGCGGTCGACGATGAAGCGCGTCGTTGCCGCATTCCCTCCATGCGCATTGAGAAAGATGAAGCGCTTGAAGCCATGACTGATCAAACTCTGGGCGGCTTCGAAGTACACCCTCTCTATGGTTTCAGCTGATAGCGTAATCGTCCCGGGAAATCCCATGTGATAGGGCGAATTGCCCGGCATCAAGATGGGCGCAACTAGGACGTCCGTCTCTTGAGCAATTAGCTCGGCCTCCGCAACACCATTGTAGAAATCCGTTCCGATCGGTCCCTGAGGACCGTGCTGCTCCAAGGCACCCACGGGTATGATCACCATGTCGGTTCGAGTAGAGAGATCCAAAACCTCTGGCCAGGTCATGTCTGGAAGGTAATTCTTGACCTTCAGCGCTCGCCAAAGCGGATTAACCGGTGGTGCTCGCTCAGGAACGCTCGATGCGGTAGCTAGCGCAGCCAGTACGACCGCGAAAAACGCCGCCAACGCAATCACGATACCGCGCATATTTATGTCCCTCCGATTGGTGCCCGTCCGATGGTCCACATCTTAAGTTCAACTTCTTATAGAGCACATTATCCGATGTGTGTAATGCCTGACGGCGCTTCCGATGCAAGACGCAAAGCGCCTACGAATTTCACGCAAAACAACGAGGTGATCACAGCAGTCATGGACCGGAGCGTGCGAACCAGGGAAGGTTCGCACGCAGCCTCCATGGACGGATCCACGGCGGTCCGGGACGTGACTGGTGTGATCACCCTTCTGGTAGGTTCATTTTCCGCAAAAACGGCTTATACCGCGGATCCCCCTTCAGCGGATTCAAAAAAGGCTCGCTCTGAATGCGCCACAAGGTGGGGTCCCTCTGCGTAAACGCCCGTTCCAGCCAGATAAATGCAGCGTCGCTCTCTCCCCGATAGGCGTGAACGCAGGCAATGAGGTACGCCGAGGTGGCCGATGGAAGCTCGGTCAGTCGCTTGAGCGCTGCGTCCGAATCAACCTTCCGGCCCAACGCGTAGCTAATGGCGGCGCGGCCAGACCATTGTCTCGCCTCGTCAGGCTCCAAATCGATTTGCTGGAGAGCCGCTTCCTTCTCCCCATTAAACAGCAGTGCTCTTGCCAGTTGGAAGTGAATTAGAGCGCGGTTCGGAGTGATTTCGAGCGCTCTCTTGAACGCCGCCTCGGCCTCGCTCCAATGTCCCGCCCCTAGTTGGTTTAGGCCAAGAAACATGTAGCCAGCGGGGTACAACGGATCGAGGGCGACCGAAGCATTCAAATCGCGAACGGCCGCATCCCATTGCCCCAGGGCCGTCGGCGCGACGCTGTGCAGGGCAAGGATTCGAGCGTTACCCGGTGCGAGCGCGAGTGCGCGATCGAGTTCGGCCGCGCCTGCAGTCCAGTCCCAGTCATGCTCTATCCGGACGAGCCCGAGTGCGCCCATTGCGAGTTCGGATTGTGGATCGAGAGAGAGCGAGATCTCGGCGTAGCGGCGGGCTTCCTCGTATGCCGTGTCAGGCTGCACAAACCCGGAAGCCGCTCCCCAGCAATATAAATACGCAAGCCAGGCGGGTGCCAGCGCGGACTCCGGCTCGAGCTGCATCGCCTGTCGAAAATAGCTCGCCGCCAGATCGTAACCAGCCTTGTCGAGTCGATCGTAGGCCAGCCGGCCGCGCAGATATAGGCTGTAACCTTCGACACTCTTCAGAGTCGGGCGCAATTTAGGCTCATCGGCGCCGATTGAGACCTGCAGCGCGCGGACAAGTCCTAACGAGATTTCATCCTGCACCTTGAGCACGTCGACAAGATTTCGATCATAGGATTCTGACCAGCGGTGTGCTCCATCGCTCACGTCGATAAGCTGCGCCGTTACCCGCACCCGATCACCCGACTTTCGTACGCTACCTTCGAGCACATAGGCCACTCCCAGCTGCGTGCCGATGGCACGCAGATCTTCGGTTTTTCCCTTGAATTGAAACGAAGAAGTGCGGCTGATGACTTTGAGCCCTGGAACCTTCACCAAAAGATCGATGATCTCCTCCGCCATGCCGTCGGCGAAGTACTCCTGATCCTTCTTCTCGCTCATATCCACGAACGGCAGAACCGCTATGGATTTATCCTTTATCACAGCTACCGAAGGAGCCAGTGCGCCATGCTTCGATGACCAAAAGTAGAGCCCTAAGCCCACCGCTACACCCAGAGCGACGACGACTGCCGTAGCGGCGATTGGGACTCCCTTTTTTGCGCGGCCGGGATGCTTACTCGCGGTGACGTCTTGCGACGAAGTCTTAGGCCCTTGCCCCACCGCCTCCTTGAGCTTCGCCAAGGCCGCCGACATCCCCAATTTCGGCACATCGATCCACTGCGAGTTCGACAGGAAATACTCGAGCTCCGGATTGAGCGCCGCATTATCGATTCGAAACGGAATGATCGCCTTCCGCTTGGATGCCGCCCGCTCCACTTCCCGGGCCACATGGGCAGAGTCGACCGCACTCGCGGACATCACCAACACCACCGCTTTGGCCTCATTGATCGCCCGCACGATGGCATCCGCATATTGCGCGCCCGGCTTTACATCCCGAGGCGCAATCCAGCACTTGAGACCTTGGGCTTCGAGACTCTCGACGATGGAATTGGCAACCGCGGCGTCCTGAGACGCGTAACTCACGAATACGTCGCTGCTTAAGGTTGCCGCGTTGGGGGAGTCGTCAGTCACTCGGCAAATGTATCCTCTGCAAGAACGCCTTATAGCGCGGGTCCGCGACCACGGATCTCAGCAGCGGATCTCGACGGATCCATATGAGGCCCGGATCGTGGCGCGCGCGGGCCCGCTCGAGCCACTGAAGGGCCTCGTCAGGCTTGTCGAAGTAGCCATATATTTCGGCGACCTGGAACTCGGAGCCCGCCGAGTCAGAGACCGCTGCGGCGAGTGCCGCGCGCGCATCGGTGGTCCGCCGCAGCGCCCAGTACGCCAACGGCAGTCCAAGGGGCTTCCAGGACGACGGTTCAGCCTCCATGGCCGCCAAGGCCGCGTTGGGATCGCCACGAGATAACAGCACGATGCCGAGTTGGAAGTGCGCCCCGGGGAATTTAGGGTCAAGTTCGATCATTTCCCGTATCGTCTTCTCTGCATCCGAGAGCTTGTTCTGGTAAAAAAATGCCCTACCCAGGTAGCGATGAACACGCACGTTCAATGGGTCATTATCCAAAGCACGGCGGAAAAATCCTTCCGCGTCGGCGAGGCTGCCGGTCGCCTGCGTCAAGAGGCCCGTGAGATGCAGCACCGATGAGCTGTTCGGGTCGAGCGCTTGGGCCTTGCGCAGCAGGTCGCCCGCGGCGGCCCAGTTAAGCTCGTACTGCAAGCGTGCTGCCGCGAGTGCCCTGTACCCCTCCGCAAGATTCGGGTCGAGCGCGATGGCTCGCTCGGCCGCCGCTCGCGACTTGGTGTAACCAACACCATTCGTATCGACGCCTTCGGACACGCGCAGCGCGTAGCAATCAGCGAGCTCTGCGTAGGCCAACGCATAGTTGGGGTCGATCGCGATTGCGCGGTCGTACAGAACGACTGCCGTGGCAAGATCCTCAGGATTTCCGCGGCCTGAAAAGTACCGTGCTTGCAGCAGGAGATTGTACGCCTCGGTATTGGTCGTCGATCCCGGTGCGGTTTTTAGCAGCGCAAGCTTCAGATGCCCGACTACTGCGCCCGCGATCTCGTCCTGGATCTTGAAGATGTCATCTAGCTTCCGATCGTAAGTTTCCGACCAAACATGGTAGCCGTTGTCGACACGAACCAGCTGCGCAGTAATGCGAAGCGTGTTGCCGGACTTGCGCACACTGCCTTCCAACACATGCGCAACGGCAAGCGCCTTGGCAATTTCGGCGATGGTCGCCGACTTGCCTTTGAAGTAGAACGACGAAGTTCGCGCCGGCACCCGCAAGTCGGGGATTTTCGTCAGCATGTCAATGAGTTCTTCCGACAACCCGTCGGAGAAATATTCCTGGTCCTTCTTTTCACTCATGTCCACAAACGGCAACACGGCGACGGACTTTTCTGGAATTGCCGGTGCAGCGGGACCCGTCGCAGAGACGGTCGCCGCAATCGGCTTCTCCTCGGCGACATGCTTCGACAACCAGAATTTGTCAGCCAGGAGCCAAACGAGCGTTCCTGCGACGACGGCTATGGCCGCCGCGGCCATCCATCTTTTGCGCAGTTCCTGTGCCGCGCGACCGGCGGTCGGACTATCCGCAAGACTGCTGGGCCCGACAGTTGCAGTGGAGTTAAGATGCAGCCGGACAGCTTCGACCAGCTTCGCAATGGCGGCATCCGCACCGACGGCGCCCAATTCGATCCACTGCGACTGATTCAAGAAATATTCGAACGCCCGATTGAGCGGCGCCGCATCAACCTTAAACCCAATGATCGCATGACGTTTGGAGGCCGCACGTTCCAACTCCCTTCCCACGTGCGGAGAAGCGACAGCATCTTTCGAGAGGATGAGGACCAGCACCCGGGACTCATCCAACGCCCGTACGATCCCCTCGGCGTACAGCGTGCCAGGAACCACGTCCCGCGGCGCGATCCAGCACTTTGATCCGGCAGCCTCCAGCGCCGCACATACCTTTTGTGCCAAAGGAGCATCGGCCGAGCCATAGCTGATAAAAACCGGCCGCAGGGATCCGGCAACAGCAGGGCCGGGCGGTTGAGCTCCCGGCGTCGAGGACTGCTCTTTGCCCTCCTCCTCCATCATTCTCGGCTCCCTGCCTTAAACTGTTTAATGCATGCTATGGGTGTAGGAACTTACGCGGCGACCGTTCTCTTGACCGGTTTCCGCGTTCCCGCCACCAATTGCACGCTAACCCCGACTCGCGCCAACATCTTGAGTAAATACTCTACGGACAGTCGCGACAAATCTCCCCGCACGATCTTGGATATCGTCGGTTGCGGCACCCCGAAAGCGGCCGCCGCCTTCGCTTGCGTGAGGCCGTTCCTTTCAATGTATCGCTCGATTTCCACGGCCAGCGTTACCCGCGCCTGCATCGCCGCCGCTTCCCCCTTGGAAAATCCCAAATCCGAAAACACGTTTTTACTCATAACTTCCTCCGACAAGCATTCGATACCGGCGGCGCACTATCTCGATATCCGCTCTCGGTGTCTCAATGCCTTGCTTCGATTCCTTGTGAAACGCGTGCAGCACCTAAACCTTCGTGCCGATTGAGGCCACGTATATCACCCGATAGGCCTCCTTGTTATCGGCGATTCGAATCTCCCGCACGTCACCTCCTACCTGCCGCAAATACTTTCCATGCTTAGGATTCGCGCCCAGCTGCATCCGCGTCAGTTCCCGGCCGAGCTTAAGGCGTGCGCTCCTAAGAAAAGCCGCAGCCACCAAACGTGCGTCGCCTAACCAGCGAACTTCTTTCACGCATCGATTATAGTACTTTTACTATAGCACTATCAACCGTGACCGATTGGGCGAATCTCTGTCAAATAACACCCGTCCCCCTGACAGCGCGCTATAACTTCCCCCACCACCGCCAACGCGAACGCATACCCGTGCGACCACCCGCTCAATCTTGGACGCCGTGTCCACACCCTCCGAGGTGAGAACATAGAATCGAATGTGCCCTGGCCGAGGAAGCGGAGTGTCGACCGCCGGTTCGAGGTGTGCCAAATTATGGCCAGCATCGCGATTAATGCAGAACGTGAATGATTGACGTCAGCGAGGGGCGCGAATAGTCTGAATCCGCCAAGATCCAAGACGTAAGGCGGCCCGTGTCAGAACGCTCCGGTCAGGTCAGCGAGCTGTTGCAGCGATGGGTGAAGGGGGACCATGAAGCCCTGGGTGCGATGGCGCCGATGATTTATGAAGCGCTACGGCGGCTTGCCGATTACCACCTGAAGTCGCGGCTCGACGATCGACAGGGCAAGATCGTGCAGATGAAGTTCTTCGGCGGACTGTCGGCGCCCGACATAGCACAGCTACTCGGCATCTCACTGGCGACGGTGGAGCCCGACTGGCGACGGCGCGAATCTAGCTGCGTCGCGAAATGAGTCGAGCAGCTTCACCATGACTGCGCCCAGTTGGGGGCAAGTCAAAGAACTACTGCACCAAGCAGCCACATTGGATTCGGAGGCGCGTGCCAAGTTCTTGGATCAGGCCTGCGCATCAGATGCTGCGCTACGCGCCGAGTTGGAGTCGCTGCTCTCGGTCGGTGCGGCCCGAGCGCCGAATTTCTGGAATCGCCGGCCACAGGCCAATTCCTCGCAGATGGCGCGAACCTCAATGCCGCGGGCTTGGAGGCCGGGCAGATCTTTGCACAACGGTTTCGGCTCATCCGTGAATTGGGCGAAGGCGGGATGGGGCAGGTGTGGCTCGCGCAGCAAATAGCGCCGGTGGTGCGGCCGGTGGCGCTGAAGTTGATCAGAGCCGGGATGTACGACCAGACAGTCGTACAGCGCTTCCAAGCAGAACGCCAATCCCTTGCGATCATGGATCATCCGACGATCGCCAAGGTGTTCGATGCCGGAGCGACTCCGCAGGGACAACCTTACTTCGTCATGGAGTACGTACCCGGGTTGCCGATCACGGAGTATTGTGATCAGAAAAAACTCCAGATCGCGGAACGGCTCGACCTTTTTATCCAGGTCTGCGAGGGCGTGCAGCACGCGCACCAAAAGGCCATCATCCATCGTGACCTGAAGCCCGCGAACATCTTGGTAGTTGAGGTCGACGGTAAACCAGTGCCGCGAATCATCGACTTTGGATTGGCCAAGGCCACGACTTCGATTATGGACCAGCCGATGTATACGCGATTCGGCCAGTTCATAGGAACGCCCGGTTACATGAGTCCGGAGCGCGTCGATTCGAAAATACAAGACATCGACACGCGTACCGATGTCTATTCCCTGGGTGTGATTCTCTACGAACTGCTGACCGGCCTGCAGCCTTTCGAGAAGAAAAAACGGCAGCCCCCTTCACTCGAGGAGTGGCTGCGTCAGCTGCGCGAGGAAGAACCGTCCCGGCCGAGTACCAAGGTCAGTACCGATCGGGACGCGTTGACGGTAACTGCAGTGGCGCGCAACACCGAGCCGAAGCAATTGGTCAGCATACTGCGCGGCGATCTTGATTGGATCACGTTGAAAGCGTTGGAGCGCGATCGGGAGCGCCGCTACGGCACACCCACGGAGCTGGCTGTCGAACTGCGACGTTATCTCAACCATGAGCCGATCCTGGCACGTCCGGCGAATTCTGCGTATCAAATCTCTAAATTCATTAGGCGTCACCGCATCGCGGCGGCAGTCGCGGGAGTGGTGACCGCGCTCGCGATCGCGGCAGCGGGCGCCGGATTGATCGCCGTGCGCAAGCAGCATGAGGCTGAGTATCAAACTGCGCAGACGCTGCGGGCGCAATCACGGCTACTCACTCAGGCTGCGGCGCAGCGCCTCAAGGACTCCGATGTGGCGGGCGCGCAGGGCATCATCCTGCAGGTCCTGACCAATCCGGGACTCGCGCAGGCACGCACGCCGGCCGCGGTGAGTGTATTTCAGGATGTACGAGGGGCGGATAAGCAGCTCGCCGTGCTGTCTGGTCACGGCGATCAAGTCCATTGCGTCGCCTACTCCCCCGACGGCACCCGCATCGTCACCGCCTCGAGGGACGCCACGCTACGCATCTGGGATGCCCTTACGGGTGTTCAGCTCGCCGTGATTTCGGATCATCGTCTTCGCTTTAGGAGCGCTGTCTATTCCCCGGACGGAAACCATATCGCTACGACCTCTGAGGATGCAACCGTGCGCATCTGGGACGCGCAATCCGGCGCTCCGTTGGCGGTCTTCTCCGGGCGCGGAACGCGGCCAATTTCCGCCACGTTTTCACCCGACGGCACGCGGATTGTCGTTGCCTCGTTGGACAATACGGCGCGCATCTGGGACGCGCGCACGGGCGTAGAGTTCGCCGTGCTTCGAGGACATGACAATGTCGTTTCCTACGCGGAGTATTCGCCCGATGGCGCTCGCCTCGTCACCGCGTCTCAGGATAAGACCGCTCGGATTTGGGATGCGCGCAATGGTGCGCTCCTACTCGTACTTTCGGGGCATGGCGAGATGCTTCTATCGGCTTCCTATTCGCCGGATGGCACGCAAATCGTCACCGCTTCGGCTGACAGGACTGCCCGTATCTGGGATGCGCGCACCGGCACAGCGCTTATTGCGCTCTCGGGTCACGATGATCACGTCTATGATGCGCGCTATTCCCCCGACGGCACACGCATCGCTACCGCCTCCGACGATACGACCGCGCGTATCTGGGATTCGCGCACCGGCGCACAGCTGGCGGTGCTCTCGGGTCACGTCGGGTTCGTCAGATCGGTCAAGTACTCGCCCGACGGCACCCGCGTGGTCACCGGCTCGGACGATGCGACTGCGCGCGTCTGGCAGGCACGAAACGATACTCAGCTAGCAGTGCTGAATGGGCATGAAGACGGTGTTGCATCGGCGAATTATTCGCCCGATGGGGCGCGCATCGTTACGACATCCTTGGACAAGACCTTGCGGATCTGGGATGCCAGCACTGGCGCTCAGATTCAAGTGTTGTCGCAGAGCGATTACGGCTTTGGCGCCACCTACTCGCCCGATGGCGGCCGGATCGCAATGTCAGACGGCAAGCTCGCCTACATCAGGGATGCTCGCACTGGCGCGAGCCTCGCGGTGCTATCCGGGCATGGCGGAAACGTGCAGTCCGCCGCCTACTCGCCCGACGGCACACACGTCGTGACCTCGTCGCTGGACAAGACCGCACGCGTCTGGGATGCGCGCACGGGGGCGTCGCTCGCGGTGCTGACGGGACATGCTGGTAGGGTGATGTACGCTGTCTACTCTCCCGATGACAATCACGTGGCGACCGCGTCGTTCGACAAGACCGCACGCATTTGGGATGCGCGCACCGGCGCGCAGGTCGTCACGCTTTCGGGACATGGACAAACCGTTTCCGGCACTGCCTACTCACCGGATGGTAATCGTCTGGCGACCTCATCATTCGACAAGAGCGCCCGCATCTGGGATGCGAGGACGGGGACGACGCTCCTCGTGCTCTCGGGGCATACCGGTCCTTTGCAATCGGTCGCGTATTCGCCGGACGGCAATCAGATTGTCACTGCGGCATTGGATAAGACGGCGCGCATTTGGGATGCGCACACCGGCGCGCAGCTCGCGGTACTGCTGGGGCATGACGATTCCGTACAATGGGCACGCTATTCGCCCAATGGCTTACAGATCGTCACCGCTTCGCTGGATAAGACGGCGCGAATCTGGGACGCGCGCATCCCGGCGCCTATAGAAGCGCAAATACTTTGGCAGGTAGCGGCCGTTACCGACCCGTTGCCCGAGGTAGTCCGGGTGGAATTGGGCATACCGCCCGATGCGCGGGTACTCTCGTGGCCAATCGAAGCATCCGCCTGCGATACAGCCGCCGCGGCAGTCTACGATCCAGACCGTGTGACACCCGGGGTGCTGCTGGAGAAAATCACGGTCGATATCGCAAACTCAACATGTTCGGCTGAAACCAGTCAGCCGCATCATGCCGCGCGATCCGACTATGAGATGGGGCGTGCGTTGTTGGCCAAGAAAGATCTTAATGGTGCCCGGCAGCAATTTGAGACTGCGGTCGCAAAGGGTTATCGCGCCGCGGAAGTCGATCTCGCAGATCTGCTTGATACCGCTCGTGCTGTGCCGTCGTACGAGAAAGCGTGGCAAGACGGTGTACGAATTGCGGCCTTCAGTCTAGGGCATCTTTACGAATACGGGATGCAGGGCCGCGAGAATTCCCCGAGCGAGGGGTTTCGACCGGATCCTGTCCAGGCATGGTCGTGGTACAGGCAGGGCGCGGATGCCGGCGAACCAAACGCCCTCGCGCGCTTTGCTGAACGTGAGGAATCCACAGCGCTTGCGGCAACGGATTCGTCAACCAGGAATTCGCACCTCTTGGAAGCCTTCCGGTTCTACGCAGCCGCTGCCGAGCGTGCCTATGGCGAGAACTGGCCGGACGATGCCTGGAAACACTTGCGCTATCGCCGGGCCTCCTTGGCCCGAATCCTTGCACAACAGGGCATGATGCGGCAGGTCGCAGAGGCCTACGCCGCCATGCTCAATAAGAACCGCCCGCGCTAGCCTCTGGTGCTCCTTTCCGGGGGCCCCCTCCATGGTCAGCGCGGCATCCTGGAATCAATATCCGCGGTGGCACAGATAGCTGCCGAGGGGGCGGCACAGCCGATGAAGGCGCGCGAGCCCGAACCCACCTTCCGGATTAATCGTCTCCCTCGCGAGAACGGCGATTCCGAAGTCGTTCAAACATTGACATGCTGTACGCCACACAGTAATGTGTGCCGCATGGCTCAAGGAGATACACCGCCTCTCGCACTTGAACTACGGCGAGGCGTCATTGTCCTGGCGACCTTGTCTCAGCTTCGATTGCCTCGATACGGGTATGAGTTGCGACAAGCTCTCGCCGACTATGGCATGGCAATAGAAGAGGGAACCTTGTATCCCCTCCTGCGTCGCCTGGAGACCCAGGGCGTTCTCAAAAGCGAATGGCGTACGAATGAAGGTTCGCCACGACGTTACTACACGCTGAGTGCGGATGGCCGAAAGCTGTTTAAGAGCCTGACTGAGACCTGGCACGGCTTGAACGAGGCGATGGGTCGATTGCTCGCCCATGGGGGTTCCGATGGACGCTGAAACGTTGATTGATCTCTACATTCGGGACGTTGTGCTGCTTTTGCCGCGTAAGCAACGGCAGGATGTCGCGCTCGAACTTCGCGGATTGGTGCGCGAAGAGCTTGGGTTGAGAGCGGCCTCGGAGCAACGTACCCTGGACGCGGATATTGCGCTTCAGGGGTTAAGGGCTTTCGGCGAACCGCGAGACGTCGCAGCTCGTTATTTTGAGCCGTGGATCATCATTCCGCCGACCGAGACGCGTAGGTTCACATTTGCCGCAGTCGTCGGTGCATTGGTATTGACGGCACTCAGTCCGCTCATCGCCGCGCCGGCGCGGTCAGGGCAGCTTGCGATCTTGGTATTCGCCTGGCTGGGCGCGCTCGTCAGCTATTTTGCAATCCGCAGTTCTCTCGACCGGCGCAAAACTGCCGCGAATTTATGGGTGCCGCGCGACAACGACCGCGTGAGCCGCGTTGGATCGATGGGGATAATTGTGATGATTGGTGTCGGCATGGTCGCGTACGGCGCGCCCGGCTGGCTCTTCTCATTGTTTAGTCGCGGCGGGTTACTCCCCGCTTGGCTCGCCTGTGACGCAACATTCCAATCGACGCGTCTACCAGTGCTCTTTTTATTTTGGCTATGCCAGGCCGTTCTGCTCGCGGTACTTGTAATACGCGGTCGATGGAACCCCCTGCTGCGACGCGCGGATGTCGGTTTGCAAATTGGTGTTGGCCTGGTTTGCATTTGGTTCCTGGGTGCCGGCAACGTGTTCAAAGAGCTTGCCCCCAATAAGGTGGCGCTGAGCGCAATCGGCGCTGCCGCTTTGCTGTTATTCATCGACGCCGGCGTCAAGCTATACAGGAATGTGAGTCGCTTTGTCGCCCGATGAGCTTCCGTCCGCCTGATCATCATCCGCGTCCTTGTTCCTTTGCCGCCCTAGCCATGGCTCCGCGGGAGGCCAACACTTTTTCGCCGTGGTTCTAGCGCCCGACACGGACGATCGGTCCAAATAATTCGCCGACAACTTCAAATGCGCTCCACTCCTTTAACGCTCAGGCTCGAACCGGCTCGACTTTGATACGTGCGAAGGCCTCCGCGATACGCATGGGCGCATGCGGTCTGGAGTACATACGCTCCATATAAGCATGGAGCTGCGGGAATTCATCGAGCAGATTTTCCATGCTGGCCCAGTCCAAGGTGTAGGCGAGTACAAAGTCAGCTATCGTCACGGAGTTTGTAATCACGAACGGTTTACCCAGCAAATGCGCATCGATCACGCGCGCCATCGCCGTGAACTCCTCGCGGGCGAGCGCTACGTCCCCTGGCAGTCGACTGCCCTCCGGGTATATGTGCGTGTGCCGCCTGATGCGCCACAATGGTTGCTCCAGTTCGGTAACCGTAAATAGGAGCCATCGATTTAGTTGCGCTCGCAGTTCCAGATCGGTAGGTGCAAGGCCCTTGGCTGGATACTTGTCCGCGAGGTAGAGAGCGATCGCCACGGATTCGGTCAGAACCAGATCGCCATCCACAAGCGCGGGGACTTTGCCAGCGGGATTGAACCTCAAGAAGTCTGGCCGCCGATGTTCACCCGCGAGCAGATTGACAGTGACGGCCTCAAAATCGAGTCCCAGTTCCTGCAGCGTCCACCGCGCTCGAATGGATCGTGTGGGACCAAACTCAAACAGCTTCATGACGCACTCCTATACCTATGAGGCGCGGACCCCTCTCCCATAGACGAATGCGCCGGTCCCGTTTCGACATTGCTGCATTGCCGCGCAAGCCATTCCACCGCGAGCGTCATCGGCACTTTTGTATCTGATAGGCACTCGCCATTTTCTAGGGGTGGTCATCATTTTTTTCTTGGGAGACCTGGGCGATCCAATCTATGCTTTATGGCGCTGCTGACGAACGTCGGCAATTCAGCTTCCGGCACCCTGACGAGCTGCTGATAGGTATAACCCTGTGTGAGAAGCTGCGCTACGAGCACCCAACCCGCACAATACAGCTCGTCATTGAGGCCGGTCGTCCCTTTTTCATAGGTAAATTTCCTGGTGATTTCTGCATCGGTGGAGGTAAGGTAAGGCGCAATGCCTTTGAAGATCGCATCCGCGTTCTCCTCGCAAGTCTTGAGCCACGCTGAGCCATAGACTGTCGCGGGGGTGTATGCGCCTGTGTCATGACCCGGTCGCACCTGCCGCGCGGTGCTCATGGCGATGCCCTCCATGAGCAAGGTCTCGCCGATCGGAGCCACGTAACCGTTTGTAAGATGGCCGACATGTTTGTGCACGGCATGCGCGAATTCGTGCGCCAGCGCGACATCAGCGTCCCTCATCTCCACGGGCAAAAACACTGTCGGGACGTCGCCGACCATGGGACCCGCGAATGCATTATTGTCAAATTGGCCGACAAAGAGCGTCAGGTTGATCGCAAGGGCTTTATCATCGTCATCGAAGAGTCTCGCGACCGCCTGCAAGGTGGGGAGCGCAAGTGACTTCGCGTGCTCCGTCAAGGCCGGGAGCTGTGGGATGAGCATCGCATAGCGGTCCCAGACGGCATCCAACTGCTTGCGCGCCAGCGTCTGCCCAAACGGGGTCGGCGGAACGGCGGCAAGGCGGTAATCCTTTTGCCACAGCACCCAGCGCTCATCTGCTGACATCGGGCTCGCCGTGGCCTTGCTGTAAAAGCGCACGAACTTCGTTACTTCGTCATTTACGAGCACTCGACCATTGGGTTTTATTGGCGGCGCTTGCGCTTCGGTGGCACGCGAGACGTCTATCCACGCGAGTGCCATCGACATAAAACCGATTACCAGCGGAGCAATCCTCATCCGCGTCCTTGTACCTTCGCAGCTCTTGCCATGGCTCCTCTGCTTGCCAGCACCTTTTCACCATTCCGCATTGGCATTCGCGTATCTCTCCATCGGCCAGCTTGCATCACGGAGCTCAATTCGATGTTAGGTGCCAGAAAATCCTGCGCCGCCCCAATGTTCTTCATTGGCCCGGCCGTTCCTGCCGCTAACGCTCCGCCCGCCACGCTTCGGCATCCTGCCTCGCTGCGGTCCAGCCTGCCCCGCTCGCTGCGCAACGGCGCTGTGGCAATAACGCCAAACGCCCTTTAGGGCGTCCCCGCCAGGGGTGAGGCGCGAAGCGCCGAATAAACCTGCTCCGGTCACGGACCAGCCGCCGCTTCCCTGTGGCGGCGTTCGCCACAGTGTTGCTCACCCATGTCCAGTCGTTCGGTCGGCTCGACGAGATATTAGATCTCGTTGAAAAGACATCCCTCCCACCTCACCCATCCTACCTAGGCGATCACACTGACACCTTTCCAGAACGCAACGCGACCTTTGATTTGCGCTGCAGCTTCCTTGGGTTCGGGGTAGTACCACACAGCATTTACGTTACGTTCACCGTTGACGTTTATCGAGTAATAGTTCGCGGTGCCCTTCCAGGGACACACACTCGTGTGGCTAGTGGGTTCCAGGAGCGCTGCATTGACCGACGCCAGGGGGAAATAGTGGTTACCTTCTACGATCACCGTATCCGGCGATTCCGCGATTACCGTACCCTTCCATACAGCCTTCATATTGATCCTCCGAATCTCACTGCACCACGTGTTCCCTGCTTACCTTCGCTACGACTTCGCTTGTCTCATTTCTTTTGAGGCGAATAATGCGCCCATCTTCGTGAGACGTGAATCGACGATTAGCGGCGGGTAGCCAGCGATCGAGACATGGATTGTTGAAATTTTGGCCAAAGATTACTGAAATCGACACCAGCTTTCGCCTGCATAACATGGACTTAGTCCGCGAGGTTTAATTTGACTAGCAGCGGCCGAAATCGCGAATCCGAATGAAGTTCCAATAGGAACGGATCGAACTTCATGTTCGACGGACCTGATTGCCGTTCGCGGCAGGTCCGTTCCAACCACTCGAATGCCCGGTCTTCATCTCCGCGGCAGGTGTACATACTCGCAATGTTGTATGCCGATTTCGCGGCATCCGCTTCGAGTTCTTTCAGCGCGGCGCTGGATTCCGCCTTGCGACCCAACTTCCAGTAAACGCAAGGTAGCATGCTCAAACGGCTGCTCTTATCGGGATCCGATTGTGCAGCGGCCAACGCCTTCTCGGGCTGGCCCAATCCGCCACGACGAACCGAGCGTCAAACACACAATCAGTCGAGGCGGGTGGCAGAGCAAGCGGCAAAGCGCGGCAAAGTACCGCAACGCACGGCAAGCAGTTGGGAGCGTCTCGGTGCACCCGTGACCGGATTCGACCGCGTAGTGCGGCGGGCAGCCCGAAGATTCCAGGCTGCCCGCTCGCTGACTAAACGCTAATGGTGGTTCCGTCGAACTTGGTGAAAGTAAAGCCACTGAATGGCTCGTTGTAGATGGCCCGCTGATCGCGCAGGATACTGATGGTCACTGCCTCACCGAGCGGTAGAGACTGCGCGGCGTCTGAGCGCCAGTGCACACCGGCCATGTCACGGCCCTGGGCGATATTGTCGGCTAACTTGTTGAGTTCGCCGCCCACCGTGATCTGGCCCGCGTCGGCGCCCGTGTAGGGAAGCAAGGACTGCCCGTCGTCGGAAGCGACGACGGGATTTGCGAGCACGAAGCTTTCGCTGAAGTAGGCCTTCAGGGCGGTGACACATGCGCCCGCGATCGCCCCATGTGCTTCAGGATACGAAGGATGCTGCGGGTTGCCTTCGGGAAAGGCCGCCGGAAGCAGGTACGTGCCGTACTTGGAGAAGACCTGGTCCACTGCCTGAGAGTTGAGTACCTCCTTGTGCAGAGGATAGTCCGCCGCTCCCGTCATGGTGTTGTGCACGAGGCCCCCATAGGCAATGGGCCTCAACGCGCGATGCACGAACCATTTTTGATAAAAACAAGCTTTGAGCGCCCGGTTGGAAACTTCGCCTAAGAGATCCACGATGTACTGCGAACCAAAGGTAAACCCACCCACTTGATTCTTGATGGCAAGATAGGGGTTGCCCGCATTAAGAGGAGCTGCGTGGGTGAGCAGCCACTGCGCCGCGAACAGATAGGCCTGGAACGTGATATCCGAGTGGGTAAAAGCTCCCAAATCGCGACCGCTCTTGATGTAGGTGGTCCCGGAAATGCTGTTGGCCGGGAAAGGCCCTTGCCCGTTTTGCACGGCCAGCCACGAGGCAAAATTGGTGAGATAGTCCGTGCCTGGAACGTAGGCATTAAACTTCTGTGGAACGCTTAAGACGCCAAATGTCACCGGCAGCCAGAAAAATTGCGAGACATATGGCCCGATCAAATCGCCCGCATTCACTCCGCGAAACAGAGTGGCGGCTGTTACGTTCCCGCCCACTTTTGGCCCTTTGAAGTCCGACAATTTGTTGAGCTCGACAATTGCCGCGGCGGTGATCGGTTCCGCGCCGTACTGCGAGAAAGGAACATCGCGAGCCAAGGCCATCCAATAGTCCTCGACCATCTCTCCGGCCCTCTCCGCACTCGCCAACTTAGGCGCAGGCGGAACGGTCAGCTGGCCGCTGTCGGTGCCCTCCAGATCGTAAGCGAGTCCCCCTTGAGGGTCCACGAGCTTCGTGTTTCCGCCCAATGGGATGTTCGCGAAATCACTTGGGGCCCCGGTGTCGACGGCTGTCAGCAGCGCTTGGTACGCGGCGGGGTCAACTTCACCGATGCTGCTGTGAGGCAACCCTTGCGAGTAGTTGCCGATGAAGTTGGGATATCGCGCCTCGTCACCGTTCCCGATCTGCAGTGGCGTCGGAATTTTGCGTTCGGCAAGCGCCGCCCTCTTGCGAATTCGATAGGACCGTCCTCTGCGCGATGACGCATCGTCAGCATCTTCATCGCCATCATCGTCGGCATTGGCTTTCTCACTTAACAAAAGCGTGGGCAGGCCGGCGGTGGCGGCTGCGACCGCGGTGGTAGCGCCCACACGAGCAAAGAACGAGCGCCTGCTTAAAGGATTGGACGCTGCGACCTCCTTCTGACCAGACGGGCACCCTAACTCGTCGCGGTTATCTCTCGGCGTTTCGTGCGTGTCATTCGTTTTCATACAACCTCCCATCAGGAATTGGTGTTTTCGACCTAGCGGCGGTTTTTCACAGAATTATGATGAACTCCATCCAGAGCGGCGACTGGCAGCGGGTGGCGCGCGGTCTTCACTGCTTTCTCGCTGATCTCGTTTTAAGCCAGCCTTCCGCTCCGGCTCGTCGTCAAATGCGTTTGCTCCAAGGGCTCCGACCTTGGTGCATGGGCGCTGCAAGTTCAATCTTCCCGGTCATCATTTATTTATATCCAACTAAGTCGCTGATTTTTTAGGGCAAGGGTGCGTTGGCTAACCTGCTAGCACAGCCTCCAATCCCACCGGGATCGATGGACCCGTCTGAAAAAAGTCCTACTAGCTGCGCCACCAATGCTTGGTCTTCAGTATTGGTGCTGCGATCTGCCGCGCAGGGTGCTACGGCCAATCAGTACTCTCGACCCTCTCCGGCCTGTTAAAGGTTCGAACTAATCGCCAGCTTTACGAGCATTGGCCCTCGCGGCGCATTATCATCCACCAGCAATAATCTCCGCGGGAGGACGCTGATGGCCATTGATCTTGAGGTCAACGGTAAATCCTTGTCGATCGAGGCGGATCCCAATACGCCGCTGCTATGGGTGATCCGCGAGGAGCTTAAGCTCACCGGCACAAAATTTGGCTGTGGGATCGGTGCCTGTGGTGCCTGCAGCGTGTATGTCGATGGCGAAATCAGCCGCTCCTGCCGCATTCCCGTGGCTGCCGTTGCCGGCAAGCGCATCACCACGATTGAGGGAATTGCGGCGCCCGACGGCACACTACATCCCGTGCAGCAGGCATGGATCGATGCGCAGGTTCCACAATGCGGATACTGCCAGTCAGGCCAGATCATGGCCGCCGTCGCCTTGATCAAGAAAACCGGCCAGCCGAGCCCTGCCCAGGTTGATGAGGCGATGACCAATATCTGCCGCTGCGGCACCTATCCGCGCATACGCAAGGCCATCCTCACCGCCACCGGCCAGGCTGCCGCCGCTCGCGGAGTGGAATAATGGGCGTTAAGCGCAGAGCGTTTCTGATCGGTGGTGCGGCATTGATCGGCGGCGGCCTGTTTGCCGTTTCCTGTTCCGAAAGAGCGGCAACGAAAAGGGCTGCGAAGCTGGTTGCTAAAGCCAAGGCGGGCGTCTTCCAAACCTGGATCCGCATTGCCGAGGATGACACCGTCACCATCTTCTCGCCCCACGTCGATTTTGGCCAAGGATCAGTGACCGGACTTGCACAAATGGCGGCCGACGAGCTGGACGCGGACTGGGCCAAGATCGTGGTCGAATCCGCGCCGGTGAATGTGGCATTTGCGAATACGCCGCTGGCAAAGGGCTTTGGCGGGCAAATGCTGCCCTTTTCCGTGCCGCCCTTTTTGAATGGGATAGTCGGCTCCGCGTTCGCCATGGTCGCGCGCAACAGTCCGCTGCAGGTCACGGGAGGTTCCTCCACCGTGCGCGCCACAGGCCAGATGGGTATGCGAGTCGCCGGTGCCGCCGCGCGCACGGCACTGATCACGACAGCTGCCAAGCGCTTGCAAGTCCCCGAAAGCGAACTGACCACCGCAAAATCCCAAGTGATCCACGCCGGAAGCGGCAGAGCGCTGCGCTATGGCGAGCTCGCCGCGGAGGCTGCCGACATGACGCTCTCCACAGAGCCCAAGTTCAAGGACCCCAAGGACTATCGATTGATCGGCAAGTCGATTCCGCGGCTCGATATCCCTGAGAAGGTCACTGGCAGCGCCCGATATGGCATGGATGTGCAGCTGCCGGATCTGCGCGTGGCCACCATCATGGCCGCGCCGGTGCGCGGCGGGAAACTCGACAGTGTGGATCCTGCGCCTGCCTTGAGCGTCAAGGGCGTGGAAGAGGTCATCAAGCTCGACAATGCAGTGGCGGTGGTTGCCAGGGGTTACTGGCAGGCGCTCAGCGGACTTAAGGCGCTGTTGCCTACGTTTTCCGATGGCGGACACGCAGCGCTGTCATCAGCTTCCATCGCTGCGGCGCAAGCCGCCAAGATCAAAACGAATAAGCCGGACCATAAAAGTGGCCATGGTGACGCGCCTGGGGCAATTGCGGCGAGCGGCGTGAAGTTACTCGAGGCTGATTATGGGGTGCCATTCATCCATCACGCGATGATGGAGCCCTTCGCACTCACCGCCCATTTTTCGGACGGTAAGTTGCAGCTGTGGGGCGGCGTGCAGGATCCACTGCACAGCCGCAAGGTTGCGGCCGAGGCGGCAGGCATCAGCACCGATCAAGTCATCTTCCACCCGATGATGATGGGCGGAGCGTTCGGTCGGCGCTTGCCAGGGTCTTGCGAGATTATTGGCCAAGTGGTTCAAATCGCCAAGCAGATCCCTTATCCCGTCAAGCTCATCTGGTCGCGTGAGGAGGACGTGAAACACGGCACCTATCGGCCGCAGGCATCGGCCCATCTGAAAGCTGCTCTTGATAAGAATGGACGAATCGCCGGCTGGACCACCGACTACGCTCAATCGGAGGATGCGACGCGCGAAACCCGTTTTGTGTATGAGGTCCCAGCCTTTAGCCTGCGTCACTATGCATTTGCCACCAATCAGCACGATGGTGCCTGGCGCTCGGTTAATTCGAATCAGAATGGTTTCTATACTGAGAGTTTCATGGACGAGCTGGCACTCGCCGCGGGCGAGGATCCCTATCAATTCCGCCGCAAACATCTTAAAGCCGGATCGCGTCATTTAGCCGTGCTGGATGATGTGGCAAAGCGCAGCGGCTGGGGCACGCCGCTAACCCCAGGGCGCGGGCGCGGTATCGCCCTGGTGGAATCCTTCAACACCATCGTTGCCGTCGTGATCGAGGTATCAGTCAATGACGGGCGGCCGCGCGCGCATCAGGTGTTCTCGAGCGTGGATTGTGGTCGGGTGGTGAATCCCGATGGCGGCGCCGCGCAGATCATGGGCGGCATCATCATGGGCTTATCGTCCTGCGTTGATGAAGCCATTACGCTCGAGCGAGGCGCCGTGGTGCAATCCAACTTCCATGACTATCCACTCTTGAAGCTCGCCGAAGCGCCCGATGTAGATGTGCACTTTCTAGAAAGCGATGCCTCAATGGGCGGGCTCGGCGAGCCAGGCGTCCCACCTACCGCACCCGCACTCGCCAACGCCATCTTCGCCGCAACCGGCAAACGCATCCGGCAATTGCCGTTTCGGGATAAGGCCAAGATTTAAGTATCTCGACTCGCGCTTTTCAACGCTTCGCTTCAGATTCCTTCGTAGTGATACATACTCCGTATCGACTTCACGAGTTGCCTACGGGACCGGAGTGCCGGCGAGGTCGCGCGCCTCTACAGTGGTTACCTGCTTACCTCCGAGTCTTTTGTAGGGCAGCTGCCTCCACTCGAGCGGCCTCCCAGTCTTGGTCGTCCACGAAGCCAAGAAAAAAGTGGTGAGCGGTAAACGCGTTGACTAGGCCGGCCAAAAGCGGAGAGTGACGAAAGACGGCTCGGGCCGAACCCTGACGCGACGTCAGCTCCTGTTTGTAGTCCAGGCTCGATTAAATCGAGTAAAACGTCGCAACTAACTGATAGAATGTCACTATTTATAGATTATCTGCCACCACGCACTAGATTGGAGTGACGAGTGCTAACCCGTTGAATGTGGTCGAAACCAATCACCAACTAGCCGCGGCACCGACAGCAATTCATACGAGGCACGCGTGATGGCGAGTCTGGCTGCCTCAACCGAAACAAATTGCGCGTAGCGTCCATGAATGCCCGCAATATGGATCGCCGCGATATCTCGAATCGAGTTCGCGAGGCCAACGATGAGTACCCTGCCCCGCTGATTACATGGGATGAGAAGCTGATCGAAGAACGTAAATTGACCGATGAACTGATCCGACGGCGGCAAGCGCGCCTTTGACGAGAGCGGGAGATCAATCGGCAAAGCCGTCTCCTCATAGCTGTCTCTCATTGCCTTAGCTGATATTATCCGCAACTCAGTCGCGGCATCATAGTGGATATACCAAGACATGCTGATCGACCGTAGAACGGTGATAATTGGCGGGGCCACGTTGGCTGCCGTCAGAACTGTTGAGAGTGCCACGCCTGACACAGTGGAGGTGCAGATGAATTCGCCAACTGAACGCGTACTGGGCATCGGCGGACTATTTTTCCGGAGCCGCGACCCCAAAAAAATGGCGCAGTGGTATGAACTCCATCTCGGGATTGACCATCAAGTGTGGCAACAAGCCGCCGGCCCGACCGCATTCACTCCGTTTGCGATGGATACGGACTATTTCGGATCGAAGCAGCAAGCGTGGATGATGAACTTTCGAGTTCGAAGCTTAGACGCCATGGTCGCGCAATTGCAGAAGTCCAACATTGAGGTGAAGGTGGATCCCGAAAAATATCCCTACGGTCGATTCGCCAGACTGCACGATCCGGAAGGCAATCCGATCGAGCTATGGGAACCCGCAAGCCCGGCATAACCACTTGCCTATGAGGTGAATGCCTGGAAGCGGCCCCTCACGTCTAATGACTGACCTAGCTTTCCTGAAAATCCGCTGCGCGGGTGGTATTGCGGTTGCGCTCAATTGCTTGTTGCTGAGCGCGGGTGCTGCGCAGCCAACCGCTGCCATTGAGGCTAACCATACGGGAAAAATTGTCGAAGTCGCGGTCGGTGGTCGGTCAATGACTGCTAGCGTGCAGGCCGCGTCGGCGGCCGTGTGACCGATTGCGAAGATGTGTTGGGCGAGACCACGCCGAGGTTCTCAACGGTGACTCCAATCTGCTCCAGGACAGTACTCAATTCGAGGACGAACTTACGGTCATATTGTTTCTCCGCCGCGTAAGTGTCCGGTGGGCTCCGATAAATGAACTTGCCGTTTCGTCTCAAGATCAACATTTGGGTCCGGTCAAAGAGGCTCTTCATGGAGATGTAGCCGAGATAGATGATGAAGGTACCGAGCGCCAGCGCGGACCACCATTGAGTGTTGAGTACGTGGGCGCCGACTACACCGGATAAAAATGCGCCCGTCATTACAAACACCGGTGCTCGGCCGCCCGAATAGTTTGCGACAACCACTTTCACAATATCCGTGAGCGGCACGCGCACCCAGCGCGGCCGAAGGCGCAGACCCCATACGTAGAAATATACGGCGCGCTCGGAGGCCGCCAAGCAATATTCAAATGAGCGGTGAAATGTGGTGTTCGCCCGTGTGTACAACAGGTGCTCTCCCGCTTCGGTCGGAATGAAATCAAGGGGATTTCTAATGGCCATAAATCAACGTTAGCGTGCCAGACACATTATATGTCGCTAGTCGCGATCAGGGGCCCCCGGAGGGAACAGCTTTCGGTAGGGTCGCGCCTCGGCAACCGTGCGCGCGATCGAGGGTCGAGCAAGCAGTCGAGCGCGGTAGTTGCGAACACCCGGGAATCGATCGCCGATTCGATGCACCCAGTCCGCATAGAATAGCGCAGGGGCAGCTGCGCAATCTCCGATGGTAAAACTGCCGCCGACCGCCCATGCGTGTTCGGTAACACGTTTGTCCAGCCATCCATAGGCGGCGTCCAGCATGACCCGCGCTTCAGCGACTCCTTTTGCATCGTGCTCGCCATCGGCTCTCATATGGTCCGAAACCAACTTCTGCATCGGAGTCATGACGTAGTTGTCAAAGAATCGATCCATGAAACGGGCCCTGAGGGCCGCGTCGATATCTTCAGGAATCAGCCGCACTGTTCCCGGGTGCCGAAGCATTAGATGTTCAATGATGACACTGGATTCTATGACCGATACTTCGCCATCTTTGAGCACTGGGAATTTCTTGAGCGGCCAGAGCCTTTCTAGCTCGGCAAACCCAGCTGCATCCTCGACGATACGATAGCGGAAAGGCGTGCCGTTCTCATACAGAGCAATCAGAACTTTCCAGCAATAAGCGGCGAACGGGTGGGCGTAGAGTGTCAATGACATACGAATTGGCTCCCAACTTTGTTGCGAATCGACGGCTAGCGACGGGTCCTAACCCGGACAGTACGCCACCACACATTCGCAGGTTCGCTCTATGACGTCGAGTAAAACGTCTTAGGCGTTAAGGTTTCCTTAACAGCTATTTAGATACAGCGTTTGTTGTGCAATGGCAGTGCGGCGCACTCTGCCGCCTCCTCGGTCAACACAGTCGACGGAGTGTTTCACATGATCCTTCAAATGATCTCCTCTCGCCCCTCGGGGGCCGCGGTCCGCGCCTCCTGCTTGATCGCAGTGTGCCTCGCAGTGCCACTAGCTGCATTGTCAAAACAACCGACGGTCGCCGTGCCTACAAGCGCCGCCAAGGTATCGCTGGCTGACCTCGACCTCACGACATCGGAGGGGATCGCCGCAGCGCGCGATCGCCTCCACGGGACTGCCCGCCAGTTGTGTTCCCAACAGCTTGATATTCTGGAGCCTTCGCATCGTGTTGACTTTCTAGGCTGCGTCGACGACTCATTGATACGCGAGCTCAAGCAGGTCAACAGCGAGGCACGGGCCGCCATTCTGGCGCACAAATCGGCGTGGCCTGCCGCCGCTGACGATGGCACCCTAAGTCAACCGCGGGAAATTGCTCCTGATACGAGCGTCGTCGCAGTCTCAATTGCGGATCTGGATCTTTTGTCCCCACAAGGCGTGCTGATTGCGCGCGAACGAATCCACAACACCGCACGGCGCCTCTGCAGCCAGCTGAATAGCAGTCAAGGCCCCGCTTCGTATTATTCGCACTGCGTGAATGATGCGACGGCAGGCGCGCTTCGGCAGATCAACGAAGGTACGCTCGCAAACTGAAAACGTGGCGTACCGCCCTGCCCGACTTCAAGATTGAAGCCGGTTCGCTATGGTTGATTTAGTACGCTGACCAAGCAAGCGATGGCGTTGAAGGTGGCGTGCATAACGAATGAGGGCCGAAGCGATGATGTGCGGATGGCGAACACCGATGAGACCAGTCCCAAGGCCATTCGAACTCCGAACGCCAGTGCGCCGATCGCCCCCAGCTTGAAGCCATTATTATGGAGCAGTGAAAACAGCACGCTCAAAATCCAGGCAGCCGCCCACACGTTGATCTTTTTCTTCAGCCAGTCGAGAAGAAATCCGCGAAATATCAGCTCTTCGGCCAGAGGTCCTATGATGGCAATCAAAACAAGCGCGGCGGTGAGTTGACTTGCGTTACGCGGCAAAATCTCAGGCGATGGCAACGGCACGACGTTGATCCCCATCTCGCGGAGCAAAACCGCCACGGCGGATACGAGTACTGTCAAACCAATGCCGCTGGCGGCGGCGGCCAGAAGTACCTTGAGTCGGGTCCTCGAGAAGCGGATTGCTAAGCTATCCCAGCCGCGATTGTTCGCGAGCCACTGATAGCCTAAGAGCCAGGAACCGTAAACGGCGGTCCCAAAGATGATCCCCGTTACAAATTTTGAGTGGGTAAAGAATCGGGCGACTGCGATAGCTATCAGGCTCAGGACCGCGCCGAGGATGAGGCCGCCTACAAGTAAGAGCGCGATGTCGCGCAATCGGACTGGTTGCTCGGGTCGCACCGCGTCAGATCCAAATGCTTGAATAAGTTAAGAGCCCCGGCATGACAATAACACCGCCAATTGAATTGATGAACGCATCACAATTTTCCAAAAACCCTTGAACTATAGTCGCGCGATCAAGGAACGAGGAGATGTTATGTCGCGCTTCATGCATTGTTTGGCAATCGGATTGATGATGCTGGCAGTTGCAGTTCCCGCCTCCGCCACGGACATCTACTGCACTGTCGTCGGCGCTGTGCAAGGTACATTTCAAGGTGATCCCGCGACGCGAGGTACCACCAACCAGATTGCCGTGTATGCGCTCACGCAGGAACTGAAGATCCCATTCGACGCGACGAGCGGGCAGCGCACCGGACAGCGGCAGCACTCGCCCGTTACGATCGTCAAGGAGCTCGACAAGTCATCACCTCTGTTCTTCAACGCAGCTGCAACTAACGAGACGCTCAAATCGGTGACCTGCACGCTGTATCGCACCGCGCTTGGCAGCATGACGCGGGCGTACTACAAGATCACGCTTACCAACGCCAGTGTGGTTCAGATCAAGGACAGCGGTGACGGGTTAAATGGCACCGCGCAGGGTGATGAGCGCGAACGGATCTCATTTACATACCAGAAAATCGAGCTGACCGACCTCGACTCGAATACCACTGCCACCGACGACTGGCTGTCGTTGGGGTAAGTGTTCCAGTTTTTGATTGCTCTGGCATCTACCCGGGAGATTTCCGATTAGGTAGAATTGAGTTTCAGGACGTGCCTCTCGCGGCACGCCGGTGCCGCAAGGGGCGCTGCGACTGGGTACAGACCAGCCAGGCTTGCGGTACCGTGGCTTTAGGGCCAACGGCGCTCTCAACACTTAAAGGAGTTGCAGAGTGCCA
>Ga0210394_10001970_pt1 | contig 30032 bp, 31 predicted proteins | sample IncBWC12MmetaG_FD_160121 | JGI IMG/M metagenome (GOLD analysis project Ga0210394, IMG submission 160121) | Forest soil microbial communities from Barre Woods Harvard Forest LTER site, Petersham, Massachusetts, United States - Inc-BW-C-12-M | ecosystem: Environmental > Terrestrial > Soil >... | reverse complement strand
AGTGCACCGGTTGCGGGGTGGGGATCGATGCGTTGGGGTCGCCCATGGGAGCCGCCACGATCGAGCCGCCCTTGATGACGCATTCGGGTTTCACACCGAAGAACGCCGGCGCCCACAGCACGAGATCGGCGAGCTTGCCCTTCTCCACCGAGCCGATCAGCTTCGAGACGCCGTGGGCGATCGCGGGATTGATGGTGTATTTCGCGATGTAGCGCTTGACGCGGAAATTGTCGTTGTCCTTGCCCTTGTCTTGCGGCAGCGCACCGCGCTGTTTCTTCATCTTGTCGGCGGTCTGCCAGGTACGGATGATGACTTCGCCGAGCCGGCCCATGGCCTGCGAGTCCGACGACATCATCGAGAGCGCGCCTAGATCGTGCAGAATATCTTCGGCCGCAATCGTCTCTTTTCGGATGCGGCTTTCGGCGAATGCCAGATCCTCCGCGATCGAGGGATCAAGGTGGTGACAAACCATCAGCATGTCCAGATGCTCATCGATGGTGTTGCGGGTGAACGGGCGGGTCGGATTGGTCGACGACGGCAGCACGTTCTTTAGGCCCGCAATCTTGATAATATCCGGCGCGTGGCCGCCGCCGGCGCCTTCGGTATGGAAGGCGTGGATGGTGCGGCCCTTGAACGCCTTCACCGTGTCCTCGACAAAGCCGGATTCGTTGAGCGTATCCGAGTGCAGCATGACCTGGACGTCGTAATCGTCAGCGACGCTCAGGCAATTGTCGATCGCCGCGGGCGTCGTGCCCCAGTCTTCATGCAGCTTGAGCGCACAGGCGCCGGCCTTGATCATTTCCACGAGTGCGGCCGGGCGCGAGGCGTTGCCTTTGCCGGAAATGCCGAGATTGACCGGAAACGCGTCGAACGACTGGATCATCCGCCCCATGTGCCAGGGGCCGGGCGTGCAGGTCGTCGCGTACGTGCCGTGCGAAGGGCCGGTGCCGCCGCCGAGCATCGAGGTGACGCCGCTCATCAGCGCATGTTCGATCTGCTGCGGGCAGATGAAGTGGATGTGGCTGTCGAACCCGCCGGCGGTGAGAATTTTTCCCTCCCCCGCAATGACGTCGGTGCCGGGACCGATCACGATGGTGACGCCGGGCTGAATGTCGGGATTGCCGGCCTTGCCGATGCCAGCGATCATGCCCTCCTTGATCGCGACGTCGGCCTTCACGATGCCCCAGTGATCGACGATCAGTGCATTGGTGATGACGGTATCGGCCGCGCCCTGCTTGTTGGTCACCTGCGACTGGCCCATGCCGTCGCGGATCACCTTGCCGCCGCCGAATTTCTCCTCCTCGCCATAGGTCGTGAAATCCTTTTCGACCTCGATGATCAGGTCGGTGTCGGCGAGCCGGACCTTGTCGCCAGTGGTCGGGCCGAACATGTCGGCATAGACGGAACGTTTGATTTTTACAGACATATATTGGCTCCGGCCGCTTTGAATATCCTCACAGCTTGCCCATCACATCGCCGCGGAAGCCATAGACGGTGCGCTTGCCCGCCAACGCCACAAGCTGCACGTCGCGGGTCTGGCCGGGCTCGAACCGCACCGCGGTGCCGGCGGCGATATCGAGCCGCATGCCGCGGGCTTTCTTTCGATCGAATTTCAGCGCCGGATTGGTCTCGAAAAAATGGTAGTGCGAGCCGACCTGGATCGGGCGGTCGCCGGTGTTGGCGACCGTGAGCGTTACGGTCTTGCGGCCGGCATTAAGCTCGATCTCGCCGTCCTTGATGAAGAGTTGACCGGGGATCATCTGCACCGCTCCTATCTGATCGGTTCGTGCACGGTGACGAGCTTGGTGCCGTCCGGAAACGTCGCTTCTACCTGGATGTCGTGGATCATTTCGGCGATGCCATCCATCACCTGCGCGCGGGTCAAAACTTGTGCGCCGGCCTGCATCAGTTCGGCAACCGTGCGGCCATCGCGCGCGCCCTCGACGATGAAATCCGAAATGATGGCGATGGCTTCCGGGTGATTGAGCTTGACGCCGCGCTCAAGGCGCCGGCGCGCCACCATCGCGGCCATTGAAATCAGGAGCTTGTCCTTTTCGCGGGGAGAGAGATTCATGCGCGCACTCTGGTGTTTAGTTGAGCCATAGCCTCGGCAGCGCCGAGCCGGAGGCACGGCCAAGCACCGCCATCATGTCGGCGCGCAGCCGGGCCGCATCTTGGGCACAGAAGCGGGCCATTGCAAATCCATTCCACGCGGAGATGCCGACCTCGCCGCCGAACGCCTCCGATGCCCCGCGAATCCGCTCGACCAGCGCCTCGTCGCCGGGGACAACCAACGCGGTACCGATCGCCACCCCGCCTTTGGCCACGGCTGGCCTTGCAAGTTTTTCGCCGATATCGCCATCGAGCCGGATATTTTCGGCAAAGATGAGCTTGCCACCGCGGCGCAGCCGCCATCGGTCGACAAATTCGCCCTCGCTCATCCGCTCGCCCATGGCGACGCGGCCGAACACTACGATTTCACAGAGCAGGAGGGAGGCGCTTTCCGAAAGATCGATTTCGAACCGGCGATGTATCCGCGCGCGGTCGAACAGGATGGTCTCCTGCGGCAACCAGGCGAGATGCGAGCGGCCTTCTGCCTTAAGCCGGATATTCAGTTCGGCCGCGGGGCCCTCGGCGCGGTAGACCTTTTCCGCCGCCGCCGTCGTGACGGTCAGCCGCGCGCCTTCAGCGCTTGCGATGTCGATATCGAAACGATCGCCGCCGGCGATGCCGCCTGCGGTATTCACCAGCACCGCCGAGGCGCCCTCGTCCTCAGGCGAGGGAAAGCGCACGCGCAGGGAGCCTGCCTCATGAACTTCGCGGCGGCGCGTCACGCCGTCAATGCCGGCCACATCGAACCGCACCGCGCCCCTCGCCCGGTTGGCCGCGAAAATCGCAGCACTGTGACGTATGGTATCGGCCCGCATTCGCTCCAACCTCACCCCAAAAGGGAGCGCACCGCTGCCCCTCGCGCCTAAACCCTACAATACCATCTGACGACTGATTTCGCCCGGATCGAGATTGCTTCGATCGCAGGCGTATTTCACCGCGCCCCGGTCCATGACCGCAAAATTGTCGCCGAGCTCGCAGGCAAAGTCGAGATATTGCTCGACCAGCACGATCGCGATGTTACCGAGGCTGCGCAAGTAAGTGATGGCGCGCCCGATATCCTTGATGATCGACGGCTGGATTCCTTCGGTCGGCTCGTCGAGCAGCAACAATTTCGGCCGCATCACCAGCGCCCGCCCGATCGCCAATTGCTGTTGTTGCCCGCCGGAGAGGTCGCCGCCACGGCGTCCCAGCATCGATTGTAGCACCGGAAACAGCGAGAACACGTCGTCGGGGATATTGCGGTCCTGGCGCTTCAACGGCCCGAAGCCGGTCTTGAGGTTCTCTTCCACCGTCAACAGCGGAAAAATTTCCCGCCCCTGCGGTACGAAGCCGATGCCCATGCGGGCCCGCTCATACGGCCTGAGGCCGGTGATGTCGGTGCCCTCGAAGGTGATCGCTCCGCTCGAAATCGGATATTGCCCGACCATTGCGCGGAGCAGTGAGGTCTTGCCGACGCCGTTGCGCCCCAACACGCACGTCACCTTGCCGGCCTCGGCCGCAATCGAGACGCCGCGCAATGCTTGCGCCGCGCCGTAATAGAGGTTGATGTTGTCGACCTTGAGCATGAACTTACCAATCTTGGAATTCCGAGTAGCGAATAGGGAGTAGCGAATAGTGTGAATCAGTTTTTCTATTCGCTATTCGCTACTCCCTATTCGCTTCTTTGCCGCCCGCCCGCCTATCTTCCGAGATATACTTCGACAACGCGTTCATTCGCCGATACCTGGTCGATGGTACCTTCCGCAAGCACCGTGCCCTCGTGCAAGCACGTTACCTTGACGCCGAGTTCGCGCACAAAGGCCATGTCGTGCTCGACGACCATCACCGTCTTGTGCTTGTTGATCTCCTTCAAAAGTTCGGCGGTCTGATGGGTTTCGACATCGGTCATGCCGGCGACGGGCTCATCCACCAGCAGCAGTTTCGGATCCTGCGCCAGCAGCATGCCGATCTCGAGCCACTGCTTCTGGCCGTGCGAGAGGCTTCCCGCCAGCCTCTCGCGCGCGTCCTTCAGCCGTATGGTCTCCAGCACGCGCTCGATGCGTTCGGTCTCGGTATTGCTGCCGCGCCAGAACAGCGTGCCCTTGACGCTGTGGTCGACGTTGAGCGCGAGCAGCAGGTTGTCTTCGACGGACTGGCTTTCGAACACGGTCGGCTTCTGAAATTTGCGGCCGATCCCGAGCTCGGCAATCCGGGTTTCATCGAGCCTGGTGAGGTCGGTGACGCCGTCGAACAGCACGGTGCCTTCGTCCGGCTTGGTCTTGCCGGTGATGATATCCATCATCGTCGTTTTGCCCGCCCCGTTCGGCCCGATAATGGCGCGCATTTCGCCGGGTTCGAGCGCCAGCGACAGGTTGTTGATGGCGTGAAAGCCGTCGAACGAGACATGCACGCCGTCGAGATAAAGCAACGCGGAGGTGGCCCTGACATCCCTGACGTTCATCGCCCTCACTCCGCCATATGGGGTTCGCTGACGCCGTCTTCGGCTGCCGCGCTCGCCGCATTCAGTGTCGAACGCCTTGCTTTCCACGGCCCCCACCATGCGTTGAAGGTGCCGACGATGCCCTTCGGCAAGAGCAGCGTCACCAGGATGAACATCGCACCGAGCATGAACAGCCAATAGGGCGCAAGCGGCCCCGACGTGAAGTAGGTCTTGGCGTAGTTGACGACGACCGCGCCAAGGGCTGCGCCGATCAGCGTGCCGCGGCCGCCGACGGCAACCCAGATCACGGCCTCGATGGAGTTGCCGGGCGCAAATTCGGATGGATTGATGATGCCGACCTGCGGCACATAAAGGGCGCCGGCCACGCCCGCCATGCAGGCCGACAGCGTGAACACGAACAGCTTGTAGGATTCGACGCGGTAGCCGAGGAAGCGGGTGCGGGATTCGGCATCGCGCACCGCAATCAGCACCTTGCCGAGCTTGGAGGTCACGACGGTGCGGCAGATCAGGAACGCGATCATGAGGGTGAGGCAGCTCAATGCGAACAGGGCGGCGCGGGTGCCGTCGGCCTGCACGTTGAAACCGAGAATGTCCTTGAAGTCGGTCAGGCCGTTGTTGCCGCCAAACCCGAAATCGTTGCGGAAGAACGCCAGCAGCAAGGCATAGGTCATGGCCTGCGTGATGATCGAGAGATAGACGCCGGTGACGCGGGAGCGGAACGCCAGCCATCCGAAGCAGAAAGCGAGTAGCCCCGGCACCAGAATGACCATCAGCGCTGCGAAGGCGAACATGTCGAAGCCGTGCCAGTACCACGGCAGTTTCGGGTAATTCAGAAACACCATGAAGTCCGGCAGAAGCGGATTGCCGTAGACGCCGCGGCTGCCGATCTGGCGCATCAGATACATGCCCATGGCATAGCCGCCGAGCGCAAAGAAGGCGCCATGGCCGAGCGAAAGAATGCCGCAATACCCCCAGATCAGATCGATCGAAAGCGCCAGCACCGCGTAGCAGGCGTATTTGCCAAACAGCGCGACCAGATAGGTCGGCACCTGCAACAGGGAGCCCGCCGGCAACAACAGGTTCGACAGCGGAATCAGCACGCCGCAGGCCGCAACCACAATCAGGAATATGGTCGCGCCGCGGTCCAGCGAACGCGTGAGCAGATGCGGCATCATGCTTCCACCGCCCGCCCCTTGAGCGCGAACAGGCCGCGCGGCCGCTTCTGGATGAACAGGATGATCAGCACCAGGATCGCGATCTTGCCGAGCACGGCGCCTGCCACGGGCTCCAGGAATTTGTTGGCGATGCCAAGCGTAAAGGCGCCGACCAGCGTTCCCCACAAATTGCCGACGCCGCCGAACACCACGACCATGAAGGAATCGATGATGTAGCTTTGGCCAAGATTGGGACTGACGTTGTCGATTTGCGACAAGGCGACGCCGGCGATCCCGGCGATGCCGGAGCCGAGCCCGAAGGTCAGCGCATCGACCCGCGAGGTCGCGATCCCCATCGACGCCGCCATGCGGCGATTCTGCGTCACCGCTCGCATCTCCAGCCCAAGCGCCGTATAGCGCAGCATGGCGAGCAGGATCGCGAATACGGCAAGCGTGAAGCAGAGGATCCACAACCGGTTATAGGTGATGGTGATCTGGCCAAGCTCGAAGGCGCCGCTCATCCAGGAGGGATTGCCGACTTCGCGGTTGGTGGGGCCAAAGGCGGTGCGCACCGCCTGTTGCAGGACGAGCGAAAGGCCCCAGGTCGCGAGCAAGGTTTCGAGCGGACGCCCGTAAAGGAAACGAATGATCGTTCGTTCGATCACGACACCGATCGCCCCCGCAACCAGGAAAGCCAATGGCACGGCGATCAGCAGGGAATAGTCGAACAGACCGGGATAGCGGGTGCGGATGATCTCCTGCACCACGAAGGTGGTGTAGGCCCCCAGCATCACCATTTCGCCATGGGCCATGTTGATGACGCCCATGACGCCGAAGGTGATGGCTAGCCCAATGGCCGCGAGCAGCAGAACCGAGCCGAGCGAGAGGCCGTACCAGGCATTCTGCGCGGTCGACCACAGCGCGAGATTGCTCTGGATCGCCGAGGTCGCGCTTGCGGCCGCGCGTGCGATCGCGGGCGGCTGTTCTCCGGTCAGGCCGGTCAAGAGCGCCAGCGCTTCCTGGTCGCCGCGCGCCTTGATGGTGGCGATGGCCTCAAGTTTTTCGGCATCGGTCGCGTCAGCCTTGAACAGCAGAATGGCGGCGCGCGCCTCGGTAAAAGCGAGCTTCGCGCCCTTGTTGGTCTCTTTCGCCAGCGCGCCGTCGATGACCGGCAGCATCGTCTCGTCATGGGTCTTGAAGACCGATTGCGCGGCGGCGATCCGCTTGTTTGGATCGGGCGACAACAGGGTCAGGCCGCCGAGCGCCGCCTCGACGGTACGGCGCAGGCGGTTGTTGAGGCGAACGGCAACGGCGTTGTCAGGCAGCTTGTCGACGGCAGCCCCGGTTGCGGCGTCGATGACGTTGCCGTCCTCCTGGGTGATGAAGACCTTCTTGGTGTCAGGATCGGCCGAAAGCCGGCCATCCCCGAGCGCGCTGATAATGGCAAAGGCCAGCGGATTGCCGGAAGTCGCCACCGTGCCGATAGCTTCCTCGGTGTCGGAAAATTCGTCGTTGGCGAATTTGGCGATCGCATCCTCGAAGGCGCCTGCGAATGCGGGCAGAGCCAGGGCACCGATCAGGAAGACAGAAAGAACAAGCGAACGAAGACGGTCAAAGACATTGGCAACCACTGGACGACCCCGGCAGAAGTAATAGTGCGGTGGATTTGACATTCGCTTCAGTAGCAGCCGCGAGTCCTCCGAGCGAATGTCAAATCCAAAACCGCACTATAATCTTGTATTTGCTTGTGTCCCTTTGGTTCCGACAATCGTAAACGAACCCGCCGCGACAGGGTACGAATGTCAGAACCGGGACACTATCGGAAGGCGGCGAAATCACCGCCTTCCCCTGTCTCGTGGATTAGCTTTTATCACGATCCGTAGCCAAGGCTCCGCCTCGTCTTTGCGGAAAACGGACCCTTCGCTATTCAGATCAACGGTCGGAGATCAAGATCCCTGACCGCCGCACTTGTTGGTCTTGGTGTTGTAGTTGCCGCACTTCTTGCCAACCCAGTCACCGATCAGGTCCTTGGAACCCTCAAGCTCCTTCGACCAGGCATCGCCGGCAACAAGGCCAGGCGTCTTCCACACGACGTCGAACTGGCCGTTGCCTTTGATTTCGCCAATAAACACCGGCTTGGTGATGTGGTGGTTCGGAAGCATTTTCGAGATACCACCGGTCAGGTTCGGCGCTTCGGTTCCGGGCAACGCATCGATCACCTTGTCCGCATCGGTCGACTTTACCTTCTCGACTGCCTTGACCCACATGGCGAAGCCGATCACGTGCGCTTCCATCGGATCGTTGGTGACGCGCTTCGGATTCTTGGTGTAGGCCTGCCACTCCTTGATGAACTTCTCGTTGGCCGGCGTCTTGATCGACTCGAAGTAGTTCCAGGCGGCGAGATGGCCAAGCAGCGGCTTAGTATCGATGCCGGCGAGTTCTTCTTCACCGACCGAGAACGCGACAACCGGAATGTCGGTCGCCTTGATGCCCTGGTTGCCGAGTTCCTTGTAGAAGGGAACGTTGGCGTCGCCGTTGATGGTGGAAACCACGGCGGTCTTCTTGCCGGCGGAGCCGAACTTCTTGATGTCGGCCACGATTGTCTGCCAGTCGCTATGACCGAACGGGGTGTAGTTGATCATGATGTCTTCCTGCTTGACGCCCTTCGACTTCAAGTAGGCTTCGAGAATCTTGTTGGTGGTGCGCGGATAGACGTAGTCGGTGCCGGCCAGCACCCAGCGCTTCACCTTCTCGTCCTTCATCAGGTAGTCCACGGCCGGAATCGCCTGCTGGTTCGGCGCAGCGCCCGTATAGAAGACGTTGCGCTCGCTCTCTTCGCCCTCGTATTGCACGGGGTAGAACAGGATGTTGTTCAGCTCCTTGAATACCGGAAGCACGGACTTGCGCGAGACCGAGGTCCAGCAGCCGAACACGACGGCGACCTTGTCCTTGGTGATCAGCTCGCGCGCCTTTTCCGCAAACAGCGGCCAGTTGGAGGCGGGATCGACAACGACGGCCTCAAGCTTCTTGCCGAGCACGCCGCCCTTCTTGTTCTGCTCGTCGATCAGGAAGAGGACGGTGTCCTTCAGCGTGGTTTCGCTGATGGCCATGGTGCCGGAGAGCGAGTGAAGCACGCCGACCTTGATGGTGTCGTCGGCCGCTTTCGCATTTGAGAACGCGGCCAGACCCAAAACGAGCCCCGCGGTTGCCGTGAGCCACCCGCGGCGGCTCAGCGTCGCTTTGTTGTGCGTAAATTGTGTAGGCATGAAATGTCATCTCCCTGACGCAGGCGTGAAACGCTGCGAAACGGCCCCACGGCCGCCTGCGTTAACGGAATCGCAAGAACCATGCCACGGTCGCCCAAGGCCATAAGGCAATGATCTTATTGTGGAATCAGGACTTGCGCGGCCACCAAAAACGCAGCCACGACTAATATTTAGGCAAAAAAAATGTATGCCTTCTCGGCAAAATGATTAATTGATGAGCAAATTTGGTATTGCCTCAACCGGTCGGCACAAAATTTTGGCAGGGCGGCTGTCAAGCTATTAAGCCTTTGAATCCCTTTCCGACGCCATAAGGGCGGGCGACCGAAGATATATCTTGAAAGCGCCGTGTTCATGTTCCATATCAGCGCCACGAACCCGGAATCATCGGGTCAGCGCGAGCTGCGTGTTCCTAAGCCTTGCAGTATCTTTACTCAGGCTTCTGGCTTGCCCCTTCAGCTAACAACATCGATGCCCCATACACGCGGGTGTCCCAGGCACCCCGCGCGTTCTCGGCCAACAGGGCCGGGAAGCAAGCGCTTTACATTGGAAAGTACCCACTTTTGACCTCCTTTCAGGACTTCGGCCTCGCCGATCCCATCTCCCGTGCGCTCAAGGAAGAGAACTACCTAACGCCCACGCCCATCCAGGCTCAAACCATTCCCCTCGCACTCGCCGGCCGTGACGTGGTCGGCATCGCCCAGACCGGCACCGGCAAGACTGCAGCCTTTGCGCTGCCGATCCTCCACCGGATCCTGGCCAACCGGATAAAACCGCAACCCAAGACCTGCCGCGTGCTGGTGCTCTCGCCCACGCGCGAATTGTCCGGCCAGATTCTCGACAGTTTCAACGCCTACGGCCGGCATATCCGTCTTAGTTCGGCGCTGGCGATCGGCGGCGTTCCGATGGGACGCCAGGTCCGCTCGATCATGCAGGGCGTTGAGGTCCTGGTGGCCACGCCCGGACGCCTGCTCGATCTCGTGCAGAGCAACGGACTGAAGCTCGGCCAGGTCGAGTTTCTCGTGCTCGACGAGGCCGACCGCATGCTGGACATGGGCTTCATCAACGACATCCGGAAAATCGTCGCCAAAACGCCCGTCAGGCGGCAGACGCTGTTCTTCTCGGCGACCATGCCCAAGGATATCGCCGAGCTTGCCGAGGCCATGCTGCGCGACCCGGCCAGGGTTGCGGTAACGCCGGCGGCCTCCACCGTCGAGCGCATTACCCAGCGCATCATCCAGGTCGATCACTCGGCCAAGCCCGCATTTCTGGCGCAGCTTCTCAAGCAGGAAACGGTCGGTCGGGCGCTGGTCTTTACCCGGACCAAGCACGGCGCCGACAAGGTGGTGAAGGGCCTCGCACGGGCCGGCATCACCGCCGACGCGATTCACGGCAACAAGTCGCAAAATCATCGCGAGAGGGTGCTGGCGGCATTCCGCACCGGCGAAATCCGCACGCTGGTTGCAACCGACATCGCCGCCCGCGGCATCGATGTCGACGGCATCTCGCATGTGGTGAACTTCGACCTTCCGAACGTTCCCGAGACCTACGTCCACCGCATCGGCCGCACCGCGCGCGCCGGCGCCGATGGCGTTGCGATTTCGCTGGTCGCAGGCGCCGAGGAATTGGCCTATTTGCGCGACATCGAGAAGCTGATCCGCATCGCTCTGCCGAGAGAGGATCGCCGCACCCCCGGTCACCGCGACGCGACGCCGGCCCCAGCGGGGCACCGTGGCGGGCGACCTGCGGCCCGCGCACATGCGACGCGCGCAAATGATGCTGGAGCGGGATCGAAAGGCCCTCGCCGACACCACCGTCCTGGTGGTAATAATAGTCCTTCAAAAACCAACCGGAACGAGGTCAATCGGCAGGAGCCGAGCCGCCCCTCACAGGGCGGCGGCAGGGCCGAAGGATTGCAGGGGGTCGCGTTTCTGCATCGGGAAAGACGCCCGAATACCCAACCCAACCGCACCCAGCGCCCGCGCTAGTCGATCGACCTGGAGACAACCATGGCTAAAGAAGAGCTGATCCAGTTCGAAGGACTGGTCACCGAAATCCTCCCCGACGCCCGCTACCGCGTCCAGCTCGATGCGGGGCACGAGATCGTTGCCTATACCGCAGGCAAGATGAAGAAGAACCGGATCAAGACCCTGGCGGGCGACCGGGTGACAATCGAAATGTCACCCTATGATCTGGAAAAAGGCCGGCTGATTTTCCGCCACAAGGACGAACGTCCGGGCGGCGGCGTTGGCGGGAGCGGTGCTGCGCGAGGCGCACCGCAGCGCGGCCAATTCCGCCGCAGATAAGTGCCGTCATCGCGGCCTTTTTTCGCGCATAACCGATCTTATCGCCGCGTTTGCCGCCCGCGATCCGCGGGCCATTCGGCGTTGTCAAAAAATCGCGTACCTCAGGATTGTTTGGGGCGCTACTTTGGAATAATATAAGCTTATCGATTTTCGGCCGGACGACATTAGCTATCCACCGGTACAGCCGGTTTAGACGCTGACGACCCTTCCAAAAATTCGATCTCACCAGCCTGCGAAAGTGGGCTTCGCTATGTCTATCTTGAGAAGGGACTATCCCGTGAGCATGGGAACCGTGAAGTGGTTTAACGCTACCAAAGGCTACGGCTTTATCCAGCCGGATGACGGCGGCAACGATGTGTTCGTGCACATCAGCGCGGTCGAACGCGCCGGCCTTGGAACTCTGCGTGAAGGCCAAAAGATCAGCTACGAAATCGTGGCTGATCGCCGTTCTGGCAAATCTTCGGCCGACAATCTGCGCGCAGCCGGCTAAAGTTCGGCGCAGCGTCGGAAATCGCGGCGGCAAAATATCGACCGCCGGATTCGGCCCCATACAAACGAGATCTTATGTAAATAAGGTCCTATGCAAAACACAAAGGCCGCGCGTTTAGCGCGGCCTTTTTGTTGTGAGCGTCGCTCACGAAGTCGGACAGGTGGCCGGCGACGGTGTCGATGGATAGAAAACGCAGGTCGACTGGCGCGGTATGGCATAAGCGGTATCGCTCAACGTCACGCCACCGCTCGGCATTAAATTTCCAAAGTTGACGGGCGACGTGTAGAGAGTGTTGACCTCACTGAAGATCACATATTGGCTGGGGTTGATGGCATTCGTGTTCGGATTCCTCGCAATCAGGCTCGACGGGATGGCAACCACCGAACCCACCGCCCGCGGCGCCGACCCCTGGCTCCACTGCACCCGCGCATTGCCGGACGAAGGGTCGATGTAAAGCTCGCTAATCGTCATATTCGGCGCGGCATACGGCGTCATGATCTTGTTGCCGGCCAGGAAGTAGTTCGTCAGATCGGCACTGGTAGCCTGCGTCCCTTGTGACGTCACGTTGGCGATGGCGCGCGCCACGAGCGAGACTTTCCGATCCACCGCCAGGCCGGACGAAAATTCGACCGTGCCAAAGAACGCCACCAGCATGAGGGGGAGGAGCATGGCAAATTCGACCGCCCCAACCCCGCTGCGATCCTCGAAAAATCCGCCGATCGCAAGGTGCGCGCGAATGCCGGCTTTTGTCGTTTCCGTCACAGGCTTCACGATGTGCAAGCTCCTGTGTAAGGTTCGTTGCGGAACGCAGCGGTCGCACTGAGCAAGCGCATGTTGCCACTGATATTCGAGATGTTGTAGCCGAGCCCGGTGACGAATAGCTGCCATTGATAGTACAGCGTGACGGTGACGACGCTGCAGGACCCGCCCATGTTGAAGTTGAGCTTGGTGGGATCGTAGGCGCCGCTGGTGACCGGATTAGCGATGGTGATGTTCCCAAATGAGGTCGGATCGCTCTCTACATCGACGCCGATGCTAGCGCAGGTGAACAGCGCCGGGACCTGCGGACATACCACCGAGTTGAGGAACTGCGACGCGCTGTAGCCTGCGGCCTGGGCCTGCCCGGTCATGATCTGGCGGGCGGATTCCTGTGTAACGGTCTCGAGCACCTGACTGGCAAAGAACATGACCGCGGTTTCGATAATCGCAAACAGCAACGCGAAGAAGACCGGCGCGATCAGGGCGAACTCCACGGCAGCCGAGCCCCGGCGATTGCGGCCGAAGCGGCGAAAAGCCTTTTTGACGAAAGCTGTCGATGCGGCGGGCGGCGACATCATGAAATTCCACGCGGGTGAAAATTGACCGGCCATCGAGGAGTAGCGGAAAGTGATTGTCGAAGTGTTTCGTCGAATTCACACAGGACGGCCGGTACCGTTAACCGCGCGTTAGTCGTTTCATGATCGCCCGGCGTCTGCGGCGCCGGAACGAACGGTATCTGCAGGCCAAGCGGGCCTGCGTACTATTGTTTGGCGGCCGCAGCGTTGGTGCTGGCCTGGCTGTTGAGATTTCCGGCCTGATTCATGGTCGAGTTGAAGAAATTGTCGCCATCGCCGAGGGTGATGCGGCGCTGGCAGATCGGCATACAGCTATAGGATTCGCGATCCACGCCGCGATAAACCGTAATGAGCTGGTCGGTCGGGCCTTCCACCTGGATGAGGCGATCCACCAGAACCTCGCCGGTGCGATCCATCGCAATGAAGTTGGTGGCGCCGTAACCCTTGCCGGTCACGACAATCACCCCGCCGGCCTGCAGCGCGACGTCCGCGATCAGCGGGTTTCCGACGACGATGGTGGCAACGCGAGCCGGCAGCTTGACGAGCCTTGCCTGGTCGACATTCACCGCGATGGTGCTGGCCGACGGCTCCGCGACGGCCGCCATCGGCCACATCAGGATTCCTGCGGCAAGCGCGCAGAACGCGGGACGCAAGGAAAAACGCAAAGACTCAGGCGACATACTGTACCCCGGGACGTTGACAAGCCGGTTTAAGCGATACGCGGCGGAACCGGCGCCCGACGAGGCAAATCTGCCGTCAATTAGTGAACGAACTGCAAATAGGGGGTGGATTCCCGGGGTCCGGCAGAGTTACTGACGAAAAGGGTAAGCGAGTTGCCCAACAATTTCGTTAGGAATGCGCGGATCGTCGACACCGTAGTCTTGCGGCAACCGGTTTTCCGGCATCCGGTACGTCCCAAACAGAATGTCCCAAATCGGAAAGGTGCCTGCGAAGTTGGTATTGCCACCTTCCTCCCGTGCCGTGTGGTGCCAGCGGTGAAACACCGGCGTCGCCAGCACATATTTGAATGGACCGAGCGTCCAGTTCAGGTTGGCGTGGACGAAGGCGGAATGGAAGGTGGTGAAGGGCCCCACCCAAAGCATCACGTTCGGAGAAATACCCGCCATCAGCAAGATGACATCTACCGCGATCGTTCCCACGAACAGATTGGCGGGATGGAATCGCGCCGCCGAAATCCAGTCGAGTTCCTCGGAGGAATGATGGATCGCATGGTATTTCCAGAAACCGCCGCCGTGAAACAGCCGATGGAGCCAATACAGCATGAAATCGGACAATATCAGGAACAGCAATCCCTGAATCCATAGCGGCATCAGCGACAGCGGCCCGTGCCCATTGTCATAGAACGCGATCAGGTCGTCGGCGTCGTGAATGTTGAAGACCACGCTTGCGCCAAGCACGAGCAAGCCGATCCGCAGCACGCGTGCGAATAACGGAACAGCGAACCAGTAGCAGACATCGGTGACCAGTTCCCGCTTGCGCCACCACGGCGTTCCAGGATTGCAGGCCCAGAAATAGCTCAGCACCGAAAACACCAGCGCGAGAGCGATCGTGATCGGCACCACCTTGGCAATCGTCTGACCAAGCATTTCGATGACTTCCAAAGCTAAACTGGGCATGGTGGCCTCATCCGATGGGTTGCCTCAAGGGGTACGCTTCGCCGCTTAAGGAGCCGTAAAGCAGAACGCGCCGTGCTTGCGCGTTAGTCTCTCGCTCTGACGAGCAAACTGGCGCAAGCCGTTACCGTCAATCTTATGAATTGGGTTAATTCCAAATTTACTCTGCTCAAGAACAGCGCGTTTTTTCGCTGTTTGCGCGATCGAATTAACCGTGCCGAAATTGTCGGAACGTAGGGTGCGCCATGGTCACGGTGCTGAGAACGCCGGCGAGACCAATGTTAGTTCGACCAGCCACGTGTCACATGGAGCTATCTATGAAGAATCTGATTGCACGTTTCGTGAAGGACGAGTCCGGCGCGACCGCCATCGAATATGGCCTTATCGCCGCCGGCATTTCGCTCGCCATCATTGCCATCGTCAACGGCCTCGGCAGCAACCTCAACACCAAGTTCACCGCCGTCAACACCGCGCTGAAGTAAGCGGCGGTTGACTTTCAACATCAGAGGCCTCGGTTGATCCGGGGCCTCTTTTTTGTCCGGTAATCAGTAGCGTCATGTTATGCGTATCGTTCCAGCGGCGCCTGCGCCGGCAATACAGGTGCCAATCTCGGACGACGGCCGGCGCACTTCGCCAACGGCCATTGTCTGTATCGCGCTAGCGGCCGCACTGTTATTTCTCGCCGTTCGAATTGCCAGTGTTCTTTAGGCGGCGCCATTTCCCGATTGTTCACCTATCGGCGATAGCGTCAGCGGACAACCGTCAAACCCCTGTAATCGGCGCGGGCCGCACCCTGTCATGATCCTCGACGTCGCTCGCCTCCTGTTCTTCCCGGCCCTGATGGCGTTCGCGGCAGCGAGCGACCTCTTCACCATGACGATTTCAAACCGCGTTTCGCTGGCCTTGGCGGCGGGCTACCTTGCGCTCGCGTTCGCAAGCGGTATGGCGCCGTCCGACATTCTGATGCATCTGGCAGCCGGCGCGACCGTACTGGCGGCGGCTTTTGGCTGTTTTGCATTTGGGTGGATCGGCGGCGGAGACGCCAAAGTCGCGGCGGGCGCCGCGCTCTGGTTCGGCTTTGCCCACTTGCTGGACTATCTGGTCTATGCCTCGCTGTTCGGCGGCGTGCTGACGCTCATCTTGCTCCAGTTCCGGCAATGGCCGCTGCCCTATGCGCTGGCGGGTCAGGCCTGGCTGCTCAAGCTGCACGCCAAGGAGAGCGGAATTCCATACGGCATCGCGCTCGCGGTCGGTGCCCTCATGATCTACCCGGAAACGGAGTGGATCAGCGCCGTCGATCTGACGCACTTCATGACCGGCTGATCGCCATAGAGGTAAACTCTCGTTAAGGCGATTTAGATACGCCTCATTAACCATGCTTTGACGAATAGCTGGTCAACTCCCGTTACGGCGGCGGAAGCGTCGCAGCGTAATGTGGAAAGTGAAGCGTATGAATAGGGCACGCATTGTCGTCCTGACCATCGCTATCGGCGCTGGCGGTGTCGCTGCCTATCTCGCGAGTGGATCGGATAGCAGACCCCCGCCTACTGAGCCGGTCGCGCAATTGCAGACTGTCGATGTTCTCGTGGCCAAATCCGATATTGGCCTCGGCCAAACCGTCACGCCTAACGACATGCAATGGCAATCCTGGCCGGCGGCGACCGCCAGCAACGCCTTCATTCGCCGCAACGAACGCCCGGACGCAACCACCCAACTCGCCGGCTCGATCGCGCGCGCGCCCTTTATCGCAGGCGAGCCAATCCGCGAGCCGAAGCTGATCAAGGCCAATGGATCGGGCTTCATGGCTGCGATCCTGCCGCCCGGAATGCGCGCGGTGTCGACCGAAATTTCGCCGGAGACCGGCGCCGGCGGCTTCATCCTGCCCAACGACCGGGTGGATGTCCTTTTGACCGCGCGCGAGAAAAATCCGGATCCGAGAGTTTCCACCGATCTCGTGATCACCAAGATCATCCTTACGAATATTCGCGTTCTCGCCATCGATCAGGCGCCAAAGGAAAAGGATGGTCAGAATTCCGTCGTCGGCAAGACCGTCACGCTCGAGCTGAAGCCTGAACAGACGGCAACTCTGGCCGCCGCGCGCCAGGCCGGCACGCTGTCGCTGGCGTTGCGCAGCATCGCCGACGTCAACCAGGTGGAAATCGCCGACGACAGTTCCCGCCAGCGCGGCAGCGTCAATGTGGTTCGTTACGGCATCACTAACCCCACGACGATCCAGAAGTGATTAAAGGACCAGACGAGATGAAATGCGGGGAAAATCAGCTTCCGATGCGGGCCGTTTTGGTCCGCGCCCTGTCGTTTTCGGCCGCGGCGGCGATGGTACTTAATCCTGCCTTGGTTCCTGCGGTGGCTGCCGATTACCGTCCTGTCCCGGTAGTTGCCGCCGACGGGCAGATGAATGCGCGGTTCCTCTCGCTCGGCATCGGCAAATCGATCGTGATCGACCTGCCCCGCGACATCAAGGACGTGCTGGTGGCCGATCCGAAGATCGCCAACGCGGTCGTGCGCTCGGCACAGCGCGCCTACATCATCGGTGCGGCGGTCGGCCAGACCAACATCGTGTTCTTCGATTCGGCGGGCCAGCAGATCGCCGCCTATGACATCGCCGTCAAGCGCGACCTCAATGGCGCACGCGCCGCGCTCAAGCAGATTCTGCCGAATTCGGAAATCCAGATCGAGGGCATCGGCGACGGCGTGATCCTGACCGGGACCGCGGCGAGCCCGATCGAGGCGCAGCAGGCGGGCGATCTTGCCGCGCGTCTGGCGGGCAGCGCCGACAAGGTCGTCAACTCCATCGTGGTCCGGGGCCGCGATCAGGTGATGCTGAAAGTGACGGTCGCAGAAGTCGCGCGCTCGATCATCAAGCAACTGGGTATCGATCTCTCAGGCTCGCTCAATTACGGCACCGCGGTCGTGAACTTCAACAACACGAACCCGTTCACCGTCAACAACGCGCCGCTCGTTGCCAACAACGCGGTCACGACCTCTTTCGGATCGACACCCTCGGTAACCGCCACGATCCGCGCGATGGAGAGCGCAGGCGTGGTCAGAACGTTGGCGGAGCCGAATCTGACGGCCATCTCGGGCGAATCCGCGACATTTATTTCCGGTGGCGAATTTCCAATTCCGACCGGCGTAACCTGTCAAACGACGACGTCGGGCGCTATCGGACAATGCGTCCAGACAGTGAGTTTCAAGAAATTCGGTATCTCGCTGAACTTCACGCCAGTCGTACTGACCGAAGGGCGGATCAGCCTCCGGGTCATGACCGAAGCATCGGAAATATCCAGCGAAAACTCGCTAAACGGCGGTGCCGGCGGCACGACGATCCCTTCGATCAAGACCCGCCGCGTCGAGACGACGCTGGAAATTCCCTCAGGTGGATCGATGGCGATGGCCGGTCTGATTCAGGACCAGACCAAACAGGCGATCAACGGCCTTCCCGGGCTTTCGCAGTTGCCGGTCCTCGGCACGCTGTTCCGTAGCCGGGACTACCAAAACAACCAGACCGAGTTGATGGTGCTGGTGACGCCCTACATCGTGCGCGCGGTCGCGCAAAAGGACCTGTCGCGTCCAGACGACGGCTTCGCTTCAGCCTCCGATCCGCAGTCGGATCTTCTTGGCAACATCAATCGCATTTACGGCGTTCCCGGCCGCACCGAGCCGGCGCGGAACTATCGCGGCACCTATGGCTTCATCACGGACTGAGACGGGACAAGGACGAAGACTATGACAGCCAGCACACCCGCCGAACACAGGCGCGCCCTCCGCATCGCGGGGGCGCTCGTCGGTATTGCAACCGCACTCGGCGCGTGCACGCATACCGACGAGGTGGCGACGACCGCGAGCGTCCCGGACGACTATCGCCTGCGGCACCCGATCGCGATCCAGGAATCGAATCGCTCGGTCGTGATCTTCGTCGGTCAGGCACGCGGCGGCCTGTCGGCCGAGCAACGCGCCGACGTGATGGGCCTGGCGCAAGTCTGGCTGCACGAGGGCACCGGCGCGATCGTGGCCGATGTGCCGGTCGGCACCGCCAATGCACGGGCGGCCGCAGATGCGTTCCGGGAAGCCAACGCCCTGCTCACGGCGGCCGGCGTGCCGCCGCGTGGCGTCACCATGCGCCAGTATCATCCGAACGATCCGCGCCAGTTGGCGACGCTGCGGCTGAGCTATCCGAAGATCTCGGCCGTGGCCGGCCCGTGCGGACTGTGGCCGGAGGACATCGGCCCTTCGATCAAGGACAAGGGCTATCTCGAGAACAAGCCGTACTACAATTTCGGCTGCGCCTATCAGCGCAACATGGCGGCAATGGTCGAAAACCCTTCGGACCTCGTGCAGCCGCGTCCTGAGACCCCGGCCTACACGATTCGGCGCACGGAAGGCTTTGAGAAATACCGCAAGGGCACGACTACCGCGACCACCTATCCGGAAGGCGAGAAGGCCAAACTCAGCGATGCAGGCAAATGATCAGTTACGCGCGTCAGAATTCCGAAGCCCAGCCTGAGGGGGCTCCGCCACCGGCGGAGGATCACATCGCACCCGCGCCGCGGGTGTCGGTGCAGGCCTTCTGCGAGACGGTCGAGACGGCCGCGGCCGTGCAGTCGGCGGGCGAAGACCGTCGGCTCGCCAAGGCTCATCTCAAGATTCAGATGGGCGGCATGGCCGCGGCTATCGAGGCCTATCGAACCGCCCCCACGCCGAACGTGATCATTCTGGAGACCGAGGGCAACAACAACATCCTCACGGGCCTCGACCAGCTTGCAACCGTCTGCGATTCCGGAACACGGGTCATCGTGATCGGCCGCATCAACGACGTCGGGCTGTACCGCGAACTGGTCCGCCGAGGTGTAAGCGACTATGTGATCTCGCCGATCAACACGCTGGACGTGGTGCGTTCGATTTGCGGACTGTTCTCCACGCCGGAAGCGAAGGCCGTTGGCCGCATCATCGCCATCGTCGGCGCCAAGGGCGGTGTCGGCGCCTCCACCGTCGCTCACAACGTCGCCTGGGCTATCGCGCGCGACCTGGCGCTGGATTCGGTGGTGGCCGACCTAGACCTCGCCTTCGGCACCGCCGGCCTCGACTATAACCAGGATCCGCCGCAGGGCATCGCGGACGCGGTATTCTCGCCCGACCGGGTCGACACCGCCTTTATCGACCGTCTGCTGTCGAAATGTACCGATCACCTGAGCCTGCTGGCCGCGCCCGCGACGCTCGACCGCGTCTACGATTTCGGCGCCGATGCCTTCGATGCGATCTTCGATACGCTGCGCACCACGATGCCCTGCATCGTGCTCGATATCCCGCACCAATGGTCCGGCTGGACCAAGCGCGCATTGGTCGCCGCCGACGATATCCTGATCGTCGCGGCGCCCGACCTCGCCAACTTGCGCAACACCAAGAATATCTTCGACCTGCTGAAGGCAGCGCGGCCTAACGACCGGACGCCGCTTTATTGCCTCAACCAGGTCGGCGTTCCCAAGCGGCCGGAGATCAACGCCAGCGAATTCGCCAAGGCGATCGAGAACGATCCGATCGTGTCAATTCCATTCGATCCTCAGATGTTCGGTGCAGCCGCCAATAACGGGCAGATGATCGCGGAAATTTCCGAAAATCATCGCAGCACCGAAATGTTCCGGCAGATCGCGCAACGGCTCACGGGCCGCGGTGAGACCAAAAAGCCGCGGGGGTCGTTCCTGTTACCCTTGCTTGAGAAACTGCGGGCAAAGTAACCCGTCTGGAGTGTGGTCGTGTTTGGTAAGCGTAGCGGAACAGATGGCGATTCAAGGGGCATGCGGCCCGCAACGCCCGCGCCGGAGCCTGCTCTTGGCGCTGCGGTAGCCCCGCGCGCGCCTTCGCCGCCCGCCGTTTCATCACCCCCGCTGGCACCCGCCAAACCGCCGCCGCCCCCGCCGGTCGCCGAGGCACGGCGTTCCGACAGCTATTACCAGGTCAAGGCCACGATCTTCGGGGCGCTGATCGAGGCGATCGACCTCGCCCAGCTCGCCAAACTCGACGGCGAATCCGCGCGCGAGGAAATCCGCGATATCGTCAACGAGATCATCGCGATCAAGAACATCGTCATGTCGATTGCCGAGCAGGAAGAACTGCTCGACGACATCTGCAACGACGTTCTCGGCTATGGCCCCCTCGAGCCGCTGCTGGCGCGCGACGATATCGCCGACATCATGGTCAATGGCGCCGGCACCGTGTACATCGAAGTCGCCGGCAAGATCCAGCGCACAGGGATCCGCTTTCGCGACAATCAGCAACTGCTCAATATCTGCCAGCGCATCGTCAGCCAGGTCGGCCGGCGCGTCGACGAATCCTCGCCGATCTGCGACGCCCGCCTTGCCGACGGATCGCGCGTCAACGCCATCGTCCCGCCGCTGGCCCTTGACGGCCCGGCACTGACCATCCGCAAATTCAAAAAGGACAAGCTGACGCTCGATCAGCTGGTCAAATTCGGCGCCATCTCGCCGGAAGGTGCGGAAATTCTCCAGATCATCGGCCGCGTCCGGTGCAACGTGCTGATCTCCGGCGGCACAGGCTCCGGCAAAACGACGCTTTTGAACTGTCTGACCAACTATATCGACGACGAAGAGCGCGTCATCACCTGCGAAGACGCCGCCGAACTTCAATTGCAGCAGCCGCATGTGGTGCGGCTGGAAACCCGCCCGCCCAATATCGAGGGCGAGGGCCAGATCACCATGCGCGAACTGGTCCGCAACTGCCTGCGTATGCGGCCTGAACGCATCATCGTCGGCGAAGTCCGCGGACCGGAGGCGTTCGACCTTTTGCAGGCCATGAACACCGGTCACGACGGATCGATGGGCACGTTGCACGCCAACAATCCGCGCGAAGCCCTGTCGCGCTGCGAATCGATGATCACCATGGGCGGCTTTTCGCTGCCCTCGCGGACCATCCGCGAGATGATCTGCGCTTCGATCGACGTGATCATTCAGGCCGCCCGCCTGCGCGACGGCTCGCGACGCATCACCCACATCACCGAGGTGATGGGAATGGAAGGCGACACTATCATCACGCAGGATTTGTTCCTGTACGACATGGTCGGCGAGGATGCCAACGGCAACATCATCGGCCGGCATCGTTCGACCGGCATCGGCCGGCCGCGTTTCTGGGAACGCGCGCGTTATTACGGCGAAGAGAAACGGCTTGCCGCCGCCATCGACGCCGCCGAAGTCGCCCCGGCGGGCTAAGGAGAGCGCCATGAAAATGCAAGTACTCGCTTTGGCCTTTCTCGCCACCGCCGCGATCGGCGGTCTCGCCTGGGTTTTCCTCTACCCGCTGCTTTCCGGAGAGAAGAAGGCGGAAAGCCGCCGCGCTTCGGTTGCCAAGTCAGAACCGGTCGCGGCCCGTCAGGCGCCCCGAGACCAACGCTCCCGCCGCGAACAGGTCGAAGGATCGCTGAAAGAAGTCGAGGCAAGGCGCGCGAAGGACGCCAAGCTCACGCTGGCCATCCGCCTTACGCAGGCCGGGCTCGATTGGGAGCCGCGGAAATTCATGATCGTTTCCGGCATTCTCGGCGTGGCCGCTTTCGCGCTCGCCATGCTGGCGGGCGGCGGCCCGCTCGGCGCCGGTGGCATGGCGTTCGCCGCGGGCTTCGGCCTGCCGCGCTGGATGCTGAGTTTTCTCAAGAAACGGCGGGAGAAGGCATTTCTGCGCGGACTTCCGGATGCCGTCGACGTGATCGTTCGCGGCATCAAGGCGGGTCTTCCGTTGTTTGAATCCATCAAGGTCGTCGCAGCCGATTCGCCGGAGCCGATCCGGAGCGAGTTCCTGGCAATCATCGAAACCCAGGCCATCGGAATGCCGCTCGGCGAAGCCTGCGGGCGCCTGTTCGAGCGGATGCCGGTGCCGGAAGCGAACTTCTTCGGAATTGTCATCTCGATCCAGCAGAAATCCGGCGGCAACCTCTCCGAGGCGCTCGGTAACCTCTCCAAGGTGCTGCGCGACCGCAAGAAGATGGCCGAGAAGATCCAGGCCATGTCCATGGAAGCCAAGGCGTCGGCGGGCATCATCGGCGCGTTGCCGCCGATCGTCATGCTGCTCGTCTACCTCACGACGCCAGACTACATCTCGCTGTTGTGGACGCATCCGACGGGCCAGTTGATGCTGGTGGGCTGCGCGATCTGGATGTCGATGGGCATCCTCGTGATGAAAAAAATGATCAACTTCGACTTCTGACGGTGCAGCATGATTAGCTTTCTGGTCGACAAGCTCCACGACGCCCGGTTCATGACCATGCTGCTTGCCGCGATTGCGGTAAGCGCGACGGCCTACACGCTGATCATGCCGCTGTTCGCAGGCGAAGGCCTTGCAAAGCGCATGAAGGCGGTCGCCAGCGAGCGCGAGCGAATCCGGGCGCGGGAGCGCGACCGACTCAACAAGACCGATAAGGTGTCGCTGCGCCAGACGCCGAAACAGATCGTCTCCAAGGTGGTGGAGAACTTCAATCTCGGCAAATGGCTGGCACAGGAAGCCGCCCGCGACAAACTCTCCATGGCGGGCTACCGCGGCCAGGCCCCCTATGTCACGTTCCTGTTTTTCCGCCTGGTAACACCGATCCTGCTCTTCATCGCGTCGGTGCTGTATGTGTTCGTGATCTCGCACATGGAAAAGTCGCTTCCGGTCAAGATCGCCATGTGCGTTGCTGCCGCCTATCTCGGCCTGCAGGCTCCGATGCTGTTCCTCAGAAATGCGATTTCGAAGCGCCAGCTTTCGATCAAGCGCGCCTTTCCCGATGCACTCGACCTGCTCCTGATCTGCATCGAGTCCGGCATGTCGATCGAAGCCGCGTTCCGCAAAGTCAGTGTCGAGATCGTGACGCAGTCGGTGGCCCTGTCGGAGGAGTTCACGCTGACCACGGCCGAGCTCTCTTACCTGCAAGACCGCAAGGTCGCTTATGAAAACCTCGCCAGGCGCACCGGCCTCGATGGCGTCAAGTCGGTCTGTCTTGCTCTACAACAGTCCGAACGCTACGGAACGCCGCTGGGTCAAAGCTTGCGCGTCATGGCGCAGGAAAATCGCGACATGCGCATGAACGAGGCCGAGAAGAAGGCCGCCGCGCTGCCGCCTAAACTGACGGTGCCGATGATCCTGTTCTTCCTGCCGGTGCTGTTTGTGGTCATCCTCGGGCCGACCGGCATCAAGATCGCGGCCATGCAGTGAGCATGATCGGGGCGTGCGCCCCGCAAATCACAACCCGTCATTCCGGGATGGTCCCAACGGGTCGCGCGAACGCGCGCCCGATGACAGGCTCCGGACCAGACCCGGAATCTCGAGATTCTCCGATGTGCAATTGCACATCGTAGTTCGAGCTTCGCTCGCCCCGGAATGACGACGCCTCTGGCGCCGTTACTCCGGGCGGTTAAGCGAGGCAACGGGCATTTTTCCCGCAGCGCCCCTGCGCGGATCGTCCTTGCGGTTCAGCATCTGCTTGAGATAGGCGACGTTTGCCGCTGCCTCATCCGCCGGAAGATCGGCGCGGACGATCTGCTCGGCCTCCGCGAAGCGGCCCTGCAGGCCAATCACCAGCGCCAGATTCTGCCGCACCCGCGCATCGGCCCGGCCTCCGGCATAGGCCTGGCGGAGTACCTCCTCGGCCTTCGGCAGATCCTTGGATAGAACGTAAGACAGGCCCAGATTGGAAAGCACGGACGGCTCGTCGGGAACGATCTTCAACGCGCTCGCATAGTAGCGGCGGGCCTCGTCGTGACGGCCGAGCTGATCGAGTGCAGCTCCCTGCACCGAGAGAATCCGCCAATCGGGATTGTCGGGCGAGTGGGCGCGGCTGAGAACCTCGAAAGCCTGCTGGAAATTGCCGTTATCGGCCAGCGCCCGGCCGTAACCCGCAAGCAGCGCCTTGTCGCCCGGGTGGGCAAGGGTCGCCTGCTCCAGCAGGGCAGCGGCCTGGGAGCGTTGCCCGGCAGCGCGCAGCGCCTGGCCATAGGCCAGCGCGGCTTCTGCATTCTTTGGATCGGCGCGGTAACGTTCGCCGGTGACTTCCACCGCGCGGCGCGGGTCGGAGTCCGGACTTGCCGTGGCCTTTGGCGACAGCGATCCCGTGACATCGGACATGGTCTGGCAGCCGCCAAGCCCGGCGGCCAAAATCGCCGTCAAGGCCGCGGATGCAAGAAGCCGGGCAAGAATGGACTGCTGACGCATCGCACGGGACTCACGGATATCGGCCGGAAAACCGAGCCGAATTCGCCCAGCAATAGTCTGTTAACCCTAATGGAGGGTTAACGCTCCCTGCCGGTCAGGGCCCCTCGTTTCCGTGATTTCCGATGCAAAGCGGCTGAAGGCCGACAAGCATCGGCCCATGCCTGCTACTTGTGATGCTTGCGCAGATAGGCGTGAAGCGAGTCCGTGCCGGTCTCCGCCAGCAGGGTCTTCAGCATCATGTCCTTGCGCCGGCCTTTCGCGAAGTGCTCGCCATAGGTCTTGCGAAGGCTGCCAACACGCGTGTTGCTGTGCTTCTTGTCGATGCGGCCAGTCGTGTCGCGATGCCGGCCGTCCAAACCTCGCTTAGCCATTTTGACACTCCCTGCTGATCTAATGCGTAAGAGGCTATCATGGCTGCGCGGAAACGTGTAGATCGCGCGGCTGGTTTGACGCGATGGGCCATTGTAGAATTTGAAAAGTCAGCGACGATCGAGACCGAGAGAAGCATGCACGCAGCATTCGAGACCGCGCCTGCCACGCCGCCTATTCCCATCACATTTGCCACGACAGCGACATGGGATGCAGTCTCCGCCGATCTTCCCGCACCCTCGAGGCAATTTGCGCGCGCCAACGGATTTACCGCCAAACCGGGGACATGCCTGACATTGCCCGACGCGAACGGCCAGATCGCGCAGGTTGTCTTTGGACTGGATAGCGAAAGCGCCAAATCCCGCGATCCGTTCCGGCCCGGCCAATTGCCGGGCCTGTTGCCGCCGGGCGTCTATCGTTTCGCCAATGTTGCAGCCAACGACGCGCATCTTGCCGCATTGGCCTTTGCGCTCGGCTGTTATCGCTTTGGCAGGTACCGGAAGTCGGATGCGCCCGAGGTCAGGCTGGTACCGCCGGATGGTATCGACGTCGCCGATATCGCGCGCATGGCCGAGGCGAGCGCACTCGCCCGCGATCTCATCAATACGCCCGCCAACGACATGGGACCGGAGGAGTTGGCGCTTGCGGCGGAACTGCTCGCGCAGCGTTTCGACGCTCAATTCAAGTGCGTTGTCGGCGACGATCTTACACGGCAGAATTTTCCGCTGATTTACGCCGTCGGCATGGCATCGCCCCGCGCCCCGCGCCTGATCGATTTCACCTGGGGCGATGCTTCCCACCCCAAGGTGACGCTGGTCGGCAAGGGTGTCTGCTTTGATACCGGCGGGCTCGACCTGAAGCCTTCCAGCAGCATGCTGATCATGAAGAAGGATATGGGCGGGGCCGCCAACGTGCTGGCGCTGGCGCAGATGGTGATGGCGGCTGGCCTCAAGGTGCGGCTGCGGGTGCTGATCCCGGCGGTCGAGAATGCGGTGGCCGGCAATGCGTTCCGGCCGCTCGACATCTTCACCTCGCGCAAGGGTCTCACCGTGGAGATCGGCAACACCGATGCCGAAGGGCGGCTGGTGCTCGCCGATGCGCTGGCGCTTGCGGACGAGGAGAAACCCGACCTGTTGATCGATCTCGGTACGCTGACGGGTGCCGCGCGGGTGGCCCTTGGCCCTGACTTGCCGCCGTTTTACACCGATGACGAAGCGCTGGCCGAGGCGCTTTCGGCTTGCGCCAAAGCCGAAAACGATCCGCTGTGGCGGCTGCCGCTGTGGCCGCCCTACGATAGCTGGCTCGATTCGAAAGTCGCCAATATCAACAATGCGCCGTCAGGCGGATTTGCCGGCTCGATCACCTGTGCGCTGTTTCTCCAGCGCTTCGTCGAAGCGGCAGCAAGCTGGTTGCATGTCGATATTTACGGCTGGACGCCGTCGGCCAAACCGGCGCGCCCCGAGGGCGGCGAATGTCAGGCCGCGCGCGCCATCTACCGCCTGCTGAGCAACCGCTATGGATGATCCACGCCTGACGCCGGCCAGAGGCGACCTTGCCGCGAAATATCTCGAGCGCAAGGTCGACGCGGCGCGCTTTGTCGCCGGCGAGGAATTCGAAATTTCCGATGCGCTGGCGCCGCTTCGCCGCGCGCCATCATCCGACGCCGAGATGATGACGCAGGCGCTGAAGGGCGAACGCGCGATGATCTATGATCGCAATGGCGAAGGCTGGGCCTGGGGCCAGCTCAACAACGACAGCTATGTCGGCTGGCTTCCGGATCAGGCGTTGGCAAAACCCGCAAGCCCGCCTACCCACAAGGTCACGGCCTTGCGGACTTTTGCCTTTGGCGGCCCCTCGATCAAGATGCCGCCGGCCGAGATGCTGGTGATGGGAAGCTTGCTGACGGTGTTGCGCGAGGAAGGCGCATTCGCCGTGACGCGTGAAGGCTGGTACCTGCCGCGGCAACATCTCGGCCCGATCGATCGCCATGTTTCGGATTTCGTGACCGTTGCCGAAACGTTTGCCGGCACACCCTATCTCTGGGGCGGCAAAAGCAGCCTCGGGGTCGATTGCTCGGGGCTGGTTCAGGTCTCGCTCAACGCCGCAGGCTCGGCCTGCCCGCGCGACAGCGACATGCAGCAGGAGCAGCTTGGAAAAGCGCTCGATCCGCGCGAAACGAAGAAACTCAAGCGCGGCGATTTGATTTTCTGGAAAGGCCATGTCGCGATCGCGCGCGATGCCGAGACGATCGTTCACGCCAACGCGTATGATATGGCCACGACCATCGAGCGCACGCGGGACGCAATCGCGCGCATCAAGGCCTCCGGCAGCGAGGTCACCATGATCAAGCGCCTCGGCTAGCCGACTGAGGATCGCGCCGACGCTTCACCTGAAAAATTCGACCATCATCCATGCCATTTACGAGATGGTATCGCACGCGGATGGGCGCTAATGGATGCGTCATACACCAGCGAGACGTTACATGCCCCTTCTCACCTCCCTGCTCGGCTTTGCCCTTGTCTCCTTCGGCATGGTGCTGACGCCCGGGCCGAACATGATCTATCTGATTTCGCGATCGCTCACGCAGGGGCCTGCAGCCGGCATTGTATCGCTCGGCGGGGTCGCGCTTGGCTTTGTGTTCTACATGCTGTGCGCGGCGTTCGGCATTACCGCGCTGTTGTTCGCGGTACCCTATGCCTACGACGCGCTTCGGCTTGCGGGCGCGGCGTACCTGCTGTGGCTGGCGTGGCAGGCGCTCAAACCCGGCGGCCGTTCGCCGTTTCAGGTGAAGACGCTCACGGTCGACGGGCCGCGCAAATTGTTCGCGATGGGGTTTGTCACCAACCTCCTCAATCCCAAGATCGCGATGTTGTATCTGGCGCTGCTGCCGCAGTTCATCGATCCGATGCGGGGCAGCGTGCTGACGCAGTCGCTCGTGCTCGGATCGATCCAGATCGCGATCAACGTCAGCGTCAACGCCATGATCGCGCTCGCCGCCGGATCGATCGCGCGCTTCCTGGGCACGCGGCCGACCTGGCTGCTCGTTCAGCGCTGGCTGATGGGCACCGTGCTCGCGGGCCTTGCCGTGCGGATGGCGCTGGAGACACGAAAGGCGTAATGCTCCCTCATGCGCGGGCTTGACCCGCGCATCCATCGCCTGCGTTAGCGGGCCGACAAGATTTTGCGAAGAGATGGATTGCCGGGAGCGCAGACAAGTTTACGTAATCTGCGCAAAGCAGACTACTACGCCCGGCAATGACACCGAAAAAGATCAATCCAGCTTGGCTTCCATGCCGCGCTTGACGGCAGGCCGCGCCATCATCGCGTCGTACCAGCGCTGCACATTCGGGAAGTCGGCAAGGTCGACTTTGTGGCGTGGATGACGCCAGGCCCAGCCGAGGATCGCGAAGTCTGCGACCGACAACGCGCCGGCGGCGAATTCGTGAGCCGCAAGGCGTCGATCCAGCACGCCGTAAAGCCGGCGCGTCTCGGCCATGTACCGCTTCAGGCCGTAGGCGCGCTCCTGCTCGTTTTCCAGCGCGATGAAGTGATGCACCTGTCCCGGCATCGGCCCAAAGCCGCCCATCTGCCACATCAACCATTCATAGACCGGAATGCGCTCGATCAGGGGCGAAGGCAGAAACTTGCCGGTCTTCTCACCGAGATAGAGCAGGATTGCGCCGGATTCGAACATGCTGACGCGTTGGCCGCCGGGCCCGTCGGGATCGACGATGGCTGGAATCTTGTTATTCGGGCTGATGGCGAGAAACGAGGGCGCCATCTGCTCGCCCTTGGTGATATTGATCGGAACGACCTTGTAGGGAAGCCCCATTTCCTCGAGCGCGACGCTGATCTTGCGGCCGTTGGGTGTGTTCCAGGTATGCAGTTCAATGGTCATCGCGGTCCCTTCAGGCTTTGGCGCAGGCTAGCGTCTGTAGCATCACCGAATAGCCTCGCAAATGGCCTCTGGTGTAACGGTCTCCCCTGTTGACGGCAGGGGTTCCTCTCTGGAATCTCCGCCCGTCCACGCATAGATTGCGCCTCCCGATACGGGAGATCATCTTTGTCCAAATCAGCTTCCCGCGCTCGCCTCGTCGAGATCATTCGCAAGCGCTCCTTCGGGCGCGGCGAAATCACGCTGGCTTCGGGCCGCAAAAGCAGCTTCTACTTCAACCTCAAGCCGACCATGCTGGATCCGGAAGGCGCCGCTTTGCTCGCCGAATTGACCTATGAGGCGCTCAAGGACGACGGCCTTGATTATATCGGCGGGCTGGAAATGGGCGCGGTGCCGCTTGCCGGCGCGGTTGCGCAACTCTCCTGGCTCAAGGGCCATCCGATTGCGGCCTTCTTTGTCCGCAAGAAGCCGAAGGAGCATGGCGCACGGCTCGCGGTTGAAGGCCTCGCGAAGAACGAGAGCTTGCAGGGCAAGCGGGTGGTGATCGTCGAGGATGTCACGACGACTGGCGAATCGGCACTCAAGGCGGTCGATGCGGTGCGCGATGCGGGCGGCGAGGTCGTTCTGGTGCTGACCATGGTGGATCGCGAAGAAGGCGCCGCCGAAACCTTCGCCGAGGCCGGCCTTGCCTTCCGCTGGCTGTTTCGGGCAAGCGAGTACCTCGGGGATTGAGGCTCTAACCCCTCCACCGCAAGCGGGTCGAGGCGGTAAACGGAGGCACTTTCTTTTCCGCTTCACAGCCCTTGCGCATAGCCCGTTTACCATC
>Ga0210394_10001969_pt1 | contig 30073 bp, 23 predicted proteins | sample IncBWC12MmetaG_FD_160121 | JGI IMG/M metagenome (GOLD analysis project Ga0210394, IMG submission 160121) | Forest soil microbial communities from Barre Woods Harvard Forest LTER site, Petersham, Massachusetts, United States - Inc-BW-C-12-M | ecosystem: Environmental > Terrestrial > Soil >... | reverse complement strand
CGTAGTGCCCGCAAAAAGCTCACAAACGCCATAGCTTTCGCTCATAACCGCAGCAAGATTATTGTCGACGATATATTCGGCGGAGAGATCCACGCCGAGCGTCGCTTCGGTGGATTCGGATTCGACGAAGTCAATGGTGGCACCCTTGGCGACGGCGCTGGACCATTGCGTATCAATATCCGCTTCGGACTCGTCTGACTGGAACCCCGGATCGGGTCCGTTGATTATGATTTTCAGCGATCCCTTGGGAGTGGCTACGCCGAACATATTCCAGAAGGCTGTCCAGTCTGCCGGGGCGATATCGGTTTCGCCGACGATGGCGATCGTCTCGCCCGTGCCATCAATCGGAGTCGCGGCATTCCAGAGAGGCGAGACGTCGTAAATGGTAGCGAGGTCGTAGGGGCCCAGTCCTTCGCAGGGGCCTCCCAGAATGCCGCAGCCGATGCCCGGTGTGAACTGCGGGATCGGCAGCGGCTGCGACGGGAGTATCTTTCCTGAATCCTTGTCCCGATGAAAGACTCCGGCGAAGTGGTTCATCGCCTGCGCGCTGAAGTTGTGGAGCGACCTGACGCCGGCGACTACGGGCGTGAGCGCGGTCGGAATCGAAGGGTCGCTGGAGTTGGCCCAGTGATCTTCGACCGTTCCGGCTGCGGTGGGGACTGAATATTTGTGGATCGCGGTGTGGAAGGCTTCCTGGACCTGGCTGGCGGTGCCGGAAAATTCGATTACGCTGCGACCGCTCGAAATTGGCGCGACCTGGAATCCGTGGGATTGCAGCCAGGACGCGATCGTCTGTATGTCCTGATCGGAGGGGCCGAACTGCTGGCCGAATTGTTGGGGCGTGAGCCATTGGTGGTAGTTCGGCGAGGAGTGGTCCTGCTGCTGGTCGAGCAATTGTTCGAGGGCGGCTTCCTGGCTGGGACTGCGTTGCAAAACCAGGAGCATGCGGTTCATCGGCAGGGTGGAGGGAGCTGCGCCGCGATCGTATTCGGCACTCGCCAGGTAATAGGTATTGCCCTTCAGGACAGTGAGATTCGATTCGTCCACCGCCTGGGTGATGCGCGACGGCACAGGCGGGGTTTGCGCAAAGGCGCGTAGCGGAAGCAGCAGCGAACAGAAAGCAAAAAGCAGAAGAATGCGCATGAAACGCGCGGGCTGGGGTCGCATGGTTTCAGTCACCTTGATTCCCGTTTTGGGACGGCGAGGACGGCACGCAGAGTAATCGGAGTTGTAAGAAGTGTCAAGTTGTACTGCGGGACAGATTTCCGGCGGCGCAGGAGCGAAACAGTGGGTTGCGGCCGACCACGCGGTGTCCCTGCAGGAGACCTAGTGCGCGGAGCGGATGCGGGTGGCGAGATTGCGGGCGCGCGTGCGGGCGATGTCTATGAATTTTTCGTCGGCGGCTAGCTGGTCGAGCGCAGGGAGCAGGCGTTCGGGCTCGGGGAGCAGCTTGTTGTTGTAATCGCGCTCGATTTGCTGCATCACGTCGTTGACGCCCAGGTGGTCGTAGCGCATGGTGCGGACCAGATCGGAAAGATCCGTGGTCTGGCGGGCGAGGCCTTCGAAGATGTTGACAAGCTGCGTCGCGGTGTCGTCGAGCGTGTAGTTGAAATCGGTTTCGTGCTTCTCTGCGCCCTTTTCGTACAGCAGGGTTTTTGCGCCGAGATTAGCGAGGCGGCGGTGGACTTCCAGATCCACATTTTGAAAATTATTCAGCTTGGCGGCGAGCGCGAAGATGCGCTGCGCGAGCGGAGCGCTGACTTCGAATGGCTGGGGATTGGCGTCTTCGTCGAGCTGACGGATGTCGTAGGTGCCTGCGCCGGCTTGATTGATTTTGATTTCGACGAACTCGGGGTAGCTGGTCTTGAAGATTTTGCGGAACGTGATTTCCGCGGATGCGCCTGAATCGCTGAGCGCGCGGTGGGGCGCCGACGAGCGCAGCAGGCCGGCTGGCATCGCGGCGGAAGTTGCCGCGGCGGATACCGCGAGCACGAACAGAAACAGCGTGGTACGCGCGAGCGCGGGCGGGCGGCGGCGCGGTGCGGAGCGAATCGTGAATTGCCGCATCACAGCCCAGAGATGCGCGCCGCGCGGGTTTGGTTTCGCAGAGTGGATTTCTTCGCGCCGAGCGCAGGCGCTGGACGGACGACGCTGCGGCTTGTCGCAGGGATTGCGGTGATGGAGGCGAGCATGCGTTCGCGCGCCCGGAAACTGTGCGCGTGGCAGAGCGCGACGGCCAGAGCGTCGGCGGCATCGGCCGGCTCAGGATATTCGGTCAGTCCCAGCGCGGAGGTAACCATCTGCTGCATCTGCTGTTTGGATGCGGCGCCGTAACCGGCGATGCTGGATTTCACTTCGCGCGGCGAATAACTGTGCGCGGGAATGGAGGCTTGTGCCGCGGCGAGCAGCACCACGCCGCGAACTTCGGCGAGCTTCAGTGCGGTGCGCATGTTCAGCGCGGTGAAGACCGATTCCACGGCGACGGCGTCCGGCGCGAATTCGGCGACGAGCCGGGAGATCAATTCATGGATTTCGCGCAGGCGCGCGGCAAAGGTGGCACGCGCGGGAAGTTTCAGGGCGCCGAAATGCAGCAGGCGCGGAGCGGAGCCGATGAATTCAACGACGCCGTAGCCGGTGGCGCCGGCGACAGCGGGGTCAACGCCAAGCACGCAGAGGCGCGCGGTCTTCGCGGTAATCGTGGCGGGTGCTTGGCGAATCATTTGAGTCCGCACAAGTGTAGTGCGCGAGGGTTGCGGAGTGTAGTGTTTTTTAGGGGCGGAGCGACGCGGACAGAACTAGCGAAGTTGCGGAACCCGGACTAGCGCGCGACGCGAACAGAACAGTCAAGAGTGCAGGTTTGCCCGCATTGTTTGGCGCTGCGAGCTTCGCTGGCTCTTGGGTTTGGGTCAGTGATTGCGACGAGCGTCGCGCGACACGAGCCGAAATGATGCGGATTCTATGACCACCACGCGGGAGCGCAGTTTTCATAGGTGCGGGTAATCAGGACGTAGCCCTCTGATTTCGTTGTAAACTACCCGGCGTCTCTGGCTATCTGAGCGGCACTCGCTGCAGAGTCCGCCGATGTTTAGTCTGGCAGATGGGGAGGCGTAACCACGGTTGAGCCTGCTGATCTGCGGATGATGAGAATTCCACTCAACCGCGGAGCCGGCGATAGCAAGATTCATGCGGGAGGAATCCCGAGGCTATGGCCCGGCTGCTGTCAGTGGACGTTGGCCTTCCGCGCGACATCGCCTGGAAGGGGCGCACGGTCCACACCAGGGTCTGGAAGCATCGAGAGCGTGGTCGCTGTCGCGTCGGCCACTTGATTCTCCGGGCAAACGGTCAAGGCGATCTGACCGGGCTTGGAGATGAGCATCGTGCGGTCTTCGTTTATCGCGTATCTGTCGGGCCGTAAAACCTGGCCCTGCAGGGCGGGGATATAAGGGCTGTTAATTCGCTGTCCGTTGCTGCGTGATGTACGTTTTCGGAATCGCCATCGCTGCTCCACCGCACGACGCCGCTTCGGCGGAACGAGCGTGAATACGGGTAGCGGCTCGGAGAAACTTCTATGATCTTTCCGCAATTGGCTCAATTCGCCGATATTGCTCTTCTGCTCCTGCGCTTGATGGTTGGCATCGTGTTCCTCACCAGCGGCTACAAACATCTTAAAGACCCGGCAACGCGGAGCAAGGACATTGGGATGAGCAAGAGCTTCACAATTTTTCTGGGTGCAGCCGAATTAGCTGGCGGCCTCGGAGTAATTTCGGGCGTTCTCGCGCAACTCGCCGCCATCGGTTTAATTTTGCTTATGCTCGGCGCCCTACAAAAGAAAATATTTACTTGGCACACCGGCTTCTGGGGCAAATCGGGGACCAACGGCTGGAGTTACGAAACCATGCTCGTCGTTATGAATCTGGTTATCGTCACCACCGGCGGCGGAAACCTGACTCTCACTCACCTTATCAAGTAAAACCCTCGATCGCGTCAGGAGGCTCAAGATGAACGGTCAACAAAAGAAGGAGCAGGATTCTGGAGCGCGCGATCAGGAGATCCGTGCGGCACTGGATCAGCATTGGGCGGCGTCCGACGCCAACGATTTTGAAACCGAGCACCTCATCTATCGTGAGGATGCGGTGCTGGAATACCCGCAGTCAGGCGAGCTAACCCGCGGTCGACGCAACATACAGGGCCAACGCGCCAGTCAGCCGAGCAAAAAGCGGTTTACCATCCGGCGAATGATTGGCAGCGGTGATCTTTGGGTCACCGAATTCGTCCTGACATATGACGCCAAGCCGTCCTACACCGTGAGCATCATGGAGTTCAGCGGCGTCAAGGTTGCGCGAGAGACACAATACTTTGCGGATCCCTTCCCGGCCCCTGCCTTCCGCGCTCAATGGGTCGAACGGATGGACACATAATCTCGCGGCGCGGGAACTCGCCAACGCCACGGCCATTTGCGGTCTTTGGCAATTCGGATGGTTATTTCAGCTTTGCGTGCTCCGCTTTCGCAGTGATGAGGATGGGAATGTCGGCGTCGGCGTCTTTCCAGAGCGTGAGGAAATTCTGATAGGCGGCGCGGGCTTTGGCAGTTTCGCCGGACATGGCGCAAGCTCTGCCCATTTGAAGATGCGCGAGCGCACCGATGAGTTCGTTTCCCACAATTCCGCGATGGTCGAGGATTTTCTGAAACTCCGCTGTGGCTTTATTGCCCTGCTGAGCAGCCAGATAGGCTGCGCCGCGCACGTAGATCACGTACAGTCCTCCCGATGCCCCGAGCTCATAGGGCAGCGCCGCTTGCAGCTGATCGACGGCCTTCGCGTTATCGCCTCGGTTCATCGCGAGTTGAGCGCGAATTGCGGGCAAGTAGTTGAACTGGACAACGGTACTTTCTGGAAACTGCTTGTCTAAATCGTCGGCCAGCGTCTGGGCGCGCGCTGTATCGCCTGCGAACGCGAGTGCCAGAGCCGCTGCGAACTGCACGCCCGGTCCATTCGATAGACCAAGCCCCGCCGCGACCCGCTGCCGCGCCTCTATGGCATTGCCGAACATGGCTTCCCGCAGCGCCGCGTCAGTTTCGTACGCCGCTGCCACTTCCTTCTCTTCCGCTCGCACTGCTGACGCTACCGCCCGGCGTGACATATCTCGCGCGTCCCTGAGCCTTCCAAAATATGCCGCCGTGTCGGCTTCGTAGCTTAGCAGTACATCTTCCACTCCTGGCTTACCAGCCGCCCACCCCACTTGTTGCGTCATGCCCGCAGTATCGTTCTCTAGGAAAGCAAGCTGGTACAGAACGTAGCGCAGGCTTGAGGAATCGAGGCTCTTGGCTTGCGCTGCTTCGGCTGTAGCCCGGGCCTCCTGCAACTGATTCAAATTAAGATAGGAGATGGCAAGGTCTGCGGAATTCATAGCGCTGTTCGGGTTTAGACGGAAGGCCTCGCGCGCTCCTCCCAGGGCTTTCTCGTCCTGCCCTAGTACTTCATAGACTGTGGACAGGGGAGGCAGTGGCTGCCAGTCTCGCGGATAAGTTTCAGCCCAAAGTTGATAGCTCTGGCGTGCGCTCTCCTGGTTGCCGGTGACAAACTGGTAGAAATGAGATTCGATATAGAACTTCTCTCCCTCGCTGACACCTTCGCGCAAGTCATACGCCTTCCGAGTGTTCTGGGCGCCCAAGTTTGTCTCACCGAGATTTGAATAACTCGTCCCGAGCCTGGCGTAGGCCATGGCGAAATTTGGGTCGAGCCGAATGGCTCGCTGGAATAACGGCACGGCTGCGGCCCACTCGCTTCCGGCCATCGCCTTTCGTCCCAAACTGTAAGCCTGGAGGGCTTCCAGTGACGGTGTGGTGGCACGTTCCAGGGGCGTATCGAACTTGTGGACCGTGCTGAGCGATTCGCCAAGCTTATTGCGGATTTCCGCGGCTGCCTTACCGAGTGCGCTCAGCACCTGGCTCTTGCTTTCTGCCTGAGCCTCCGTGCTGGCCAGCAATTCCCCGCTAGAACAATTTGCTGCCTTCAGAGTCAGCAGGTATTGCGTGCCAATTTGCGCGATCGAACCGTCGACAACAGCGGTGCTTGCTATCCGCTGGCAAAGTTCCCGCGCGATATCCGGCGTGAGTTTGGCATCGGGCTTCTGGTCCATCATCCGCAGGGTCTGCTGGATTTGCTGGTCCGAGACAAGGCTCAAGAAGGGAGACTGTTCGAGCTGCACCGAGAGGCCCTGCCGCAGCGTGCCGTCGAACACCGGGTCTCCGGTCGAGTTGGTGAAGTCCGCGAGGACCATGGTGTCTTTGTCCGTAAGAGCGTGGGCCTTGTTGCCGGAGAGGAACAGCCATCCGCCCGCGCCCAGTGCGATGAGCAGTACCGTTCCCCCCGTGACGGCCGCCCAGTGCAAGGCTTTTCGCGGCGGCGGTGGCGTCAGCCGGGCGTCGGCTGCTGCTGCAGCGGTGCGGTCCGAATTTGAATCTCGCTTTAGCCGCTGCAGATCGGAGCGAATATCGGCAGCGCTCTGGTAGCGCAGCTTCCGATCTTTCTCCAGCGCCTTGTTAATCACTTCTTCGACCTTTGGGGAAATGTCGGGATTCAATCGCACTGGCGAAACGGGCGTGCGATTCAGAATCGCTTCGGCGACTACGCCAGAGGCTTCGCCGCGAAAAGGAGCAACCCCGGTCACCATCTCGTAGAGTACGGCACCAAACGAAAACAAATCGGTGCGCGCATCCAGCTCTTCTCCCCGCACTTGTTCGGGTGACATGTATGTAAGGGTGCCCATCGCTGCGCCGAGCCGTGTGAGTTGTTCTAGCTCGCTGGCCGTGGGCATGGCCGAAACATTCGCGGCACCGCGCGAGGGTGAAAGCTTGGCCAGACCAAAATCCAAAATCTTGGCATGGCCTCGCTCCGTGACGAAGATGTTGGCGGGTTTGATGTCCCGGTGAACGATCCCTTTGGCGTGCGCTGCGTCCAGAGCGTCCGCGATCTGGGTCCCCAGGTCCAGAACTTGCTCAAGCGGCAACGGCTTGCCGGAAATTTGCTCCTTCAGAGTCCGCCCGTCAAGACACTCCATCGCAATGAAGGGCTGGCCGTCGTGCTCGCCGATTTCGTAGATAGTGCAAATGTTGGGATGATTCAGGGCGGAAGCAGCCTGTGCTTCACGCTCGAAGCGGCTCAGAGCCTGTGCGTTTGGAGCGAACTCGTCGGGAAGAAACTTCAGCGCAACAAACCTGTGGAGCTTGGTGTCCTCCGCTTTATAGACGACACCCATGCCGCCGCCACCCAGCTTTTCAATGACGCGGTAATGCGAGATGTTTTTGCCAATCATGCGCAGGGATTGGCGCAATCTTAGGTTCCGCGGCGAACCAAGTCAACGTGAACAGGAGATTTGTCGCCGCAAAATGAGAATGTCCGGATTGTGCAAAGTAGAAATGTCCGCTTCTCTAAGGGCCGGGGGGCCCTATGGCGGAGGAGCGGATCGAGTTGAGCGCGAAGGAGCGGGAGCGGTTGAAGGTGTTACACGAGAGCAAAGAAGGACATTTGCGGCAGATCGATGGCGCACACCGTTTGCGCCTGAGCGATCGTCAGGTGCGACGATCGTGAACAGGAGATTTGGCACAGATGGCCCTAAGTCCTGATTGACGCAAACGTCCGTGTGGATTTCAAGTTTCCGGTCACGCGACCGTCCACGAACTTGGCTCATAGCTCCTGTCGAATCAATAAACGAATCTCGCCAAGTTTCTGGCATTAGCGACGCGTCAAGGCGCAGTCCAGGCTTATTAGGAGTTAGTCCCGCTCCAAGCTGAAACGTCAAGAGCAGCCGGTGCGTTCCGAGTTAACCGGCCTTGGACTATAACGTTTATGAATCTTCTATCGGGCTTTCAGGTGCAAAAAGGTTAGACTGAACTACTATGGATTTGCATGTTTGAGACAGGTCAGGCGGCATTTTTACCGCTGTTTCACGCCCAAGGAGTATCCACTCATGAACGCGAATTTGCTGCGAATCCTGATTGCTTCTGCACTCTTCACGATGCTCGTTCCCTCGATGATTGCGCAAAACGCGCTCAACCACCCCCGCATCATTTCAGTGACAGGAAATGCCAGCATCGAGGTCGCACCCGATGAAGTGATAGTGACTCTCGGGCTGGATTCACGCGACAAGGACCTAGCAATTGCGAAAAACGACAACGATAAGCAAATCAAACAGTTAATAAACATAACGCGGGCCGCTGGGATTCCGCCCGCCAATGTCCAAACCAGTGCCCTCACGATGGGTCCGGAATACTCCGAAGATAAGAACCCGCAGCTCATAGATTACCGAGTGTCACAGACGGTCGTCGTGACTATGACGGATTTGTCGAAATACGAGAGCCTGATGACCAGTATTCTGAACGTTGGAGTAAAGCGAGTGGACGGGGTCTATTTCACCGTGGCGGACCCTTCAAAGTTGAGAGCAGAAGCGCGACTCAAAGCACTTCAAGCTGCCCAAGACAAGGCCGCTGCGATGGCCAAGCAGCTCGGTCAGAAAATCGGAAAGCCTTGGGAAATTATCGAAGGCTCGGACGTAGATGCATTTGCACCGCGTACAAACGCAATATACAGTCGCGTGCCAGTTCAAGAGGAAAACATCTCGGTAGCAGGGGGCCAAGTTCCAATAAGGGCGATCGTTCTAGTCAGCTTCGAATTGGAATAGCGAGGCAGTCTCTTTTGTTGAGGCAGTGGCGTAAAGGAATCGTCCAGATCCGAGTCCGTAGCTCCTGAGTAACGCAAGTGCTTTACCGGATGCGCGTTCTCGGTGAGGAGTGAACGGAGGCGGGGAGTTCTGCGCGTCCGTTAAATCCGATTACGGCACTGGAGTTCTTCCAGCATCATTGTGCGAAGTCGGGTGACAGGAACACCTCCTGTGACCCACATTCACATCAAGCCATCGAGCAACCAACGCTCCACTACCTCACGCGTAGCGTCCGCAGCCGGGCGGCTACGTCCAAACGCCGTTGTCGGAGAAGTGAACTCCGGACCAAGGCAGTTCTGCGGTAACGAATCAAGATGGGGCCCGCTGATTTCGTTGTAAACTACCCGACTTCACTGGCTATCTGACCGGCCCTCGCTGCAGGGTCCGCCGATGTTTAGTCTCGCGGATTGGGAGGTGTAACCATGGTTGAGTCTGCTGATCTGCGGATGACGAGAATTCCACTGAACCGCGGAGCCGGCCATATGCCCGCTCTCGGCTTCGGCACCTTAATTCCCGACCCAGCCGTTACGATAACGGCGACCAGAGCCGCACTGGAAGCCGGATTTCGACACTTCGATTGCGCGGAACGATACGGGAACGAGCGCGAGGTAGGCAGCGCGTTGCAGGCAGGACTCGCCGCGGGAGGAATCGCGCGCGAAGACATTTTCATCACCACAAAGCTTTGGAACTCCAATCACCGGCCTGAGCGCGTCGAACCGGCGTTCCAGGCAAGTCTAGACAGGCTCGGGCTCAAGTATCTGGATCTGTACCTCATTCACACTCCATTTGCATTTCAACCCGGGGACGACCAGGATCCGCGGGATCAAAACGGGAATGTCATTTACGACCACGGCGTGACTTTGCTCGACACCTGGAAAGCGCTGGAAACGCTCGTGGATCATGGCAAGTGCCGGGCCATCGGACTTTCGGACATCACCTTAGACACACTGAAGCCCATTTATGAATCAGCGAGAATCAAGCCAGCCGTGGTGCAGGTGGAAGCACACCCGTATCTCCCGGAAACGGAGCTATTCGAATTCTGCAAGGAGAAAGGAATTGTGCTTTTGGCTTTTGCGCCGCTGGGCCACGGGATGAAGCCGGGACTGCTCGAGGATCCAGTCATTTCAGCGATCGCCGCTCGAGTGGGAAAGACTTCGGCGCAGGTTCTGCTGGCTTGGGCGGTGCAGCGCGGCACGGCTCTGCTCACCACGCCCAGGACTGCGGCCCGCGCCAGAGAGAATTTCGACATCTCACGCCTTCCGGACGACGCGCTCGACGAAATCAATCGAATTCAGACCAGACAGCGGCTGAATCCAGTGGTGAACACCGGCATTCCGGGTTTTATTCCACCGGCTGGATGAGCATGGAAGCCAAACCGCAGCTCGATGCGTCCGTGCAAGAAGAACAAATCGGTGCTGCCCTGAATAAACCTTAGTAGGCGTCGGCAGTCTGCGATCGAAACGCGGAGCACGATATCTACGATGACGCCGCCATTTGCGATCATCCCGAGTCGGGCGAGCGGACCCAGGGGCGGAGAAATTTGCAGGCCTTAATGAGCACGCGACGGGTTCCTAGTACGTCATCAAGCTTACTCGGTCCAAGTTATGTGCCAAGTAAGGCGGTGGGCGTACACGCTGGTCGGGTTGTTTACCAAAAAGGCGCCGCGGAATTGAGGTAGGAGTCGGCTACCCGGAAGTAATTCGGTTACTTTGGCATCTGCCGCAACCCAGGAGAAATCCCCAAACAGTCCTGAACTGCACTGCAACCTAGCCTTTGTTGTCTGGAACCTTAGGCTGCCACAATTCGATCGGATTTCCCTCCGGGTCATGCAGGCGGGCAAACCGGCCGTTGGGATAAGACTGCGGGTCAATCTTGACCTCGATTCCCGCAGCTTGTAGCTGGGCCGCCATTTTGTCGAGATCCCGCACTCGAAAGTTCAGCATCCAAACCTTCTGGGCGTCCCCGAAATACTTGCTCGTCTCAGGAAAGGGAGCGAAAGCGGTTGGTCCTGCCTCTTGCTGCCACCCGGTTTCCCCGTAGGACGTTGGTATCGGCAAAATCCCCAGGTGTTGCTCGTACCACAGACCCAGCGCTTTCGGATCTTTGGCTCGAAAGAAGAACCCTCCGATTCCGGTCACTTTTTCCGTTTCCGTTCCTGCGGCGATGCCGTCACGAACAGCGGCGCCCGCAGGGAGAGAAGAGGTCTTTGGCTGCACCGCTGTCTGCGCCGCTATGGCGAGTTGGTCCCGCCCCAAGATGAAGTTCGACCCGAAAGCAAATGACAGAGTTCGAAGCAGTTGGCGTCTTAGAAAAAGCATTCCATCCTCCTTCCGAGAAGAGCGCGGCCCGAGCTACCTTACCTGCGCAACAGGGTTCTGGGAAGCGTAAAGAATGAGGTGCTGCTCGATTCGTCGGCAACCCGGGAGTAATCCAGAACAGGATTGTCGGAAGTTTGCGCCTTATGCCAACCATTTGGACGCTGTGCCCGGAAATAGACCGGCGATGGTCCTGCGGATGAAGGTATACCCACAGATCATAAATGCCGTGCCAGATTTCAACGCCTGAGCAACGCCGTATCGGAGCAGTGGAATTGGGCTCAAAATCAACCGGCGGATATCTGGTAATCCTACTGGAGATCCCAAGCGAACATGCTCTGAGCCGCGGCAACTTCCTCGACTTGGTTAGAGAAAGCGTAGCAGGTCCGGTAGGTGCAATCAGCCGGCTTCCCAACTCGCGGGCAGCTTGTCCGGGTGTACAATGCCAGCATTCCCCAGCTCAAGGAGACCAATCGTGATGACACTCTGGGGAATTGCACGCAAGACTTTTGTCGGTATCGTGGCTGTGGCCTTGACCTCCGGGGTCTGCACTTTTGGTCAAAGCAGATCAGTTCCAGTAGATCCGGGTGTGCGCGGCGGCCCGGCGGGTGCCGGCACTCCGCTGCAGGGTCTTACAGCGGACGAAACCGCGTTCTTCCGGGATGGGCAGGCGAGGTTCGCTGATATAGAGGTCGTGAGCGGCGGCGCGAACAATGGCCTCGGTCCCCGCTTCAACTCCAACCAATGTTTGTCTTGCCACGCGCAGCCGAGCATCGGCGGAACGAGTCCGGCGCAAAATCCGTTGATTGCGGTGGCTACCTTGAATGGGGCAAAGAACACTGTGCCATGGTTCATCACGCAAAATGGTCCGGTCCGCGAAGCGCGATTTAAGAAGAGCAACGGCAACGCCGATGGCGAAGTTCATGACGTCTTCGTGATCACCGGGCGAACGGACGCCACCGGTTGCAACATCTCTCAATTCGACTTCCTGCCCGCAGGAAATCCGCTCACGGGCCAGGGCGGGAATCCGAACATTATTTTCCGAATCCCGACTCCCCTGTTTGGCGCAGGACTCATCGAAGCGATTCCAGACTCGGCCATCCTTGCGAACATGCGCTCCAATGCGTCGGAAAAGTCGGCATTGGGTATTTCCGGCCACGCGAACGCTCACCTCAGCGGAAATGTGAACCTCAGTGCCAACGATGGGACCATTACGCGTTTCGGATGGAAGGCGCAGAACAAATCCTTGCTCATGTTCGCCGGCGAGGCCTACAACGTCGAGATGGGAATTTCGAACCAGCTTTTCCCGCAGGAGCGCGATGAAACGCCGGGCTGCCTCTTTAACGCCACTCCTGAGGACACGGTCAACTTCACGCCTGCTCCCGCGACCACCGGCAATTCGAACACGGCCGTCCTCTCCGACATCGAAGCTTTTGCCGACTTCATGCGCATGCTGGCCCCACCGACTCCCGCGCCCGCCACACCGTCCAGCGAAAAAGGGCGCGCCACCTTTGCCAAGATAGGCTGCATCCATTGTCATACGCCCTCGTTGACGACGGGGGCCAAGATAGCCAGTGGCTCCTCGACCAGCCCGAGTGTGGCGCTCTCGAATCAGACGGCGAACCTTTACTCTGACCTTATCGTCCACCACATGGGGAAAGGACTCGCCGACGGCATCACGCAAGGCGGCGCCGGCCCTGACGAGTTCCGAACCGCTCCCCTTTGGGGCGTCGGACAACGCGTCTTCTTCCTCCATGACGGACGAACGACCAACCTTGTGGAGGCCATCCGGGATCACCGGAGCGTTGGCAGCGAGGCAAATAAAGTAATCGAGCATTTCAATGCGCTCACTACTCAGGAGCAGCAGGAAGTCATCGATTTCCTGCGTTCGCTGTAACGAGACGAGCGATTCGAAGCCCATTGCCAAAACGTTCCCTCAAAACCCAGCCCTCGTGCGTCGCCGCAGCGCGAGTTCCGCGCAGCTTGTTGGCGGAGTTCTAGCGAAGCTCCTAGCAACCGCAATGCAGGTAAAATTTGACGGTGGGCCGGTTTCCGATAACGCGTTTACCTGGAGCTACCACCCGGATGGCAATGCAATAGACCGCGAGAACCGGAGGGACTTAATATCGAAGTAGGTTGACCGACAAAACAGCATGATACACGCCTTCGCACCCCTGCTTGCAGATGCAGGCATACCCATGATTGCCCTGACGTTTCCTCTGATGTTGATGTTGTTGATTCCCGTGATCGTTCTCGAAGGGCTTCTCTGTAAGAAGTGGCTGGGATTGACGAACTGGGAAGCAATGAAATCAAACGCCGTATCGAATCTGGTTTCGACGCTTGTCGGCATTCCGCTTGCGTGGGCGATAATGCTGGGCCTTCAATTTGGGGCGATGGCATCCGTGGAAAGGTCGCACTTTTTAGTTTCCAACAGCCCGCTTGCCACTGTGGTCGGTCTTCTCCTGAGTTCGGCGTGGATTCCGCCCGCAGAAGGTAGCAACGCGTGGTGGATACCGGCAGCAATCCTAGTTTTGCTAGTGCCGTTCTTTTTCGCTTCGTACGGCATCGAGTATTTCACAATGACCTACATGATCGGAAGGCCCTCGGGAGGGCCAGAAAATCTAGCCCGTCCACGAATCAGAACTGCTGTGCGAAATGCGAATCTTGTGACATATGGAGCCATGTTTGTTGCTGCAAGTATTTGGCTGATTTATCTGTGGGCAACATTTATCCCACCAACCATCGTCGACTTTCGTCCTACTGATTTCCAGCTTAAAGTCGATAAGGGTTTCTTCTACTCAATCGGCGATGAACTCAAGTATTCGGACGAACTCAATCCCCAAGCGCCAAGCCTTTTCCGGGGTGAGGTTCAATATTTTCAGGTATCGCCTGACAGCAGCAAGCTCGCCGTTGTTGCTAATGGGCGGCTGCTCGTGGTGGGTCCAGAAAAACCATCGGTTCGTGAGGTGGCACCCGTTGATTCAATCTACCGAGACCCTAAGCCGATGGGCCAATCCTTCTACCGCGACCAAGACTTTCAGTGGTCCGAAGACTCTCTGTATCTGTACCTCATCCGGGACGAATATTATGGCTCTCGAGGCTCACAGCTTTTCTCAAGCAAGGGTGAATTGTGGAAGTACGCTGTCCAGACAGGAGAACTGCACTTAGTTTTGAAGCCTTTTCCAGCGGACACGTACTTCTTCGGCCAAAATGGCGGAATCTATTTTTCCGTGCCGACTGAAAGCGGGGACCTGCAGTTAAAGTATTTCGATGGGAGCCGTGTGACCGATGTTGGCATGCCAAATACCGGGTCAATTTCGCCCGACCAGTTATCTGCCAATTCTGTCGAATCCCCGTTCTTCTCCTTCTCCATTGTTGATTATCAGAGAGCTGTGATTGCTGAAAAGGAAGTCGAACTCGTCATCGACCAGCAAGATGGTTCTGAGAAGCTGCAGATAGCCAAGAAACCGTATTTGGCGTTCGCACGAGGCGGAGGCCGCAAAGAAGCTTTCTATTGTGCCGACATTTCCAGCAGTGTATTCCTTCCTGGAGACCGCTATTTCCTTTTTAACGCGTCCTGCAAAAACTATGAGGGGCAACTGCTCGTTGATACGGAAACGGGCAATTACCGGAAGCTTCCTCAGAAGACCCGTGTCTATCCCACAATGAACACCAACACGAACCAACATTACCGCATTAGTAGCGGAGGAGTCCTGCCCAACTAAATGCGAGTGTCAACTCCCGGTACCGGAAACTGACCCTCGATATGCGGCCACGCGATTCAACGGGCCGCGGAAACCTCGTCCGTCTCCAATCGCTGTCCAAAACCCGGCTGCAGAATCCTCATTGCGTCACTGCGGGTCGGGCGTGAGCGCCCCAGTCGCGGGGTCAATGCGGAAGCGGGAAATGGAGGAGTCTTGAAAGTGCGCCAAGGAGAGACCTGAACCGTCCGAATCGACTTCAATGCTCCCGGGTTGCGCGTCTACCGGAAACGGCGAAGAGACAATGGGATTCAGCTCGCCGGTTTTCCAGTTAACACTGAAAGCCGAAATACTCCGGGAAGTGTGATTCACCACATATAGGTAGTTGCCAGAGCGATCGATCGCCAGCCAACCCGGGCCGCGCTCAGGAAGAACGGATACCTCGGTCGCGGCCATACCCTCGCCGTCGCGGGAAATCGTCACCGAATCTGCCAAGCCATTCGCCGCGAAAGTCAGACGCTGCCCAGTGCGCAGATTCGTGACGTGCAGCACGCGTGAATCGCCTTGCACAGCACTGGCGACGTTCGCGGCGGCAGCCACAGTCAAAACGGTCTTGGTGTTGTTACCGTGGTAGCTGGCCAAGATATTCGCCGCTCCGATAGCAACAGGCGTGGCCAAACCCAAATTATTAACGGTCGCCACCATCTTATTGTCCGATGAATACGTGGAGTCGTTGGTCGTTACGTTCGCGGTCTGGCCGTCGAGATACGTCGCGGTCAGAACGAACTGCTGCGTCGCGCCAATCGCAATCGTGGGATTCGCCGGAGTGAGCTTGACTCCGGTGATGAACAGGTTGCTCACGGCAGAACTGAGACAACCGGACAATGCAAGAATTGACAGCAAAGGAAGAATTTGAACGAGCCGCTTGAACTTGAACAATGAATTGAACTCCGACCTCGCACGCGAGAAAAGCTTAAGCCGGGAGCACTATCTTGTTTTCCCGGTCAAGCGCTACTCTACATCCGGACTCTGGGGTACACAACGAGTCATACAGACGTCTGTGCGCAAAGCACTTGCGATGCCAGCGAGCTTCGTTGCGCATTTGGGGTTTAAAGGTTTTCGCAAGGCCAGCGGCCGACTCCTGAACGCATTAACCGGTAAAGTCCTATAAAAGTCGGCGCGAGAACCATCCTCCGATTCCGCGTGAAGCAGTCGTCGACCTTCTGCGCTGACTTCCAGGAATGCAACCGCTCCAGATAGTGCCTGGTCACCGCATTGATCGCAAACCGACTCGCTACCCACATTCTGGCTGGATTGAGACGAGGACTGAGAGACACAAGCGGCGGCCCTTCGGCTACGAATCAATCGGGGGCTCAGGACGAGCGAGTCGCCGCACTGCGTGATGGCTTGGCTCGCGGCTAGCTGGCGACGGCGGCTTGCATTTCTTTTTCGTCGATGTCGAAGTTAGCGTAGACGTGCTGGACGTCGTCGTGATCTTCCAGGGTTTCGACCATACGCATCATTTGCTGGGCTTGTGCGCCACTGAGCTTCACGTAATTTTGTGGGACGAAGGCGATTTCCGCGGTGGCCGGGGTGACGCCGGCGGCGAGGAGCGCCTCGCGCACTTTTTCAAATGCTTCGGGGGGCGTGGTGACTTCCCAGGCCGAGCCATCGTCGCGCAGATCTTCCGCGCCGGCATCCAGCACGATGCTCATCATTTTTTCTTCGTCCGCGGCTTCCTTGGGGACGATGATGTCGCCCTTGCGGTGGAACATCCAGCCGACCGCGCCGTTTTCCGCCATGTTGCCGCCGTTTTTGGAGAACATGTGGCGGACCTCGCTGACGATGCGATTGCGATTGTTGGTGACGACTTGCACCAGCACGCCGACGCCGCCGGGGCCATAGCCTTCGAAAGTAACCTCATCGAGTGTCTCGCCCTCGAGCGTACCGGTGCCGCGCTGGATGGCGCGCTCGATGTTGTCGTTGGGCATATTTTCGCTTTTTGCCGAGAGAATGGCGGTGCGCAGGCGCGGGTTGGTGATGGGATCGGCGCCGCCGGTGCGCGCTGCGATCGTCAATTCACGGATGATTTTGGTGAAAATTTTGCCACGCTTGGCGTCCGTAGCCGCCTTCTTATGCTTGATCGTGGCCCATTTAGAATGTCCAGACATGCGTAAACCTTCTTCAGGAAGTGTGGCAGGAGCAGCAGACTAGCTCTTGCCGCGATAGTGTAGCAGCAGCGCAACATTCAGGCAATAGAGGGCAGGGCATCGTGATTGCTCAATTTCCCGTAACGCGACGATTCAGGCAGCTCAAACTGAGCCGCCTTTAACCGCTCAATTCATCGTGCTGGACTGCCGCATACGGCCTTAATCCCCTAAACAGAAGCCAAAAGCTCGTTGCTAGATCGAAAATACCCATCGGCGTATCGAACCACCACAGGTTCACGATGTTGGCAAAGTTCGGGGAAATAATGAACGCGAAGGTACAGGCGGCGCAAAATGCCGATGCGACTACGCCCCAGGCAGCCAATGCTTTCGGGATGTAGTTCGACTTGAGCCATAAGTATCCGCAAACGGTGGAAGCCAATCCGCAGAACAGCAAGCCGACGTAATACTGGTCGAAGCGCGCGCGAAGATATAACGTCGCGAGTGCCTGCAATCGTTCGGTCTCAAATACCTGCAAGTAATCGGCGCGACGCAAGAGCCGCAAGGCGTCAAAAAGATTGAGCGTCATCAAGAGCCACAGCAGGGCGTAGACGAGCCTGCAGAATGCCGCAAGCAAGGCGAGGCTGCGATTTACTGGCTTGAGAATCACGTAAAGCGCGGTGAGCAGCACTACCGTGCCAGCGCAATAAGTTAAATCGCACGCGATACTGATGCGAAATAATCGTTCGTGCGCCAAAATATTCCGAGCGGTTTCCGCGGCATTGCCTTCGACAATCAGTCGATCGTGGATACGAAACTGAGCGAAGACCACAGCCGCAAAACTGAATAGATAAGCGAGGCCCGCGACTTTTGCAGCTTTGCGCTGTGAATCGTCGATGGCGCTGACGGTCAATGCAAGGCCTCCTGCGATCGACGGACCGAGCACGGGGCCAAAAACCCGGCGCGCGGCGGGGCCGTCCTTCTGGTTGTAGCGCCGCGATGGTTGATGCAGGCGACGGAACGGGTTTGAACCTTTCTGCTCGGCGGTTGTGGGAGCAACGACGCGCTTAAAGCTAACACAAAATCGCACAAGTCCTGACAAACGCGCCCGCCAGAGCGCGGTTAGCGGCGCGAGGTCGCGGTGTCGGCGCGGCTATGGTGAAAATCTTGCCGTCACCAGGGAGAATTTCCTCGAAGGTTGGCTGCGCACAGACAAGGGGAATCGGGCATTTGGTGTATTGCTTGCTCTGAAAATTAAGTCCTGTGTTTCCACGAAGTTCGCTCTTGACCGAAACAGCACAAATCAACAAGTGCGCTTATTTTGTTTCGCGGCTTGGCCGGAGCAATGCTCTGCAGGGATTTGCACCATGCATTTCACCACTGGGGACCCTGGGGGAACCAAAATGCCAAACCTAATTTCAACCGCAACGACCGAACAAGATGCACGTGTGGAAAAGCGATTGTGGCAGGCTGTGGTAGTGAGCACGATTCAAGAATGGATTTCCGGACCGCTGCGTTACAAGCGAATCGCAGAAGAATATTTGTTCCAAGACCGTTCCGATTTTCCGCTGGTGTGCCAATCGGCCGGGCTCGATGTTGACAGATTACGGCAACAATTGATCCGGCTGCGGGCGCACTCGAACCCGATCGGCTAGACTGCGTAGGAAACACTCCCTCAGATTTGACCTCGTATGAAAACAGCCGTAGTGCGCGGTGTCTCGAATGAGACATCTTGGTCGAAGTTTCGATCGACGCACGAATCGGACATGTCCGGCAATGCGACTTACGAACGCTTCATACGGCGGAACTTCCTCGAACCGCTTCTGGCCCACAGTAGCTTCCAGGTAACCCGTCGTTCGGCCACAACGACGCTCCGGCCTGCCTCGACTGGCTTTCTTGCTCACCCGTGCAAAAATGACTAAGCTTGGAGAACCGCGGCGACCGCGTGTTCATACAGTTCCCCAAGGCCACTGGATCGCAGTCTAAGAGCTGCCTACAGGTGCTTGGCCAAGTATTTCCGGATTAATCATCAATGAGGTGAACGTTGTGACCGGCGATGAGAAAAATCTAGAAATCAGCTTCGGACAGGACATGCCTGCCATCGCAGCGGCCAGGGAGGAGCATGTGATTCCTATGCCAGCTGTTTCTCGTCGCACGTTCCTTGCGGGCGGGACTGCCGCTGGTGCAAGCCGGTTGCTGGGTCAAACGGCTGAAGCGGAAAGTTTTGCAGCTGTCGACGGCCCAATTCTCAAGGAGCACGATATCGCTACGAATGGAATCTCTTTGCACGTAACTGAGCAGGGGGAAGGGCCAGCCGTTCTTTTTTGCCACGGGTTTCCGGATACTGCCTATACATGGCGCCGACAGATGAAAGCCATCGCGTCAGCTGGATATCGAGCAATCGCTCCAGATATGCGCGGTTATGGCAGCAGCTCAGCTCCTGCGGACGCAAGCCTGTACACGCCGCTGCATACGGCCGGTGATCTGGTTGGGCTGCTCGATGCGCTGAATATCCCGAGCGCTATTATCGTGGGCCATGATTGGGGTGCAGCCCATGCGTGGAACGCTGCGCTGATGCGTCCTAATCTATTTAAAGCAGTGTTTTGTATGAGTGTGCCTTACGTTCCGCGTGGGGATGTCAGCGTCTTCGAGCGCATGCGGAAGTCCGGCCATCAGAACGATTTCTACATGTTCGAACAGATGAAACCGGAGGCCGATCAGATATGGGCCGACGCAGCAGTCACCATTCCAGGGGTTTTGTATTGGGCCTCGGGTTCAGCTCCGGCCGATGAGCGGTGGAGCCCCATGGATCCTTCGCGAAGCCTACATCGTCCGGCTCCGGGGCCATTGCCGTCGTGGGCAGAACCAGACTACGTCGCGCATAATGTCGCCGCATTCCAGCGTACCGGCTTTCACGGGGGCCTAAACTACTACCGCGCCGCCGAACCTTATTTCTATCTGTCCGGCGCCTGGAAAGGCGCGAAGATCACCCAGCCCTCCTTCTTCATTGCGGGGAAGGCGGATGGCCTGGAGGCGCTCTATCCACCCTTGGAAAAAATCCGCGCCGGCCTTCCCGGTCTCGTGGGGAGTCTTGCACTGGACAACGTGGGCCATTGGGTACAACACGAAGCCTCTGCCGAGATCAGTGATCAACTCGTGAAGTTTCTGCACACCGTGAACCCCGCCTAAGACGTGCCGTGCGATTTCCTGTTCGGGATTTTGACGGCACGGCAATAAGACCAAGGCGAGTTCTGGAGTTGGACTTTCAGCTGTGCTTCCGGTCTTGTAGGTTCTGATAAACGCTCAAACCAGAGATGCGTTTTTCAGATGAATGATTGGCCGCAGCGAGCCGCTGCGAGCTTTCTCCTGCTTCGTAATCCTGCTTCGTAATCTTGACACTGGCACAGGCGTGCCGTATGGTCTGGGCAACGACGATCGGAAATCCGCGTTGGTCATCTCGCCGAAAGATTTCCGATTCGGGAGGTATTCCATGCCATTAGACCTGATGACGCTTCGGTTGGTGGAAAGGCCGGTGACCCGCGAAGAGGGCCTGCGCATTTTGGAACGCGATCAGCACCGCTGCCAGTACTGTGGGCTCGATGGAGCGGCCAGCTTTGAAAATGCTTTGGCCATGTCAGTCGATTTCGTGATTCCACGTGCGCGCAAAGGCAAGAAGGATGAACGCAACCTGGTGGCCTGCTGCCGTTCGTGCAACATGATCAAGGGTCGGCGCGTGTACCGCAGCTTTGAAGAGGCCAAGACCTACGTGCTCGGGCAACGCGAGAAGCTTCGTAAGGCGTGGGAAACGAGGAAGACCGCGCCGGCTGCGGCCGCGTCGGCGTCGGCATCGCCAAAGGCGCAAAAACCCTCTGCGCCGGAAACATCGAAGGCTGCCGCCGCCTCTGTAATCAACAGCTCACCATTATCAATTCGCAATAGATGATCGGGCGCTTGTCGCCAACCGCGTTCTAATAGCGCCAGGACGTCAGGTCTGCGCCTGCGGGCGCGGTTTTCTGGATGCGTTCGAGAATCTTCGGCAGATACATCGTGTTGTAGTGCAGCCGCGAAAGATAATTGGGCAGATGGGGATCGCCGTTCCAGCAATGTTCGGCGCGGTCTCCGTATTTCACCTCGCCACCGTAGGGGGGATTTGCGGTGGCGGTCAAAACGTCTTCCAGGTAGTACACCGCGTCGTTCAGGAAATAAGTGTCCGCGCTGCCGACGTACACGTGAATCTTGCCTGCGAGTTTTGCTCCGAGCGTGGCCCAATTCTTCTGCAGGATCGCGCTCAAGTCGTAATGTTCCTTCCAGTAGGCGGCGGTCGAGGGATCGATCTCGCCCGTTTCCTTATTAAAGATGGTCTGCGGATAGCCATCCTCTCCCACCGGGCCGTACACGGCTTGCCAGATGTCGAACTGTTCGCCGGAACGCCCGTGAGAGCCTAAAGCGAGCTCGTATTGATTGATTTGCTTCATGGTGGTGAGCGTGCGGCCGAGGTAATCGCGTTCGCCGGGCTGTTCGACGCGCATGTGCGGCCCTTCGATGAAGAACATGTTCTTGTCGGAGTAGAGATTAATGTTGGTGAAGCCGCGGAAGTCCACCGGATCGGGGCAGGCGGCGAACGCGCCGTTGTAGTGGTCGGGATAGAACATCTGGACGGCGAGCGCTTCCCATCCTCCGGTGGAACCGCCGTAAACAAAACGCGCCCAGCCCTGGCCGATGCCGCGGAATGCTTTTTCGATCGCGGGAATCAGCTCGGTTTCGATGGCGTCGCCGTAGGGACCGAGGTTCGCGGAATTCACGGCATAGGAATCGTCGTAATAAGGATTGGCATGATTGATCTGCGCAACCAGGAAGCGCGGAAATTTCGGCGCAATCCATTGTTGATAGAACTTGTAGGCTTCCTCCTGCTGGATTTTGTTGTAGCCGGAAATGTGGAAACGATCGCTGTAGTCGGGTTTCAGATCAGGGTCGGGAGCAGTGGTGCGGAAGTTGTGGAAGTCGTCATTGAAGTGATCTTCGAAGATCATCAGAGGAAATTGCGCATCCGGGTGGGCATCGAACCCCTCGGGGAGCAGGACGTTCGCGCTCAGAAACATCGGACGGCCCCAGAATTTCGTAAGCAAAGCGCTCTGAATTTTTATGTGGCGGATGTAGGCCGTGTCTTTCGGGTCAGGGATCGGCGGGATGATCTGGTCGAGCACGATGGAGACGAGATCGCCGCCGGCCTGCAGCGTGATTTTTCGCGGCGTGGAATAGATGTTGCCGGGAGCGAGTTGCCAGTGCTGGCCTTCACCGCGATCCATGGGAAGTTTTACGGTGTGGCCGTCGGCGCGGTGAAACGTTTCGTATTTGTGCAAGACGACCTGGACAAAGTAATCGCCCGGCGGAACGTCGTGCAGGTAGCGGACGGGATAGCCGAAGGCGGCGTCATCGAGGATGACGGATTGGCCGGGCTTGAGCGCGTCCACATCGACACCAAAAATGATCTGGGTGCGCACGGAGTTGCTGATTTGCAGGCGCGGTTCGGCGGAGGGATCGGTCGAGAGAATGAGCAGCAGGCGGCCGTCGAGCGGTTCGGCGCCTTGCGCGCCCGGAAGCGACACCGCGAAGCGATACGACGGAGTTTGCTGCGCGTAAAGCGCGCCGGCGGTCAACGCGAACATCAGGATTAGCTTCAGCACAGCGCGCCAACGGCTTCGCGACGTCATGGTCCCTCCGGCTTTCAGGCAGATTTCGCCGCGGGGATTCTACATCAAGGGGCGGGCCCTGCCGAGTGCGCGACGAATCAGCGTTCGCTTTGGCGACGAGGTGTCCCAGAACCGGGCAGCGGCCGACGCGCCTGCGGTGCGTAGAATCCCACTAAGAGCTTTGGCTGCAAGCGGTTTCACTTGCGATCAATCGGCAGATGAATTGCAGCGCGCCAGGGGTGTAGGGCGTCTACAGCCAGGGTGTAGACATACTACACCTGAGGGAAACCATGAAACCGCGCTATCAGAACCGGATCGAGCTGCTGCAGGGGACCTTGGACCTGCTCGTCCTGCAGACCTTGCGCTGGGGAGCGCAGCACGGGTACGGGATTGCGCTCGCGATCCGCGCCAATTCCGGGGACATTCTGCAGGTGGATACCGGCTCGCTGTATCCGGCGCTGCACCGGCTGGAGCGGCAGAAATTAATCGCGGCGGAGTGGAAAGTATCAGAAAACAACCAGCGCGTGCGGGTGTACCGGCTGAGCGCGGCGGGGAAGAAGAAGCTGGCTTCGGAACGGTCGCGCTGGGCGCAGATTTCGCAGGCGATAGCGGGAATTCTGGGGCCGGCCGGCGAGGAGAGCGAGGCATGAAATTCACCTGGGGCGACAGCGACAAGCGCGCGAGAGAACTGAATGAAGAAATCGCCAGCCATTTGCAGATGGCTGCGCGCGATCGCGAGGCGCGCGGCGAATCTTCGGCGCAGGCCAGCGAAGCGGCCGGCCGCGAGATGGGCAACTCAGGCCTGATTCAGGAAGTGACGCACGATCAGTGGGCGTGGACGTGGCTGGAAGATCTGCTGCAAGACTTGCGCTACGGCGCGCGCACGCTGCGGAAAAATCCCGGATTCACGATGGTCGCGGTGCTGACGCTGGCGCTGGGAATCGGCGCGAACTCTGCGATTTTCAGCCTGGTGAACGGTGTGCTGCTGAGTCCGCTGCCGTACGCGCAGCCCGAGAGGCTGGTGGGAGCCACACAATACTATCCGAAGGGCCCGCTCGTGGTGATGCGCGAGCAAAGCCACACCATGCAACTGGTGGGAATGTCGGATAACAAGGAATTCAATCTGACCGGTTCGGGCGATCCAGTGCGGCTGATCGGAAATTCGGTGTCGGCGGATTTCTTTTCCATGCTCGGCGCGCAACCCGCAATGGGCAGAACTTTTCGCAACGGCGAAGACCAGCCGGACAAGGATCGCCTGGTGATTCTTAGCGGCGCACTGTGGGAGCACCGCTTCCAGGCGGATCCGAATATTGTCGGCCGGTGGATCACGCTGGAAGGAGTGGACCGCGAGGTAGTGGGGGTGATGCCGGCGGATTTTCGTTTTCCATCGCCGAAGACGGAACTGTGGGTTCCGCTGCATCTCGATCCCAGAAATACCGGCGATTATTGGGGCGACAGCTATATGGCGCTGATCGGGCGGTTGCGTCCGGGCGCGAATCTCGAGCAGGCGCGCGCGGAACTGAAAACGATGCGGCCGTTGGTGCTGGCGGCGTACGCCTGGAGGATGCCGGACAATTCGTTTGTGAACACGACGATCGTTTCGCTGGAAGAAGCAATCGTCGGCGACGCCCGCGGGAAACTTCTGATCCTGCTCGGCGCGGTGAGCCTGTTGCTGCTGATTGCCTGCGCGAACGTGGCGAACCTGCTGCTGGCGCGCGCTACCACGCGGGAAAAAGAAGTTGCGGTGCGCGTGGCGCTGGGCGCGAGCCGCTGGCGGATCCTGCGGCAACTGATCACGGAGAGCGTGCTGCTCTCGCTGCTGGGCGGTGCGTTGGGCCTGGGCGTCGCTGTGTATGGACTTGTTATTTTGAAAGCCACGCTGCCAGCGGACACGCCGCGGCTCGCCGATGTTGCGCTGAATGGGCAGGTATTGGGATTCACGGCGCTGCTGGCGATTTTGACCGGCGTCATTTTTGGTCTGGTTCCAGCGCTCGGCGCCTTGAAGGTGGACATGACCGCGGCGCTGAAATCCGGCGGACAACGCAGCGCGACCGGCGGAAATCATCGCGCGAGCAAGATGCTGGTGGTGGGCGAAGTGGCGGTTTCGATGATTCTGGTGATCGCCGCAGGGCTGCTGGTGAAGAGTTTGTGGATCCTGTCCGGCACCAGTCCGGGATTTCGTTCCGAGCATGTGGTTACGGCGCGAATCACTCCGAATGAATTGTTCTGCGCGGTTCCGGGGCGTTGCCTGGCGTTCTACGACGAATTGCTGAACCGCACGCGAGCTTTGCCGGGAGTGCGGGATGTAGCCGCAGTGAATGGCTTGCCGTTGGGCGGCGGAGCGGAAATATTCCCCGGCGCGATTGAAGCTCAGCCCACGCCGGCGGGCGCGCACGTTCCTATGTTCTGGGAAAAAATCGTAACACCGGGCTATCTGCGGATCCTGAATATCCCGGTGCTGCGAGGGCGCGCGTTTACCGAGGCGGATGCCGCGCCGGGTGCGCAGCCGGTAGTGATCGTAAGCAAGACCACTGCCGAGCATTTCTGGCCGGGGCGGGATGGCGTGGGCGAACACTTCCGGCCCGCCTGGGAGAAGGAATGGCGCACCGTGGTGGGAGTGGTAGGCGATGTACGGGAGTTCAGTATCACGCAGAACGCCGCCAGCTGGATTGACGGTGTCATCTATACGCCGTATGGACCGCACGCAATTCGCGGCAGCGGCGCGGCCGTGCCGCCCGCGGAGATGACCCTGGTGATCGAAACAGCCGGAGAGCAGGCGCAATTTGCCGGCGAACTGAAGAACACTGTCGCCAGCCTGAATCACGACGTGCCCGTGAGCCAGATCAGCCCGCTGAGAAGTTGGGTGGCGGAAGCGATGGCTGAACCGCGTTCGACTTCCGCGCTCTTTGCGGTGTTTGCAGCGCTGGCACTTTTACTTGGCGCGGTCGGGATTTACGGTGTGATCTCCTACTCCGTGGCGCAGCGCACGCGGGAAATCGGCATTCGCATGGCGCTCGGAGCCCGGCGGCAGGAAGTGCTGCTGCTGGTGGTAGGGCAAGGCGCGAAGCTGGCGCTGGCCGGAGTGGCTATCGGGATCGCGGGCGGACTGCTGTTGACGCGGCTGATGAGCGGATTATTGTACGGCGTGCACGCGAGCGATCCGCTGACGTACGGCGTAGTTGCAGTGCTGTTGATGTTTGTAGCGCTCGTGGCTTGTTTCCTGCCGGCGCGACGAGCGATGCGCGTGGACCCGATGGTGGCTTTGCGCTATGAGTGACAGCGGCGGCTTCCGCGGGGGAAGTCACACATGAAATTTTTGTGGAACGCGCGCGAGCAGCGCAAAACAGAACTGAACGAAGAAATCGCCAGCCATTTGCAGATGGCCGCGCAAGATCGCGAGGCGCGCGGTGAATCATCCGCGCAGGCCAGCGCCGCGGCGCAGCGGGAACTGGGTAACCCAGGAGTGATTCAGGACGTGACGCACGATCAATGGACGTGGACCTGGCTGGAGAATCTGTTGCAGGACTTGCGCTACGGCGCGCGCACGCTGCGCAAGTCTCCGGGCTTCGCTGCCGTCGCGATTCTGACGCTCGCGGTCGGTATCGGCGTGAATACGACGCTCTTCTCGGTAGTCAACGGCGTGCTCTTGAACCCATTGCCGTACCCGCATGCAAATCAGCTGGTGGGCGTGTGGTGGGATCGCACGCCCGGGCAGCACAGTTCGATTCCTTATCTGAATTTTCTCGATTGGCAGAAGCAGAGCACGGCATTTTCTTCGGTGGGCGCATACCTGCAGGACAACATGATCGTCACCGGCGCGGGCGAACCCCAGCGCGTGGACGGCCTAAAGATTTCCGCGAACTTTTTCGATCTGCTCGGCGTGAAACCTTTGCTGGGCCGGTCGTTCCGGGCTGAGGAAGACCAACTCGGAGCCGGGCCCGTGGCTTTGCTTGGCGACGGCCTGTGGAATCGCAAGTTCGGCTCATCGCCCGACGTTCTGGGCAAGACCATCACGGTGGACGGACGAAGCTGCACCATCGTCGGCGTCGTGCCGGAAAAATCGCCGATTTACACGACCGCGGACGTCTTTACGCCGCTCGGCCAATTCAACGAGGAGCCTTTCCGCGATCGCCGCGCCAGCCTGGGGACGGTGGGAATCGGCCGAATGAAGCCCGGCGTAACGCTCGCGCAGGCGCGCGCGGATATGGATTCGGTGGCGCGCAATCTCGCCGCGGAATATCCGGACGCGAACCAGGGCACTGGCATATTCGTGAATCCGTTGCAGGACGACATCACCGGCGACTTTGCGCCGACGTTGTTCCTGTTGCTGGGTGCCGTGGGATTCGTGCTGCTGATTGCGTGCGCAAACGTAGCCAACCTGCTGCTTGCGCGCTCGGCCGCGCGGGCGCGCGAATTCGCGATTCGCGTGGCGCTGGGCGCGACGCGGCGGCGCATCATGCGGCAGCTGCTTACCGAAAGCATCCTGCTCGCCTCGGCGGGAGGCGCGCTGGGTCTGCTATTTGCAGTGTGGGCTACGCACGCGGCGCTCGCGGTAATTCCCGAGGCTCTGCCGCGCGCGGACGAGATCGGGCTCGACGGCCGGGTACTTGTTTTCACCCTGGCCATTTCGATACTTGTGGGCATCGCGTTCGGCGTGGTGCCGGCGCTGAAAACTTCGCGGCCTGATTTGCACGAGAGCCTGAAGGAGGGAGCGCGCGGTTCCAGCGGAACTCGCTTGCGCACGCAAAATATTTTTGTGGCGGTCGAAATGGCGCTCGCCGTTGTGTTGCTCGCCGGGGCGGGACTGATGGTCCGCAGCCTCGTAGGACTGGCGAACGTAAATCCGGGTTTTAATCCGCAACACGTGATGGAATTCGGCGTCTCGCCTTCGGCTGCCCGGGTCACCACGCCCGCGCACATCCGCGAGACGTATCGCGAGATCACCGCGCGATTCGAGGATGTTCCGGGCGTCGCAGCCGCATCACCACTGGTCGGCGCACTGCCGCTGTCCGGCGATTCGCTCGTGGGCTTCTGGATCACGGGGCAGCCGAAACCTTCCTCCGCAAAGGAAATGACGCGCGCGCAATGGTACGCCGCAGCTCCCGATTATCTGAAAGTAATGGGGATTCCGTTGCAGCGTGGCCGATTTCTCAACGCGCAGGACACCGAGACTGCGCCGTTCGTCGTTGTAGTTGATGATGGTTTTGCGCGCTCCTATTTCCCCGGTGAAAATCCGATCGGCAAGCGGCTCAACATCGCCATCATTGACGTCGCCGGCGCGGAAATTGTCGGGGTGGTGGGGCACGTGAAGCACGCCGGGTTGGGCGCGACCGGGATTCTCGACCAGCGCGGCCAGATTTATTTTGCGATAGCGCAGCTGCCCGACCGAGTGCTGCCGCTGGTGGGCCGCGCGTGCACTTTCGTGGTGCGCGCTGCCGGAGCGCCGCAGGCCGTCAGCGAAGCCCTGCGCGCGGCGTCGCAACAATTCGATAGCCGCCAGGTTTTGTACGAATTCCAACCGATGACGAAAGTCGTTTCCGATTCGATCGCGGCGCAGCGGTTCACGATGATTCTTCTCGGCGTTTTCGCTGCGCTCGCGCTGGTGCTGTCCGCGGTGGGAATATTCGGCGTGATTTCCTACGTCACCGACCAGCGCACGCAGGAGATTGGCATTCGCCTGGCGCTAGGCGCGCAGCGAGGCGACGTGCTGCGTCTGGTGCTGGGCCACGGCATGCGCGTTGCGTTGCTGGGCGTGGCGATTGGATTGGCCGCGGCACGGGGGCTGACCCGGCTGCTGGCCAGCCAGCTTTACGGAGTGAGCGCGCAGGATCCGCTCACGTTTGCCGGAGTGGCCGCGCTGCTGACGCTGGTCGCGCTCGCCGCATGCTACATCCCCGCGCGTCGCGCGATGTGCGTGGATCCCATCGTGGCCTTGCGCTACGAATGAAATGCTAGTTGCATCGGCCCGCTGACTTGCTGTTCGAACCGCGGTTTTGCGCGGTACCTGCCTGGGCGAACCATAATTGCTTGTGCTGGATTTTTCCGCAGCGCGTCTTTGTGCAAGAATGTTACTGTGACTCGGGCGCGGCGATTGCGCGCTGCACTCCATGACGGACTCCATCAAAGTCGTTCTCGAATTCGCCTTGCTGGCGATTACCTCGGTGTTTTTTCTGGTGGACCCGTTCGCGGTGATCCCCTTGTTCTTGGCGGTTACCGCGAATTCACCCTCGTCGGAACGACGGGCCGTGGCGCGGCGTTCAGCGGTGACTTGCGCGATCGTGCTGTGCTCGTTCGCACTGGCGGGCAGCCTGATCTTCAAAATGTTCGGCATCACGCTGCCGGCCTTCAAGATTGCCGGCGGAATCATTCTGATGGGCATTGGGCTGGACATGCTGGAGGCCAAGCAGTCCGGCACGAAAGCGACGGCTGAAGAGCAGCAGGAAGGCGCGGAAAAACCGGACGCGAGCATCATTCCGCTGGGAATGCCGATGCTGGCGGGCCCCGGCGCGATTTCCACGGTGATGGTGCTGGTGGGCGAATCGCACTCGGTGTGGCAGCACACCGTTATTTACGCGACGATTCTGGTCACATCGTTTCTCTCGTTCCTGATCCTTGCGGGCGCGGACGGCGTGCGGAAATATCTCGGCGAGACCGGGATACGCATCCTGATGCGGCTGATGGGATTACTGCTGGTGGCGCTGGCGGTGCAGTTCGTCGCCAACGGGCTAACGGATTTCGGATTGCTGAAGCCGCTGGCGACGCCGCACTGAGCTCTCCGGTTACTATTCCTCGTCTTCGGGTTTCTTCAGGCGGGTCATTTTGAATGCGACGCGAAAATCGCGGGAGCGCGCCTCGCTGAGGATTGCGCGGCGCGTTTCGATGGGCAGCTCGGATGGGCCGAATACGCCGGCCATATCGCGCGGAAAATGCCTGATGAAGATGGCTGCGAGATGGGCGGTGGCATAGGCGATGGGCGTCGAGATCAAACCGCGCTGGCGAATCTGAAACAGAGTGGGGAAGCTCGCATCGTAGCGCAGCAGTAGCGGTTGATCATCTTTCACTCCTCGCACCAGCACGGCCGCGGCGAAGCGGGCATTTTCCAGCACGCCACGGCGAATCATTCCCGCCACGCCCTTGGGCGTTAAAGTTTTTGGGAAGCGCTTGCGCACGATTCCCTGCGAGCGGTTCAGGCGTCCTTGGCGGTACCAGCGGAACAGGCGATCGAAATCGTTGCCGCCGATTTTGGCGTCCATATCGCGCATGGGAACCACGTACGGCAGCATGCAGACTTCATCCTGCGCGGCCAGGTACACGGTGGCCTCGCCGATGGGCGGCGGAAACCGGAATTTTTCACGTTCCGCGAAGCGTTTCGCGAGCGAAAAGCGTCCGCGGTGATAGACGCGCGGGCTGGAAATCGCTTCGTCGTACATTACTTCCGGCGACCAGGTGGAAACCGGATCTTTGCTCTCGGTGCTTTCGTACAGGCGAATCTGCACGGATTC
>Ga0210394_10001967_pt1 | contig 30090 bp, 22 predicted proteins | sample IncBWC12MmetaG_FD_160121 | JGI IMG/M metagenome (GOLD analysis project Ga0210394, IMG submission 160121) | Forest soil microbial communities from Barre Woods Harvard Forest LTER site, Petersham, Massachusetts, United States - Inc-BW-C-12-M | ecosystem: Environmental > Terrestrial > Soil >... | reverse complement strand
TGTAAACGACTCACGCTTATAGGATAATCTCCGCAAGGGGTGCGTATGGCTGCCGGCCATCCTGCCGCTAGTGAAATCGAGCTGGACCTGGGGCGCTATGAACTTCGCCGCCGCGGTCGCCGCGTCAAACTGGAAAAGAAGCCAATGGAGCTGCTGATTTTCCTGGTGGCGCGTCGCGAACAACTGGTCTCGCGCAAAGATATCGTCACCAGACTTTGGCGTTCCGACCTGTTCATTGACTCCGAAGCGAGCATCAACAACATCGTGCGCAAGATTCGCGCGGCTCTGGGCGACAATTCCGCGCGGCCGCGTTTTCTCGAAACGGTGATCGGCAAAGGCTACCGCTTTATCGGTCCCGTCCGTGTGATTGACGCGCGCTTTCCCCAGTCCGATCTCGAACAAACCGCACCGGGCCCCGGAGCGGATGGCGCTGTGCCGTCGCGGGCTGAGCGCACTTCGCTCGCCGTCCTGCCGCTGCTGATGCTTGGGAATGGGTGGGAGGATCACGGCGTGAGCCTGGGATTCGCAGACGCGCTCGTTGCGCGCCTGGGAAACCTGTACGGCGTGGACGTCCTGCCAACGTCCGTGGTGCTAACGGCGCCAAGCGAAGCAGGGACTTCAGATATCGCCGCGCGCCTCGGCGTGCGCTTCGTGGTGCGCGGAGCGATTCAGGAATCCAAAGGCCAGCAGCGCCTGTCGCTTGAAATGTTCGACTCTCACTTGCAACGCATCTGCTTCGCGCGGAAGTGTGACCTTCAGGCGAACCGCCTGTTCGATCTGGAAGACGAGATCGCCCAGCAAATTGCCGGCGCATTGAACAGAAAATTGTCGGTCTCGCGGCCCCAGCGGCGCCCGCGACATAGCCGCGACCCGCTGGCCTATGCCGAATTCATGCGCGGCTACCGGCTCAGTTCGTCCGGCGATCCGGCGCTGCTGGACGAAGCGGCGCAGCGTCTGGGCAACGCGGTGACGCGCGATCCCACATTTTCGCTCGCCCACGCTACGCTTTCGCTGGTGTGCGCCTCGCGTCATTTCGAGCTCGACCCCGCCAGCGTGTGGCTGGAAAAAGCCGAGTTTCACTGCCGGCGCGCGCTAGAACTCGACCCGGACTTGCCCGAAGGACACGTGGCCAACGCTTTTCTGCTCTGGGGCCCGTCGAAAAACTTTCAGCACCTGGAAGCGATCGCCGAACTGCGGCGCGCGCTGGCCCTGCAGAAAAATCTGCCGCATGCTTACAATCGCCTGGGCACAATCCTGGCGCACGTGGGCCTGCTGGACCACGCGCGTGAAATGTACGAGCGCTGCCGGCCGTTCCATCCGCAAAAAGCAGTAAGCCACAGCATCGTGCAGGTCTATGTCTGGAGCGGGGCGTATGATCTGGCGCGCGAAGAAATCCAAGCGTGGCGAACCGAGAGCCCCGGCAACAAGTATCCCGTCTATTATGCGCCGCAGCTGGCAATGATGACCGAGGAATGGCACGCGGCGAAAGTTCTGCTCGATCAGGCGGCGCAGCTTTTGCCCGACGAGCCGCTCACAATCAGTTTGCTCGGCGTCTTTTACGCATTGACAGGCAAGTCCGAGCGCGCGCTCAATTGCTTGTCGCGCGCCTGCGCCAACCCAAAATCATTTGGCCACGCCCACCATACCTATTATCAAGTCGCCTGCATTCTCGCCGTGCTGGAACGTCCGGCCGAAGCTTTCGCATGGCTCGAACGCAGCGTCAGCAACGGGTTCGCGTGCTGGCCGTTCTTCATGAAAGACCCGTGCCTGCGGAATCTGCGGGGCCTCGCCGAATTTGAATTGCTCGTGAGTTCGCTGCAGGCCAGGTACCCGGACCATCTGGGATTGCTCTAGCGCAGACGATTCCCCAGGCTCTTCGAAAAACGGCGCGCTGGGAGACCAACCACCTGATTCACGTTCGCCCTTGCCGGAGAGGCGAATTTTTACTTCAAATGGACCGTAACGCATTCACCGGGCATCAAGTCCCCTGAACGCCTCTAGGGGCCCATTAATTTCTCAAATCGTCGGAAGTGACGCGGAGCGGTCGCTTTTCGATCATTCCATCTTGCCTGTCACCGTCTGTTGCAGAGCGTTTTGCAATGCCCAGTCCATTTCCCTGACCCTGTTATGGCGGGTCCCGAATGAATGCACCATTTCCACAATGAGTTCCAGGGACTGCCTTGGTGAGCTTGACAAAGCGCTGAGGACTGAACCGGTGACACGGTGGAGGAGTTCGTTATAGGCACGCAGCGTTTCGGGATCGAGAACGTGTTCTGTTCCAACTTCATAGGTATCTCGCGCGCAAATCGTGAGCGTGTGCGCGATGCGAGTCAACAGCGCGGGCTTCGCACTATCTGGGACTGATTCTAGATTTATAGCCATGCGGTTCTCCCCTTTAGCGACACCGTAGAGTATTCGGCGAGATTCAGGCAGTGCCTGGTTAGCGCCCACGTCGTAGATGTCGATTTCAATTTTCCGGCAGCGCGACTTGCCAGGGACACGAAGAATAGAAGTCGGCGTTGGTCATTCCAATTTGACTATAGCGAGCCGCAGCTTTTCGGAAAGCCATTCGGCGCGAATCCTAGTGTCTTTTTGACAAGCGGCACGTCATCATTTGGCGACTTTTACCTTGAAGGTCACCGTGTTGGCCCCGCCGGCGTTCGTGATGACGAACTTGTACTGCGCGTCCTGCGTCGGCGTAACCTTAACCGAACACTTCGGTCCGGGCGAGTCGTCCTTAGCGACTTCCGCGCCGGAGGAGTCGTAGACGAAAAGGTGCACGTCGGTATTCTTCACACCGTCCGTGGTAGCCTCGAACTCTTTCCCCGCCGTGAAAGACAGCAGGTATGCGACCTCTGCCTTGTCCTTCATCTCGATCTTCTTGCCATTGAACGCCGCCCCTTTGCCCAGGTCGGTCGGCTTGACGTCCTGCGCGGGACACAGGGTGGCGACCGCGAACAAAACGGTCACCACTGCTGTGACTAACCGAGTAAACGAATTCATTGGTGTTTCCTCCAGAGTCGGATCAGATCCGCAGCATGCACGGTAGGCCGCCAGGCATTAGGAAGGCATGAGGACTTCGTAAAGTTTTTACAAAGGCCGTCGCGCCCGGCAGAGACTGACTCAGGCCGACTCGATAACTGTCGAGAACAGGGATTATCCCCATCAGGGTGAATGGATTCCCGCCGTGTGGGTGAATCGGCTGCCGGCAGAGCGAGAACTCATGCGCTCTCGCCACAGCGATCCTTATGGGAATCTTACGAACTTCTTATGCCTTGCTAACACGCGACGGACAAGCGTTCGGTCACGCGTTCGCTGGCGTGGGGAGGTGACGTCGGTCTCCACTGAACGGCAGCGCCGCGCTCCGACTCGTTGTCCTTTCAAAAGGTTAACGACTCGGCGTCATCATCGATAAGCTCGAACGTGCTCACGCCGGGAAGGTACTCTTGAACGTGGTGGACAAGAAACTGGGTTATTGAGGTATCGTTTAGGGGCCCCGGGAGGTAACCAAAAGGATTTAGGCATCACGGTCGTCAAGTAAGTCAGCGAGGGAAGCGAAGATGCCCTTACATTTTTCGCGCCGGGAGTTCCTTGATGGAGCGGGCATCCTGGCGACTTCATCGATTCTTGTGCCGTCGACTTTACGCTCCGGTTCCGTTCGCATGGTTGAACAAATGAAGCCTGAGGAACTCCGTGCCAGACTTCGCGGCGTGATTGCATTTCCAATCACACCGTTGAAGCCGGATTTGTCTTTGGATATCCCCGGACTGCGCAAGAATCTTCAACACCTCCTTGCGCCGGCACCTGCTGCAATCGTCGCCGCGGGCGGGACGGGCGAAATGTATTCCCTGACTCCTGCGGAGCAATTGGAGGTTGTAAAGGCCACAGTAGAGGAAGTGCACGGCCGGATTCCGGTAATCGCAGGCACCGGATTCAACTGGCGGATATCGATCGAGTTTGCCCAGCAAGCGGAGCGGGCGGGCGCAGATGCCATCCTTGCGTTGCCACCCTATTATCCAAACGCCGATGAACAGGGCCTTGCGGAATATTACAAAGCAATCGGTGGCGCGACCCCGCTGGGAATGCTGGTGTACAGCCGCGACTGGGTAAACCCCGAACCGGCATGGGTGGAAAATCTGGCGGAGCGAATCCCCACGCTCGTGTCTTGGAAGGATGGCCAAGGGGACTTGCGCCGGTACGAGCGGATTATAAACCGCGTCGGAGACAGGCTCTATTGGATTGGTGGAGCTGGCGATGACTGTGTCCCCGGCTACTACAGCATCGGCATCCGAACGTACACCTCAAGCATTGCGACGGTTGCGCCAAAACTTTCTCTAAAACTCCACGAGGTCGCTTCGGCGGGAGATTCCTCCTCTCTCATGCATCTCATGAACACCTACGTGATCCCTCTCTACGAGCTGCGGTCTCGTCGCAAAGGGTACGAGGTTTCCGTCATGAAGGAGGCGATGAACTTGCTTGGTATGGCGGCAGGTCCAGTACGTCCGCCGCTTCCAAACCTTCGCCCAGAAGAAGTTAGCGAATTAAAGGTTATGTTGGATCGCTGGAAGCCCTTCCTGCCGACATAGACGCAGTCGGCCCCTCGCGATCAACCGGCCGTGTAGTTATATCATTCAAACATCGAGAAGGGTTTCGTCATGAAATTCAACATCCTAGAAACGCGCCCACTGAAGAAGTGAGGCGTTACTTCAAGTGTTAAGTACAGCGTTAATTATAACCTGAGCGATGAAGCGCGTGGCTGATGATTATGGATTCTTGAACGGTCATGGTATCTACGCTGTAATCAACGAGGTGAGACGCTTAATTCCTCGAGCGGTATTGTTCTGCCTACGTTGTTGCATCCTTCGGTGTACTCCATTGTCCGGGGCCGCTATACAAGTCTCTTCGCAGGACGCATCGAAGCAGGAAAAGCAAATCGTCAATCCTGAGACGGTTCCAGGCTGTTATGGACTGACATCGTCAGACTGGCGACCTAATCAGCAGCCCATTCCTTCCGATAGGCGCATGCATCGGTTAGGCACAGACGCGTTTCTCCAGCCACGCATTACTCGTAGCGCAGCGCGACCATAGGGTCGACTCGCATCGCGCGCCGCGCGGGAATGTAGTTTGCCACCAAGGACACGCCAAATAGCCCAATGGAAACCAAGACAAACGTGAGTGGATCTCTGGGTGTTACCCTGTAGAGCATGCTTGCCAAGAACTGCCCGAGAAGAAGGGAGCCAGCGATGCCTACGAGCGCACCCGCCGCGGCTAGCTTCATTCCCTGCCAAACTACCATTTTCAGCACATCGTTCTGTTTTGCCCCAAGCGCCATGCGAATGCCGATCTCGTTCGTCCGCTGAGACACTGAATATGCCATCACGCCGTAGATCCCAATCGCGGCCAGCGCAACCGCCAGGGCAGCGAACAGGCTGAGCAGGAGCGACGAAAACCGCGGCTGCGCTACCGAGGACGCAACAATGTTGTCTAGTGGCCGGATTGCGGAAAGCGTCTCGTCTTTATCAATCGCCCTAACAGTCTCATCCAAGGCAGCAGCTAGGGTGCTAGGATCAGCGACGGCGCGCACGACCAGATTCATCGTTGGAGGAGCATACTGTGCATATCCCACGTACATTTCGGGCTCTTGCGGATCACTGAGCGCTCTGTGGCTGATGTTTCCCACGATGCCGACGATCTCGCGATCCGGCTGAGAATCTCCCATCACCTCAAGGTGCTTGCCGAGCGCATCCTGCCCCGGAAAGAAGCGTTTCGCAAAGGCTTGGTTGACCAGCAACGTTCCCGGACTCTTAGCGGTGTCACGTTGATCGAGCCATCTTCCGGCAAGCAAGGGGATGCGCATCGCTGCGAGATAGCCCGGCGTCACTTGGCGGTAGTAGGCGTCATCGAATTCACTCGGTCCGTACCTGTGACCCGGGATTTTGAATGGTCCGTCGCTGTGTTGGCCAGTCAATGGCAGCTCGGATGTTGCACCGACTGCTTCAACTCCCGGTAAATTTCTGACGCGCTCCTCAAGTTCCTGCCAGAAACGCTCGCGATTCGCAGGGTCATTGTACGAAGGGCCGTTCAGGCTGAGCTGTGCGGTCACAACGCGCTGCGTCTGGAAACCCGGATCGACATGAATCAGCAGCCAGAAACTCCTGATGAGCAGTCCGGCGCCAATCAGCAACATAAGCGATACCGCAATTTCTGCAACTACCAGCGAGCTGCGGATTCGTCTGTACGCGGCCGACTCGGAATTCCGCGTGGATTCTTTCAGTCCGCTGAACCCACCTTTGCCAATTTGCAGAGCAGGGATTAGTGCGAACATTACGCTGGTGAGCAGCGAAACGCCGAAAGCAAAAGTCAACGCCTGCAGATTGACATGGACCTCCTGCAGTCGTGGCAGGTCAGGAGGACCAAACACCCGCAGTAGCGAAACTCCCCAGCTTGCGGCAAGCGCCCCCAAAGCCCCGCCCGCCAGCACAAGGATTATGGTTTCTGCCAGAGCTTGCCGCGTGATGCGTATGCGGGTCGCGCCCAAGGCCGTGCGGACCGCAAATTCTCTCTGGCGACCAAGCGAGCGCGCCAAAAGCAGGTTGGCGAGATTTGTGCAGGCGATCAGCAGCAGCAAGCCAGCCGCTGCCCAGATGACCAGCAGTACCGGACGCACCGGTCCGATCAACACTTCCCGCAACGAGCGCTGCCGCAAGGCCCAGCCTTGATCCGTGTCCGGGTACTTTTCGGCGAGCTGACGAGCGATCGCGTTCAAGTCGGCTTGGGCCTGCGTTGAGGTGACGCCCGGCTTGAGTCGTCCGATCACTTTCAGAAAGTGGCCTCCGCGCAAATGCATCAAAAAATGCAAACGCGGCGTCGGCAGCCATATCTGCGCCTGGCTTATCAGAGGAACATCGCTCGACAACACACCAACGATTGTCCGGCTTTGTTCGTCCAGCCTCACGTTGTGCCCAATGATGTTTCGATCGCCAGCAAAGTCGCGCTTCCAGATGCCGTTGCCGAGGATCACGACCTGAGACGTATTCACTTCCTCGTCGTTCTTCTGGAAGTCGCGCCCAAGCAACAGCGGAACCCCCAGAGTGTCAAAGAAGCCGGCAGAAACCAGGCTCGTCATCACTTGTTCGGGCTTGTCACCGGAGAGATTCGAAGGCCCGGCCATAACCACTTGAGAGATGCCTGCCATCTGCTCAAAGCTCCGATTCCCGTCGCGATAGTCCAGAAAATCGGCAGGAGAAACCCCGGCGTCGTCGGTTTGCGGCATTTTGCCATTGAGCCAGACCAGCCGATCGGGGTCTGCAAACGGCAAAGGTTGCAGCACGACCGTTTGGATTACATTGAAGATTGCGGTATTTGCTCCAATTCCCAGCGCCAAGGTCATCACGGCGACGGCCGTAAAACCGGGATTCTTGCGGAGTACACGCGCTCCGAAGCGCAAATCCTGCCACGATGTCTCGATGAGAGATTCCCAGCCAGCAGCGCGGACGACTTCCTTTGTAACTGCGAGGTTTCCTCGCTCCAAACGCACCGCTCGAAGCGCATCCTTGCGGCTCATGCCGTGCTGCACCTTTTCTTCGGCCGCCATCTCCAGGAAGCCGTTCAGTTCTTCGTCCAACTCGTGGCCAGCCTGCTCCCTTCGGAACAGCGATCGCAGCCCGCCCGCGATGCTTCGCAGAATTGACATGGAACCTCCTACGACGCCTCCAAGATTCTGGCGATCGCCGCCACTTGCCTTCCCCATTCTCGTGTTTCGCTGTTGAGCCTCTTGTGCCCTTGTGCTGTTAAAGCGTAGTACTTTGCTCGCCTGCTGTTCTCCGTGGCCTTCCATTCGCCTCGGATCAGGCCATCTCGTTGCAGCCGCTGCACGGCTACAAACAGCGAGCCTGCATTGAGACGGAAAACGCCTTGGCTCACCTGTTCGAGCCGCACGGCAATCCCGTATCCGTGCATGGGTTCGAGCGCCAGCATTTTTAGAATGAGCATGTCCAGAGTGCCTTGGACCAGATCACTCGGCTTGTCGGTCACGATTCCTCCTAAGCGTCAGGAGGAAGAATACGCTTCTCCTACTGATTGTCAAGAGGAGAACCGTGGCAACAGGCTGTTCGTGCGTTTAGCAAGCGTTATGACTCATCTCCTGCTTCTGAATGTATTCGTCAATGCGGCGTTGGGAGCCGTTTTGCGTAACCTCAGCGGTCGCTGGCGCGTCCCATGTTCAGGAGAATCCCTATGAAGCTGAGTTTTCTGGCATTTTTTCTCTGTGCATCTTGTGCCTGTGCCGGGCAGTCCCGCGCTGCCACCTTGCCGGATTCCTGCGGTGCCGACGACGTCAATTTCGATGTCAAAACAGAAAAGAGCCAAGCCGGACCTGCGGGGCCAGCGGAAGGCAAGGCACAGATCGTCTTTATCGAGAACGAAAACCAAATGATCGGACTTGGCATGCACGCCACAGTCCGTTTCGGTATGGACGGAGCCTGGGTGGGTGCCAATTACGGCAACTCATACTTCGCATTGACCGTGGACCCAGGAGTTCATCACTTATGCGCAAGTTGGCAATCGTCCCTAGGACGCTTGAAGAAGAATGTCGATTTGACATCCTTTAGCGCCGAGCCGGGCCACGTCTATTACTTCGCGGCCCAGGTCACCGTGGCCTCCCGCGACAGCGTGATATTTGGGCTGTCGCAATTGAACGAGGATGAAGGTAAGTACCGCATCGAGGAATCGAAGCTCAGCACCTCCAAACCAAAATAGGCGGCCGCCCGACTGTGGCCTGCTGACCAGTCGCGGTTTATAGACATCAAGAGAAGAGCGCCGAACCTATCCTACGCTAGGCATGCGGAGCAATGCGGGATTACAAATCTTATTCAAGTACCTCAGTTGCTATCGGCGTCAAAACCTTTCGCTGGATCAACCAGGCGTTTATATCAACTACGCGCTGAGCCAACCAGACCAATTCCACTTGGACAATAACTCGCGCGAGCTCAGCTGGTCGGCGCAACACTTTCTCAGAGTCTGCTTGCAGCAGTCTCAAGAGCTTAGCTGGTTCGCGAGCGCTGCTTACTCTGACGGATAGGCGTCCAGTTAAATCCGGTCAATATAAGGATCGAGCAGTCCAAAGCGTCAAGCCGCGAGGGACATTCAGGATGCGGTGAGAGAGTCTGGGATTCAACGGCTGGCAAAAGTGCTAACGGTAAAGCGCGACAAAAACGCTCAGCTACGGCTCGCTGGAACGACAAGCGAATCCGTTGTGGTAAGCATCCATGCTGGAAACACGCAGCGGCCTGCTTTGGTCCAGCGCATATTTCGACGGATTCCTATTTGAGTCCGTCAGCAACAAGTTTTGCCGGAACCATTTTGATTTCGCCCATTCGAGAACAATCTGACTTCGTAATTGCGATGACTGCTGCTCGATCGGCGCCGCCGAGCGGGAGGGCGAATTATTGCCCGCTGAACTGCGATCGACAGGGAGAAGCTGGCTCGCGGTAATTTTCGCGGCAGGGTTCTCGAGTCTGCTGGTTCGATTGCGAGTCGTTGCGCGATCGACCGAGCGCATTCCTGCACAAAAACCCGGGGGAGCGTGTGCGGTTATGGTGCACTCCCTGCGGGGTCGCGAACCACCCGCGTTTCAATTTGGTTCCCCACAAGTAAAATCCCTGCATGAGGCAGGCGTAGTCACGTCGGGATTCCTGGGAGGGTGATTCGAGCCTTGCTATGGTAGGCAAAATGCTCTCTTTGGACCTTTGCTGCTGTGCTGCGGCGAAGCTGTTCGCGTATACGCGGTGCCCCGGAACGCTCCTGGGCCCTCCGACGAGACTCCTCACTGCGGCTCGATTCGACGTCAAGGATTAGGCACACGGGAGTCCCAGAGTCATGAGCTTGACGCCGCGAGTCGTCGATCCAGGACCGTTCTTGGCGTCCCTTGTGGAGTCCTCCGACGACGCAATCTTCGGGCTAACTTTGGACGGTATCGTCGTCAGCTGGAACAAGGCGGCGACCCTGATGTACGGCTACTCCGCACAGGAAATGGTTGGCACACCCATCTTCGTTCTGACTCCTCCTGACAGAGCGGGCGAGATGGAGGAAAACCTCGGCAAGTTAAGACGCGGAGAGCGTGTCCCGCAGTTTCAGACCACGCGCCTCACAAAGGAGGGCAAGCTCCTCGAGGTTTCGGTCACGGCGTCCCTGGTCCAGGACCAAGCCGGGGCCACTACGGGCATCGCCGTTATTTCACGGAACATTACGGGCCAGAGGCACGCACAGGAAGTGCTGGTGGCTGCCGGCCGACTGAAAAATCAGTTCATGGACAACATGAGCCATGAAATTCGGACGCCCATGAACGCAATCCTGGGAATGACCGAACTGGTCCTGGACAGCGAACTCACCGACGACCAGCGCGAGAACTTGGGTCTGGTGAAGCTGTCGGCCGAATCCTTGCTCGCCGCCATTGACGATGTCATGGACTTTGCCCAGATCGACGCAGGAAATCTGAAGCTGGAGACCATCCCGTTCGATTTTCGTGAAAGCTTGGGTGAAACCATGAAGATGCTGGGTTTCCGGGCGCAAAAGAAAGGACTGGAACTGGTCTATGACGTTGCCCCTGAAATCCCGCCGGCGCTGCTCGGCGATCCCGGCCGCTTTCGTCGCGTGGTCTACAACCTGGTAGGCAACGCCATCAAATTCACCGAACGCGGAGAAGTGCTGGTGACGGTGCGCCAGCAATCGCTGCTCTCAGGCGTAGTACGGCTGCAGTTTGCGATCACGGATACGGGCATTGGAATTTCCGTCGAGCAGCAGCGAACTATTTTCGATGCATTTTGTCAGGCAGATGGCTCATCGACCCGGGCGCATGGCGGCGTCGGCTTGGGACTCGCCATCGCCAACCGCCTGGTCGAGTTAATGGGCGGAAAGATCTCGCTGGAGAGCGAGCCCGGGAAAGGCAGCACCTTCTTTTTCACCGTTCCCCTGAAAGTAGACCAAAGACCCCTTGTTACGTCGGCGCAAAATTCCCTGGAAGGTCAGCTTGAGGCGCTCCGCGGGTTGCCGGTTCTCATTGTCGACGACAACTCGGTGAGCCGGCGGGTGCTGCGAGGAATGCTGAGCCGCTGGGGAATGAAGCCCTCCGACGTGGCAGATGGCGCTGCGGCCCTGGAGGCCATGCGCATTGCCAAGGACATCGGGCATCCATTCCACCTGGTGCTGCTGGACGCCCAGATGCGGGAGATGGACGGCTTTGTGGTGGCTGAGCGAATCCGGATAGATCCGACACTGGCTGGCCCAACGATCATGATGCTTACCTCGGTTGGACACGTGGGGGACGCTGCACGTTGTCGCGACCTGGAAGTCGCCGCCTATCTGGTTAAACCCATCCGCTTAAGTGAACTCGGCGACGCGATCGTTCTTGCCGTGAAGAAATCCGAAGCAGGAGCAGGCACGCCCCTGGTGACCCGGCACAGCCTGCGAGAGGCAAAAAATCAACTGCGCTTGTGAGGGCATCGACAGAGCGCTGCTGGGACGCGATTGATACAGCCGCGGAATCTGCATCATCGGCGCGAGAATTTGATCGCAGTCAGTACGTGCTACCGAGAATCAATTTTCTGATGTAGCATGCTGCATGGCCTGGCGCCATCCTCCCGTCGGCGGGGCAGGCATCAATCTGAGGGCGCGGCGGTTACTGCCATTCTCACCAACTGCGCGATCTGACGCTTGTGTACCGCGCGTTTGGTCATCCGCTCGTCCACCCGGTTGACGACAATCAGATCGAGCGAAGGCACCGCCACGGCGTATTGCCCCAGAGAGCCTTCCGCCCAGAAGCTTCCCCTGGGAAAAACGATTTCTTGCGGTGCTCCGCTGGCAGAATCACCCGTCCACCATAGATACCCGTAGCCGCCGGACTCTGTATCGGAGTACGGGTGGGTGCTAGCCTTGACCCAATCCTCCGGAACGATTTGAGTGCCATTCCATTTGCCGCCGTGAAGGTAGAGCAGGGCGAAACGCGCCAGGTCGCGAGCGCTCATCGCGAACGGATACGCAGGATAACGCGTATCGGATCCGCTGAAATAATGTCCGTCACGTGCTCGAAAGTCCTGCATGCCGATGGGCTGAGCGATCTCGCGGTAGAAGGCGTCGAATATCTTCTTGCCAGCAGCTTGCTCGTAAATGTAGCCCAGGGTGTTGAAGTCCCAGTTGTTGTAATACCAGAAAGTGCCGGGTGCATGAGAGCCACGTCGAGGCTTTTTTTCTTCCATCCCTTTGGTCTCGTAAACCGTGGGGTGATAAACGCCGGAGCGAGACTCGAGCAGTTCGCCTATCGTGGCCTGTTTTTCCTCCTCTGTTAAAGACGGTTTTTTGTCGTCAATTCCAAGCTTCGCAAGTGTGTCGTCCAGGTTGATCTTGCCGTCGGCCACAGCGATACCAATCAGCGCATTGAGCAAACTCTTGCGGCAGGAGTGCAGGTTGGAGCGCTCGGTGATGTCTCCCCAAGCGGCGACCACCGCGCCGTGTTGCACGATCATCGCCGAGGTCGAGCCAATCTGTTCGAGGTAATCGCGTATCTTGGCCAGGTTCTCCGCTGACCACCCGGCTTGCTCCGGCGCTGCCAGGCGCCTCCACTCCGCAGCTGGCACAGCAGCCGATTGCGAGTTGGCACCAGCTGCCAACGCGAGGAGCAATATCGCGATTAGCCCAGAACGCTTTCGCATGCGTTCGCATCTCACGCCGGAAAGCACTCCTGCATGACCATAAAAAACGTAGTTTGAGCGATATTAATAGCTTCCGCCCGACCGCCGCGGCCCGGTCACGTTCCGCCATCTGCAGCGGACACCGGCTGGATGGCCGAGAGCGGCACCTCGACTGCGCCGACGCGATCGTTACTCACGTCGCGCACTCCGATTCGCAGAAAGCATTCACTCTTGGCCGGCGCAGCAATATTCTGCTGGAATTTCCAGCCGCTCTGCTGCCTTGACTCATAGGTCGCCGCAGGCACCTTGACCCTTACCATTTCTCCGATCGCGTTCATCAGCTCGCCATCCGGACTGTAGAGTGAAACCTCAAACTCAAGATTTCCCTGATGAGTGCCGTCTTGTATGGTTTTAAACGCGACAGTCCTGAGGTCGACGTCATAGGAGACGGTGTAACGTCGGTAGGGCGGTCTCATCCTCTTTGCATTCGGCTGATTGGTTGGCGGAAGCTTATTCTCCGATTTCCGAGCGGGCGCAATCTTCACCGTGAACAGAATCTGTGTCGGGCTAGGTCCACCGAGCAGCATGGCGGAGTGCATCACGCTCACGAGCTGCGACCCTCCCTCGTGCGCGCGCGGGGCACTCGGGTCATACGCAAAGTATCCTTGGCGGTAGACGAGATCCACGTCGGATTGTTCGAGCTCGACGCGCACGCTGCGGTAACGGCCATCCCATTTGCGATCGGTGGGGGCGTAGGCAAGCGTGTAATAGTTCGAGCCGTTATGGATGGCCTGCTGCAAGGCGTCCTTCAGGCCGTTGGTGTCGTAAAAGGCCTTGCCGCCAGTGCTCTTGGCCAGTGAGTTCATCGTGATTTTCTCGTCCGCGCGCTGGCCTAAGAACTTTCCGTCCGATATCTGCCACGCACGGGGGCCCAGCGTTTGGGCCCCCGGAGGGAGGGCGACACCCGCACTCAGCTCCGGATTGCTAAACAGGCCGCGCGCGTCAATGGGATACACCGCAACCCGGGACCGCGTCAGCAGGCTCGCGGTCTGCTTCGCGTCGTCCGCAAAGCTCGCCGGTGATCCGAAGCGATTCTCCCGGTCGCCGTCCGGCACAATACCGAGGTTAAACGAGCCGGCGAACCAGATGAGATTCTTGCGTCCGGGCAGGCCGGCGAGATATCGCGCCAGCTCGTCTATCGCCGCGAGCGTGTACCAGCCGCGCAGCTGGGGTGGGACCGGGGCCTTCTCAGCCATAAACATTTGCGCCGCTGCCTTCACCACCGCCGGATCGCTGGTGACTCCCTGCAGCAGATACAAACGGTTGGACAAGCCGAAGATGGCGATGCGCGCACCTTCAGGTGCCTTCTTTGCATACTCCAGCATCTGCTCGCGCACGTACATTTGGTCGGCCAGCGGGGTGTTCAGTGCATCCATCAGCAGGACGTTCAGCGGCCCATTGTCAGGCGTATCGCTCGCGTTGCTGAACAGATTCGGCGCGAGAACCGGTTTGGCCGGCTGCGATGCGGGAGGCGGAGCCTGAGCGGCGCGGTACTCCGCGAAGCTCTGCAGCGTCATTTTCTCGTCTCTTTCGAATACGGTGAAGTCCGACCGCTTTAGGCCATATACGGGTTGACCCTTTTTATCCGTCACCACAACGTCCAGGACAACCAGGGGCGACTCCGATTTCAACACATCTTTCCCGTCGATGGCGTCCTGCGAGGGGCTGACCTGGCTTCCGGGTAAGCACACACCAGCAAGCACCGCACCGAACAGACAACTTGCGACGATGGTCAACTTTCGCAGCATTCCTGAAATGCTCGTCAAACCTTCCAGGCCGCCGTTTTATTTAGATCGCCCTGAACAGAGAGCCGTCTTCCTTTGAGCCGAATTCTACGATTAGGACGTCTGGTTGGCTCTGCTGGATACAACGAATTTGCCGCCGAATAGCGGCGAGGAGATTAAGGGGGAGCGGTTCATTGGCCAAACCTGTCCGGAAGCGACTCCAGTACCGATAAGTTAGCGCAGATTTGGTTTTGACCCGATTTCACCAACGAAACGCAATGCCGGCTGCGACGAGCAAATTGTTCTGGTGGTCGTTCGTCGAGTTCCTGAAAGTAGTCAAATAATAATCGACCTGAACAATTCGCAGCGCAAACCGAGAACCCAGCGGTACATCGATGCCTCCGCCCATCCGGCTAGCAAACCGGTAGGATCGATCGCCTACGCCAGCCACTCCGCCGCCGGCATGCGTCGCGCCCACCAGCAGTTGTGCAAAGGGCTCTGGCTTGTGTTTCCCTCCGAGCCACGGCTGCGGAAGTCTGTAACGCGCTCCGGCCAGATACGATACCAAGGTCAATGAGCTTCCCGCAGTGGGAGCGCCGTTGGCGTTCTGTGCGCTGAAGTCCGCAACCACAGACCAGCGCTCGTGGAAATTCCAGGACGCCGATAGCCCTCCGCCATTCATCCCAAAACATCCGCACTGTCCGGGACCAGCATTGGCGCGCACCCATTCGTAGGTCGCCGCCGCATCCCCTTTGTAGGATTCCTGCGCCATCGCAAGCGTACTTCCTGCGAATAAAAAAATTGTCGCCAATAAGAACGATCGCATTCGCAATTCTCCTCAAGCGCCTCTCGTCAATTCGACGGCACGAAGACGGTGGCTGACACGTTACTGATCACGGCTTGCTCGTATGAGCCGCCCGTGGAAGCGGTGATGTAGAAATAAGCCACGGCTGGAACCTTTACGGCTCCCGACATTACCTGCACGCCATCCAGCGTCACCGTCATTTGCCCCTGCTCGATTGTTATGGTGTAGTCGTGCGAAATGGTCATGCCATCTGCGACGAGCACGGGAATGCTCGTGTTGACGTTGAACCACGGATTTTCAAATTGTGCAGCTTCTCCTCTGCCCACGCCCACGTAGGGAACCGGCGGCTCGCCGCCATTGTGATACGTGTCGAAGCCGAACACGGTCCCGGGAATTCCTTTCGCTCCCAGGCCCATGCCCTGCGCCCCTTCGCTCGTGGTGGTGGCTCCGAGCGAGGGATCGCCGAAAAGCACGGTGAAGCCGTCGGCAGGCAGAGTGCTGGGATTGCTGAGCGTCATCGTAAAGCTGAGCTGGATGTCGCCAGTCGAGATCAGATTCGGCCACACCAGTACGCCGATCTGGTCGTTGCTTGCGGCCGTTAACTGGTAGCTGCATCCTGCTTCCGCCACCGCATCGCCCAGTGGGGACCAGTTCGAGTCACAAAGATTTGGAATGCCCTGCAAAGCGCCCACGAACAGACCCGCCGAGACGCTCGTCACCGACGCCGTGACCCCGTTGCTCACCACCACATAAAGAACGGAACCGGAATTCGTGCTAGCCGCTGGACCCGATGTGTAGGTTGAACCGGTGGCACCCGCTATGGCCGTGAATGTAGCGCTGCCGGGCGCGGCTTCGTACCACTGGTACGTCAAGGGAAGGTTGGAGGTCGCCGTCACTTGAAAAGTCGCGGGCGAGCCCACATCCACATACTGAGTCACCGGTTGCTGGGTGATCAGAATCCCGCTGCCCACTGCAAGAGTCGCTGGCTGGGAGACTGCTTGCCCGTAGGCATTCGTCACAACGACGTAGTATTGGTTCTGATCGTCTGCGATTGTGGTCGCTGAGCTCGGTACCGTGTAGCTGTCGGACGTGGCTCCGGCGACCGCGACGCCTGTCGTATTCCCCGCGGGAATCACATACCACTGATAGCTGAGCGCCGGTGTGCCGGAAGCCACGACGTTAAACGTCGTAGTACCCCCCGGCGCGACGCTTGCGCCAACCGGCTGAGTGATGATGGTAGGCGAAGCATTTCCCGTCGTTACCGTCAGCGTGGCCGAGGTGCTCAAAAGTGGAGTCGTTCCACAGGAATCGGTAACCGTCGCGTAGTATTGAGCGCCGTTGTAACTGGTGTCCACGGGCGGCGTGGTGTAGATGTCTGATGTTGCGCCAGGGATGGCCGAGCCGGTGGCGCTGCCCGAAGGGATTTGGTACCACTGGTAGGTAAACGGACCGAGTCCTTGCGCCGCCACTGAAAAAACAGCAGTTTGTGTCGGAAGTATCGTCACGCTCGCGGGGTTCGAGGTGATTTGCGATCCGACAGCAATCGTGGCGATAGCGGAAGTTACGCTCGCGGCTCCATTCGTCACCGTCACGGTGTAATTTCCCGCATCAACAGCAGGCGCCGCCGAAATGGTGTAGGTCGAGCCGGTAGCCCCCGGGATCGGTGTACCGTTAAAGTCCCATTGGTAACTGGCCGCGTACGAGGCGGCGACACTCAGCACGATGTTCGATCCGGTGCAAATGTGCTGGCTGACCGGTTGGGTCGTGATCACCGGACCGCTGATCGTACTCGTCGTGGAAACGGACACAGATGGTTCGTCCACGCTCGTCGCAATGATCGTGTAAGTGCCGGGCACCGTCGGTGATGTCCAGACGCTTCCGCTGAATGTTCCTGTGGATGCGGTCCACGTCAACCCATTCGTCAAACCGCCCGTAGCCGTTGCAGCGAATGTAAACTGGCCCGGCGCGGTGGTCTGATTCGCCGGCACAATCGGCGTGATCGTGACGGGGCTTGGTGTTACCAAACACGTCGTCGAAACCACAGTACCCTGCGGACTCCTGACCGTCAGCGTGTACGTTTTGGCGGAAGTCAAAGCTGGAGTCGGGTATGAACCGCCGCTCACAGCGGACGCCGCAATATCAGAGCTCCCGACGCCCGTCGAACCGATGACGGCCGTTCCTCCAGAGAAGGTGGGAACCAGCATCACAGATGAGTTATAGGGCGGGGTTGCATTGCTCGGTACCAGGCTCCCGGCGATCGGAGGTATGACCTGTACGGTGAGCGTCGCCCCCGTGCTGGTTACCATGCCCACGGAATTCGAAACGGTCACGGTATAAACCGAACCGCTTTGGCTCGACGTGGTGGGCGGCGTCGTATAGGTGCTGGAAGTCGCACCGTTGATCGGAGCCCCGTTTAGGTACCACTGGTAAGTCAGCGGGCCCGTACCGGTCGCGGTCACGCCAAACGTTGCGGATTGTCCGACTGTCACGGTCTGGTTGCCAGGCTGCGAGATAATCAACGGCCGCAGCGGTTTGGCGCCTTCAAAACCCCCGGCGCAGCCCCCCACATTGAGCAGTCCCAGGATTACAGCCAACATGCTGACCACCCGAAGGATTCGTCCGTGAAAACGGAACGGCAGAGTGCTCCGAACAGGTGCGCATACCCATCGCATGGCGAGAATCTCCCTATCTGACTATATAGAGAAAGAGCTGCAGTGCTAGCACGGTGACCCCTAGGACTAGTGAACTCGCTAATAGTGGTTTCTAGTAGTACTTTCGCGGACCTAATAAGGATGGAGCTCTCGGCGCAGCAAACCGGTGCTATCGGGACGACATCGGTTTAGCGGGCTACATGGTAGCGGGACATTCAAGAGCTCGCCCGCAGTAATATGGAAACGGACCGTTTTGGACACCGTAGGCTCGGGTGAACCCTTAGAGTCGCACAGTTTTTCTGGACACAGTTTTCGCGGGATTGCGGGGTGGGTTCTGGAAGAGTTTGTGAATATCAGACCGAGCTGACTCTGAGCAAGCGAACTTGGTTTTCACCTGTCGAGTGCCTGCGCTATCCCAGTTTCGAGCAACCTCGCGAATCGCTCAGGAAGGATCGGCCGGCTGAAGTAGTATCCCTGTGCCTCGTCGCACTGTTGAGCCTGCAGAAACTCAAGCTCTCGAAGCGTTTCCACCCCTTCCGCAACGACCCGCAGCTTTAGGCTTCGGGCCATGCTAATTACTGCCGTCACGATGGTCGTCTCGTCGGGAGCTGTCGTGATGCGTCGCACGAAGGACTGGTCGATCTTCAGGGCATCAATCGAAAACTTCTGCAGATAGCTCAAGCTGGAATAACCCGTGCCGAAGTCATCGACCGCAACCCGTACTCCGTTTGCTCTTAATGCTTGCAGAATGGATGCGGTCGACTCCGGGTGCTTCATCAGAACGCTTTCGGTCAATTCCAGTTCCAGGGATGTCGGATCTAGACCTGTATCCTTGAGAATAGTGAAAACTCCCTCCAGAAAGCCCTCACTGCGGAACTCCATCGCCGAAATGTTCACTCCCATGGCACCGAGGGGCAGCCCAGCGTCGATCCAGATCCGCGCCTGCTTGCAGGCTTCACGCAGGACCCAGTTGCCAATCGGCAGAATCAGGCCACAGTCCTCGGCAACGGGAATGAATTCTGCTGGAGAGACTGACCCGCGCGTCGGATGTGTCCAGCGTATCAATGCTTCCGCGCCAGAAATCTCTCCGCTGCTGAGATTGATCTTTGGCTGGTAGTGCAATGCGAATTCGTTGCGCTCCAGGGCTCGTCGCAAACTCGCTTCGATCGATTGCCGCTCGACGGCGCGAACGTTCATCGCCGGCTTGAAAAACTGAAAGCTCTGTCGCCCATTTTCCTTGGCCTGATACATCGCCGTGTCGGCGTTCTTGATCAGCGTCTCCGGGTCCAGGCCGTCGTCGGGAAAGATACTGACGCCTATGCAGGCGGTGACGTGGAGATCGTGCTGGTCGATCGAGTGGGGCTCTGCCCCCACTCGAAGCAATCTTCTCACTGTAGTTGAAACCCTGTCTAAACCTTCGACATCACAAAGCAGCACCACGAATTCATCGCCGCCTTGCCGGCTTACCGTATCCGAACCACGCACGTTGTCCACCAGGCGCCTTGCTATCGATTGCAGCAGTCTGTCGCCGATCGTATGCCCCAGCGAATCGTTGATGTGCTTAAACCCATCCAAATCCAAGAACAGCACAGCGACGTTTTTCATGTGACGCTGTGCGGATGCGATCGCCTGGCAAACCCGGTCGTTCAGGAACTTGCGATTAGGCAAACCGGTCAGAAAATCGTGATGGGCGGAATGAGCCATCTGCAGCGCCATGGTTCGGGTCGAGCCCGTATCGCGGAAAACAATCACCATGCCGGTCGTCTGGCCTTCACGGTCATGGATCGGGGCGATGGTAGCATCGATGGGAATCTCCGGTCCGTCACGCTGGATGAGGATGCAGTTCGCGGGCACGTGCAGGAGACCGTTTTGCCCCAATGCCATCTCCATTGGACTAGAGGAGGCCTCAGGACTCGCGGCGTCCAGAATTCGAAAAACCTCGCTCATAGACCTGCCCGCGGCTTGTTCCCGCGACCAGCCCGTCATTCTTTCGGCAACCGGATTGAGGAAGGTGACATCGGCGGAGACGTCAGTGCAAATAACTGCGTCTCCGATCGAGTTGAGCGTGACTTGGGCGCGCTCCTTCTCTTGGAACAGCTCTTCTTGCATGCTCTTGCGCTCGACGGCGTAGCGCAGGGCGCGAAGCAGTCCGCGCGCGTCGATTTGGCCTTTGATGAGATAGTCCTGAACTCCTGCTTGCAGGGCTTGTGCGGCCATGGACTCATCGTCCAAGGCCGTGAGGACCACCAAAGGGACCAGGGGCGCCGATGCCCGAGTCCGGAGTATGGCCTCCAGTCCCTGCGCATCGGGCAATCCGAGATCGAGCAGAATAATATCAATCGCACCCCCCGCAAGTTGCTGCTCGGCTTCGCGCATCGTCTCCACCTGCATCAATTCCGTGCGGAGCGAGCTCTGTTCGTCGAACATCTCGCGGAGCAACCGGGCATCCGCGGGGTTATCTTCGATGAGCAGCAGTACTTTGATTGGTTTCTTGTGCATACATTTGACCGTGCCACGGCAACGAATCAACGGAAGAGGGCAGTCGTATCACAACAGCATGATTTCAGAAGGGGGACTCCCAAATTGCGTACTGGACAGCAAAGTCAAAAGCGGCGGACGGGCCGCTTGTTTCTGATTTGGCCGAACTCCCACTCGGCGAACGGCGATCCTGGCACCTGTTGAGGGCGACCTCGCTCATCTTGAAGGAAGCACCCCACCCAAGGATGCGAGCCTTGCAGAGGTTCGCCACGCGCACGGCCCCCTCCGGCCGGCTGAAATAATAGCCCTGCCCCTCCCTGAAACACCGGAGTCGCAGGAACACGAGCTGCGCGCTGGTTTTCACTCGCTCGGCAACGCTTCGCTGCTTCAGGTTCCTGCCGCTATTGCGGACGGCGCCCGCCATGGCGGCGTCTTGCGCGTGCGTCGCGATCGCTTGCACGGCGGATGGAGGGAGTTTCCGTGCGGCAACTGGAAAACGCCACAGACAAGCGAAGCTGGAATACCCCGTGCCAAAATCGCCGGTCGTAATCTGCGCGCCCCTGGCTTTCCGCTGGCCGTGGAACTGCCCCGTACGCTCCCGCGCGTGGGGCGTCGCGCAGGCGCCGGATGGCCGTCTAAATCGGTCCCAGGTCATACAAGGCCTCATCCTTGGTCGGCACGCTTTCTCCGAGAAGTTGCCGAATGACAGCCAGCAGTTCGTCGTCCTTCACAGGTTTCTGAAGGTAGGCTCTGGCCCCCGCTTTCAGGGCCAGGTCTTTGTTTTCGCGCTGGTCGCGCGCGGACACGACGATAATGGGGATGGCCGCAAGGTGCACATTTAATTTTAGCCGCTCCATGACGATAAACCCGTCGCCAGCGGGCAGGCCCAGATCGAGAATGATCAGGTCCGGCTCGTGCTTGCGTGCTTCGGTCATACTGGCCAGGGCATCGGCCGCGAAGAAGGTATCGTAATTGTTGGCTTTAAGGCGGATGTGATATCCCAACCGCAAGTCGGAATCGTCTTCGATAATGAGAATTTTCTTATTCGCCATGGATAGACCTCGTATGGGTTTCGGATTTGAGTTGCGCAACCAGCCTGGCGGCCATCTTTCCCACCGTGTCCCCGAACGACGCGGCGGGGTCGATCGCGGTCGGCCCCAGGAATTTGTAAGACAAAGAAAGCGTTAGCCCGGCTTGCGTAAATGTTCCCAGCTGACCGAATTCCTCGCGGATCCGTGCGGCAATTACGGCTGCGCCTTGGTCATCGGCAAAGACTACGACAAAGAAGACTTCCTCGCCGCCTGCAGAATCTAGTTTTGGCAGAAGTAGATCCAAATTCGGAAGCAGACAACTTTGGATAAGCGTGCGGCCCGCGCGAGACCATTCCTGGCGTTTCTCCTTGGAAAGCCAGCCGTCCTGCGAGCCGATCCCCACGCTCAATAGACCGACCCAAGGTGCGGGCCAGCCTCGATTCCGGAGCAATGGGCCAAGCAAGGTGTCCAGAGAAAAGACCGGCAGCGTCAGCGAGAAAACACTTCCTTCCTTCTCCGTGCCGCGGGCCCAGATTTCGCCGCCTTGCAGCGTGATCAACTCTTTACAGATGTACAAGCCGAGTCCCAGGCCCTTGCGGCCAGCTAACGCAGGATTTGTTACTTGGTAGAGCCGGTCAAAGATCCGCTCGGTCATATCCGGGCGGATGCCGCATCCGGAATCAGAAACCTCCAGGAGCAGGCGCGTCGGATCTTTCCCGTACATCTGGGCTTGGACCTTCACTGCTCCGCCGCGCGGGGTGAACTTTATGGCGTTGTCGAGCAAAATCAGCAGGATCTGCCGCAGGCGAGTGGGATCGGCGAAAGCGGATGGCACTGGTGCGGAAAGGTCGAAGGAGATGGTAATTTCTTTGGCCGACGCGGCTCCCTGCAGCGTATTTGCTGCATCAATAATGGCATCGGAAACCGAGACGCATTGCGTCTCGATAACGAATTTGCCCGTTTGCGCTCGCGTAGCCTCCAGCAAGTCATCAATCATGGATTGCAGCTGCCGAACATTCCTTAAAATGATCTGCAGGTACTCCTGTTGCTCCGGTTTCGTCTCGCCCGCCAGTCCATCCGCGAGAATCGTGCCAAATTGATAGATCGCCGTCAGGGGCGAGCGAAGCTCGTGGGAGACGTGCGACAGAAAGTCGTCTTTCAGCTGCAGCTGCATTTTCTTGATTTGATCGGCTTCGGTCTGCATGCGGTGACGCTCAATGGCGTAACGAAGCGCCCGCGGGAGCGCACGGTTTTCAATTTGGCCTTTAATCAGATAGTCTTGGGCGCCTTCCTGCATCGCTTCGCCGGCCAAGGTCTCGTCGTCCAGGCCGGTCAGGACGATCAGCGGGACACCTGGGGACACCTCGTGCGCTCGCCGCACGGTGTCCAGACCATGGGCATCCGGCAATCCCAGATCCAGCAGGACGATGTCCACGCCGCCTTTCGCAAGGTGAATCATGGCTTCGCGCATGCGCATGAAGTGGGTCAATTCGAAACTTCCCGGTTTTTCCGTGCTGAACATCTCCCGGAGCAGGCGAGCATCTCCCGCGTTGTCTTCCACCAGAAGAATCTGCAGGGCCTTTTCATTCATGAGCGTGTTTCGCGCGGCAGCTTGACGACCGATAGCCAGAAATTGTCGATGCTCTTCACCACTTTGAGGAACCCCTCGAGGTCCACGGGCTTGGAAATATAACAGTTCGCATGGAACTGATAGCTTTGTTGGATGTCCGCGTCCGATGCGGAAGTCGTCAAGATCACGACCGGAATGCTCTTCAGTGCCGGGCTCTCCTTGATTTCCGCCAGAACCTCGCGGCCGTCTTTCTTGGGCAAATTCAAATCGAGCAAGATCAGATCCGGGCGAATGGCGTTCGTGTGTGCACCCTCGCGTTTCAAGAAAGCCATCGCTTCTACCCCGTCGACTGCGACGTGCAGGTTGATGTGCACCTTGGTGTCCTTAAACGCTTCCCGCGTGAGCCGCACGTCGCCTGGACTATCCTCCACCAGCAGCACTTCGATAGCCGTCGCGTCTATTCCAATCGAATCCATCATTTCCCGTCTCTTTCTGGCAACGCAAAGTAGAAGGTCGAGCCCTTTTCGAGTTGCGACTCGACCCAGATCCTTCCGCCCAGCCGCTCCACAATCTTCTTGCAAATGGTCAGCCCGATTCCCGTGCCCTTGAATTCTTCGCGCCCGTGCAGGCGCTGGAACAGGACGAAGATCCGTTCAAAGTACCTAGAGTCGATTCCCAAGCCATTGTCGCGCACGGAAAAGATCCACTCCTTGCCGCCGTTCTGCGTGGCCGAGACGTGTACGCGGGGGAGTTCGGCACTGTGGTACTTGATGGCGTTCCCGACCAGATTCTGAAATACCAGGGCGAGTTGCGCGTCGTCGGTGGTGATGGCTGGCAGTGAATCGTGAGTCACAAGCGCACCGCTCTCTTGGATCGTTGCTCGCAGGTTTGCCAGCGCTTCCCGCAGTGCCTTTTCGCTGGAAACCTCGTGGAGCGCCTTGCCATTTGTGCCTGCGCGCGAATAGGTAAGCAGGTCTTCGATCAACCCTTGCATGCGGTTGGACCCGTCCACCGCATAAGCGATGAACTCATCGGCTTCGGAGTCCAGACGCCCTTTGTAGCGCTTGGACAGGAGTTGGGTGTAGCTGGCTACCATGCGCAGCGGCTCCTGGAGATCGTGCGATGCGACATAGGCAAATTGCTGCAGCTCGTCGTTGGAACGCTTCAGTTCCCGCACCATCTTCACCAGATGCTGCTCCGATTTCTTGCGTTCGGTGATGTCGCGGATGGCGGCGGTCACCAGGATGCCCTCGGTGCTTTCAAGCGGGCTGAGCATGATCTCAATGGGAAAGTCGCTGCCATCTTTGCGCCGCGCCGTGAGCTCAATCCCGGTACCGATATGCTGCGCGAGCGCCTCCGCTGCGGTTCGCGTGCCGTCGGCAATGAGCCGTTCGGCGAAACCTGCCGGAATGATGCTCCCCACCATCTGTCCCAGGAGTTCATCGCGGCGGTATCCGAACTGTTTCTCCGCCTGAACATTCAGCAGCACGATTTTTCCGGCTGCATTTACAACCACCATCGCATCGGGAGCCGCCTCCAGCAGCCCGCGGTACTTCGCCTCGGTCTCTTTGCGCTCGCTGATGTCCCGGCTGATCTCGGAAAAGCCGAGCAGTTGCCCGGATGAATCTCGTGCTGCGGTGATGACGACGTTGGCCCAGAACCGCGAGCCATCTTTACGCACCCGCCAGTGTTCTATTTCTGACCGGCCGCTCGCAGCCGCGACCCGCAACTCTTCCTCCGGTCTACCTTGGTCGATGTCTTGCTGGAGATAAAAGCGCGAAAAATTCTGACCGATGATCTCATCCGCTTTGTAGCCCTTGATGCGTTCGGCCCCCGCATTCCAACTAACGACTTCCCCGCCCGGCCCGAGCGTGAAGATGGCATAGTCCTGCACACCCTCGACCAGAATCCGAAAGCGTTCTTCGCTCTCTAGAAACCTCGCCTCCGCCTCCTTGCGCTCGGTGATGTCTGTGTTAACGCCGACCACGCAGGTGACCACCCCGTGTTTATCGAGAACCGCTTTCCCGACCCCGGAGACATACCTGAGAGCGCCGTCGGCGCGGAGGATGCGGAATTCCGCCACGGGTCCCAGATTCCTGTCGCGCACAACCGCTCGCAGGGTAGCTTCGATGGGCGCCCGATCTTCCGGAGACAGGGCGGCAGTCCATTTTTCGTACGTTACCGGACCGCCCGGCGGGAAGCCGTAGATCTCACGCATCGTGGCATCCCAGGTAAACGCATTGCTGGCCGGGGCGTACTCCCACACACCCACCTTGGCAACGGAGTTCGCAAACGAAAGGCGATCGGCGAGTGATCGCAGGCTCGCCTCAGCCTGCTTGCGATCACCGCCGTCGCGTGGCAATCTCCAGCCTGCCAAGGTGGCGATGAGCAATCCCAGCAGGGTCCCGAGAACCAGCGCCACTTTGCTCCGGTCCGAGTTCCGCTTCGCTTCCGCCTCACCTGGCGCTACCTGTTGCAGCTCTTCGTCCGGCATTTCGCGAACTACCTGTTGAAACCCTTCCGTCACCCTTCGGCCGGTTCCTGCGCGAGTGTCATCAGCCGCCACTGGCAATCCTTCGCTCCGGCGCAGGCTAATGACGCTGTCGCTGCATTGGACATTCTGAGCGGCCAACCTTTCGAGCGTCGGAAGCTCGCGCTGCTGCGCGGGGTTATCCAGCGTTAAGCTGCGAGCGGTCCGTTCATGCGGTTGCGCCCATGCGCCGCTGGTAGGGTAGGACTCAAGGTAGGATTCGTTGCCTGTTGCGGCGATTCCGCGAAAGCTGGATTCGACACGCAGCATTGCCAGGAGCATATACGGGGGTTCTGCCAGAACTTCGTGGGTGTGCCGCACCCATTGGTCGCTTGCACCGGATCTGCCCAAGCCTCGATGGCAGATCATGCTCGGCGCGAGCAGGGTAACCATGGCGGACGCACAGGCGAGTTGCACCTTCCGATTCAATCGACAATTCGTCTTCATCTAACTCCAGATCCGGAGTGGTGGCTTTAGGCCGGACACAGTTCCGAAAGGCCGAAAGGGGCGGCCCGGAAATATATGCCGGTTGTCTAGGAGGGGAGTTTAAGTTTATACAGGCCGGACGCTGGTTCCAACTCGGCCTGCGCCTTGGTGTCCAATAGAGTACGAGTCCGGAGCATTCCAGCGTGCGCGCTCGGCAGTCGATTCGCTATTGCGCAGCGCGGGTGCACGCGATCGACGGCCCGCGGTCGAGAAACAGGTCCCGTCGCCCGCAGCGAATCGCTTCCGGATACAGGTTATGGCCACGAGGTCAGGCGAAATCTGCGAACCATCTTCAACAACAAAAATTCCGGGCTTCATTCGACCTGCAAGTACGCAGACATTTTCTAGCGTCGCGCGCTCGGTTTCACTTGCGTGTCATGAATCGCGGCTAGCAGGGCCGCTGCTGCCTGCGGTCTTGGGAACAGACAGTGCGCCCTCACTTGCATCGCCAGAGTTCTGTCGTCTTGGGGCGCTCGCCTGTCTTCGAGTTTGCTGCTGGGCAACTTCTTTTGTTCCTGACTCCATGGTGGAATATGTCAGGCTTACATTCTGGTTCCTGAGCCGCTGCAGCGTCACTCCTCTACCGGTCACCGTCAAAGCTGCCATCGATTGAATGGGGAACGTGTCAGTCAGACGACTGGACTTGGGGTAGCAGACTCGCCGCGTCGTACCGGGAGGAAGCAGAGGATTTGCTGCTTCAATTGCGTATCTACCTCGTCTGCGATGGTCACGACGTCCGGAAGCAACTTGCTGAACAGCACGCGACGCTCATTCCGGTGCAGCGTCGAAAAGATGCAGACCTGCAGGATTCGGGATTCATCCACGACCATTGCAGCGGTGTAGCCCTGCTTGAGGCGCAGCTCTCCGTGACGACTTGCAACGACCGAAACCGGAGCTTTCGATCCTTTGCCTAAACGCAGCCTGGCAATCACGTCCTGGAGGAGTCTGGGAAGATGGCCCGTCCGTTCTTCGAAATTCAGCGGGATGCGGATTAAGTCTGGTTCCTTCTCCACAAGTCCGATCCACTCATGAATGGTAGGATCGAGTTCTTGTTCCAGAATGTCGGCCACAGACTCTCGACCTGCCAAAGCAGGAGAGTCGCTGCCGCCCGCCGGTGGGGCCGTAATTCTCGTCACGCTTACCTCCTTTTGTGCACACTTAGGTATCCCAGTTGGGCAGCCGCAAAACTGTTCTATATGGGACATATTCCTAACAAGGGAAACGATCACCAGATCGGGCGATTCCGCGAAGGATGGAGGTGAGTTGAACGGGTGTGCTCATATCCTGTTTCCAGCAGCAACCGGCCCGGGCAGCCGCACGCTAACGACCTTCGTAGAACTTATCGGGACTTTCGGTCGTTCCCTGACTACGTGGTAGCTGAATGCGTATCGAACCAGACGGCCACGCCGAACTCGTCCAGGTGCAAATCGTCGTGCCAAAGCTTGGGGACGACGGTATACCTGCGGACTGTTTGCGTATGATTCTGTTGCACTTTGCGGTTGATACGAATAGACGCGAAATCAGCGGTGCGATATAAGTCCCTTTGTCCGAGACTGCTTTACCAGGCCCTCACAAGACCCGTTCAGAGGGGTGCCGTCTTTAGATACAGAGGGTCTTCTGCGCCGAAGGCCGGGAGTATTCGCGAATTCGAAGCCTGCGTGAACCCGGCAACCCTCTATCGACAACCTTCCATGGGTGTTTGATTCGAACTGGTAGGAATTACAGATTTGCGGAGCCGCGCTGCCCGGCGGCGTCTGCGCCGCAGGATGAATGCTGATCGAGACTTGAGGCAGCGATCGTCCTGCTCCCTCGCTTTGGTTGTAGCGTCTTTGTCGGTGATGCTCGATCGCAACGGACGGCGGCTTCTAGTACTCAGTTTCGTTCTTGCAACATTAAAAATCGCTGATGCAAGCCGCTTCCACTCCTTTGGAACAGTTGTTGCACACGCTTCAGAGCGGATTGGTCACAGTACCGAAACGGATAAGCGTCACCGGTCAATCGACCGAATAAGTCCACAGGAAAGAGCAGGAAGGGCGCGATGCAGAAAGCGACAAAGGCACTGGCAGTCCCAAAAGAGAACGGCGATGCCGGGTCGGTTGAGAGTGTGGCCGACATTCTCGAACGTGAACTCCAGCCCGTGATTCAAGATTGGCTCGCTCGGGTGGAACAGGAATCAGACCTGGAAAATATTCCGCTGAACTTCGAGGAACGCACGGGCCATCTTCCGCAACTCATACGTGATGTGGTAGCGCGCTTGCGCCTCGATGCCGGGACCAAAGCTCCCGTTTCCGAGGCCGCCAGCACGCACGGAGATTTGCGGCACAAACAGGGTTACACGGTAGCCATGGCGGTCGAAGAGTCGCGGCTATTGCAGGTCAGCATTTTTTCCATGTTGCACAAAAACGTGAAGCGATTGGCTTTCGACGCGCTGCTCCCCGACATTGTGACCATAGCCGATGAAGTGGATGCCCAATTGAAGCAACAGATGCTGCGGTTCATGGCTGCTGGTGCCAGTGGGCCGACTTCCGCCAAATAAAGATCTCTTGGAGGAGTACGTCCGATGGAAGGCAGCGAACTCAAAATCGCAGGGCCCACGAACACCAAACAGGGCGATGATTGTGTCCTGGTGATCGGATCTGCCGGAGCCGATGCCGCCAGAATTCTGGGCGAACTGGGTTCGGCAGCTGATGGCGGATTCCGCGTGGATTGGGTTACCAGCGTGTCAGCGGGGATCGAACGCTTGCATGCGGGCGGCATAGGGGCTGTGGTTCTTGACGTTTCAGAGCACGTGAGCGATGGCGTAGAGGAGTTTGACAAGATATTTCAAGCAGCGCCTCAGGTGCCCGTTTTGATTCTCAGTGACGCCGATTTGCAAGAAATGGCCAAAACGGCAATCGGGCGAGGAGCCCGCGGGTATCTTGTAAAGGAACAAGCCGACGGCTACCGGCTAAGCCGGGCGGTGCGCGAAATGATGGATCGCAACCTGCCAGAGCAAATTGCGCAGGAGAACGAAAGCTCCAGCACGATGCTCGATACGATCGAGGAGGCTGTGCTGCGCACCGATGCACATGGCGATGTGAGGTATCTGAATAGATCCGCGGAGGTCACGACGGGCTGGAAGCGAGCCGAGGCATACGGCCGGCCGATGGCGGAGGTATTAAAGCTGATTGACGGCAGCAGGACAGCGGCGGGTGAAATCGTCCCGATCACGGGAAAACGGACACTGAAGACGATCCTGGAAATGGTGGACGCCAGCATAAACTGCGTGCTGGTTCGACGGGACGGGCGAGAACTGGGAGTGGATTGTAAACTAACGCTGGTGCGAAACGAAGATGGCAACGTAACGGGGCGAGTGGTGACTTTTCGCGACGTAAGCGTGGCCCGCGCCGCCGCGGTGCAAATGTCTCACCTGGCGCACCATGATGCGCTGACGAACTTGCCAAACCGGATATTGTTCAATGACCGGCTGACGCAAGCAATTTCACTGGCGGAGCGTCAGGGCACACAGCTGGCAGTCATGTTCATCGATCTGGATCGCTTCAAGAGAATTAATGATTCCCTGGGTCATGAGGTTGGCGATCAAGTGCTCGAGTCGGTAGCGGGCCGGTTGTCGGCTTGTGTGCGGCACTCGGACACCGTAAGCCGTCTGGGCGGGGACGAATTCATCATACTTCTGTCGCCCATGGAGAACGGCGCCGACGCAGCCTACAGCGCGCGAAAGCTCCTCAGGGCGCTTGCGAAACCACATATCATCGATGGCAGAAGTCTTGATGTCAGCGCGAGTATCGGTGTGAGCACTTACCCGGCCGATGGACTGACCGCCGAAAGCCTGGTGAATCGAGCGGATAATGCGATGTACGAGGCCAAGAGCGCGGGCCGGAACAGCTACCGGTTCTTCCAGCCGGAGATGCACGCGCAACTTGTAGCGCGCCAATCGCTGGAATCAGAGCTGCGCTACGCGCTGGGGCGTAACCAGTTTTTGTTGCATTATCAGCCTAAATTCAAGCTGGAAAACGGTGAGATCACAGGCATGGAAGCGCTGATCCGGTGGCTGCACCCGGAGCGGGGAATG
>Ga0210394_10001966_pt1 | contig 30119 bp, 28 predicted proteins | sample IncBWC12MmetaG_FD_160121 | JGI IMG/M metagenome (GOLD analysis project Ga0210394, IMG submission 160121) | Forest soil microbial communities from Barre Woods Harvard Forest LTER site, Petersham, Massachusetts, United States - Inc-BW-C-12-M | ecosystem: Environmental > Terrestrial > Soil >... | reverse complement strand
GGATGACGTTCTGTTCGAGCACTGGGACGTGATCGAAGACGAAGTCACACAGGAGCAGTCAAAAAGCGGCCGGCCCATGTTCGGCGATGTGTTCACGAAGTGAACCGTACGGCAAGCGAATGCGTGATGCGAGACCGATGGCCAACGATTTTGGACTTTTGCAGAACACTCCACGCGCAAGACGACGCTGATCGAAAAGAAAGCACATTTAGGCGGCTCATGGAATGCGGCTCTTGTTTCAGTGCCAAACGGTGTAACTAAAAAAGGGAGAAACGAATATGAACACCCTTAAAGAAAAGGCGGCTGGCATAACGGATGCCATGTACGTGATTTTGGGAGCGAGCGGGAACACCGGCTCGATCATTGCCAACTTCCTGCTATCGAAGGGCGAGAAGGTGCGCGTTATGGGGCGCGACGCGGGGCGATTGCAGCGCTTTGTGGGCAAAGGCGCGGAAGCTTCGACGGCCGACGTGAGCGACGCGGCTGCGCTCGCCAAAGCCTTCAGGGGTGCCCGTGCGGCATACTTGTTGTTGCCGCCGATTACGTCCCGGGAGAACCAGGAGCGAGAGAGCGATGCGATCGCAAAGGCCGTGAAGGAGTCCGGCCTGCGGTACGCGGTGTACTTGAGCAGCTACGGCGCGCAAGTCCCGGAAGGCACTGGGCCAGTCGCGGGGCTGCATTCTTCGGAGCAAAAACTGAACGCGATTAGCGGTTTGAACGTTCTGCACCTGCGCGCCGCGTATTTCATGGAGAATAATCTGGCGGCGATCGGCATGATTCATGAGATGGGAATCTTCGGACATGCGCTTCTACCCGACCTGAAGCTGCCCATGATCGCGACGCGCGATGTCGGCGACTATGCCGCGCAGCGCCTCCTGGACCTGGATTTTTCCGGCAAACAAACGCGGGAGCTGCTTGGCGAGCGCGAACTGTCCATGGCGGAAGCTACCGCAGTGATTGCGCGCGGCATTGGCAAACCGGATCTGCGTTACGAGCAGTTTCCGTACGACCAAATGCAGCAGGCGTTAGAGCAAATGGGTATGCCACCGAAGAAAGCCGCGGTGTACATCGAGATGTTCAACGCTATGAACACAGGAGTCCTCACTGCGCTCGAGCCGCGTACGCCGGAGAACAGCACACCGACTTCGTTTGAACAATTTGTGCAGGACGTCTTTGCGCCTGCTTATCACGGGAAGGCTGCTACCGCTTAGGCTCGGCGCCCAGGTGGCAGCGGTTGCGCCTGTTTGCAGGCCAGAATTCTGGGAAGGAGCTTCTGAAAATTGCTGATGTGGAGATCTAGTGATGAATGGAACCACCTCTAAGAAAAGAGAGTTGTCCAAGCGCGATAAGAAACCGAGTACGTACCGTCGTATTGTCACGGGAAATGTAAACGGGAAGGCCGTCCTTCAAAGCGACGCACCGTTGCCAGCCTATGAGTTCAAGACTGTTCCCGGCTACGAGCACACGCTTGTGTGGGTAAACCCGACCACTCCAGACCTTCGCGAGGAGCAAAGATTTGATCGCTATCCCGAGTCGGTGGTTCCTGGACCCGGTGGCACAAGTCTTCACTTCGTGACGTTTCCGCCAAGCTCGGTCTTTGCGGACCCTTCGTTTGACGGCGAAGCTGCTCGCAAAGAGGCCCTGATTCGCCTAAGAGGATTAGCCGATCACTTTGAAAAAGAAGATCCGGGAATGCACCAGACGAACACCGTTGACTACGCCGTAGTTTATGACGGTGAAATTTGGCTTGAGCTTGATGACGCCAAGACTGTTCATCTCAAGAAGGGCGATGTCGTCGTCCAGAACGGTACTCGGCACGCATGGCGAAACAAAGGCACAGCGCCGGTAACGATGCTGTTCTTTCTAAACGGCGCGAAAGAGTGAGGCGAGGTTGTTTTGCTTAGAAAGGCGACACGTTCGCGACCTAACGCGAGTGACCGATGAGAAAGCAGAACTCCCATTGTTTTGGAGGAGGTTAAACCGCATGAGAGCGGACATTGTAGCTGACGCAGTATTCCCCGATTATGAGCTGACCGATCACACGGGCAAACACCGCAAGCTCTCAGACCTACAGGGGCCAGATCCCATGATCCTGGTGCTAAGCCGAGGAGGATACTGCCCAAAGGATCGGCGCCAGGCCGAGGGTCTGGTCCAATTTCACCACGAGATGGAAGTCGGTTACTCCCGGCTCGTCACCATCAGTACCGACAACATGCTTCTGACGAATGAATACCGCACCGGCGTCGGCGCTCATTGGACCTTTTTATCCGATCCGGGGCGAAAGGTTCAGAAGGATCTCGACATCGCCGAATACACGGACCCCGACCACAATCCGATGGTCCCCCATGTCATCGTCCTCGAACCTGGCCTCGTTATATTCAAAATCTACAACGGCTACTGGTTTTTTGGCCGACCTACCCTGGAAGAGCTTCGGCAAGACTTGCGTGCTGTGCTGAAGAAGTGCCGTCCGGACTGGGACATTTCTAGGCCTGAGCTGAAAGCCGCATGGGATCGCGGTGAACATGATCGCTTTTATCCCTATGGCAAGACCTATGGGCAGGTATTTCGGGAGCAGGAGTAGTACGGAACGCGGGCCAAGGAACCATATATGGGAACACAAAATCATCTGGCAGAGCTTAGCGGCGATCTAGCCCGAGAAAAGCTATATCCCGAAGGCGCAATCCGCGGGGACATGAATTTTGACGAGATCGTTGGAAAGAGCGCCGCTTTGCGCTTGCTTTTGAACCAAGTGGAGACAGTCGCGCTTACGGAATCGACCGTCCTTATTTATGGTGAGACCGGAACCGGAAAGGAGCTAGTGGCGCGCGCGCTCCATAATCTTAGCCCACGTCGCTCCAATGCTTTCGTGAAGTTGAATTGTGCCGCTATTCCGGCTGGGCTGCTCGAAAGCGAACTCTTTGGCCACGAAAAAGGGGCATTCACCGGCGCGATCGCCCAACGAATCGGCCGTTTCGAACTGGCAAACCGTGGCAGCATTTTTCTGGATGAGATCGGCGACGTCTCGCCTGAGCTCCAGCCCAAGTTGCTGCGGGTGCTACAGGAGCGGGAATTTGAGCGCCTCGGAAACACACGTACTTTGCGTACGGACGCCCGGCTGATCGCCGCGACAAATCGTGACCTGGCAGCCATGGTTGAGCAAAAGAAGTTCCGCTCCGACCTATTCTATAGGTTGAATGTTTTCCCCATCCGCGTGCCGCCCCTGCGCGAACGCCCTGACGATATTCCGCTGCTGGTGCGCCATTTCGCACAGCACTTCGCCCAGCGTATGAACAGAAGGATTGAAAGCATCACTTCAGAAACAATGAGTGCCTTGTGCAATTACCGCTGGCCCGGCAACATCCGAGAGCTGCAGAACGTACTCGAGCGTGCGGTGATCTTGTCGTCGGGGCCCGTGTTGAGAGTTGCGCTCTCAAATTTAGGAACCAACGGTGGACTTGTCTCTGAGCAGAGCAACCCCGCCAAGCCCGATAACGAGGGGAACCTGCGGCGTTTCCTGGAAGAAACCGAACGACAGCGGATTCTTAAGGCCTTGGATGACACCCGTTGGGTCGTTGCAGGTCCAAGGGGCGCCGCTGCTCACTTGGGAGTGAAACGGTCCACGCTTCAAGCGCGGATCCTGAAGCTCGGAATCGCCCGCAAATAGGTGAACAACTCTGAACCTTAAGACTACCTCCGGGCGCAATGCATAGAGATAGTTTTTGGAAAACAATGGACTTACCAGGGCCGGTATTAGTGGTTGGAAAGTAAAAACCCGTTACATTAACGATGAAATATTTGTCAGCGAGATGTACTCGCGTCGCTTTTCCTACCAGAGCAGCTTGAGCCCGAACTGAACTTGGAGCGACGAAGTTGAAGTGCCGGTGATCAATCCCCCAACGCCCGAAGATATGGGCGTCGTGGAACCCGGCGCGAGCACGGCAACAATTAGGCTCGGCGTGTTGAAATTAGTGCGGTTCAGCAGGTTAAAGATTTCCGCGCGGAACTCCAGGCTCATCCGCTCATGGAGTTGGGTATCCTTCATGACCGAAAAATCCCAAGTGCCAAGCCCAGGGCCGATAAAGGTGTCGCGGCCAAGATTCCCGAAGAAGCCGCTGTTGTTTGGAACGGCAGCTAATGCCGCCGGATTGAACCACTCGTTGGGACTCCCAACGATCGCCGGGCCGCTGAAGCTCGGATTGACGAATGGTCGGACAGGATTGCGAGTGTCCCCATTGTTCGACGGGTTGTAACTGAGTTGTGGCGTAAACGGGAAACCATCCTGCAACGTCACAACACTGTTGACGGCCCAACCGCTGACTAGCGCGCCACCGAATCCATTCGTGCCGCCGAGCCAATGCCGCCCATGTCCTAGCGGCAGATCATACGTTGCGCTGATGACCCCGACATTGCGTACATCGAAAGTTCCCAATCCCCAGTCCGCACGGACGTTGTAGGGATTCGATATTAATCCCGGTGCATTTCCGGCGGCGGTTCCGTTGTAAGAATCTCCATCGTCGAGAACCTTTGAGAACGTATAGACTCCGCGCAACGACAAGCCTCGGCTGAAGCGGTGATTGATATCGACCTCGAGCGCATTGTAGGAACTGTTGCCCTCGGACATCCAGGTCCACGTATTAGCGAGGCGAGGATTGGGCCTCGCTGGCGATGCCCCAGTGGCTGTCGGTTCAATATAGAACGTTCCCGCAGGCACGGGTAATCCCGCAAGGGCACCATACGCAGCAGTATTCGGGAACGTTGCAGGGCAGGGAGCCGAGGGGCAGACCACAGGCTGACGCGCGTTATCATCCACACCTACCAATTCGTGATACGCGTGATTGCCAACATAACCTACGGTCAGCGACGTGTTCGGCGAAAGTTCGCGTTCGACGCGAAGCGACCAGGTCTCGACGGTGGGCGTATACATGTCCGGTTGCACGCCGCCCGGCACGAAAGAGCCAGCGAACGTCGACGCGGTCGGTGAGATCGGGAGTTTGAGATTTGCGATACAGCCGACCGTAGTACAGGCAGCGACCGTGTACGTCGGATTGAAGGGGGCGTTCTGATCCGCGCGATAGCCGAGCGCGTCCTGTAGATCGTTGTACATGCCAATGCCAGCGCGAATCACCGTTTTTCTTCCAAATGGACTCCAGGCGATTCCAAGCCGTGGTTGAGGCAGGAACTTGGCCCGATTGACGCTGAAAAATGACGAACCCACGGCCGGCAGGCACGGTCCAGTCGTCGACTGACACTGGGCAATGCCATTAAGGAGTTGGTAATTTCCCGCACGACCGTGCACTTCGTTCCAGCCGGTGCTGGATTCGCCACGAAAGCCAAGCGAGAGCGTCAACCGTGAACTCAGGCGAATCACGTCCTCGGCGAAAAACGCACCGAAGAGCGATCGCCAACCCAGCGGCGTGGGTGTAGGACTATACAGGAAACTGGCCTCGCCGTTGACCAGTGCGCCGAGACCTGCGAAGGTCATTTGGCCGTATTGGCTGAGTTGAATGTTCTCGTTGGATTGAAAACGCTGCACCCAGATACCCGCTGTCCATTGGTGCCGCCCGTGAATTATCGAAACCTGGTCCGCATAGGTAGCCAGATTCCGCGCGATACGTAGATTGCTGCCATTGTTGCTTCCCGCGAGTCCTATCTGCGTCTGCGGGTTGGAAGCCTGACTGCCCCCGACCACTACGGCTCCTACGGGAAGCCCTGACAAGAAACCGGAAACACTGGCTGCCGACGTCCCAGGTGTAGGTTCGCCGGTGAAAAAGTATGCCGCGCGAGAGAATCCGGCCCGTGCCGTATTCACGATGCTTGGCGAAAAAACGTGCTCTTCCTGCAAGCTGAAGACTTGTTCACGAAGAGCGATGAGGTCCGTGCTGAAAGGATCGAAAACGGTGGCTGTGTTGCTGTAGCTGTCGTCGATCGTATAGACCGCGCCAGCGGAATCGCGTTCGGAAAAAGTGTGATCCAGCCGAGCGGTTCCGAAATCTTCCCGAATGATTTGCGGGGGACTGTTGGAAAACTGCTGTATGCCGTCCTTACCGGAGATCTTGGTGTCCGGCGCATTAGCAGGTGCGAGGGGCCAAACATTCATCAGCCCCAGTTGCTGCACGATGGGTACGGCATCCGCGCGCGATTGCGCATCCGGGACCAAGGCCACGGAGGTCTGGTGTAGAGCCTGGCGGAACCCCTCGTAGTTGGCGAAAAAGAAGGTTTTGTCCTTTTGAATTGGACCGCCGACCGAAACGCCGAACTGGTTTCTTTTGAAGGGCGGAGCAGAAGAGCCGGCATCGAAGAAGTTGCGCGCGTCAAGCGCGTTATTTCGCAGAAACTCGTACACTGAGCCATGCCACTGATTCGTGCCGGATTGCGTCACGATGGAGATTTGGCCGCCGGGCTTCTTGCCGTACTCCGCGCTATAGGAGTCACGCAGGATATTGAATTCCCGCACCGCGCCGATGCCCAGCAATTGGCCGCTGGCGCCGCCCGGGGTCATGTTGTTTTCCGCCGCGCCCGTGTACTCGATGCCATTGAGCAAGAAGAGGTTCTGCTGTGGCCGGTTGCCAGAAACCGAAAACATGTTCGCGGTTGTGGAATTAGAGATCCCCACTAAACCGCCCGTCTTCTCCCAAGTGAAATTGACCACGCCGGGGTTCAAAGTGATTAAGAGGTCGAAGCTGCGGCCATTCAGCGGTAGGTCCTTCACCTGCCGCTCGCCAACCAAGCCAGAAATGTCGGCGTTGGTGACACTCACCGGCGATGCATCCTCATTTACCGTGATCCGCTCGGCGGTCTGTCCCAGACGCAGTGCGAGGTCAACCTCGGCTTCCTGCCCAACGGCGAGATGGATTCCCGTACGTACCTCTTCGCGAAAACCTGATTGCTTGACGTGAACTTCGTAAGGGCCTACAGGCAGGGGAAATATTCGGTATCGGCCTGCATTGTCGGTGACCACAGCACGAGCCAGACCCGTATCCACATTTAAGGCTGTGACGTTTGCTCCAGCCACAACCGCGCCCGATGGATCAGTAACCGTGCCGAAGAGGGCCCCGGAGTCTTGAGCGGAAGCCAGCGGGGCAAGCGAAACTGATAGGAAAAATAAGATGAGGCCGGTAATAAATCGCAAGCCGTGAGGTTGCGAAGGTCGGTTGATGACGCGTCTTCTTTCCCCGTGCCGCGAGACAAGAAGAGCTTTGACGAAATACGATCTCATTTGAACCCCTTTTAGTTCGAGTAAGAGACAGTGAACGCACCCGAAGAATTACGATTTAATACGTTAAGAGCAGAGAAGTCAAGTCGATCTGAGGCGGAATAGGCGCTAGTACTGCTGTAAATGCTGAAGATTTAAGTGGCAGTGCGTTATTTGGTCGTCTGTACTTGTATGTGGATCGATATATAATATCGATTTGCTTCAATCCGTATTCTAACTAGATGGACTAATGCGTTGTGAAACGTAGGGGAATTGCAGTCTGATTGGCAATTAACAATGGTGCGCGAAAAGGCAGTTACTCCTCGCGAGTCCAGTTCACATTCTGGCATTTAGCTAGAGGGGGGAATTACAGGTCCATCGCTCAGTCGAGGGCCGCTGCTTGGCGAGTTCAGAGGATAAAATGAGAGCCTTTCGCGTGATCTGTTGTTTCTTGCTCGTTTCTCAGCTTTCTGGGATCGCAGCGGAGCAGGAATTGCGGGTCGCTGCGGCGGCAGACCTGCAGTTTGTCTTTCAAGAAGTTTCAGCTAGATTTCAAAAAGAAACGGGCCAAAAGGTTGAGTTCACCTTTGGCTCTTCTGGGAATTTCTTTTCGCAAATTCAGAATGGTGCGCCCTTCGATATGTTTTTTTCGGCTGACGTTGACTATCCCGCAAAGCTTGAAGCTGCGGGATTAGTGGAACCGGGAACGCTTTCCCAGTACGCTACTGGACGAATAGCGTTGTGGGTACGGAAAGGATCGCCGATCGATATAAGTCAAGGTCTTCCAATATTAGCTGATGTCAGGGTACGTAAGATCTCGATCGCGAATCCGGAGCATGCCCCCTACGGGCGTGCAGCCGTTGCGGCACTGCGACATGAGAAAGTCTATGACAAGGTGCGTGACAGATTAGTGTTGGGCGAAAACATCTCACAGGCTGCGCAGTTCGTTGAGTCGGCCAATGCAGATATCGGGATTCTCGCACTTTCTCTGGTGTTGGCGCCTCCTTTGAAGACTCATGGAACGTACTACGAAATTCCCACATCCTTCTATCCGGCGATTGATCAAGCTGTTGTGATCCTGAAATCCTCCAAGCAGAAGGGTGTCGCTCGGCAATTTCTGAGTTTCCTCCGGCGGCCAGAGATCGCCGAGTACATGCGCGGCAACGGCTTAACCGTGCCACAATCGCAGCCGGGCCAACGGAAAGCGGCACCGTGACGTTCAGGAGTCGGAGAATGCGAGCATTACCATCGGCTTTCTAATATAAGAAGCATCTCGATAATGGACTGGCTGGCAATTCTCCTAACTTTGAAGCTCTCATCGCTGGTGTGTGGATTTCTCCTGCTCATCGGTACGCCGATTGCGTATTGGGTGACTTTCTCAAGGTGGCGCTGGAAATTCCTTGTCGAATCGGTTGTGGCGCTGCCGATTGTGTTGCCGCCAACCGTTCTCGGCTTCTATATCCTCGTGGCGATCGGTTCGCAAAGTCCTATCGGGCGCGCTTGGGCGGTGTGGTCCGGCCACGAACTCGCATTTACGTTTGAGGGTCTGGTAATTGCGTCTATTCTCTACAGTCTGCCGTTCGCGGTCCAGCCCATTGCCGTTGCGTTTTCTCAAGTCGACCGTCAACTCATCGAAGCCTCATCGGTCCTTGGCGCATCGAGGTTGCGGACATTCATTCGCGTAATCCTGCCGCTTTCAATCAACGGCGTGATCACCGGGGCAGTCCTGAGTTTCGCCCATACGATGGGGGAATTTGGCGTCGTGCTGATGGTTGGCGGCAACATTCCCGGTGTCACACGGACCGTTTCTATCGCGATCTATGATCAGGTCCAAAGCCTCGACTATGCCGCCGCCAACAAAACGGCCCTGTTGCTCCTGCTGTTTTCTTTTGTTGTGCTCTCCATCGTCTATGGCATCAACCGAAAGTCTTGGGCGGTGTGGCCGCTGCAACGGTAAGGCAACGTCGACGAACAATGCAGCTTTCTGTCAATCTCCAGAAGCGTCTCTCGGCAAACTTCGCTCTTGACGTGAAGTTCTCTATTCCCCCTGGCGTCACTATGCTGTTTGGCGCATCAGGTTCGGGTAAGACCACGCTTCTTCGTTGCGTCGCGGGCCTGATTCGTCCGGAGTCAGGTCAGATCAAGATCGGTGAGCAGAAACTCTTTGATTCAGACGCTTGGGTGGATGTTCCTGTGCCCCAGCGCAAGATTGGGCTCCTGTTCCAGAGCCTGGCGCTGTTTCCGCACATGAGCGTGGCGAAGAATATAGAGTACGGCTTGGATGGACTTGACCGGACCCATGCCCAGCAACGCACAGAGGATATTCTCAAATTGTTTCGCATCTCAGACGTTCGTCAGCACAAGCCAAACGAGATTTCCGGCGGTGAGCGCCAGCGCGTAGCGTTGGCACGCGCGCTTGTCACGGACCCGCGCGTGCTGATGCTTGATGAGCCGCTCTCCGCCCTTGACTATCCAACTCAGTCCCAAATCATCGAAGATTTGCGCGCCTGGAACGCTGCTCGAAATATTCCCATTCTTTACGTTACCCATTCTCAAAGGGAAGTGTTTGCCCTCGGTGAGCGGGTCATCAGTCTCGAAAACGGCAGGATTCTGAGTGAGGGAACACCCCAGGACGTCCTGGAGGCGCCCACACATGAATCCCTCGCTCAACTTGCAGGGTTCGAGAACTTCTTCGACGCCACCGTTATTTCCATCAATCGCGATTCCGGGACGATGCTTTGCAGGCTGGACGGAGCAGAAACGCAGGTCGACGTACCCCTGTCCAGAGTCGAGGTTGGTTCCAAAATTCGTATCGCAATTCGCGCGGGAGACATCATAATTGCTGGTGAGTTTCCGCGCGCGTTGAGCGCCAGAAACGTCGTGCCCGCCAAAATAATATCGCTGCGACGAGAGGGCGCAATGGTCATCGCCGAAATAGATGCGGGCAGGAAGTTCGAAGTTCATCTGACGCCCGGTGCCTGCGAATCGCTGGGCCTAAAGCCGGAGCGGCAAGTCTGGCTTGTAATCAAGACGCACTCGTGGCGTCTTCTGGCCGGAACGGAGGTCTCGCCTCGGCAGCGATAGATGTTTTTGACATTGTTTGCTTTGGGCTTCTAGGTCGTTACCGTTGATTTAAAAGGAGAACATGACAATGACGTTGTCGGCGCGGAATAGGCTGGTCGGGAAAGTGACGGAGATTGAATTCGGTGGCGTCGTGGCGCATGTTGTCATGCGCGTAGGTGACAACGTCATCGAGAGCGTAATTACCAAGCGCAGCGCGGAAGAGATGAAGCTTAAAGTCGGTGACACGGTTTCCGCCGTGATCAAGTCTACTGAAGTAATGTTGGAGAAGAGTTGACACTAACCGAAGCTACCTCAACGTTATTTGCGTTGAACTCCCGATCGACGCCGGGCCAGGATAGGCGACGGCAAGAATGAGGAGGGAGACCGACTGAGTGGAGAACTCTTGTTGACGCAACGTAAGTTCTGCACGACACTGCGACGTATGAAACAACGACGGCGGATTTCTCTCAGTATCGCCACATTGCTACTTTCTGCTCTCCAGATGGCCGGACAATCGACGCAAGAACAAAAGCTTGCGGTGATGGGAGATGTTCCGACGCCTTTGGCCTTAAGCGCGAGCGACCTGGCAGCCATGCCGCGCGAACAGACCGAGGTGAGCGAACAAGACGGCGTGAAAACAACTTACGAGGGCGTTGCCCTTCAAGAGATCCTCAAGAAGGCTGGAATTCCGTTTGGGCGACAGATGCGAGGCAAAGCGTTGGCGGGGTACGTCCTCGCCGAAGCGAAAGACGGGTATGCAGTGGCCTTCAGCCTCGGTGAACTCGATCCCGACTTGGGCGGAACTCGAGTGATCGTCGCGGATAAGCGTGACGGCAAGCCGCTATTTGGATATCAGGGCCCTGTCCGATTGGTGATTCCAGCGGATAAAGAAGGCGCGCGGTCGGTACGTATGCTCGAAAAATTGGAAGTGGTTAAGCTCCGAAAATGATGGTCGCACAGTGAATAAGCTCTGTTTCCTTGTCCTACTGGCAATTACGACGTCGGGCGTCGTTGGCTCGGTGAGTGTTGCGGCTCCACAGACAGCCGGCGCGCGACTCGGCACAGATGAATATCAATGGAAGCTGCCGAAAGGCTTCCCCAAGCCCAGAGTTCCCGCGGGCAATCCCATGACGCCCCCCAAGGTCTATCTGGGCGCGTTTCTTTTCTACGACCAGCGCATGTCAGGCAATGGAACTGAGTCGTGTGCTACTTGTCATCGGCAAGCGCTTGCCTTCACGGATGGCAAGGCCCAGGCAGTAGGCTCCACCGGCCAGTTGCATCCACGCGGCGCCATGAGCCTCGTCAATATAGCGTACGACGCAGCCCTGACGTGGAGCAATCCAAACGAACATAGTCTGGAACATCAGGCCCTAACCCCGATGTTTGGTGACCACCCCGTTGAATTTGGTCTGGCAGGCAAGGGCGAGGCCTTCCTCGACGTGCTCCGCTCAGACTCCCTATATCGCATAACATTTCCAGCCGCATTCCCGGGAGACCCAGATCCGTTCACGATCGACAATGTCACCAAGGCGATCGCCGCATTTGAGCGGACGATTATCTCAGCCGGTTCTCCGTATGACCGCTATCATTACGGAGGAGACGATAAGGCGATCTCGGACTCAGCGAAACGGGGAGAGGTTTTATTTTTCAGCGAGCCGTTATCTTGCTTTCGATGTCATGGCGGATTTAACTTCAGCGATGCCACGGATTTCGAAGGCAGGCGCAGTGGCCAGATTCAGTTTCATAACACTGGCCTATATAACATTGCCGGGGCGATGTCGTACCCCGCACCGAATTTGGGAATTTACGAGTACACGTCAAAGCGGGAAGACGTCGGCAAATTCAAAGCGCCCACTCTGCGCAACATCGGCCTTACTGCGCCGTACATGCACGACGGCAGCGCGAAGACCCTTAATGATGTGCTCGATCATTATTCCGCTGGAGGACGCACCATTGTCGACTTGCCCTACGCCGGCGAAGGTTTTCACAATCCAAACAAGGACCCTTTGATCCGTGGCTTCAAATTGCCGGCCCAGGAACGAGCCGATCTGATCGCCTTCTTGGAATCTTTGACTGACGACGAAGTCATTCATGACCAGAGGTTCGCGAACCCGTGGGGAAAATGGTAAAGCTGCAGAGAAATAGTTGCCTCGACGACTGACAGGCTCTCTCGGCCTAATTTGGATTCCATCATGGGGCGCTATTTGCTCCCTCCAATTGTTAGTGCAAACCGCACCTAAAAAAATAGGTCCCTCTAAAGCGGAATTAATGCGAAAGCATCTTAAATTTTCACGGTACGATAAAAGCTCCAGCCACGGACCAAAACAGTACGAGCCAACCATCAAAAGAACGATTCTACGTGAGCTTGAAAACACCAGCTCGACGAACTTCAAGAGCATTTGCAAGTTAACTTGATGCGCAAGCGCATGGCCGAACCGGAACTGTTTCCGGGCGGCATCAAAAAAAGTCCGGAACCGGCCGAAATTCCGTCCGGCTTCGAATACGAGCAAGGATTCCTAAGCGAAAAAGAGGAGGGCGATCTCCTCGAACGCTTCCAGAAGTTGAATTTTACGTCCTTCAATTTTAAAGGCTATGTCGCAAAGCGCCGCACTGTGGAGTACAGCTTTGAATATGATTTCAGTACCCGAAAGGCGAGCAGCACGAAAGCCATCCAAGAATTTCTGAAAAGTCTTCGAGAGAACGCTGCTAAATGGGCCGGCGTGGCAGCACACGAAATCGTCGAGGCCGTGATCACCGAATATCCACCCGGTGCCCCGATTGGCTGGCACCGAGATGTACCTCAATTTGACCTCATCATCGGAGTATCTTTAGCAAGCGGTTGCAGAATGAGGCTCAGGCCTTATAAGGAAAAGGGCCGCATTGTGGCAACCACTCTCGATCCGCGCTCCGTATACGCGATGTGTGGTGTTGCCGTTGGGATTATCAGCACAGCATTCCGCCCTCTCAAAGCGCTACGGTACTCAGTGAAGAAACGGAAAAACGACTGCGGCTAGATGCTACCTTGAAACGATGCCTTCCGGGAATCGCTTGTGGTTTACAATCTCTGCTCGAGGAGAACAAACATGTCACAGAATCGCCTTCTGTTGTGTGCCCTCAGCTCAGCTTTCTTCTTCGTAGGGGGATTGTTGTTTGCGGGGCGGGGCGGCCGTGCACTGGGTGCAATTCCGCCCGCGGACGGCAAATCCGGGGCCGATCAAGAAGTGCTCAAAATCAACGCAGAATGCAATGACGCCGAATTGCGGGGAGATGTGGCAGCGATGGACAATTGCGAAGCTCCGGATTTCACGCATATCCACGCCAATGGCATGGTGGAGCATAAGGCCGAATATCTGAAGGGCGTCGGAAGCGGAGCGCACAAGTTTTTGGCTCTCGATCTGTCAGACGTTCACGTCCGTTCCTATGGTGCCACTGCGATTATCGAGGAGCATATGCACCTGCGCGCGGATAACAGCGGCAAGATCGCCGACGTCAATAATCTGGTCATGACAGTATGGACGAAGGAGCAGGGCAAGTGGCGCGAAGCAGCCTGGATGGCCGTTGGCCTGCCCGGGAGTCGCTCTGCCGCCTTGCAAGGTAAGTGATGCCAAAATGATTTCCGCGAGATAAGGACACCGTGAGGACGTCCTGATCTCTGATCGCGTTCCATTGCAAACTGAACGTCCGGAAATTTCAGGCCGTTTCTTGCGGCGCCCTTGTTTGCTTCGCATACCCTAGGCACGGATGTGTGTTGCTAGTCAAGCAGTGCCCCAGAAGGTTCGGAGCGTTTGAAATCGTAACAGCGCACTAGCCGCCAGGATGTTATCTATTTTAAAGAGGCAAAACCGAGAAAGACTTTAGTGATAGAAAAATTCACTAAACCGAGAGCAACCGGCCCGCTTAAGGATGTGAATGTCATCGATCTCTCGCACATCATGGCGGGACCTGCCTGCTCCATGTTGCTGGCCGACATGGGAGCTGACGTCATTAAGGTTGAGAGAATGCCGGATGGAGACGACTCCCGCCGCATGGTGCCGCCCACCATCGCCGACCAATCCGCGGCGTTTCTGATGATGAATCGCAACAAGCGCGGAATTGCTTTGGACCTGAGGACGGAAGGCGGGCGCAACCTCCTCTCTCGTCTGCTGAAGAATGCCGACGTGCTCATCGAAAACTTCCGCCGCGGCACGATGGAGCGAATGGGCCTGGGCTATGATGCCCTGCACGCGCTGAACCCGAGGCTGATCTATTGCGCGATTTCGGGTTTTGGCCGGACAGGGCCCTATGCCGATCGCGGCGGATTCGATCTAGTGGCCCAGGGCATGAGCGGTCTGATGAGCATCACGGGAGAAGGACCAGGACATCCGCCAGTGAAAGCGGGAGCACCCGTCACAGATATTACGGCGGGCATTCTCGCTTGCGTGGGCATACTCGCCGCCTTGCACGCTCGCGAATCGAGCGGTCAAGGACAAATGGTGGATACGTCGCTCTTCGAGGCAGGAATTATTCAGACCTACTGGCATTCGGCAATGTATTTCGCGACCGGCCGAGGGCCGGGCCCGATGGGCACTGCACACCCGTTGAACGCGCCCTACCAGGCGTTTCCAACCTCGGACGGTTGGATTACCGTCGGTGCGGCGAACCAGGGGAATTGGCTGCGCCTTGTGGATGCGCTTGAAGCGCCGGACCTGCGAGACGACCCCCGTTTTGCGACGAATGCGGACCGCATGCGTAATCTCGAGGTGCTGGCTGCGACGCTGACTCCGCTATTTAAGTGCCGCAGTTCCGCCGAATGGCTGCGTAGACTTGAGCAAGCAGGCGTTCCGGCGGGCCCGGTGCTGGAGGTCGGAGAAATGCACGGGGATCCGCAGGCACTTGCTCGTGAAATGATCGTCCAAACGGAGCATCCCACAGCCGGACCCGTGAAGGCGATCGGTCTACCTATTAAATTTTCCGACACTCCAGGCGGCGTGCGCCGCGCCGCGCCCCTATTTGGTCAGGACACTCGAGAAATTTTACGTGACCACGGCTTTTCTGATGCGGAGATTGAGCAGCTTTCGGAGCAAGGAGCTATCCAGATCCCGGACTCAATTCAGAAAGGCACAACACGGTGAGCGAAGAGCTCCTCTATGAAGTTACTGACGGCATAGGCCGCATTACTTTTAATCGTCCCGAGGCCCGAAATGCGCTCACCTTCCGCATGTATGAAAGTCTAGCGGAAATTCTTCGAGAGGCGGAAAACGATTCCTCCGTCAGAGTTCTGATATTGACGGGTGTTGGGGACAAAGCATTCGCGGCAGGAACCGATATTTCTGAGTTCAAGGCGTTTTCGAGCCCCGAGGACGCGCTGGGCTATGAAGCGAAAATGGATCGCATTCTCGACACTTTGGAACGCTCACGTGTTCCGACCATCGCCGCTATCGCCGGAGCGTGCACCGGCGGCGGTGCCGCAATTGCGGCCTGCTGCGATCTTCGCATCGGCGCGCAAAATGCCCGCTTTGGCGTTCCGATAGGCCGTACCTTGGGGAATTGTCTGTCGATAACGAACTACGTGAGGCTCATATTTCTCATTGGCGCGGCGCGTGTAAAAGACATCATCTTCACAGGACGCTTAATCGACGCCGCCGAAGCCCACGCCATCGGGTTACTCAGCGAAGTACTGCCTGATTACGCCAGTTTACAAAAGCGCGCGAACGAGCTTGCCCGAATCGTGGCTGCACAGGCGCCACTCACATTGCGTGCCACCAAAGAAGCGTTACGCCGGATTCGGGAAACCATGGGCTCGAAAGAAGATCGCGATCTCATTTTAATGTGTTACATGAGCCGCGATTTTCGCGAAGGCATGGACGCATTCTTGAATAAGCGCACGCCGAATTGGACAGGGACATAGCGCCACGTTTTCTCGCCCGCTAGCCGTCACTTGTGCGAGTACGGATCTTCCGCAGGATTCCTCGGCTTTCAAACCTAAGAGCATTCCGCTCTCACACTTTCAGCAAGCGCTCGGCGTTGCCGTGGCTGATTTTTTGCAGATCGTCGTGGCTCACTGGCAGGGCGTCTAGGAATTTTCGGCCAACGGTGTTTGGACTGTAAGGGTAATCGACCGAAAAGAGAATGTGGTCCGCTCCGACCACTTGCATTGTGCATAGCAGGGGCGGCACAGTGAAGTATCCACTCGTAGTTATATAGAAGTGCTCCTGAAAGTATTCCCCAAGCCGCCGCTTGAGATGGTTTACGCCGCGCGAAAGCACGGCTTCGGCGCGCGCAATCGAGAACGGCAAGTCCTCACCCATGTGCCCGATAATGATGTTCAACCTTGGGAAGCGATCGAATAAGCCGGAGATCATCAGCCGCAGGCAGTGCATTCCCGTTTCCACGTGCCAGCCCCACCCGGCCGTTGAAAGCAGAAACCCGGTATCGCCAGGCAGCCCGGTGAAGTAGGCATCCTCGACCGATTTCGGAGGGAGCGTTGGGTGCAGGTAAATGGGAACGTCGAGTGCCTGTGCTGCTTCAAAAATCGGAGTGAACCGAGGGTCGTCTAAAAATATTCCTTTCGTGGTTCCATGTATGAGAGTGCCCTTGAACCCGAGTTTCCGCACACACCGCTCGAATTCGGCGGCCGCTTTCTCCGGCTGCTGCAAATCGAGTGCCGCCAAGGCAGCGAAACGCTGGGGATAAGCCTTCACTGCGTCGGCAAGCTTGTCGTTGGCATCGTGGGCCAAGGCCGTGGCAGTCGGGCCGTCTAATTTATCCAGACCGGCGTTTGTAAGCGACATTATCTGCAGGTCAATTCCCGCTGCATCCATGTCGGCGATGCGGATTTTGCCGAGGTCCAGCAACTTCTCTTCTACGGCCTTCACAAAAATATTCCGGGATGCCGGCTGTATTTCCGTGGATTTCTTCAAGATTTCGGGTGTGACGAAGTGCTCTTCGAGAGTGATCGTTCGCATGGATTCGGGTTGTTCGCCTCCGGGCCCACACTCTATCACGCAGGCAACTCCAGCACCGAACGAAGGACAGTGGTGGGAGGCTGAATTCCTTAGCGAACGGAATCCGGCGTTCTCAGGTAGCGACGTCCGCCTGAATCAGGGATTCGCGGTTTTGTCTTTGATCGAAAGCAATTCGACCTCAAAAATGAGCGTGGTGTTGGGCCCAATCACATTGCCCGCGCCGCGGTCACCGTAGGCCAAACCGGGAGGAATGAAGAACTGCCATGTGGCCCCGACGGGCATAAGTTTCAGAGCCTCTTTGAAGCCAGGGATGACCATCCCTACCTGAAACGTCGCTGGCTGGCCAGCCTGGGATTTGTCGAATTCCGTTCCGTCGATAAGAGTGCCCCGATAATTGCACGTTACCGTGTCGGCATCGGTTGGTTTTTTACCCTCGGCCGGTTTTACGACTTTATACTGCAATCCGCTGGGCAACGTAACGACGCCCTCTTTCTTGCCATTATCGGCCAGGAACGCGTCACCTGCTTTCTTGTTGTCATCGGCTTGCTTGGCCCGTTCCTGCATTTGCTTCTGCGTGACTTCCTGCTGCAACGCGGCCATCGTCGTATTCAGGTCCTCGTCGGACATCTGTAGCTTTTGTCCGGAAAGCGCGTCCCGCAGGCCTTTGATCAGCAGATCGGGATTGATGTCGATCCCTTGGCCTTTCAAGGTTTTCGCTACCTGAACCCCAATTCCGTAACTTACCTTGTCTTTTTGTGTTGTTGGTGCCGTAGAGTCCTGGGCGGCGGCCGGAATGGCCATCAACCCGAGCCCCACAACGAGTATCCATTTCGCCGTCATGTGTTTCTCCTCATTTTGAGGGAATCCGTACGCTGGAAAATTCCATTGTCGCCCCTCGCCGGGCCTATTCTTTTCTTTGATGAATCTTGCCGCGAATATTGGGTCAGAATTCTTTCACCACGTTAGAAACGGTATTCCAGCCCATCATCGTACCCCACGTCTGCAGGGTGTTGGGAAGATTTCGGTCGGTTAGGGAGAAGCTAAGCACTATCTGGATTCGCCGCGGTTATGCGATCAAAATTAAAAGTCGGCAAGTCGCCCGAAATGAGTTAGTTCAGATACCTGTACTGCTGTTCAGTCGGCCGGATTTAATACGGTCAATCAGTAAGCGCTCTAGTTTTCTATGAGGGGGGCCGGAGGAGATCCGCATCTTTCCGGCCCTCTTTCTTTCGAGAACGGACCTTGATCAGCGATCTCCCCGATCGGGCGAGTGAATCTTGCGATTTCGCGAGGCTTTTTTTGCGTAGAGTTCTTGGTCGGCAGATTCAAGCAAGTGCTGCACAGATGTGCCGCACGACGGGTGCGTAGCGACGCCGACGCTTACCGTCAATTTTGGCTCCTCCGTGGCAGCCTCGAGATGTTGCTTAATTCTAGAAGCGACGCGCCGCGCCGCGCTGTCGCTGGTCTCCGGCAGCAGCAGGGCAAATTCATCGCCGCCGTATCGCGCAGCAGTATCGATGGCGCGGCAATGCTGTCGAAGGACCTCCGCAACGCGGCAGATGGCGCGCGTGCCCGTTTGGTGTCCATAACGGTCATTGATTTCTTTCAGCTTGTCGAGATCCATCAGCAAGACCGAAAAATGGCGATTGGTTCGCCCCGATCTTTCCAGTTCGCCTTGCAGCAGTTCGATAAAGCGCCGGTAATTTGCCAATCCCGTCAAGCTGTCGCTGATCGCTCGGTGGCGGACCTGTCCGAAGAGCCGCACGTTATCAACCAGCGTCCCTCCCAGCAAAATCATGTAGCTCACGCAGTTCAGTATTTGCGCCGCGAGCGCCGGGGTATCCAGCAACTGAGCCGATTGGGATGCCATAAGATGACAAGCCGCATTGACTCCCGCCACCCACGGCAGCGACGCTCCGAGCGCAGAGGTGAGCCGATAAGGGCTGCGATATAGAAGGATGGTGCTGGCCAGGAACATCGCCGCAGGCAGCAAGTCCCATGGACGGGGGATCAGGCTCGCGGCATGAATTAGAGGCCCGTGGCCAAGCGCAAGACAGAGCAGCCCCGTCAATCCGGCGATGGCGCCCACGACGCTCAACACTGCAAGAATTGTCTTATTGGATTCTCTCGGCCAGGGCAGTCGGCTGTCGAGTCCAATCGATGTAAGCAAAAGAACACCCAGCAAGGTCCCGCCGGCCATCCAGTAGAGCGGAACACGTGGGGCGCCCCCGCCGCTCACCAGTTCCCCATGAAGCCCCAGGATCCCGGTAAGCTGAATCAGACCGGCCATCCCGAACGCCGCGCCTAGAAAAAGCGAGAAGCGGTCGCCGGTTCCGTGAAATCGAACGAGAATATTTGCGGCGATCGTGAAGCCAAGGAGCGCCGCGATAATTTCGGCGCTGGCCCAAAGGACCGGATTAAATGAAAGTCCAAGGTGCCGAAGAAAATGCGCAAGTACCTCGACGCAGCCAGATGAGGCCACAGCAACCGCAAAAATGCGCAGACTTCGTTTTGAGCTTGCGTTGATCATTTGCCTCGAATAAGTCCATATAAATTGCGTTACTGTTCCATTTTGATGCAGTTTTGAGGTGAAGATACCCTGTACGAAAGGTCAGGAAGTGGACACCTGTACTTTTTTTTCAAACGATTATTCACATCTTTTTCCACACTGGGAAACTAAGTTCGATCCGCCGAATCTTTTGCGGTGACAAAGCCGGTCCGCCAGCTTGGAAAATTGGGGAAACCATCCGCTTTTCGCCTGCATCTATGCTGAGATGCAGGTGCTCTCGAAGTAAATTCTGGCGAAAATCTTCCATTTTTGGTTTGCTTCTTTACAATAAGGGAGTACCGCGACATTAGGGAGTATCGCCGCTGCAGGCATCCGCGCGGCTTTGCGTTCGGAGGTTACCGTTGATTGAAGTGAAGGATTTGACGAAGAGTTTCGGAGAGCGAACCGCGGTGGACCACGTCTCCTTTGTTGTGAACCGAGGGGAAATTCTCGGATTCCTCGGTCCCAACGGCGCAGGAAAAACCACCACCATGCGCATCCTGACCGGCTTTCTGCCCGCGACCAGCGGAACCGCTCAGGTGGCTGGTTTCGATGTCTTCAATGACTCGCTGGAGGTTCGCAAGCGCATCGGATACCTGCCCGAAAATCCGCCGCTCTATCTTGATATGACCGTCTCCGCTTATCTTGAGTTCGTCGCGCGGATCAAGAACGTGCCTGCTGAAAAGCGCAAAGCCCACGTGGATGATGCCATGGCGAAAACGAACATAACCGACAAGCGCCACGAGCTCATCAAGCGCCTCTCCCGCGGATACAAGCAGCGTGTCGGCTTAGCCCAGGCGCTCGTGCACGATCCCGAAGTCATTATTCTTGACGAACCGACGGTAGGACTAGATCCTAAGCAGATTATTGAAGTGCGCCACCTTATCAAGGGGCTTGCGGGTAGTCACACGATCATCCTTTCGACGCACATTCTGCCGGAAGTGAGCATGACTTGCGATCGTGTGGTGATCATTAATCGCGGCCGCATTGCCGCCATCGATACGCCGGCGAATCTCACCACGCAACTCAAGGGCGTCCAAAACGTATTGCTGGAAGTTGCTGCGGACCAGAATGCCGTGTCCGCTGCCGTCCGAGAAATCCCCGGAGTACGCAAAGTAACCGCCGAACCGGCCGGCGGCAATGGCCGCGTAGCGCTTATGGTGGAAGTTTCATCAGGCCAAGACGTGCGCAGTCAGATCGCCGCCAGGATTGTAGGCAGGGGCTGGCCGCTGTACGAATTGCGCGGGGTGAATTTGAGTCTCGAGGAAATCTTCCTTGAGCTCACCACCGAAGATTCCGAACACGCAGAAGCCACTTCAAACTGAGGATGAAGCCATGAAAGGAATGTACGCCGTTTACCGCAAAGAGATGAGTCACTACTTCGTCTCGCCCGTGGCTTATATCATTGTCGCCGTTTTCCTTATTTTGACTGCCTATTTCTTCAACCGGCTGCTCATCCTGATTATCCAGGAAGCGTTCCAGGCCAGCTTTGAGGAAGGGCAGTTTGGAGGAGGAGCGGCTTTCGATGTTCCCTCCCTGGTGATGCGCAATTTCTTCGGCGTCCTGTCCACGCTTCTGCTTTTTCTCACGCCCATGCTGACTATGAGCGTCTATGCCGAAGAGCGCCGCCGGGGAACCATGGAATTGCTGATGACTTCGCCAGTAACGGATTTGGAGATCGTGCTCGGCAAGTTTTTCGCATCACTCACTCTGCTGATTATCATGCTTCTTCCCACCGCCGTGGGGTTCGCTTATATGCTTCGCCATGCCGAGCCGGCCGCGCCGTGGCGTGTTCTGGGCAGCGAGTATCTTGGAATCTTGCTTCTGGGCGGAGCGCTGCTGGCCCTCGGATCCTTCTTTTCTTCCATAACCGAAAGTCAGCTCATTGCGGCGATGCTAAGTTTCGGTGCGATTCTCCTGCTTTGGGTGCTCGATTTCGGTTCGCAGACGGGTTCGAGCGCCTGGGCGTCCGGTCTCGAATATCTTTCTGTTTTTCGGCATTACGATGATTTCACCCGCGGGGTGATCGATACTTCGAATGTGATCTTCTATTTAAGTTTTATTTTCCTGGGAGTTTTTCTCACGGTCCGCAGTGTGGACTCCATGCGCTGGCGACGAGCTTGAGCTCCGCCGCGCTATTTACAGATTTCAGGCATAAGGAGGGGAAATGCCAATAAAGCTGGACTGGAAACGAGAGCGGCGTTGGCTCGCGTCCTTCGGTCTTGCGTTGGCCGCGGCCGGATTGGTCCGTTATTCCACGCAGGGCGAGCTCACGCGCTTGAGCGAGATTCTAATGATCGGCGGCGGGGCATTATTTCTCGCCGGTGTGGTGCTGAGCTATCGCGATTTCATAACGTTCTTCGGCGCCCGCTCATCCCGCCTGGGCGCCAACGCGCTCACGGTCACAATCTTGACGCTTGTTGTTCTCGGCCTGATCAATTTCCTCGGCTTTCGACACAAAAAACGCGTGGACCTCACCAGCGAAAAGCTCTACACGCTTTCCGACCAATCCCGGCGTAGCGTAAGTGAGCTGAAGAAAGATGTAGATATCATTCGTTTCGCGCGTACGCCGGATACGACGTTCAAGGATTTGGCCACTGAATACGCGAATGCCGGTTCTCACGTGCACTATCGCGAAGTGGATCCCCAGGAAAAGCCTGAAGTGGCGCGGCAATATAACGTCACGCATATGAACGATATCGTGGTCTCTTCCGGCTCTCATAACGAAACGCTCACCGGAACCGGAGAGCAGGACCTCACCAACGCCATTATCAAAGTGACGCGCGATACCGTGAAAAACATCTGTTTTGTCGAAGGTCACGGCGAGAAATCGATCGCTTCCGGCGAGCAGGACGGTTTGCAGGGTGACGACAAGGCGCTAAAGAGTGAAGGATATCAAACAAAGACGGTCAATCTCGTTTCCGCTGGCGAAGTACCCTCGGACTGCAGCGTGCTGGTGGACGCAGGTCCGAAGCAGGCGCTTTTCCCGCAAGAGGCGGTTATCATTTCCAAATATCTTGACGGCGGCGGCAGAGCTTTACTTTTGCTCGACCCCGAAACCGATCCGAAACTGGATAGCGTTCTGGATCCTTGGAATATTGCCCTCGGCAGCAACGTGGTAATCGATGCCAGCGGCGTTGGCCGTCTCTTTGGCACAGGTCCCGCTGTTCCTCTCGTGGTGGACTATGGCCCCAGTCCCATCGTTCAGAACTTCACGGGGACGATGACCTTTTTCAATTTGGCCAGAACGGTTTCGTTGAAAGATAAGGGTAAGAGCGATCCGCAAGGCACCGAGTTACTCAAGACTTCGCCACGTAGCTTCACGGTTCCGAACTTGAATACCAAAGAAGTTCGCTATGATCCGGTCAAGGATCAGGCCGGACCGCTCTCTCTCGGCGTCGTCGCCGAGCGCCATGCGGCCGGCGCGGGCGATGCCAGCAAGAGCGCGCGCCTCGTCGTCATCGGCAACTCCGCCTTTGCCACCAACCAATGGGCGGGTTTGCAGCGCAATGGCGATCTCTTCGTGAACACGGTCAATTGGCTGGCTCAGGATGAAGATCTTATTTCGGTGCGACCCAAGAATCCGACGAACCGGCGCGTCATCCTGACGGAAACGCAGCAGCGCGAGCTGTTTTTTGCGAGCATGTTCTTTCTGCCCGGGCTGGTGATCATTTCCGGTGCCGTCATCTGGTTCCGGCGGCGTTGAAGCGCGGAGACCGCCCATGAAACGGAGCACCGGAATCGTCTTCGCACTGGCATTAGCCCTCGCTGCCTTTGTCTATTTCTACGATGTGAAGCGTAAGCCTGCAACCGAGGCTTCCTCGGAAACGTCGAAGCCCGCATTCTCACTGACGTCCACAGACGTCAAGCAAATCAAAATCCAGCGCGCAGGCACGGCCATGAATTTCGAGCGCAAGAGCGACGGCTGGTACATGACCCAGCCGCGCTCGCAGCGCGCGGAGGGTTCGGCGCTCGACGGCCTCGCCAGTCAGCTCTCCTCGGCCACCGTGGACCGCACCTTTCCGGCCACTCCGGATAGTCTCAATTCCTTCGGCCTGAAAGATCCGGCGCTGACCGTGAATTTCGCGTTGAATAACGGCGCGAGTCATGAGCTGCGCTTCGGCTCGAAGGATTTTTCGGCGTCATCGATTTATGCGCTCATTGATGACGGAAAACAGATTTCGCTGATGCCGGATTCGATCTACAGCAGTGTTAACAAAACGCCCGACGATTTCCGCGATAAATCGCTAACTGCCGTGGTGACCGGAGACGCCAATTTCTTTGATCTGATAAACTCTTCCGGAGAAGTTTCGGGAACAAAGAAAGACAACAGTTGGACGCTGAGCAAGCCCCGCGCCGTCGGTGGGGACCGCAGCAAAATCGATGCGCTGCTCGGCGCAGTTGCTACCGGGCAGATCGCGAAATTCGTCAGCGATACGAATGGTTCGCTCGCGAAATACGGCCTCGATAAACCCGCCGTCCGCTTCCAGGCTAAGTTGGCCGATGGCAAATCCGTGCAATTAGAAGTGGGGAAAAAAGAAGGTGCCGATTATTACGCTCGCGATCTCTCGCGCCCGGGCATATTTCAGATCAACGACAACCTTTACTCTATTCTGAACGACAAATACATCGATTTACGCGATAAGCAGATCGTTCACATCATGCCCAACGACGTGACCCGCGCCGAAATACACAATCTGAATGGCTCGTTTGCCTGCGTCAAGGGTTCGGGAAGCGGTCTCGTCCTCGAACAATCTAGCGACAAGAAAGCGGAGCCGCCCTCCTGCCCCGATGTTATCGGCGAACTCGGCGAGGATCAGGCCGACGAAGTCTACGACAATCCTCCTCCGTCCGTTGTCAAAGAACTCGTCAAGCCCGCGGTGCAGATCACCATCACCGACAAGGCGGGCAAGAAGTCGCAGCTCGCATTTTCCGGCATCACCGGCGATTCCATCTACGGCCGCAATGACGCGAGCCCGGCCGTTTACAAATTCGCCAGGCGCGTCTTCGACGAAGTTAACTTCCCTCAGCCGAAGTAGCCGCCGCGGCTAAAGCCGGGAATTAGGGGTGATCCTTATTCTTTGTCGCTAATCTGGATCACCTGTCCGGGGTTAATGGAACGGATCGCAATAAGGCAGGCTGGAATGTGCGGAAGGATGTCAGCAACACGGCTGGATTTCGCTCGAATCAAGACAATTCCGAAGGTTCGTCCCGTCACCTTCTGCCGGAACTGAACGCCTTTATCAAGCGTGACGAATACTTCATATCTATTCTCCGCGAGTAATAGCAACTCGCCATTCGTCTTGCCCGCGAATCCGGCTTCTGGAACTGTAAAACATTCGTGCCCGTCTACCGACAAACTGTGTTTGATCGCTTTAGGGACGCACTCGTCCAAAAGAATCTTCATTCAAGGCGTGCCAACACGAGGGCCTTCGCTTCTTCCAGTGCGGCTATTGCGGTTTCCCGGCTAACGGTCGGAAAATCGTCGAGGAAATCGTCAAGTTTTTGGCCGCCCTCCAAATAGTCAAGCAACGCTTGAAAGGGGACGCGCGTATCGCGGAAAACTGGCTCGCCACCCAGAATTTGAGAATCCTTGACGATAATATTAGCTGGCATTTGTCTTTCCCTAGGGTTAAGTCTAGCAACAAGGAATAGGGCCACAAAGCGGATTCGCACCTTACAAGGAGCATTGTAAACAGTGCTTGGGCTTAGCTTGCGGTCCGTTTGCGCCGCTGGCAGAATAACGATAAGCCCATTCTGATCGCGGCACGGTGCATCGGCGGAAGGCCGATTGTTTTGGCTTCCCGCGCACAGATTCGCATACGAGTCGGCACAGAGGAGAAAAGCCATAGGAACCGCTAAATCCCAGCGGACTGAACTCTCGGCCCGCGAACAGGTTGCCGCTTTCAGGCGCGTCGTCGTCAAAATTGGCACCAATGTGCTGATGCGCGATGACGGAGGCGTTTCCATCAGCGCCTTTTACGGCATCGCGGAGTCGCTCGCCAATTTCCGCCGTGCCGGACGCGAAGTTCTGCTCGTTTCGTCCGGTGCCGTTGGATTGGGTGTTCAGCGTCTGGAACTTTCGGCTCGTCCTTCCGAGCTTGCGCTCGTACAGGCTTGCGCCGCCGTCGGCCAGAGCCGCCTGATGAGCATGTACGACGATGCCTTCGAAAAACTGGGCTTTCGCGTGGCGCAGGTCTTGCTCACAGAAGACGATTTTCTCGATACGCGCCGGCACCAGAATCTGCGCGCCACGCTCACTACCCTGCTTAACCTCGGCGTCATTCCCGTCATCAACGAAAATGATACCGTCTCCACCGCGGAGCTCGATAGCCCAGCCGGCGGGGCCGAACGCGTTCGCGTATTTGGAGATAACGACAAACTTTCTGCCTTGGTGATGACGCACATCGATGCCGACCTGCTGGTGCTGCTCTCTGACGTGGATGGCCTCTACACGGACGATCCTCAGAGCGAAAACGCAGCACTCATTTCCGAATTGGACTCGCTCGACGAAAACATTCGCGGCTATGCACGCGGCGGCAATGGCCGCGGGCGCGGCGGGATGGAAACGAAACTGGAGGCGGTGCGAATCGCCAACGAAGACGGCCGCCCCGCCATCATCGGCAACGGACGCACGCCCGGCATTCTCGACTCGATTCTCGCGGGAAAGCCGGTCGGAACCCTCTTTTTTCCCAGGAAAAGCCGGTGAGCGAAGCCGTCCGCGCTCTCGCGCAAGCGGCGAAACACGCCGCCCGGTGCATTGCCTCCGCTTCCATCGAGCAGCGGAATCAGGCTCTAGAGGAAATCGCCCGCGCGATCGAGCGAAGCGCGCCCGAAATCCTCGAAGCAAACGCGCAAGACGTTGCCGAAGCAAAACCCGCATTAGAGAGGGGCGAATTATCAAAAGCGCTGCTCGATCGCCTGGGGCTTTCCGCGGAAAAACTTCAGGCAATGATCGAAGGCGTTCGCGCTGTAATCGCGTTGCCCGATCCCGTCGGACGAGTGCTCGAGCGCGTCGAACTCGACAGTGGCCTCGACCTCGAAAAAGTAAGTTGCCCGCTCGGCTTGCTCGCCGTGATCTTTGAGGCGCGCCCCGACGCGGTCACGCAGATCACTTCTCTGGCGATCAAATCCGCAAACGCGATAATTCTCAAGCCGGGACGTGAGGTCGAACGAACTGCGCGCGTTATTGTTGACACGATTCGCGCGGCCCTGCGCTCGCAATCGATTCCGGAAGCTTCGGTCACCAATATTCAGCAGCGCGCGGAAGTTCGCGAACTTTTGAAGCTCGACGACCTGATCGACTTGGTGATTCCTCGTGGCGGTTACGATCTGGTGCGCTTTGTGCAATCCAATACGCGAATTCCTGTTCTCGGGCACGCCGAGGGCGTTTGCCACATCTATGTCGATGCTGCAGCGGATTTCGACATGGCTCTCGAAATCATCGATGACGCAAAAACGGATTATCCCGCCGTTTGCAACGCCGTGGAGACCGTATTGGTCGACCAGGCGATTGCTGCGCGATTTTTGCCTCTCCTCGCTGCTCGGATGAAAGAAAAGGGCGTTCGCTTGCGAGGTTCCGCCGAGGTGGTGAGCGCAATTCCTGAAGTTGGCGTTGAACTAGTGGTTGAAGACGAGTGGCACACCGAGTATGGCGATCTGATCCTTGCGCTGAGGATTGTTCCCGGTGTTAACGAAGCTATTGACCACATCCAGCGCTTTGGCTCCGCCCACACGGATGCAATCGTTACGAACGATCCCAACACCGCGCGCACATTTCTGCAGCGGGTGGATTCCGCGGGAGTCTTCCACAATGCGTCCACTCGCTTTGCGGATGGCTATCGCTATGGATTCGGTGCAGAAGTTGGCATCAGCACGAGCAGGCTGCATGCCCGTGGCCCGGTGGGACTGGAAGGTCTGACTACGTATAAGTACGTTTTGCGCGGGCAAGGTCACGTAGTGCGCGATTATCGCGGCCCCAAGGCGCGCCCTTTTCTCCATCGGCGCCAGGCAGGCTCCGATTCGCCCGACAATACCCATGATTGAGACAAAGGAATGACCGAAGCCTCCACGCTCGAGTTGCTTTCCATGATTCGCGAGGCCGCCGACCGCATTCGCGATTCGATTTACTGTTCGCCGTGCCCTTATTCCGCGGAGCTTTCCGCTTCCACGGGCCAGCAGGTCTATCTGAAACTCGAAAATTTGCAGATGACCGGCGCCTACAAAGAGCGTGGCGCGCTCAACAAGATCCTGTTGCTCAGCGCGGAAGAGAAGAAGCGCGGCGTGATCTGCGCATCCGCGGGAAACCATGCGCAGGCCGTCGCCTATCACGCGACGCAGCGCAAAATCCGCAGCACTATCGTCATGCCCACAACGACGCCCATGGTGAAAGTGGCGGCGACCCAAAACTACGGAGGTAATGTAATCCTTCATGGCGTGAATTACGACGAAGCCTGCGAGCATGCCTTGAAACTCGAGAGCGAACAGGGACTCACCTTTGTTCACGCCTTCGACGACATCGCCGTGATCGCGGGGCAGGGAACTATCGGCCTTGAATTGCTCGAGCAGTGTCCTCAGTTGGAGGCAGTGGTTGTGCCTGTCGGGGGCGGTGGCCTCATTGCCGGCGTGGCTTGCGCGATCCGGGAATTGCGTCCGGAAGTGAAAATCATCGGCGTCGAAACTGCGCGGCTGCCATCCATGATGCTGGCTCTTGAGAAGCGTCAGCTTCTGACGATTCCCGCCGCTTCCACCATCGCTGATGGGATCGCCGTGCGCCGCGCCGGCGAAGTCACTTTTCCCTTGGTCTCAAAATACGTCGACGAGATCGTAACGGTTGAAGAAGAGGAGATCGCAAGCGCCATCTTGACGCTGCTCGAACGCGAAAAGACCCTTGCCGAGGGCGCGGGAGCGGCCGGAGTCGCCGCATTATTGCAGCACAAAATTTCGCTGAACGGTCAGCATACAGCTGTCATTGTCGGAGGCGGAAATATCGATGTTTCGCTTCTGAGCCGGATTATCGAACGCGGGTTGGTGAAAGATGGCAGGCTTGTGCGAATCCGCATCTATCTCCCCGACCGGCCCGGCGCGCTGGCGGACCTTTCCTCCGTGATCGCCGGCCAGCGCGCCAATATTGTCGAGTTGCTGTTTAACCGCGCCTACTACGGAGTCAGCCTCGGCGATACCGCCATCGATGTGACCGTCGAGACGCGCGGCGCCGAACATGTTTCCGGCTTGCTCGCCGCCATCAGCAGCGCCGGCTACACCCACGAACGAATTCTCTAGACCTTAACCGTAGCGCTTAAACGCGTTCTTTCCGGCCGATCCAGCTCTACCATCAATTGCGCGAACGCCTTCAAATCGAGCGACTGTGGCCCGTCGGAAAGCGCGCGCTCCGGGCACGGATGCACTTCGATCATGATGCCGTCGGCGCCTGCGGCAATCGCCGCGCGGCTCATCGCCGGAATCACGCTGCGCCGGCCCGTGCCGTGGGAAGGATCCGCGACCACCGGAAGATGCGATAACTCTTTGGCCAGTGGTATGGCAGCTAGATCGAAAGTATTGCGCAACTCGGATTCAAACGTTTTGATTCCGCGCTCGCAAAGCACTACGTTGGGATTTCCGCCGGTCAAAAGATATTCCGCGGCGAGCAGCCATTCCTTCACTGTGGCGGAAGGGCCGCGCTTCAGCAAAATAGGCTTCTCGACACGGGCCAGACGCCGCAGCAACGGAAAATTCTGCATGTTGCGCGCGCCCACTTGCAACATATCCGCGTATTCAGAAACCACATCGACGTCTTCGGTGCTCATTACCTCGGTTACGATCGGCAACCCTGTCTCTTCGCGCGCTTCCTTCAGCAATTCCAGCGCTTCCACGCCCAGCCCCTGAAAATCGTAGGGCGACGTGCGCGGCTTGTAAGCGCCGCCACGCAGGATCGATCCGCCCGCATCCCGCACGGCGCGCGCCGTGGCGAGCAATTGTTCCCGCGATTCCACCGAACACGGGCCGGCCATCACGACGTACTGTTCGCCGCCGATTGGCACGCCGCCGACGTGGACCACGCTTCGTTCCTGCCGAAGCTGCCGGCTCACTAGCTTGAACGGCTGCGAGATCGGGACGAGCTCCTCGACTCCGGGCGCAGCCTGTAGGGCTTCCAGCTCGCCGCGGCGGCCGCTGCTTCCAACGGCTCCGATAACGGTTCGCTCCGCCCCACGGATGACGTGCGCCTGATATCCGCATTCCTTGATACGTTCCACTACATGATCGATCTGTTCCTGCGTCGCGTTTCGGCTCATGTTGACGATCATTCTGAGAATGCCTCCTGTGTTTTCGCCGCGAAAAGCTTGATACAACAAAAAAGCCAGCTTCACCCATT
>Ga0210394_10001965_pt1 | contig 30157 bp, 24 predicted proteins | sample IncBWC12MmetaG_FD_160121 | JGI IMG/M metagenome (GOLD analysis project Ga0210394, IMG submission 160121) | Forest soil microbial communities from Barre Woods Harvard Forest LTER site, Petersham, Massachusetts, United States - Inc-BW-C-12-M | ecosystem: Environmental > Terrestrial > Soil >... | reverse complement strand
CGACGCTCAAAAGGCTGTCGAGGTTGCGCATTTCAAGCCCCCTGAAGTTGGTTCAAGCTGCGGCCGGCCCCGCTGCCTTGATGACTCTAGCAACTTCGGGAGCCGGCGGCCGAAGCTGCAACATAGCCGCTACGGCAGCCGCCACAGTGCAGGTTGCGGAGAGATTGCAGCCCCACGTGCCGGGGTGGTGATGTGGTCGTAAACGACTGATGTAAAAGAAGAAGAGGGTGTTCCCGCCGCTACGCTTGCGAGTCGGCCGCCGCCGCATGCCATGATAGCGCCCCTTTAAGCTCCGAGGTGCTCCATGGACAAGCGGCGACTCCTCTCTCTTTGTGCCTGCCTCGCCTCGGTGCCCGCGCTGGCCGCGCTGCAGCCGGGAGCGAGCGCGCCGAAGTTCACGGCGCAGGCCTCGATGGCCGGCAAGCCCTTCACGTTCTCGCTCAAGGACGCACTCGCCAAGGGGCCGGTCGTCGTCTACTTCTACCCGTCGGCTTACACCGGCGGCTGCGATCTGCAGGCGCACACGTTCGCCGAGATCAAGGACAAATTCGCCGCCGCCGGCGCGACCATCGTCGGCGTATCGCTCGACAGCATCGAGCGGCTCAACGACTTCTCCGCCGACCCCAACTTCTGTGCGGGCAAGTTCCCCACCGCCTCGGATGCCGACGGCAGCATCGCCAAGTCCTATGAGCTGCAGGTGCACCAGGGCAAGGCCGGGCAGAAGGACGTGCGCGGCGCCGAGATCGGTCACGACTTCGCCGAGCGCACGACGTTCATCGTGGCCAGGGACGGGACGATCGCCAAGACCATCACCGGCATCGCGCCGGATGAGAACGTCACGCAGGCGCTCGCGGCCGTGCAGAGCCTGACCGCTAAAGCGAAGTAAAGTCGCAGCGCCCGCGGCGGGCGCACCGAGGAGGCAGTCATGGGATATCGCCTCGACATCAACGGGACCGTCCGTGAGGTGGAGGTTCCGGGGGAGATGCCGCTGCTGTGGGTGCTGCGCGACGAGCTGGGGCTCGTCGGCACCAAGTACGGTTGCGGCAAGGGCTACTGCGGCGCGTGCACCGTGCACCTGGACGGCGCCGCGGTGCGCTCCTGTCAGCTCAAGGTCGAGAGTGTCGGCGCGGCGAAGGTCCAGACAATCGAGCACATCGGCACCAGCGCGACCGGCGCACGGCTGCAGCGTGCCTGGCTCGAGATCGACGTCATGCAGTGTGGCTACTGTCAGGCGGGCCAGATCATGTCGGCGTGCGCGCTGCTCGGGCGGAGCACCAGGCCGAGCGACGCCGAGATCAACGCGGCGATGAGCGGCAATATCTGCCGCTGCGGCTGCTACCACCGCATCCGCAGCGCGATCCGTATCGCCGCCGGCTTCAAAGAGGAGGCGGACCATGTCGCCTGAGCCGATGTCACGTGCCGCGATGGACCGGCGCACCGTCCTCAAGGCCTCGCTCCTCGCCGGCGGGGGACTCGCTCTCGAGGCGCTCATTCCGTTGCCGGCGAGTGCGCTCGCAGCCGCGCGCGGCGAGCCCGCGGCACCGGCGGCGCTGTCCGCCTTCGTCTCGGTCGCCGCGGATGGCGTCGTCACCATCGTGTCGAAGAACCCCGAGATCGGGCAGGGCATCAAGACCTCGCTCCCGATGATCGTGGCGGATGAGCTCGACTGCGACTGGAGCCAGGTGCGCATCAGCCAGGCCGACGTCGACCAGGCGCGCTACGGCGAGCAATACGCGGGCGGCAGCACCGCCACCACGCGCGACTGGCTGCCGATGCGGCAGACGGGCGCGGCGGCGCGCGCCATGCTGCTGCAGGCGGCCGCAAAGCGCTGGCGCGTGCGCCCCGCCGAGCTCACCACCGCGAAGGGCCGCATCTTCCACCGCGCGAGCGGCCGCTCGCTCGGTTACGGCGAGGTCGCCTCGGCCGCGGCGGCACTGCCGCCGCCGGACCTGAGCCAGGTGCCGCTCAAGGACCCTTCACAGTTCACCATCATCGGCCAGCGCGTCGTCGGGATCGACAGCGCGCGCATCGTCAGGGGCGCGCCGATCTTCGGCGTGGATACGCGCCTGCCCGGCATGCTCTACGCGGTCTACGAGGTCGCGCCCGCCTACGGCGGCCGACTCGTCAAGGCGGACGTCGAGGCGGCGCGGCGTGCCCCGGGCGTCAGGCATGTGATCCCGATCGTCGGCAACGGTGACTACGACTCAGGCCTCGCCGATGGCGTCGCGATTCTCGCCACCCACTGGTGGCTCGCCAATGAGGCGCGCGCGCAGCTCGCGGTCCAGTGGGACCTGAGCGCCGCGAAGGGTCACAGCTCGAGCGTCTACCGCGCGAACGCGGAAGCGGCTATCGCCAAAGGCCCGCAGTCGGATCTGCGCGTCGATGGCGATGCGGCCGGTCAGCTCGCCTCAGCCGCCAAGCGCGTCGCCGCCCGCTACGATTATCCGTTCATCGCGCACGCGCCGCTCGAGCCGCAGAACTGCGCGGCGCGCTTCAGCGACGGCAAGCTCGAGATCTGGGCGCCGAGCCAGACGCCGCAACGCGGACTCGCGGCGCTCGAGAAGGCGCTCGGCATCGCGCCCGCGAACGTCACGCTGCACCTGACACGCATCGGCGGAGGCTTCGGCCGCCGGCTCATGAACGACTACATGATCCAGGCGGCGGCGATCGCCCGTGCGGTGCCGGGGGTGCCGGTGCAGCTGATCTGGTCGCGCGAGGACGACATGCGCCGCGACTACTACCGTCCCGGAGGCTGGCACAGCTTCGAGGCAGGAGTCAGCGAGCGCGGCGAGCTCGTGGCCTTCACCGATCACTTCGTCACTTTCGGCGACGGCAAGACGACCGCGCGTGCCGCCGGCTACAACACCGCGATGCCGCCGGCGGGTCTGGTGCCGCACCTGCGCTACAGCCAGTCGATGATGCCGACCGTCATCAACACCGGGGCGCTGCGCGCGCCGGGCTCCAATGCGCTCGCCTTCGCCTCGCAGTCCTTCCTCGATGAAGTGGCCTACGCCGCCGACACCGATCTGCCGCGCTTGATGCTGGCCACGCTCGGCGAGCCGCGCGAGGTGGCCGCACCCGGTAACGGCGTGCCGTTCGATACCGGCCGGGCACGCGCGGTGATCGCTCGCGTGGTCGAGATCTCGGACTGGGCGCAGGAGCCTGCGGGGCCGCAGCGGGCCAAGGGCTTTGCTTTCTACTTCTCGCATCGCGGCTACTTCGCCGAGGTGGTCGACGCCAGTGTTGCCGGAAGCGAAGTCACGGTGCATAAGGTCTGGGTGGCCGGCGACATCGGCAGTCACATCGTCAATCCCATGGGGGCGGAGAACCAGGTGCGCGGAGCCGTGATCGACGGCCTGGCGCAGGCGCTCGCCGGTCAGGCCATCGAATTCGTCGACGGCGCCGTGCAACAGAGCAACTTCCACGACTTCCCGCTGGCGCGCATGCCGCTCGCGCCCGAGATCGAGATCGCGTGGGTGCGTTCCGCCAAGCCGCCGACCGGACTCGGCGAGCCGGCGCTGCCGCCGGTCATCCCCGCGCTCGCGAACGCGATCTTCGCCGCCACCGGTACGCGCGTGCGCTCGCTGCCGATCCGGTTGCGCTCCGCCTGAGCGTCGCGCACACGGCAGCGGGGGAGGGCACGGTCGTCACGGGCGGCCGCGCCCGCGCCCTCATGGTGGCCGCGGCCGCCATCCTCCTCATCACCATGGGGGCGCGGCAGTCGCTGGGCTTGTTCGTCGCGCCGCTCGACAAAGCCACCGGCGTCGGCATCGTCGCCATCAGCCTCGCCATGGCGATCGGACAGTTCGTGTGGGGTCTGGCGCAGCCGATCTGCGGACTGGTGGCCGACCGCTACGGCTCGTTCGCCGTGCTGCTCGCCGGCGCCGTGCTGCTCGCCGCCGGCGCGCTCCTTACCACCGTCGCGAGCGGCGAGCCGGGACTGATCCTGGCGATCGGCGTGCTGTTCGCGGCCGGCGCGGCCGGCGGCAGTTTCTCGGTGCTGATCGGCGCCACCGCACGCAGCCTCGCCCCGGGGCAGCGCGCGTTCGCGTCCGGCTTCATCAACGCCGGCGGGAGCCTCGGGCAGTTCCTGCTCGCGCCCGCGAGTCAGCTCCTCATCGCGACCGCCGGCTGGGTAGCGGCCATGTATGCGCTCGCCGCCGCCGCGCTCGCGACCATTCCCCTCAGCTGGCGGCTGGTGCGGGCGGCGCACACCGAGCCGGCGGTGGCGGTCGCCGGCACGGGGATTGCGGAGGGCACGGGCAGCGGGCCGCTGCTCGCGCAGCTGCGCGCCGCCGCCCACGATCGCAGCTACTGGTGTCTGCACCTCGGGTTCTTCACCTGCGGCTTTCACATCGCGTTTCTGGTCACGCACCTGCCGGGCGAGGTGAACCTGTGTGCCCTGCCGGCGAGCGTCGCCGCGGGCTCGCTTGCCATCATCGGGCTCTCGAACGTCGCCGGCAGTCTTGGCATCGGCTGGCTCGGGGGCCGGTACCGGATGAAGTGGCTGCTGTTCGGCGTTTATTTCATCCGTGCCGCGGCAATCGGCGTTTATCTGCTGATGCCGCGCACCGCGCTCACGTTCTATGCATTTGCTGCGGTGCTCGGTCTCACCTGGCTCTCAACCGTGCCGCCGACCGCCGGACTCGTCGGCAAGCTCTTCGGGGTGCGCTATCTTGCGACGCTCTTCGGGCTTACGCTTCTCTCGCACCAGATCGGTGGCTTCTTCGGCGCCTGGCTCGGCGGGCTGGCGCTGGTACGGTTCGGGGACTACGGCTGGATGTGGTACGCGGACATGTCGCTCGCGCTCGCGGCGGCTTTCATCAACCTGCCGATCCGGGAGGCGCGCCCGGTGCGCGCCGCGCTCGCCGCTTCCGCCTGACAACCCCGAGCGAGGGGCTCAATGAACGCCGATCACTCCGAGGGCCAGGCGCGGGTCAGGCGCGGCGCCGCAGCGGCGGCGCGCCGCCGCTCACGATCCAATCCATCGGGATGTCGTGCGGCTGCGGAAAGATCGTGGCCATTCGCAGTTGCGGGTACCCCACCCCGATGACGGTCGGCTTGTGCTCCATCGCAGCCAGCGTGCGGTCGAAAAAGCCGCCGCCATAGCCGAGCCGGTAGCAGGCCGCATCGAAGCCGACCAGCGGCGCGACGACATGGGTCGGCGAGACGTCCAGGCCCTCGGCGGGATGCGGAATCTTCCACAAGCCGCGCGCCATGGCAGCGCCGGGCCGCCACTCCCGGAAAGTCATGGGGCGGCCAAGCGCAATCGCGACCGGCAGGGCGACGCGCAGTCCCCGCTCGCACGCCGCGCGCATCCAGGGACGCAGATCCGGTTCGGCGCGGATCGGCCAGTAGAGGCTCACGACCGTATCGGCGCGCCCATCAACCAACCCATCGAGCGCGTGCGCGATCGCGGCCGTATGCCGCGCACGCTCCTCGGGCGGCAGGGCGCCGCGCAGCTCGATGAGCCGCGCACGCTCGGCCTTGCGCCAGCGTGCGACGTCGCTCGCCTGCCGGGAGTCGAGCGGCGCGCCGTCGGGACCTAACTCGTGCAGGAAGCAGGGCGGGGAGCCGCCGCGGTCCGCATCATCCGGATCGCCGGTCTCGTTCACCCGCAAAGGTTACACTGGCGCCATGCCCGTGAGCGACCGCGCGTTCGCAGCGATCGAGACCGGCGGCACGAAGATTCTGGCGCGGCTGGTCGATGAAGACGGCCGGGCGCTCGCCGACGGCCGCTGGCCGACCACGACACCGGAGCGCGCGCTCGAGGACCTGGCCGGCTTCATCGCCGGCGCCACCCCCGCGGGGTGCGCGCTCGGCGGCATCGCCATTGCCGCGTTCGGGCCGGTGGTGCGCGATGCGCGCTCGCGCGACTACGGGCGCATCCTCGGCACGCCCAAGCCCGGATGGTCCGGTGCCAACCTGCGCGCGCAACTCGCCGCGCGCTTCGCGGTTCCGGTCGCGATCGACACCGACGTCAACGCCGCGGCAATTGCCGAGTGGCAGCAGGGCGCCGGCCAGGGCGTGCGCTCGCTCGCCTACGTCACCGTCGGCACCGGGATCGGCGCGGGTCTGATCGTCGAGGGACGCCCGCTCGAGGGAGCGCTGCACCCGGAGGTCGGACACATCCGCCTGATGCGCCGCGACGGCGACCGCGCGCCGAGTGCCTGTCCCTTTCACGCGGACTGCGTCGAGGGGCTTGCCTCGGGTGCGGCGATCGCGCGTCGGCTCAAGACGAACCAGTCGCTCGCCGACGATCCGCCGACGTTCGAGCTCGCGGCGGGCTATCTCGGCGAGCTCGCCGCCACGCTGGTGCTGTGCTGGTCGCCGGAGCGCATCGTCTGGGGTGGCGGCGTCATGGGGACGGCGGGTCTGCTCGCGCGCCTGCGCGATGCAATGGACCGCTCACTCGCCGGCTATGGGGTCGGAGAGGCCCCGGGGCACGCCGACTTCTGTGTTCTCGCCGCGCTCGAGCACGCCGGGCTCGAGGGGGCGGTGCTGATGGCTTTGGCTCGCGGCGGCGGGCGCGTGAGCTAGTCAGTCTGCCCGGGGAGGGCGCACTGAGGGCATCGGGGCTATCCGGTAGTGGCGGGCGGGGGAGTGGGTATGAGGAACCATTTTTATAATATTATTCAATTAGTTAGTGAACGGCCGGTGCGGCACCCGCGGGCTTCGCCGGGGCCACCCCTTTGAGGTGCGCCTCGACACCAAATCACGGCGCTGGCACCCTCCGATCGGTGGTCACTGGGCGCGCGATGCGCAACATGGGCGTGAGCCGAGCGGTCTTTGCCGTCACCCTGATCGCCGTCGGCATCGCCGGGCTCCTGTTCGGCGACTTCGTCGGCGTATGGGATGGCGTTCCCAAGGGCACTCCGGCGCGCGCCGAACTCGCCGGTGTCTGCGCCCTCGTTTCGGTGGCAGCCGGCGCCGGCCTCCTCTGGCAGCGCGCGGCGCTCGCCACCGCCCGCGGCTTGTTGATCTACCTCGTGCTCTGGGCGCTCCTCTTCAAGGGACGCTTCGTCCTCACGCAGCCCCTTACGGAGGGCACCTGGCAGAGCCTCGGTGAGAACGCCGTGCTGGTGGCGGGCGTGTGGGTGCTGTACGCAGCGCTCGCGGGCGAGGGAGACCGGCGGCGCTTCGCCTTCGCCACCGGCGAGCGGGGCGTGCGCATCGCACGCGTGATCTACGCGCTCGCCATGGTCGCCTTCGGTCTCTCGCATTTCGTGTATCTCGATTTCACCGCCCCCCTGGTACCGGGGTGGCTGCCGTGGCACGTCGGCTGGGCGTACTTCACCGGCGCTGCCTACCTGGCGGCAGCCGTGGCGATGCTCTTCGGCGTGTGGGCGCGGCTCGCGGCGGCGCTCTCCACGCTGCAGATGGGAGGCTTCACGCTTCTCATCTGGGTCCCCATGGCGCTGTCTGGTCCCATGACGCCCTTCCGCCGCGGTGAGTTCATCCTCTCGTGGACGCTCACGGCGGCGGGCTGGGTGGTTGCGGACTCCTATCGCGGCAGCTCGTGGCTCGCCCGCGGTAAGCGCTAGCAGCCGACGCTCGCATGGCAGAGATCGAGGTTCATCAGGGGCATGGGTCTGCGGACAGCCAGGATCCGCTTGCAAAGCACGTCGGGCTGGCCGTCGGGATCATCGGCGTGGTGCTTGCTGTTGTCACGATCGCGGCGCATCGCGAGCACACCACCGCGGTCATCGAGCGCACCAAGTCGAACGACCAGTGGGCCTACTACCAGGCGAAGAAGATTCGCGAGCACATGAGCGAGGTCGGCAACGAGCTGGTCGCCGCGCTCGCGACCGATCCGGCCCGTGCCCAGGCCGCGAGCGAGAAGCTTGGGGCACTGGCCACGCGCTACAAAGCGGAGGCCGAGGAAATCCAGAAGCACGCCCAGGAGTTCGATGCAACCACCGAGCGCTCCGAGCGCAAGGCGCTGCGCTTCGATCTCGGCGAGGGGTTCCTGGAGCTCGGCCTGGTGCTCTCCTCGCTCTACTTCCTCGGCCGGCAGCGGCTCTTTCCACTCGGGGGCGGGTTGTCCGCCGTGTTGGGCCTGGCCGTGGCCTTCTCGGCGCTGCTCCTGTGAGCGAGCGGCGGGCGGCGCTTCAGCGCGTGCCTGCCGGGGACTGCGGGTCATCCACGTAACGGCGCTCGCCGCTCACGGGATCGTAGAACACCTGCACAGTCTTGCCTGAATGAGGATCCTCGAAGCGCTCGCCGGTCGGCTGCCAGGCCGCTCCCGGTGGGACAGCGCCGCCGCGATAGCGCCAGCGCTCGAATGCGGTTCCGAGCACGATGAGGACGCCGGCGCCGAGCGCATACAGACCGCCACCGAGCTGCCCATGGAAGAGGAGGCGCGCACCGAATAGCGCGAGTGCGCCGGCGAACACCAGCAGCACCGTGCGCAGCATTCAGCCCGTCTTCTCGAGCACCACCGCGGTGCCGTAGGCCACGATCTCACTCATCGTCTGGCCGATCTCGGCGGAATCGAAGCGCATCATCACGACGGCGTTCGCCTGCATGAGGCTCGCGTTCTTCACCAGGCGGTCGACCGCGTGCCGGCGTGCCTCCTCGAGAAGCTGCGTGTACTCGGTGATCTCGCCGCCGACGATGGAACGCAGGCCCGCCATGATGTTGCCGCCGAGTCCGCGGCTGCGCACCACGACGCCGAACACCTGACCCTTGACCTCGCGCACCCGGTAACCCGGAACGTTCTCGGTCGTGACTACCAGCATGATTCACCCCGCGGCAGATGCGCCGGAGTGGATTCTAGCGCGGTGGCGCTTCAGGACGGCGGCGCGGTCGAATTGCGCAGGATCAGCTCGAAGTTGAGCAGGCGGTGTGGTATCGGCTGCGGCCAGCCGCGACGGCGGGGCGAGTGCTGGATGATGAGCTCGGCGGCGGTGCGCGCCATGGCGCGCACGGGTTGGCGGATGGTCGTCAGCTGCGGCCACACCATGGTGGCGACCGGAGCGTCGTCGAAGCCGACCACCGACAGCTGGCGCGGCAGGTCGAGGCCGTGCTGCCGGGCGACGCAGATCACCGCCGCCGCCATGTCGTCGTTGCTGGCGAAGATGGCGGTCGGCCGGTGCGCCGCGCTCAGCATGCGCTCGGCGCACACCAGCCCATCGTTGAACACAAAGTTGCCGGTCTGCACCCACTGCGGCTTGACCGGCGCGCCGCGCGCGCGCATCTCGTCCGTAAAGCCGAGATAGCGCTGCTCGGTGGCGCCGTGCTCGGCCCTGCCGAGGATGAAGCCGATCGAGCGGTGGCCGAGGTCCAGCAAGTGCGCGGTCATGCGGCGGGCCGCAGTGCGGTCGTCGATGCCGACCGCGGGCGCATCGGTGGGCTCGTTCTTTGGCGCGATGCGCACCGTCGGGATGGCCGATTCGGCGAGCTTGGCGAGGATCACCGGGTGATCGCTGATGGGCGGCAGCAGGATCGCGCCTTCGAGGCGCAGCTGGCGCAGGAGCGTATTCACCTGGCGCCCGACGTCCGGACTGCCGCCGTCCCAGGGCTCGACCATGATATGGAAGTCGGACTCGCGGCAGCGCTGCACCGCGCCCGCCTGAAACTCGCTCAGGTAGTCGCCCGGCTTCTCGCAAAAGAGTCCGATGAGGAACGAGCGATCGCCGGCGAGGCCCCGGGCGTTGAGATTCGGCCGGTAGTCGAGCTTCTCGATCGCTCTCAGGATGCGGTTGCGGGTGTCCTCACGCACCGCCGGCTCGTGGTTGAGCACGCGCGATACCGTCTTGGACGAAACTTCCGCGAGCTCGGCGACCTGGTCGATGGTAACGGACGGTGGGCGGGTGTCCTTCATGGCGTGTGTAGGCGAAGCATGCGCTCAAGCGGCCGGATGGTTCAATTAAATGACAGCGCTGGCACAATGTCTCACGATTCGGCGGAGGCGGCGAAGAAACTGTCGTGCGGCGGGGCCTTGATCACCTCGTCCTGCACCAGGCGGCGCAGCCGCTCGAGTGGCTCGGTCGTGCGCGCGTAGCCGACGTCGGTGAGGGGATCGTAGCCGCGCGCCTCGACCCCGAGACCCTCGAGGATGTAGAACCAGCTCAAGTCCGTGAACAGCTCGCCGGCGCGCGTACGTATCCGACCGGTGCCCCGGTAGAGCTCGATGCGCTCGCGCAGGCTCGCGGGCAGTGGCATCGAGCTGCAGTTGCGCCAGAACGGGGTGTCTTGCCGCTGCGTCAGTGCGTAGTGCGCCACGATGAAGTCGCGGATCGTCTCCACTTCCTCGATCACGCGCGCGTTGTAGGCGTCGATGTTGGCCTGATCGAAGTCGCGGTCGGGAAAGTGCTCGAGCAGGTGGTAGAGCCCGCTCGTGACCAGATGAATGCTGGTCGACTCGAGCGGCTCGAGGAACCCGGAAGCGAGTCCGAGCGCCACGCAGTTGCCGTTCCACAGGAGCCGGCGCCGCCCCGTCTGAAAGCGCAGCAGACGCGGCTCCCCGAGCGCCGTGCCCACCGCGGCCTTCAAATCCGCCAGCGCCTCCTCGTCGCTCAAGTGCTCGCTCGCGTACACGTAGCCGTTGCCGACGCGGTGCTGCAGCGGGATGCGCCAGTGCCATCCGGCCGCGCGGGCATGCGAGTGCGTGTAGGGCGGGCGCGGCCCCGCGAGCGCGCCCGGGAGCGCCACCGCCCGATCGCACGGCAGAAGCTCCTGCCAGCCGACGTAGCCGGTGGCGAGGGTCTGCTCGATCAAGAGGCCGCGGAAGCCGCTGCAATCGATGAAGAGATCGGCGCGCAGGCGGCTGCCGTCGCTGCATACGAGCTCATCGAGGTGTCCCGCGGGCGTGCGGGTCGCGCCGCTCACGGTGCGCTCGAGGCGCGCCACGCCGGCCCGCTCGGCATAGGCGCGCAGATAGCGCGCGACCAGTCCCGCATCGAAGTGCAGCGCGTAGCGCAGCCCCGCCGCCGGCCCCTGAGCGCGGGGGTCGGGGAAGCGGAACTTGCCCGCCTCACCGAGCGCGGCGCAGAGGCTGAAATCATTGAACTTGAGCGGCGTGCCCGCCGCGCGGGCCTTGTGCCAGTAGTGATGGAAGGGCCGACGGCTGAAAGAGCTGCCGAAGGTGCCGAACGGATGCCAGTACGTGTGGCCGCTGCGGCGCCAGTCCTCGAAGCGGATGCCGAGCTTGTAGGTGGCCTGCGTGTGGGTGACGAAGTCGGCGAGATCGATGCCGAGAAATCCGAGCAAATCGATGATCGGCGGGATGGTCGCTTCGCCTACCCCGACCGTGCCGATCTCCGGTGACTCGATGACGGTGAGCTTAAGTGCGGCGTCGCCGAGCGCGCGCGCGAGCATCGCGGCGGCGAGCCAGCCCGCGGTGCCGCCGCCGACGATGGCAATGCTGCGGATCCGCCGGTCGCCGTGCTCTGACATGGGAGGAGCGTAGTACGAGCGGGGGCGGCACGCTCGTGCGTGCCGCCCTCACTCCTCAGGCCGCTTTGGGAGGGACCGCGGCCATGCCTGCCCGCTTAGAGCTTGCCCTTGAACCCGAAGAACAGGCGCCGGCCACTGTCATCGTAGGTGAACGGCTCGTTCGGCCACTGCAGATAGGTGTGCTGCTTCTCATCCGTCAGGTTCACGACCTGGAACAGCACGCCCCAGTGCGGGTTGAAGTCGTACTCGAGCTGCCCGTCCAGCTGCCCGTACTTGGCGGCGTAGATCGCGTAGGTCTTGGGGTTGCCGTTGATGTCCTGGAACGTGAAGAAGGACCCGACGAGGGAGTTATTGAGTGAGACGTCACGCCAGGCGTAGGCGAGGCGGGCGGAGAAGCCCTGATGCTCGTAGTAGCCGGTGACGTTGAAAGCGTTCTTCGGCACCCCGGGAATCGGCAGATCGCTCTCAAAGGAGGTGACCTGCGTGGTGGTGGAGTCCGAGCGGGTGTAGTTCGCCTGTACGCCGAAGCCGTTGTCCCAGGCGTACTGTCCCACCAGCTCCACACCGTAGATCTTGCCGCTGCCGCCGTTGACGAGCGTCTGCACGTTGGCGGTGCTTCCGCCCGCCGTGGTCCCATCCGGTACCAGCGTGGCGACGTTGGCGGTCGTGACGAAGTTGTCCACCTGCTTGTAAAAGCCGGTGACCGCCACGAGGCCGCTCCTGGCGAAGTAGTCCTCCCAGGAGGCGAAGAACTGCGAGGCGCGGAACGGATCGAGGTTGGCGTTGCCGGCGGTGCCGCCGTCGAACTTGAAGCACACCCCGCCCCCCGGGCATTCCGACGGGGCGGCGCGCGTGAAGTCGTAGGTCAGGCCGCGGCCGATGTCGTTGAGATTCTGCGGCGACAGCACCCGCGCGGCGCCGAAGCGCAGCTTCTGCTCTTCCGTCAGGTTCAGCACGAAGTTGAAGGTCGGCAGCACGTCGGTGTAGGAGCGGCTGTTCGCGAAGGGCACGTCGTTCGCGTCCACGCCGTTCCAGGAGGCCGTGCCGACGTAGGTCGAGCCGTTGGGATTGGTCTCGCCGCCGTCGACCGTGATCTGGTTGTGCACCAGCCGGACGCCGAAGTTCGCGTGATACAGCTCATCGCCCGCATCTCCCATGAGGAACGCGGACGTGGTCTTGTTGGTCACGTCGTAGGAATTCAGCGGGTCCTCGAAGAACGTCTCGGTGCCGTTCGGGATGCCGGCCAGCGCCCATACGGTGTTGAGGTAGGTGGCGGGATTGGTCATGCCGCCGGTGTAGGGATTCTTGACCGCGATGGGCCCTGAGCCGAAGTTGTTGACCGTCAGCAGCAGGTTCGGATTGGTCTGCGGCGTGGAGTAGGGGATCGCGGCATAGCCCGGGTCCTGGTAGTAGAGCCAGGTGCCGCTGCCCACGCCGATGCAGCAGTTGCCGGCCGGGGTCCCGGCGCCCACTCCGCCGATGCCGTTGGGGCTGACGCCGTCCTCCAGGTAGCGCCCGTGCACGTAATCGACCTCGCGCTGCTCGTAGCGCACGCCGGCGGTGAGCTCGAGGTTGGAGCCCGGCTTGTAGTAGAGGTTGCCCTTCAGCGCCCAGTCCTTCTCATCCACCTTGTTGGCCCAGGCCCAGTTGGATTTGAAGAGGGTGTAGGCCGGGTTCGACAGCACGTCGCTGTAGCCGTAGTTGTTGGGGTAGGTCACCGTGGGCAAGCCGGAGGTACCGCCGTTGCCGTAGATGAACGCGTAGCCGTGGTTGCCGTTGGTACAGCTGTTGGCGCCGTTGTTGCAGCCGGGTGCGCCGGGCTGGATGGACGGGGCAGTGCTGCCGAAGGCGGCATAGGCGCCGTGCTCGACGTCGGCCTGGTCGGCCTCGTAGTTGCCGCTCGCTTTGGCGTAGAAGAGACCAGCGTCGCCGTGCAGCTTGTCGTTACCGGCGAACTTGGTGTTGAACTGGAAATTGTGGGCCGTGGTGTTGTTCTCCTCGAACAGCGTGGCCGTCTCGGCGCCGTTGGCCATCATGGTGGCCGACTGGATGACGCCGTTCGAGTCGATCGAATAGGGCTGGGACGGGTCGATTCCCGGGAACGAAGCCGGGGCGCCGGCCGTGTTGGTCTCCCCGCTCCCGCCCGAGAACCAGGCCTTGTTCGAGTAGGTGATGCTGGTTTCGCTCTCGTTGATGTAGAAATAGTTGAAGGTGCTCGTGATGCTGTCGTTCCAGCGCCACTCGGCCCCGAGCGTCGCGCCCTTGGTCTTGATCTCGTCGTTGATGTCGCTGAAGTAGGCAAGCTGCGGGTCGATATAGGTCTGTCCGCCCGGCAGCGTCGTGTTGGTGCTGGCGATGGGCGAGCCGACGTAGGAACCGATGGTGGCGGTATTGGTGACCAGCCACTGGTTGCGGTTCTGGTCCTGGAATTCCTTGGTATGGGTCTTGTCGTCCTCGTAAGAGGCGCTGGCGGTCAAGGCGAAGTCATCGCTGAACTTGAAGCCGCCGAACAGCGTCGCGACCGGTGTCGGGCCGCCCTGCGCACTCTCGGCCTCGGTGCCGCGGATGTTGCCGCCGAGGTTGAGCCCCATGTCCTGGGCGAGCGGCGAGCGGGTCTTCAGGTCGATAATACCGCCGATGCCGCCTTCGCGGTCCTGGGCGCTCGGGTTCTTGATGACGTCGATGCCGCCGATTTCCTCGCTCGGGATGCCTTCGAGCGAGGAATACTGGATGTTGGCCGCGCCTCCAGAGGCTTCGCCCGAGGAGTAGATCTCGCGTCCGGTGAGCAGCACCTCGCCGTTCAGCGTGACCAGGTTGTTGCTCAACCCGTCGATCATCACCTGCGTGCCCTTACCGCCGGAGCGGTTGATGCTGACACCGGGCAGCCGCTCGAGGGACTCGGCCACGTTCTGGTCGGGCATCTTGCCGATGTCCTCCTCGACAATAGCCTCGATGGGTTTCACCGCATCGCGCTTCTCATCGAGCGCGGACTGCACCGAGGCCCGGTAGCCCGTTATGACGACTTCCTGCAGCTGGTCGCTCCCGGCGGCGGCCGGTGCCGAGGCTACGGTGGGTTGATCCGCGGGAGCCGCGTCCGCGGCGGCCGGCGCGTCGGCGCGGGCGTTGGCGGCGGCCAATAAGAGCGCTGCGTGAACAGACAGCGCTGTCATAAACGTGGTATTCCGAGTACGGGCCAGGAGCCGGGCCCGCTTTTCCCTGCGATGCGACATGTGTTTACCCCCTCAGCTAAACACTAATTTCTTAGGTTGGCGTGCTTCATCCGGTTCGCGGGAGAGCCGCCGGATACAAAACTACGCCCGAAGATCCCTGAATGTCAACGCTGTCATTTTCCGACCTCGACACCTGGATGGCAGCCGGGAGTGCGGGCCGGCACGAAGCGGACCTCGGTGAGGCTCAGGCCGAACTTGCCGTCGGTGCGCAGCTCGAACGGCCCGGCGACGCTCGCCAGGGCCTTGCCCGCCCGGCGGAAGCACGCGAGCGGCAGGGTCAGGGTGGCGGTGCGTCCGGGCGGGACGGCGTCGAGAAAACGTGACACCTCGAGCGCGCCTTCACCGTGCCGGCCGCAGCCGCTCTCTTGCGCCTGGGACCCGGAAGCGCAGCGCGGACCGGCCCACACGGGCCGCGTGGCCGGCGTCGTGATGCGCAGGCGCGCCACGACGGCCGTGTCGCCCGATGCCGCGCGCAGGTCGATCGGCCGGCCGCCGATCCAGAAAACGCCGGAGCCGCCCCCGTCCCAGCGAACGGCGAGCTCGGTGCCCTCCAGCGCCACGCTGACGGTGCCGCGCGGACTCACCTGGCTCGCGTCCGTGATGCGCACGCTCGCGAGCGCATCGGCAACGAACGCCGACCAGGGGGCGGTGACGTGTGCGGACTGGAATAGCGTGCTCTCATCACCCCGGTCTGCCGGGAGCTGCGGGTTCTCGGATAGCGCTGCGACCTCTCCGCCGTGCGCATAGCTCAGTCCATAGCCGCGCGGGAACAGCGCTCCCGAGGTTGCGTCGTCGTCGTCGTAGATGACGGGCATGCCGGTCGCCGGCCAGGGGAAGCTCAAGCGCCCGACGAAGTCGAATCGCGGCCGACCGTCGGCGCGCGCCAGCAGGACATCGGCGATGCCGCCCGCCTCCGTGCCCGGCAGCCACGCCGCCACGAAGGCATCCGAGGCGTTGAGCTCGGGATTGACCCACAGCGGCCGACCCGTGAGGAACACGGCCACCGTCGGGATGCCCCGCGCGTGCAGTTTTTTCAGCAGCGCGAGGGTCGAGCGATCGTGTGCGCCGAAGGCGAGCGTTTCGCGATCCCCTTCGAACTCGGCGTACGGTCCTTCGCCGAACACGACGATGGCGGCATCCGGCCGGGAGCGGAAGCTGCCGTCGGGACTCAGGACGATCTTGCCGCCGGCGGCAGTGACGGCGCTGCGCAGCGCGGCGTAGATCGACGTCCCGGCGGGAAAGTCGGCATTAGTGTTGTGATCGCCCTGCCAGTCGATGGTCCAGCCGCCGGCCTGCCGGTCGATCCGGTCGGCGGCCTCGCCGGCAACGAGCAAATGCGCGCGCGCTGAAAGCGGCAGCACGCCGTGTGCGTTCTTCAGGAGCACCAGCGACTCGCGTACCGCGCGGCGGGCAATTTCCCGGTGTTTGGGGCTCCCCAGCACCGTGAAGTCGCCGGCGCCGGCACGCGTTTTGGGCGCGCCGCGCGCGAACAATCCGGCGAGCGCCTTGACGCGCAGGATGCGCCGCACGGCGTCATCGATCCGCTCCTGGGGGATCTCTCCGGTACGCACCTGCGCCAGGGTGTTGGCGTAGATGCGACGCCAGCTGTCGGGCGCCATGAACATGTCGAGCCCGGCGCGGATCGCCTCCGGACAGCTGAACTTGCTGCAGCCCGGTATTTCTTCGTGCGCATTCCAGTCGCCGACGATGAAGCCGTCGAAGCCGAGTCGCCCCTTGAGTATGGTGGTGAGGAGGTCGTGGTTGGCGTGCATCTTCACGCCCTGCCAGCCGGAGAAGGACGCCATGACGATGAGCGCGCCGGCATCGATCGCGGGCGGGTAGCCGGCGTCATGCACGCGCACCAGCGTCGCTTCACTGGCACGGTCGTCGCCCTGGTCGCGGCCATCGCGCGTGCCGCCGTCGCCGAGGAAATGCTTCACGGAGGAGAGCGTGTGGCCCGCGGACATGAAGGTGCCGCGCGCACGTTCTCCCTGGAGCCCGCGCACCATGGCAGCCGCGTATGCGGCGACCAGCTGCGGGTCGTCCGAGTAGCTCTCGTAGGAGCGTCCCCAGCGCACGTCGCGCGCCACCGCTACGGTCGGCGCGAAGGTCCAGTCGATGCCAGTCACCGCCACTTCCTCGGCGGTGGCTGCACCGATGCGCTCGATGAGCTCTACGTCATGGGCGGCGCCCAGGCCGATGTTGTGCGGGAAGACCGTGGCGCCGACGATCTTGGCGTTGCCGTGCACCGCGTCGATGCCGAAGAGGATCGGGACGGGTGCGTGCGCACCGGAGGGGCCCTCGAGCTCGGCGCGGTAAAGCGCGTCGACCAGGTCGAGCCAGGCCGCGGGCGTGGTGCGGACCTTGCCGCCCGGGGCCGCGCCGCCACCGGCGAGCACCGCGCCGAGCTTGTAGGTGCGCAAGTCTGCCGGCGTGAGCGAGGCGATATCGGCCTGGATCATCTGGCCGATCTTCTCCTCGAGACTCATGCGCGCCAGCAGCGTATTCACGAACGAGTCCGTAGCGGGGTCCGCCGCGGTGTAGGGGCGCTCGGGCCACAGCGACGGATGCACCGTGGCATCCGCTGCCGGTGCGACGGGCGCGGTGGCGAGCAGCACCGGCACAGAAAGCCCGAGCAGGCAGCGGCGCAGCACAGCGAGGCCGCGTGGTCTCTCGACTCGCATGGAAACCCCCTCAGGGACGATTAAGCGGCAGAAATGTCAGCGCTGTCAATTGGGCGCTTTCCGCGGACACGACCCGTGAGCGAAGATCGGCGGGCAGGCAGCGCGTTTCAGCGAGCGAGAGGGGGGGCGGTGGGGGAGGCGGCAGCCACAATGCCGTTCGGGTGGGATGCCGCGATCGTCGCGCTCTATGTGCCGGCGCTGGTCCTCTTTGGCGCCTGGACGTCGCGCCGCCAGGAGCACGCGGAGGACTACTTCCTCGCCTCGCGCGGGTCGCGCTGGCCGGCGATCGGGCTGGCTCTGCTGGCCTCGAACCTGTCCTCGACGGCGCTCGTCGGGCTCGCCGGGGCGGCATTCGCGACCGGCATTTCGGTCTACGACTACGAATGGTCCGCGGCCGTCGTGCTGGTGTTCTTCAGCACGTTCCTGATGCCGTTTCTCCTCAGCAGCCGCGTGTACACCATGCCGGAGTTCCTCGAGCGCCGCTACGACGCGCGCGCCCGTATCTATTTCGCGCTGCTGACGCTCTTCCTCAACATCACCGTCGATGCGGCGGCCGCCCTCTACAGTGGTTCGCTCGTCACCCGCGTGCTGTTTCCGGGCACGCCGCTGTGGCTGATCATCAGCGCGCTCGCCGGCGCCGCCGGCCTCTATACCGTGCTTGGCGGATTGCGTGCCGTTATCCACACCGAAGTCGTGCAGGGAATCGTGCTGTTCCTCGGCGCCGCGGTGATCTCGGTGGCGGCGTTCGCGCACGCGGGCGGTTGGCACGCGGTCATGACCTCGGTGCCGCCGGAGAAACTGTCGCTGATCCGCCCCGTCGGCGACCCCGCCGTCCCCTGGCCGGGGCTGCTCGGCGGCATTCCGCTGCTCGGCTTCTACTATTGGTGCACCAACCAGTTCATCGTGCAGCGCATGCTCTCGGCCCGCACCCTCGAGCACGGGCGGGCCGGTGCCTTATTCGCAGGTCTCCTCAAGCTCCCGGTACTCTTTCTTATGGTGCTGCCCGGCACCTGCGCGATCGTGCTGTTTCCGCATCTCGAGCGTGCCGATCTGGTGTACCCGTCGCTGGTGTTCAAGCTGCTGCCCCAGGGGCTGCTCGGGCTGGTGGCGGCGAGCTTTGCGGCGGCCACCATGGCTTCGGTCGCCTCGACACTCAATTCCGCCTCCGCGCTCATCACCATGGACATCGTCAGGCGCCGCATGCCCGCGCTTCCCGAGCGGCACATGGTGCGCATCGGGCGGGTGTCGACCGCGGCGATGCTGCTGGTGGCGATGCTGTGGGCACCGCAGCTCGCGCACTTTCCTTCGCTGTGGCAATACCTGCAGGGGATGCTGGCCTACGCGGCTCCGCCCATCATTGCGCTGTTCCTCGTGGGGCTGTTCTGGCCGGGTGCCACGGCGGCCGGCGCCAGCGCCGCACTCCTGCTCGGCACCGCCTGCGGCATCGCCCTTTTTCTTGCCAACGTGGTGTTCGGTCTTTTACACCTGCATTTTCTCTATGCGGCCCCGCTCCTGGTGATGATCGATGCGGCGATTCTCATCGGCGTGAGCTGGTGGCGCGCCGACGGCCAGGCCGCGCCCGAGGGGGTCATCTGGACGCGGGCCTACTTCCGTGCCGAGAGCGAGCGGCTCAAGCACGTGCCGGCGTGGCGCAACTACCGCGTGCAGGGCGCGCTGCTGCTGCTGCTCACCGCCTGCGTGGTCATCGTGTTTCGCTGAGGGGTAGACTAACGAGATGTATCTGCCGCCGCTGTTTCGCGAGGATCGGCTCGAGGTCCTGCACGGCCTCATTCGCAGCCATCCGCTTGGCCTGCTGATCTCGCACGGGTCGGGCGGGCTGCTCGCCAACCTGCTGCCGTTCGTGCTTAAGACCGAGGGTAGCGAGCGCGGCGTGCTCAAGGCGCATCTGGCGCGCGCCAATCCCCAGTGGCGCGAGCTCGACGGTCAGGCCGTGCTCGTCGTGTTCCGCGGCGCCGATGCGTACGTCAGCCCATCGCTCTACGCGACCAAGAAGGAGACCGGCAAGGTCGTGCCCACCTGGAATTACGCGATGGTGCAGGCGCGCGGTCAGGCGCAACTCCGCGACCAGGTCGATTGGCTGACGCCGCAGCTCGAGGCCCTGACGACGGGGCGTGAAGCGCAGCGCGCGCAGCCCTGGTCGATCAGCGATGCGCCCCGCGACTACATCGATGCGCAGAAGAAAGCCATCGTCGGCATCGAGATCGAGATCGCCGCCCTCGAAGGCAAGTGGAAAGTGAGCCAGAACCAACCCGAGGCCAATCGGCGCTCGGTGGTGGCGGGATTTAGCACGGACGAAGCCACGCGCGAGATGGCGGAACTGGTGCGCGCCTACGGCAAGCTCGAATAGCGCGCCACCGGCGTGGCCTCGCCCCCGTTCGCGTGGGAGATTGCGCAGGCGCTCGGTCTGGGTGCGGTCGCCGGTAGTCTGATCCTGTGCGTGCTCTCGGTGCGGCCGCGAGCGCCCGCCGGCGGCGTCTTCACGCTCCGCAGCCACCAGCTGCTCGGTTGGGTAGTACTCGCCGCGGCGCTGCTGCACGTGGGGTTATTGCTCGGCGCGGATCGCACCGTCGTCGCGCACGTCAAGCCCACGGCCCCGCGCTACGAGTACGCCGGGTTCGTGGCGCTGCTGATACTCCTCTTTCTTACGGCACCCGCCGGCGCCGCGGCGCGCTCGCGCCTGTGGCCGGGCCAGCGGGGCTTTCAGGCCGCCCACGTGGCAGCGGCCTGCCTGCTGGTGGTCGCGCTCGCCGTGCACGTCGTGACGACGGGCCGCTACGTGCACGGCGCCGCGCAGATCGCCGCCTACCTGCTCCTCTCGGGCGTCGTACTCATCGCACTACTGCGCGCGCGCTCGCAGCGCCGGTCCGCGCCGCCGCCGCGTCCCACCGGCACACTGGTGTACGGACGGCATTCGCGGCTGATCCTGGGAACCGTCCTGGGCTCGCTCGTTGCACTCCTCGCGATGGCGCACGGTGGCGCGACGCTCGCGCTGCGCGAACCCTTTGTCGCGCGCAGCGAGCGGCTGGCTCTTGATTTTCCTCACGACCGGCATCGGGCGGTGAGCTGTGTCACCTGCCATCACGACTTCATCGATCGCAGCGGCCAGGGCTCGTGTGTCAGCTGCCACCGCAGCGGCCGCGCGGACTTAAAGGCCGGCCCCGAGGCGCGCTTCCACGACTTCTGTCTCGGCTGTCACCGCGATCCCGCGGCCTACCTCACCGGCGAGGGGCCGGTCACGGGATGCGACACCTGTCATGCGCCCAGCCGCCGACCTGCCCGGTCAGGGGCGCTCCCGGGCACTGAACTCGAGCCACGGGTGCTGCGTCCACCACTGCGGCTGATCGTCGGTGCAGCGCACGATGCCGAGATAGAGCGAGGGGTTGGCGGTGGCGCTCTCGAAATCGATCGCGAGGGGATAGGTGCCCTTCTTCAGGGGGACGATAAACGACTGCATGCGCTGCTCGTCGGGCCCGTCATTGGAGATCAGCACCGTGTTGCCGAGGCGCAGGCGCGCCCGACTCGCCTGGATGCCAAAGATGAAATAACCGTCCGCCGGGACGTCCAGATTCCTCACTAAGCGGCCCGCGACCCGCTCGCGGCCCAGGTCTTTGAGAGGCAGGCTCTCCGTCGCGGTCCCTTCCCGCAGAGGCTTCACGGCGCCGTGCGCCGCCAGGTTTGCCCACGCCTCGGATGGATACAGGGAGTAGTGCCAGCCGTCTGCGGTTTTTCCAGACCTCAGGCCCTGCGCGGGTGGCAGAGCTGCTCCGAACCTGAGGTTCACGGGTACCTCGCGATCGAACAGCCCGCGCGTCGAAAGAGACTTCAGGCGCGTTTTGGCGGGGTCCGACACCATGATCGGCCCGGCCTCGTACCGCGGTGAGTTGGCGGTGGGCTCGGAACCGTCCGTCGTGTAATGGAGGTCGATGCGACTACCGAAAACAGCCAGGGGAGCGGGCCGACCTTCGAGCATGATGCCGGCGGCCGGCGCGACTTCGACGGAGTCCTGGGTATATCCGTGATACGCGAACTTGAGTGCGTCGTAGGTAGCCTTGATCTTGAGGGAGTCGTGCGTCTCGTCCGCGTAGAGCTTCATGCGCCACGCCAGCGATGGCGGCAGGGCAGCCTTGAGAATGGGCTCGAGATCGTCGAGCCCCATGTCCTTGGCTCCGAGGCCCTCACGCCCTGCGATGTAGACCGCCTTACCGCGGGTCGGCATCGACACCAGCCGCTCGTGCAATCCCGCCTTGAAGGCGCCGTTGTCCCACCACATGGCGGGATCCAGAACGAGGTAACCGTCAAACAGCCCGGGCTCATTCTCGAGCACGTATATGAGGAACAGCCCGCCGAAGGAGTGTCCATGCACGAGATGAACGCCGTTGGTCGGGTAATGCTGATCGACGAACGGGGTGAGCTCGGTCTTGAGGAAAGCGAGGAAGTCCGACGCACCCCCGGAGCGCGGCTGGTCTTTGACGACGCTCGGTGTCAGATCCCGATCGCGGCTGTTGACCCCGTGTGGGTCGAAGTAGTTGGGGACGCTGACCACCACGACGGGGGGCATCATGCCGAGCTGGCGCAGAAAATCGACGATCTCGATGACGAGCTTGGTATTCCAGTCACCATCGAGGACGTACAGGGTTTCGAAGCGCTCGCTCGGCTGCTTGCTCGACTCGACGGGCAGGTATACCTCGATCGTGCGGTCCTGATGGAGCACCTGAGAGGCGATCGACTCGGTTTTCGCCTCCAGGAATTCGGCCTGGGCGTAGGCGGCAAAGCAAAGCAGGGCGAGGGTGATTGCCCCTCGGCTCAGAGCCTTAGTCACGATGTGTCTCCCGGGATCCTTCGGGGGGCTCAGGTCAGTCAACCTTGGATGCTACGGTCCCCGGATGGGTTTGGACCACTAGTCGAGAATCGTGGTGATCGTAGCGCCCTGTTTCAGCGTCAGGGTTACCGGCGTCCGCTCGGCGATGTCCGCGAGCCGCGCGCGCTGTGTCTGATCGAGCTCGCCCGTGAGGCGCAGGTGACGCGTGATCAGGCGTTCCTTTTCCCGGATCTTCAGGTCGACGTCCACGTGGACCGCGCTCAGCGGCCAAGTCTTGCGTTCTGCATACATGCGCAAGGTGATCGCCGTGCAGGCGGCCAGCGCTGCGCACAGCAGCTCGTGCGGCGCGGGGCCGAGATCCCCGCCTCCCAACGCCGGGCCCTCATCGCCGGTCAGGGAGTGATTACCGGCGGTGAGCGCCACGCGGTAGTCGGTGGTACCGATGTCTGCCGTAGCGTGTGCCATGTGTTTCCTTTGACTGAGCTCCTACAGATAAGGCGATACCAGCCAGCAAAGGGCGTTGCGCAACCGCGGCAGCAACGGCACCGCCTGGGTCTCGCCCGCATTCAGCGCCGGCACCGCGCGTTCGCGCTCGGCAATGAACGCCGCAAGGCCGCCGCAGAATCGCTCATCGTAGACTTCCACGGCGATCTCAAAATTGAGGCGCAGGCTTCGGGTATCCACGTTCACCGAGCCGATGTGGGCGTAGCGGCCGTCGACGACCAGCAGTTTCGCATGCGAGAACGGGGGCTGCTGCAGATGCACACGCACGCCGCGCGCCACGAGCGCCGGTATCCAATGCAGCGTCGCCCAGTCGATGTAGCGCAGATTGCTGCGCCGGGGCAGCACCACCGACACCGTGACCCCGCGCAGGGCCGTGGCCTCGAGCGCCGCAACCAGCTCGAGCGGCGGGATGAAGTAGGGCGTCATGATCTGGACGTGGTGCTCGGCGCTCGCGAGTGCGCTCAGCAGAATCAGCAGGAGCGTGTCCACATCCTGGTCCGGTCCGCCGGTGACGACCCGACAGATCGACTCCCCGAGTGCCTCTGGTGCAGGCGGCAGGGGCAGCTGCTCGGCGGCCGCGAACTCCCAGTCCTCGGCGAAGGCCCCGGCGAGTTGTGCGACCACCGGGCCGTGGAGCCTGAAATGGATGTCCGTCATGCGGCGACCGGTGCTGCCGCCGACCTCGCGCCCGCCCAGGTTCATCCCGCCGGTGAAGGCGACCTGGCCGTCGGCGATGAGGATCTTGCGATGGTTGCGACAGTTGAGCGAGAGGTCCGGCGGCAGCAGGCGCGGCGGCAGGAAGCGTGCGGTCGGCACGCCGGCGCGGCGCAGCAGCGGAACCACGTGAGGCCAGTCGTACCACTCCCCGATGCCGTCGACGAGCACCCGTACGCTCACGCCGCGCCGGACCGCCGCCGCGAGTGCGGCGACGAATTCCCGACCGACTGCGTCGGTCTGAAAGATGTAGGTGGAGAGCCAGATCGACTCGCGCGCCGCGGCGATGGCGGCCAGCATGCTCGGAAACGCCAGCTCGCCGTTGTGCAGCGGCTCGATGAGGTTGCCGGCATCGAGGGGGCGATGTGTCAGTGCATCCCCAATCCGGACCTGTGCGGCGAGGGCCCCCGCGAGTCGGGCATCGGTGGGCGCGATTGCCGGCGAAGGCGAGTCGGCGGGCGGGGGTTGCCGGCGCCGTACCCGGTTGATGCCGAAGAGCCAGTAGAGCAGCGCGCCGCCGTAGGGCACGAGGAGACAGAGGGCCAGCCAGCTCAGGGCGCTGCGCGGGTCGGGCTTGGTGAGGAGCGCGTGCAGACCTGAGCCGAGCCCGGTGACCAGGTAGAGCGTGAGGGTGAGAAGGCCAGTCACCGGGACATTGTCACCGATTGGCACCTGCCCCGCCGATCCATTGGACCTTCGTCTATGTGCGGGTGGGGCAAAGAGTGCGATAGTGCGCTGAGCTGGAGTCGTCTGCGTGATTGTCACGACCTTCCCAAGAGCCGTGCGGCTCATCGACCATACGCTGATCCCGTTGAAAGACGGCACGACGCTCGCGGCCCGTATCTGGTTGCCGCAGGATGCGGAGCAGCATCCGGTTCCCGCGATCCTCGAGTACCTGCCGTATCGCAAGCGCGACGGGACCTACGAACGGGACGCGCTGACTCACCCCTATCTCGCGGGCCACGGCTACGCCGGCGTGCGCATCGACCTTCGAGGCTGCGGCGAATCGAGCGGCCTGTTGTTCGATGAGTACGCCGCCCAGGAACAGGACGACGGCCTGGAAGTGATCGCCTGGCTCGCGGCGCAGCCCTGGTGCAACGGCGCCGTCGGAATGATGGGAATTTCCTGGGGTGGGTTCAACGGACTGCAGATCGCGGCGCGCCGTCCCCCGGCACTCAAGGCGGTGGTGTCCATCTGTTCGACCGATGACCGCTATGCCGACGATGCACATTACATGGGCGGGACGCTGCTCAGCACCGCGGGACTCGAGTGGGCCTTCTACTTTTTTGGTCTGATGTGCCTTCCGCCCGATCCGACGCTGGTGGGCGAGCGCTGGCGGGCGATGTGGCTCGCGCGCCTGCAGAACATACCGTCGTTCCTGGAGAATTGGCTGCAGCACCAGCGGCGCGATGCGTATTGGAAGCACGGATCGGTGTGCGAGGACTACGCGGCGATCCAGTGCCCGGTCTATGCCGTCGGTGGTTGGACGGATGGTTATAAGAATGCGATTCCGCGGCTGCTCGCGGGACTCAAGGTACCGCGCAAGGGTCTCATCGGCCCATGGGCTCACGCCTACCCGCACTTTGCGCTTCCCGGGCCCCAGATCGGCTTCCTCCAGGAAATCCTGCGCTGGTGGGACCATTGGCTGAAGGGCATCGACACGGGCGTGATGGACGAGCCGATGCTGCGCGCATGGATGACGGAGAGCGTAAAGCCGGCGAGCCATCACGACACGCTGCCGGGACGGTGGGTCGCCGAGCCCTCGTGGCCGTCTCCGGAGGCGACCACGAGGCGGCTGTTCCTCACCGATGCGGGGCTGCGCGACGACCCGCAGCCTATGACGGCGCACGCCGTGAGCTCGCCCCAGACGCTGGGTTCGTGTGCGGGCGACTGGGTTCCCTTCGGTCGCGGGCACGATCAGGCGCGCGACCAGCAGGAAGACGACGCGCGCTCGCTCCTTTTCGAGACCGCGCCGCTCGAGGCGGCGATCGAGATCCTGGGCGCGCCACTCGTCACGCTCGATGTCGCCTGCGACCGGCCGATTGCGAATCTGATCGTTCGCTTGTGCGACGTGCACCCGAGCGGAGAATCGTTGCGCGTCAGCTACGGGGTTCTCAACCTCACTCATCGCGACAGCCATGGGGAGCCCGGCGCGCTGACGCCAGGGGAGCGTTACCGCGTGCGAATCCAGCTCAATGATGCAGGCTCGGTGCTGCCAGCCGGTCACAGGGTGAGGCTCGCGATCTCCACCGCTTATTGGCCGATGATCTGGCCCGCGCCGCAGACGCCGATCGTACAGATCTTTGCCGGCACGCTCGATCTGCCACAGCGTTCGCCGAACATCGCGGACGCGAACCTCTCACCGTTTGCCGAGCCGCAGACCGCGTCGCCCGAGAAGCCGACGATTCTGCATCGCGATGGCACGCGGATCGAGCGCATCGAACGGCTCGGCCTGGAACTCGGCACACGCTACGAGTCGCAGTTCCACGTCGAGGAGAACGATCCGCTGAGTGCCGTTGCTGAGCTGCGCAATACCCAGACGCTGTCACGGAACGAGTGGCAAGTCCGCATCGAGACGCGACTGCGGCTGTCGTCGACCGCTGATGCTTTCCTGTTGCAGGGGAGTCTGCGCGCCTGGGAGGGTCCGAACGAAGTGTGTCATCGCGACTGGGATCGCAGTATCCCCCGGGATTTCCTGTGACGGATCAACCCCTACAAGGATTTCAGCATCGTCGGGGCCTTGCTGCTGTTGTATGTTACCGTCGCCGGAAAGTACTCCATCGCAGGGGACTTACATGAAAACTGGTCAGGGTGATGACGGCGCTGTCGCGCAAGGCGGCGCAGCGGCATTACATGGTGCCCATCTCAGGGCGCTCGAAGCGGTGTTCCGGCATCCGCCGGCGCACAACCTCGAGTGGATGGATGTGGTCTCCCTGATCGGGAAGATAGGCGCGGTGCGCGCGAGGGGTGGCGACAGTTTCGGTTTCGAGGTCGGCAGCGAGCGGCTGCTGATGCACAAGCCGCATACCAAGGAGCTGACCACTTCCGACGTGGTCGATCTGCGGCATTTCCTCGAACGCGCCGGCTGGTCGGCGCAAGGGCCGGCGGCGCGCGCCGCCGCTCGGGCGCCGGTGGCCCCGGTTCTCGTCGTAGCGATCGATCATCACGGGGCGAAGATCTACCGGATGGACACGGTCCCCGGAGACGCCTCGAAGCGGGAGATCACCCCCTACGATCCGCATCATTTCCTGCACCACATGGCGCACAAGGGGCAGTCGCGCGAGCAGGGCCAGCGGGAGGCCGAGGAACCTGCTTTCTACGAGGCGATCGCCGTTGCGCTGGCCACTGGCGGCGCAATCGTCGTGGTGGGCCATGGGACGGGGACGAGCAACGCGGCGCAGTACCTGACGGAATACCTGCGCAGTCACCACCGGGAGACCTCGCAGCGCGTCGTGCGCGCGATCGCAGCGGACCTCTCCGCCATCACGCCACCCCAGCTGCTGGCATTGGCGGAGCAGGCGCTGCCGGCGCCCGAGAGGCCCGGCTAGCACCGTCCGCGTGGCGTCGCTGGGTCAGCTTGTGGGCCCTTGGTCTGGCCGCAGGTCGCCGGCGGTCGGCGCGGCGGCCTGACCTCTCGGCGGAAGCATGAGCGCCGCAACGCCGGCGGAAGCGAGCGCCAGCGCGGCGGCCGTCGCCATCACCACGCGCGCCGTTGATACGAGCGAGTTCGTGACGAGAGTGCCGAGAAGCGCGACCACGAGAAGCCCGGCCGCCGCAGCGACTACGTTGTTGATCCCGGAGGCGATTCCCGTGTCGCCGTCATTGACCGAGTTGAGGACGGTGGTCGTTAAGGGCGCTACGGTAATGGCCATGCCAAGGCCGAGCACCAGCATCGGCCCGAGGTAAGTCCAGTACCGCTGCTCGCCGGCGAGGGCGGCCAGCCACGCAAAACCGAGAGCCGCGACCACCGGGCCGACGATCAGCGGCCAGCGTGCGCCGAACCGGTCGGCCAGGCCACCCGACCAGCGCGACAGTCCCGCCACCACGAGCGTGAAGGGCAGGTAGACGGCGCCCGCCGCCGTCGCCGAGAAGCCGTGTGCCTCGATCAATACGAATGGGAGAAAGAAGAATGCACCACCGAGTGCGCCGTACAGAAAGAGCGTCAGCAGATTGACGCCACTGAAACTGGCTGAGCGGAACAGTGCCAGCGGCAGCATCGGGGCAGGGGCGTGGCGCTCTTGCAGCACGAAGGCGCACAGCAGCAGTGCACCCGCGACCAGCGTCCCGACGATCGTTACATCCCGCCAACCGAGCGTCGCGGCAGAAATCAGGCCGTACACGAGGCTCCCGAGGCCGGCGAACACCAGCACGGCGCCGCGCCAATCGAGGCCGGCCCGTGCAGCCGAATCCACGCTCTCCGGCAGGCGCCGCACGGCAATCCACACCGTTGGAACCGCGATCAGCGGATTGATCAGGAAAATCGCACGCCACGACCAGTGATCGATCAGCAGCCCTCCGAGCAGCGGGCCCGCGCCGCCGGCAAGCGCTCCAGCTCCCGACCAGATCCCGATCGCCGTGCCACGTTCGCGCGCGTCGAACGCGGCACCGATGATCGCCAACGAGCAGGGAATGAGCAGCGCTGCCCCGACCCCCTGGACGGCCCGTGATCCGATCAGGACCGCGGCGTTGGGCGCGATTCCACAGGCGATCGACGCCAGCGCGAATGCGGTGATGCCCGTGAGGAACAGCCTGCGACGCCCGAACTGGTCGGCAGCCGCGCCACCGATCAGCAGCAGTGCGCACATGCAAAGCGTGTAGGCGTTGACGACCCACTGCATCGAGGCAAGTGAGGTATGCAGATCCGCCTGGATCTTCGGGAGCGCCACATTGACCACGGACTCGTCGATGTACGCCATGGTCGATCCCAGAACCGCCACCGCCAGAATCCAAGGCTTGTTTTGCCTCGGCTCGACGGACGCGGCGTGGGTGGACCGGATGATCTCGGCGGCGCAGGGCTGCGTCATCAGCGTGGCTAATACCACCCATGCCGATACCGGCGGGGACCTCGATTAAGCCGGCCGCGTGCTTCAGCGTCAATAATGCAGGGGGCGACAACCGGCGGCGCTCGCTCAGCTGTGGCTTCCCGCGTGGCCGCCGCGGCTATCGCGTCGCGCATGGCAAGTTGCAGGAAGTGGGGCGTCGGGGCCATTGTGCGCTGGTATCCCTTGATAACCGCCGACGAGGCATCAAGGATCGGGTCAAGTCACGGGAGAGAGAAGCAGTGGAACTGTGTGGGCATCTGAAACACGTCAAGACGGTCAAGGGTGCCGAGCGATACGAATGCTCGGAGTGCGTGAAGATCGGGGCATCGTGGGTGCATCTGCGAACCTGCCAGACGTGCGGGGTCACGCTGTGCTGCGACAGCTCGCCGAACAGGCACGCCCGCGCGCACGCGCAGCACAGTGGCCATCCCGTCATCGCATCCGCGGAGCCCGGGGAGCGCTGGCTGTACTGCTACCCGGACGACCTTACGGCCGAGTATTGAGGTTCGGGGGCGTATGGAGCAGTGACCACGGCGGTCAGCCACGGCCGCTTCCCTAGCGGCGCTTGCCTTCAAGCGAGCGTTCCTCGCTCAGGGTATTGAGCGCATCCGGGAGCGCTTCGAGTCTCTCCCGCGGAATCGGTTTGCCGCTCTCGTCGGACAAACCGTAGGTGCCTTCCTCGATCTTCTTCAAGGCTCGATTGACGCGTTGCAGCCGATCGAGGCTACGGCCGACCAGGTTGTCTTCGCGTTCCAGAGCATCGAGTCCCTGCGCGTCGTCTTCCTGCTCCAGGGCATCGCTCGTACGCTGCGTCTTGATCTGCGCTTCCTCTGATTCGGCCGCCTCCGAGGCGGCAATGAGGCTCGAGCGCAATCGCAGCAATTCCTGACGCTGCTTTTCGAGGAATGCTGCATCGGTTCCGGGCGCGGCGGTTTTCATGAACGGCAGCATATCACGCGGATACAGGCTCAAAGCTTGCCGACGTCCAGCACCACCGGGCATTCGACTTCACATGCGGATGCGGGCAGTATTCGCTCGTGCTCAACTTCGATCTGACTCCACCCGGCGAGCAGCAGCGCGCTGCGATCACTGCGGCACTGACGCCTGATGAGCGGCACGTCTTGCTCGCTCACGGTACCGAAGCCCCCTTCTGTGGGGTGTTTCTGGATAACCACAAAGACGGCATCTACACATGCCGGTTTTGCGGGCTGCCGCTCTTCCGGTCGAGCGCCAAGTTCGATTCCGGTACCGGGTGGCCGAGCTTCTTCCAGCCGTTCGACGAGCGGCACATTCGGCGGGTGCGTGATACGAGCTACGGAATGACGCGCGTGGAAGAGGTCTGCGCACGGTGCGCCAGTCATTTGGGACACGTGTTCCCGGACGGTCCGCCGCCGACTGGTGAGCGTCACTGCCTCAACTCCGTGTCGCTTCTCTTCACGGAGCAGGGCCGCGCCTTGCCGGACGTCCTCGGCCGAGGGCCTCCCGAAGGACAAGTACTCCCTTAACTCCGAGGGCTTCGAGAAGTTAGGTCATCTCGCGGGTAGCGCAGCGAGTCGGGCGTGAATCGCCTGAACGACGACCGACCCTTCACCGACTGCGGACGCCACCCTCTTCACCGAGCCGGACCGGACGTCCCCCACCGCGAACACCCCCGGCAGGTTGGTCTGAAACACGTTGAATGGCGACGGCGCATCCGGGCCGCAGGCCTCTCCGGTCAGGATGAAACCACGGCTATCCAGGCGC
>Ga0210394_10001964_pt1 | contig 30160 bp, 18 predicted proteins | sample IncBWC12MmetaG_FD_160121 | JGI IMG/M metagenome (GOLD analysis project Ga0210394, IMG submission 160121) | Forest soil microbial communities from Barre Woods Harvard Forest LTER site, Petersham, Massachusetts, United States - Inc-BW-C-12-M | ecosystem: Environmental > Terrestrial > Soil >... | reverse complement strand
ACACGACTTGTGTATCGGGAGATTTATTCAAGTCAGGCGATCAACGAGGAATCGTTTCTCATGCCGCCGAGCCTAGTGGACTCAAAGCCTCAACACTACGCTCTTCTCGGAACTTCCACCTTCTCTGCCTTCTCTTGCGCAGCCATCACGCGCGCAATTTCCATCTCGATGGACTTGTAACTGACGGGTTTGGCAATGTAACCGTCCATCCCGGCTCGCCGGCATCTCTCCCGATCCTCTTCGAACGCGTTGGCTGTCATCGCCACGATGGCTACGTGCCTTCCCGATCTTTTCTCGCTGGCACGAATTCTTTCTGTGGCTTCCAAACCATCCATGATCGGCATCTGCATGTCCATCGCCACCAAATCAAATTCCTCTTCAGCCAGGAGTTGCAGGGCAATTTGGCCGTTGCCGGCAATGGTCACCGTATGCCCCATTTTCTCCAGAAGCCTTGAAGTTAATCGCTGATTCACCGCATTGTCTTCCGCAAGCAAAATCCGCAACCCTGGCCGGACTTCTTCTGCGGGGGCCACAGCCGTGGCTACTTGCCTCTCTTTTACTTCTCCGAAGCATTCTTGAATCGCTTGATACAACGCGGCGCGCCGGAACGGTTTGAGGATGGTTCGAGTCACGCCCACCTGCTCGCACCGTTTCCTCTCCGTGGCGCCCAGTGGGCGCGAATGAACCAGAATTGCCGGCAGATCGGATGCCGTGGAAGTCCGCAAAGCCGCCAGCAGCGCCAGTCCACCCGGATTAGTCATGTCCTTGTCGATCATGATCGCAGAAAACCTCTCACCCGCGCGCTGTGCTCTCGTCAAGAGAACCAGCGCATCTTTCGCCGTCGCCGCCTCCACCGCTTTCATATTCCAGCGCGGCAGCAATCGCTCCAGCAGTTCCCGGTTAACGGGATTGTGGCCAATCACAAGAATGCGCCGCGCCATCGGCTGGATCTTCGGCTGCGCGTTTTCGTCCTTCGGGGATCTGAGCTGCTCACTTGCGTCATCGCAGGACACTTTCATCGTAAAGTGGAACTCGCTTCCGCGGCCTTCTTCGCTCTCCACCCAGATGCGCCCGCCCATCAGGTTCACCAGGCGCTCGCAGATCGAAAGCCCCAATCCCGTGCCGCCGTATCGACGTGTCGTCGACATATCCGCCTGCGCGAACGCTTCGAAAATCTTTTGTCGTTTTTCCTCGGCTATCCCGATTCCGGTGTCGGAAACCGTGAATTCCAGTATCAAACCGCCTTCGGCTCTCCCCGCGTGGCGCCCGTAAATCGCCACTTGTCCCTCGTTCGTGAATTTCAGCGCGTTTCCCACTAAATTGATGAACACCTGCCGCAACCTCGTCGAGTCGCCGCGCACCACTTCCGGAATATCCCGTCCCACATTCCACACCAGTTCGATCCCTTTCTGCTGCGCCCTCAGTGCCAGCGGCTCCAACGCCTCTTCGATGCAGTCCTCGACCGACATGTCGGCGATCTCCAGGTCCAGCTTTCCCGCCTCAATTTTTGAGAGATCCAGAATGTCGTTCAACAGAGTCAGCAGCGATTCTCCCGAGCTCTTCACCATCCCCAAATACTCGCGCTGCTCCGCGTCCAGGTTTGTTTCCAGCGCCAGCGTCGTCATACCCAGTATCCCGTTCATCGGCGTTCGAATTTCGTGGCTCATGTTCGCCAGAAAATCGCTCTTCGCCCGGTTCGCCGCTTCCGCATCTTCCTTCGCCTGTCGCAAAGCCTGTTGCACTTTTTTTCGTTCGGTAATGTCTACAAACGTCACCACCGCGCCGCGCCTCTCGCCCTCCTCAAACAAGGGATGGCACCATAGCTCGGCATCGAAACTCGTTCCATTCGACCGCCACAGCAATTCTTCCGGCACGTGAAATTTTCGGCCGCTCTGGAGTTCTCTCTGCATCGAACATTCATCGAGCGAGTTCGCCTCTCCGCCGCGGCCCGTGTGGTGTATCACGTCATGGATATTTCGCCCCAGCAGTTCCTCCTGCGAGGCGTATCCCAACAGCCGCAGCAACGCCTGGTTGCAAAACGTGCATTCCCCCTTATTGTCCACTCCGTAGACCGCTTCCCCGGTCGATTCCAGCAGCAGCCGCATCCGCGCTTCTTCTTCCGACAATTTTTGCTCGCTCTCGTCGCGTTCGCTGATCAAAGCTCCCAGGACCAGCCCCGCGAGCGATAGAATCAGCATCAAGAATTGCAACAGCGTAAGTTCGCTATAGCTTCGCTGAAAGAGTCGCAGTGCCAGGATAATTCCCGTGTCCAACGCCAGAATCGCCGCCGTCGCGCCTCGTAATCCCCGCCGCACCGCCACCAGAATCAGAGGGAGAAAAAGCAGGTAAAACATCTCGTTCCCGCGGGAAAACCTCCCGCTCAGCGCCGCCCATAGCACCGCCACAATTCCCGCGGTGAACAATCCCGATTCGACTGCGCGCCCGAATCCCTGCAGTTCGTGCCTGCCCGCTGTGTGCGCCGCTTCCTTCGCTTTCCCGTCTCTTTCCGAGTAGCCAAGGTAGCGTCGCAAGCGGGGAACAAGATAAATCAGTGAAAACGGCACTATCGATCCGATTGCCACCGCATCTCCGATCCACCAGTTCATCGTCGCAAGCAGGTATCCCGACGCGGGAACCAAGTGGTCCGCCATCAGGAACCTGGTCCCGACGAACGCCACTATGCAAGACGCGCACGTGGCAATCAGTAGTAGCCACATCACATCCCTCATGGATCGCAGGCGCCAATCGATCTTCACCACGCGCCGCAACACCATCGCCGCCGCCGCGTACACCGAGATGAACTCCACGTTTCCCAGGAGGAAGGAATACGAACGTACCGGCAGGTGATAATTCACGACCGATGCGATGCACTCCGCCAGCAGAATCACCGGCGCGTAGCGCCACCCAAGTCCGATCAGCGCGGCTAGCGCCAGCCCCGTCGGCGGGTACCAAGCGCTGATCTCCGTCCAAATCTGAAACGATACCGTCGTTCGATCCACCAGCACGTACACCACGACAAAGCACACCGCGACCAACAACTGCCGCAGCTTCCAAGTCTTTCCGGGAGTCAAGCAAGCCTCCCGCCGGCTGGGCATCCCTGCGTTCGCAGGCGTAGGCTTCGCGACCTCATTCAGCCTCTATTCGTTGGATCGCGATCCGTCCCGCACTATCGTGTTCCAAAATGAAAATGCGGCCTAAAAAAGCCCTGCAGACTCTACTCGTCCACCTTGATCTCGGCTTTGCGAAATTCGCGCTAATCCTTGTCACTTCAGTGGCTTCCCGGTTCCACGCAGCCTCAAATTTTGTTCCTTGCACGCACACACCTCTATCCTTTCCTAGCGCTCTGAGGGCCAAATCACCGGGTTCCTTGTGCGGGTAAACTTCGAAAACTCTAATGAGGTTGCGCCATGGATGGCGCTTTTGCGAAAACAGCCTTCATGCGGGACGCGTTCCTCGCCGGAGGCTGCGTTACTTGTTTTGGATCCGCGACACAAACAGCTCCAAGAATTTTTCAGCTTGCACGTCGATGCACACCTTGGCGTTTGGCGGAACCTTGTCCAGGCCCTCAATCACGTAACGGTCGCCGTCCGGAAAATGCCGCAGCACGTTGCGCTCGATTTCGTTCCGCCTGTTCGCCACGGTTTCCCCGCGCGTAAATTCGCCTCGGGTTTCCACATCGACGTGCATGGCCGGTGCGGTCACCAGCGCCGCGTCGATCGCCACTCCCACCGCCAGCGGATCGTACATGGGAGTCCCCGTGTCCCCGAATTTTTCCGACAGCTCTACGAGGAATTTCGTCACTCCGTAAATAAAATCATTCACCGGACCGTGTGTCCGCCCGAGCTGCTCCAGCTGTTTGCGGCTGAAGAGCGTTTTATCTCCAACGTCGAGCCCCACCATGGTCAGCGGCCAGCCCGCCTGAAACACGATTTGCGCCGCTTCCGGGTCGTTATAAATGTTAGCTTCCGCCGCGGCGTTCACATTGCCGCCTTTCAGCGATCCACCCATCAGAATCACTTCTTTCACCAGCGGCACAATGCTGGGATCTTTTTCAATCGCTAGCGCAATGTTCGTCAGCGGTCCAACAGGCACGAGCGTGATTTCATGTGGATACGCGTGCGCTAATTCAATAATGAGGTCCGGCCCAAACCGCGCATCCGCTTTACATTTGCTTGCAGGCAATTCGATGTTTGCCAACCCGTTCTTGCCGTGCCAGAACTCCGCCGTGATCAGTTTCTGAAATAGCGGATGCTCCGCCCCTCCTGCAACAGGAATATCGCAACGGTTCGCCAGCGAAACCATACGCAGCGCATTTTCCAGACCCTGCCGCGCCGTGACGTTTCCCGGCACAACGGTGATAGCCCGCACATCCAGTTCCGGAGAATTGAGCGCCAGCATCAAGGCCATGGCGTCATCGGTCCCAGGATCAGTGTCCAGAATGATTTTTTTTGCGCCAGCAGCGCCTAACGCTGGAGCGCAAACAATCCCCAGCACAACAACCCCACAACACAACATCCGCGCGAACCCACCCATGCTATTGGCCATATTGTTTCTCTCCACCCAACGCGTACGGGCACGGCACGCCGTGCCCGCTCATATCTCATGCACCCAGCCTGCCATTGTAGGGGCACAGCATGTTTACCCTGAGCCTCGAAGGGCTGTGCCCCATCTAGGCGCGGTCGCTCCGCTAAGCTATCGGGATCACTCTTTGGTTTTTGTCCCAGCCAACAAAGAAGCCGCCAACGCCACCGACAAAATCCCTCCCACAACCGCAAGCGAGATCTCCACAGAAATATGCACCCACGGCTCCACAATCATCTTCGCCCCAATAAACGCCAGCACAAACGAAAGCCCAGCCGTCAAATAACGCAATCTCCCCAGCACGCCCGCCAAAAGAAAATACATCGCGCGCAATCCCAGAATCGCGAACACATTGGACGTGTACACGATAAAAGGATCCCGCGTAATTCCGAAAATCGCCGGGATAGAATCGACCGCCATGGTGATGTCGGTGATCTCCACGATCAGCAGCACAATAAACAAAGGCGTCGCGAACAACTTCTCTCCATCGCGAACGAAAAACTTGCTTCCCGAATACTCCTTCGTGACCCTCAGATAACGCTTTGCAAACTTCGAAATCCTGTTTTCCTCGGGATGCATCTCCGCTTTCTTCGCGAACAGCATGTGCAATCCCGCGTAAACCAGAAACGCGCCGAACACGTACAGCACCCAGCTGAATCGTTCGATCAGCCCCGCTCCCGCCGCGATCATCACGCCGCGCATCACCAGCGCCCCGAGTATTCCCCATTCCAATATGCGATGTTGGATTTTTTCATCCACGGCAAACGCGCGGAAAATCACCAAAAACAAAAAAAGATTATCCACACTGAGAGCTTTTTCGATGACGTACCCGGTGAAAAACTCCAGCCCGCGCTGCTCGCCGGAGAAATGGATCACGGCCAGCCCAAACGCAAGCGACAGCCCAACCCAGACGAGCGTCCAGGTCAATGCTTCCCGCGTTTCCATTTTGTGGGGCCGCCGGTGGAAGACACTCAGATCCAGCGCAATCGCGGCGAGTACTAAGAGATTAAAGATCAGCCAGAGGAAAGGTGTGCCCATGGCTGCTGTGGCGAGGGCGCCTTATGGTGCCGACGGTCCCGACGCTGCCAGTGTATCCGTGGCATTAAGGTTGGTGAGTTCGATACGGAAAGCCTGGCCAGCTTGAATCGTAACCGGCACATCCCAGCGTACCCGTATATCACCGGCGTTTGCGTCCAGATTCAGGGAGCTAATCCAGTAGTTGCCCGGTGCGAGATCCCGGAGGAAGGCGTGTCCTTCCAGGTCTGTCTCCACTTTGGCCACCAGGAATTGCTTTTGTGCCACTTCGGGAGCCAGCTTCTGCACGCGCTTTTTCTGATTGCTCAGCAGCAGCGCCCACTTTGTTTGCGGATTCACAGCCATCAATTCCAGCTCCACGCCGGAAACCGTTGCCGGATTCGCGATAATAAACTTCTTCAGCGCCGTGTAATACGTCTGCTTGTCTTTCTCGTACTTTTCCGGATGTGTCTCTTTGTCTGTGTCCTTGTATTTCGGCTTCGGGATGCCGCTCGTCACGCCGCCGCTATTCGTGTGCTGGTACGCCAGCAAGAATTCGGGCGTGTGAATGATATCGTCGGGGGTCAGCAATTTATCCAGATCAGGAGCCGTAAGGTCGAGCGTTTCGTGGGCTTTTAGCCAAACCTTCAATTCCTTCGACACTTTCAATCCGTCGATGAATTCATCGCGCGGGGGTAGGACGTCTCCCTCCGCGACATCCTTGGCGATGTCCGCATAGCTCTTCGTCAGAATGTACAAGGTGAATTGCCGTACAGGTTCCGGCCGCGCCGCCGTCGGCGAGACGCGCGCCGTAATGTCCAAAGTTGCCGCGGAGCTCTGCGCCCGCGCCGTGCCCGCGAAGCACGCCCAACCAGCGAGGATCGCCAATGAAATGCCTGTTACTTTTCTCATGCCGAAATCCTAACAGATTGTCCACACCCCAGATAGAAGAAGCCTCGCTTGTGTTGCTTGAATCACCTCTACCGCGCGAACAGCAGGAAGTAGATGAATAGGCCTAAGCCGGCCACACCGAGTAATAGCAACAGAAAGGAAGTGGGCATGGCTGCTCGAGGACCCCGCGGGAGGGCCGGGCGGATCGAGAACGCCAACCCCCGTGGACTTACGCGGTGGCCCGCCAAAGCGTCCCGAGGAGGGCTGCGGTTCCAGCTCTTCTTCCCATTGCCGAAATTCGTACGCCATACAGAAATGCTGCGCCCGTCCGCCGTGAACGTCCAGAAGTTCAGCGGGCCTGCGCTATGCTGCTCTCCTCGCCGAACTTGTACCTGCCGTCGCTCGCCACGCTGATTTTCAGCGATCGATGATCCTTCTCGAACAAGTCATAGCCTTCCCGGAGGTTGCTCCAAAACGTGAGGAGTTCTGGCTGGCTCGCATAGCTCTGCGCGAGCGTTTTGAATCCAGCTGCCGTCAGACGCACTGGAAATATCTCGATGGGAAGATGCCGCTGGCCCGCCGCATGAACCTGCACCGCCAGCCAGTAGACCTCCTTGATTCCATTGTCCGTGATGGGAATGCATCCGATCGTTACACAATTTCCATGAAGGAATATGTCTCCACCGGGATTCGCGCGAGAGCCGAGGATTCGGTCAGCAGCATTGGGATAGCTGATATGCAAGCTCAAGAAAAAATTGCTCTGCGGATTAAACCAATCGAGTTCGTAGAAGCCCTCCGGCACCTGCACGTCGCCAAACTTGCGTTTCGGTCCAAGGACGCCAGAAGTCGCGCAAATCGGGTAGGTGTGCACCAAAGCATAGGAATTTCCCGGGTGATCCGTTGCCCAGAGTTCAAGCAGGGCTTCTTTCTTAAAGGCCCGAAAGAGAATGGCACGCGGCGGATACGAAATCTTTTTCTCTTCAAACATGCGCCGCAGAGCGTCATCTTTCTCTTTGGCAGCCAGTCGCACGCGCGGATATCGAAATTGTTCGTCGCGGAACGACGTGGCCTGTTGCGAGGCGGCCACTGACCCCAGAAAAAGCAGAGTCACCGGCAAGAGTGCGGTGGGCTTCATGAGCGCAGTTTGTCAGGCATGGTCAGAGGTCCCTTCCCGAGGGGGATACTGAGGCTTGTCATTCGCTGCCGCGCAAGTGCCCCTAGAGAAGAATCAGAAGAGCCGAAACATGGCCTCAACAGTAACCCACGCGGCCACACCGTGCTTTGCTCCGTCACGAGCGGGAACGAACTTCCAGTTACGCACGGTTTCCACCGCCCGTTCGTCCAGCCCAAAACCGATGCCTTGGACGATGCGGATATCCTGGGCCCGGCCGTCCGCGCCCACAAGCACCATCAGCGTCACCGAGCCCTGTACCTTCCCGTGCCGGGCTTCGTCGGTGTACGTCGGGTACGGGCAATATGAGCAACTAGGCGGAACGAGTCCCGGAACATATGGGCCCTTCCCAGTTCCATCGCCGGCCTGCCCAGTCCCGCCATCACCAACGGTATCTCCATCTGCTGACCCGATGCTGTGTCTTTTTCCAGGGCCGGGAGATTCCGTATCCGCCGGCATCCAAGGCAGTCCGATCTTGTCGGTAGGCGTAAGCACCGGCGCCGCGTTCGGGTCAAAAATAGCTGGCGGCTCTGGCAAAAGATGTTCCTGACTTTGTGGCAGCGTGGGTTTGACAAGGACAATTGACGAATGGGGCGGCAGATCTCCGTGTGTCGCGGGAATGGGGTTCTGGTTGCCTCCGCTGCCAAGTCCGCCGGAAGGATGAGCGTTCGTCAATGTGTGGAACATCGCTGTGGGAAAGGTGAGAGGGCTCAACGGTGTCGAGTCCTTACCGGCCGGGTCTGCGAATCTCACAGGCGCGTGCGCCAAGAGGTAAAGAACGATCGCGAAAACGGCGGCATGCGTAAGCACCGAAGCGCCTTGCGCGCGCGCTGGCCGCAGCGATTTATCGAATTTCAGAAGATGAATTGGCGCGCCGTTCGCCGACGAAGGTTTGAAATGCGAAGGAATGAGAAGTTGCCCCAGATTTTCTCGAACGCGGTTGAGCCAGGAATCCGTTGCGGAATCGTTGCCGGAAAATGGGCGCAGAAATGAATCGCGCATACGCAGGCCTCCGTCTCCGCCTCACGGTTCGGCCCAACTACGTCTGGAGGCGGGCACCAGTCGGCTAGTGAGAAGTCTTCAGACAATGTTTGGTTGCCTGCGGAGACAAGATGGAGCAGTTAAGAAAAGTGGAATAGAAAAATAAATGACTAGTTCGAAGAGGAGAAATTAGTACAGCCGGAACGTCACTTCAATCGGTACTTGCACAGCCACAATCTTGCCGTTCGGTCCTGCCGCTGGCCGGAACTTCCACGTCCGCACGGACTCGACCGCTTTTTCCCCGAGGCCCATTCCGGGATCCTTCAGGATGGAAATGTTGACCGCGCGGCCGTCGGGCGTAATCGTTACCTGCAACACCACGGTGCCCATGTACTTCGCTTTGCGCGCATCATCCGAATAGAGCGGCGGCGGGCAATAGATGCATTCCGGGATGCCAACTCCATTGACGCCCGCACGGAACGCGCCGCCTCCCGTGCCTCCGCCTTCGCCGGGGCCAAGTCCGCCGCCGGTGCCGCTTCCGATTCCGGTCCCATTACCATGTCCGAGAGAATCGCTCACTCCGTTAGCCAGCGGATCGCCAAAGTTCGCTGCATTGATATTTGGCACTTTAAGATCAGGCGGCCCAAGCAACGACGGGTCCATCGCCAGCTTGGGATCAGGATTCTGAGGCTTCACCTGGGGTGGAGTGAACTGCGTCCACTGGAACTTCGGAAGTTTGCCTTTGTTGACGGGAGCTAATGTGTGGTCATTTGCACCGCCGCCGCCGCCGGCTTTCTTTGCGCCTGCGGGGAGCTTCGCCATGTAGGGCGAAATATCAATCGCGGTCACGTCAACATTATTCTTATTCTTCGCCTCGGTTTTCGTTCCGAAATGCCAGAACAAAGGAATCAGAATGACCAAAGCGAAGACGCTTCCGTGAATGGCAAAAGAAATGATTTGTGTCCAGCCGAAGTTCTCGTCCTTCGTCCAGATGTCCTTCACCTTTACGGGCTTGCTGGTGAAGTTCGCAGGCGGAAGCTTTGTGGGAAAGAAAGCCTCTTTTATACGTGAGCCAAATCCGCCGAAATTCGTGCCCCAGGAGACTGCCAGGCGGCTGTTTACGGGACCTTTCGGCACAGAACGCGAATTGAAGAAATCTTTGAAATTGCTGACAATGCCCGCGCCAAACGCTGGCTTCACAAACGGCGCGCCGGGACGGTTCGCGACGTTGACGGGCCGTTCCGTTAGAAATTGTTTGAGGTTAGACCAAAAATTGTCGGGAATAAGCAGTTCGGGCGCGCCAAACTTGGGAACCGCAGAGGCTGGTACTGGAACGGCCTCGTCGCGGGATGCAGACACTCCCGTCTTTATTGCTTCAGGCGGAACAAGATTGACGATTAGGTCCGGCACCATCTTCCCCCTGATTTAGACGCAGCTGGGCTGCATAGGGTGTCCTGAATCGATATGATTCGCGAGAGCCGGGAAAGGTTGCGCCGCCCCAGCCGCTGACACCGACTGCCAATCATTGTAACATACGGAATTACAACGCTTTCCGATGTTTCTGGCTGAACACCTGAACCGAGGTACGGCAACCAAGGTACGGCCGTACAGCATTCAAGATACGGAAGATAGGGGACGGCATCCGAACTGAGCAAGCGAATCTACGGGCACACACAGAAATGGCCGAACCTCTGGATCTCAAGAAAACACTGAACCTGCCTAAGACAGATTTTCCAATGAAAGCTGGGCTTCCGCAAAACGAGCCGAAACAGCTTGCAGCCTGGCAGGAATCGAAACTTTACGAGCGCATACTTGAGGCGCATCAGGGACAGCCGCAGTTTGTTTTGCACGACGGGCCTCCCTATCCCACAGGGACGATTCATCTAGGCACGGGACTCAACAAAATTCTGAAAGACATGATCGTCAAATCCAAAAGCATGGCGGGACATTACGCGCCGTACGTGCCCGGTTGGGATTGCCATGGATTGCCGATCGAGACCCAGGTGGAAAAAGAGCTAGGCGGAAAGGGAAAAGTTTCTCCGGCGGAGTTTCGCAGGCTTTGCAGGGAGTTTGCGACGCGCTATGTGGCGCAGCACAAGCGGGACTTCCAGCGTTTGGGAGTTTTTGGGCGTTGGGATGAGCCGTATCTTACGATGAACCACGAGTACGAGGCCATTGTCGCTGGCGCGCTCCTCGATTTCATGGAGAAGGGCTACGCGTATCGCGGGCGAAAGCCGGTTTATTGGTGCATTTGCGATACGACGGCGCTCGCTGAAGCCGAGGTCGAGTATGAGGATCATACGAGCCCTTCGGTTTGGGTGAAGTTTGGCGTGGCGAGCGGCGGAGAGAGCAAGCTTGCAGGAATGAGCGACGTGAGCGCCGTCATTTGGACGACTACCCCTTGGACGTTGCCGCACAACCGAGCGCTGGCATTTCATCCCGATTTCGAATACGTGGTCGTGGAAACCGAAAAAGGGGCACTGCTGCTTGCTGAGGAGCGGATCGCGGCCTTGCAGGCGGAGTGTGGAATTAAAGAGTTGCGGGTGCGTTCAAGGGGGAAGGGGCGCGACTTCGAAGGCATGCAATTCCAGCATCCCTTTTTGCCGATACAGGTGCCGGGAATTTTGGCGGACTACGTGACGTTGGATCAAGGCAGCGGAATCGTGCATACGGCACCCGGACATGGTTCGGACGATTTTCTTTCGGGGCAAAAATATGGCCTCGATATTTATGCGCCCATCGACGACAAAGGCGTCTATCTCGAAGGATTGCCGGAATTCAAAGGCAAGAATGTTTTTGAGGCGAATCCGATCATCGTGAAGCTGCTCGAGGATCGCGGAGCTCTTCTTGGAAATCACAGCTACACGCACAGCTATCCGCACTGCTGGCGTTGCCATAATCCCGTGATTTTCCGGGCGACCGAGCAGTGGTTCATCAAAATGGATCAAGCAGCGCACGGTAAAGAAAAAACGCTGCGCGCGGAAGCGCTTGAAGAAATTCACGGCGTGAAATGGATTCCAGCCTGGGGTGAAGAGCGCATCTACGAAATGATCGAGAAGCGGCCGGACTGGTGCGTCTCTCGCCAGCGATTCTGGGGCGTGCCTATCATTGTTTTTTATTGCGAAGGCTGCGGCGCGCGACTCGAAGATTTTGCGGTCCTACGCAATGTCGTGAAGTGGTTTGAGAGAGAAGGCGCGGATGCCTGGTACAGGCATACGGCGGAGGAATTGTTACCTGCGGGAACAAAATGTTCCTGCGGGGCGGGATCGTGGCGAAAAGAAAATGACATTCTCGACGTCTGGTTTGATGCGGGCTCTTCGAGTCTTGCGGTTTTGAAGGGAGGCGAATGGCCCGCGGATGTCTATCTCGAAGGTCCGGACCAATATCGCGGTTGGTTTCAGAGTTCGCTCCTGATCGCCACGGGATTGCGCGACGCCGCGCCCTATCGAAGCGTTGTAACTCACGGTTGGACGCTCGATGAGCATGGCCGTCCCATGTCCAAATCCCTGGGAAACGTCGTTTTGCCCAGCGATATCTGCGAAAAATGGGGAGCGGATCTTCTGCGACTGTGGGTCGCCTCCCAGGAATATCAAGCCGACGTGAAAATGAGCGAGCGCGTAATGACGCAGCTCAGCGAAGCCTACCGCAAAATTCGCAACACGTTCCGATTCGCGCTTGGAAATTTGTTTGATTTCGATCCGAGTCGAGACGCTCTGCCGAATGAACAGCTGGAGGATATGGATCGGTGGATGCTGGAGCGCACGGCAGCTCTAGTGAAGAAATGCCGCGAATGGTATGCGGCATACGATTTTCACCGCGTCTATCACGCGATTCACGATTATTGCGTGGTTGATCTCAGCGCGTTTTATTTTGACGTGCTAAAAGACCGCTTGTACACCAAGGCGGCGGGAAACCGTTCTCGTCGTTCGGCCCAAACCGCCGTTTGGAAAATCACTTGCGCGCTTGTGCGACTGGCAGCGCCCATCCTGGTTTTCACCTCGGAAGAGATTTGGACCCATTTGCCGAAAACTTCGGCCGAGGCGGAGAGTGTCCATATCGCCGGATTCTCGGAGGAGCGGGATTTCCAGACAGGCCTCGCCACATCTGTAGCCGCGGATTGGGAACTCCTCGCCAAAATTCGTAGCGAAGCGTTGAAGGCGCTCGAAGCCGCGCGTAATGCGAAGAGAATCAATTCCAGTCTCGAGGCCAAAGTGAATTTCGAGTTGTTCACGCCGGCTGCGGAATCCCAGCTCCTGGGTACTCTTCAAAAATATGCGCAATGGCTTCCAGGATTGCTGATTGTTTCTCAAATAGGAGTTCCCGCGGATTCGACGGGCGAGGTCCGTACACGTGGGCTCCACGGAGATTCTTTCCGTTCCGAGCTTTTTCTGGGTTTGGCGCTACGCGTGATAGCGGCGCCTGGCGCAAAGTGCGAACGATGCTGGAACTACTCGACGCATGTAGGTGAGAATACCCGCTACCCTGGCATCTGCGAGCGCTGCAGCGAAACGCTTGCGGAAATCGAAGGATTGGAGCCTGCCCGTTCATGAAATTGCCAGCACGCTTGCGGTGGCTGTGGCTCACGCTGGGAATTGCGGTTGTAGACCGCGCCACCAAGGCATGGTTTGAAACGCAAACAGACCTAAGCTGGCGGCACGAAGTCGTCCACAACTTCATTTATCTGGTGCACAGCCGCAATCCGGGAATCGCCTTCAGTATGTTTGCGGATTCCCATTCGCCCTGGCTGCGCATTTTGTTGACGGGCGGATCGCTCGTGGTAATTTGCGCGCTAGCATGGCTGCTCGTGGCAGGGCAAGGCGGCGCCATGGCGTGCGCAGGGCTCGCGCTTCTGCTGGGCGGAGCCACTGGGAATGTCACGGACCGCATTCTTCACGGCGCGGTCACCGATTTTTTTGAAGTGTGGATCGGCAGTTACCGCTGGCCCGCCTTCAACGTAGCGGATTCCGCGATTACCATCGGCGCGATTCTTCTCATTTTGGATTTGATTTTCACTCCGGCCAAAACCACCGAAGAGAAATAGAATTGATTGGACACTCTCGGCGTTTCTCGCCCGAAACCGAGCGGGCGGGGAACGCGTCTTATTGACCGAGCAGAGATTCAACGAAAAGACCAGCAACCTAATGCACTCTTCAGGTTGATGGATTACCAAAGGCAACTCGTGCGTGAAAGTGTGACGCGACACGTGTGCCTGGATCACGGAGGCTCTCATGCGGAAACACTTTTGTGTCGTTTTGTTCGCGTTTTTCGCCTCAGCATTCTCCACGCTCGCGCAGGACCAGGCCGCCGTGGCACGCACCGCGGCTGGCTGCGGGCCAAGCCAAACCCAGTTCGATGCGAAACTGGACGACACGCTGCATTTGCTGGCGCAACCTGAGCGGGGCAAGGCCATCGTGTATGTTTTCGAGGACGATTTTACGGGCCCGACGATGCGAATCGGGATAGATGGTTCCTGGGTCGGCGCAACAACAGGCAAATCCTTTATTTATTTTTCCCTTGCTCCCGGCGACCACAGCATCTGCACGGAATGGCAGTCAAATGTATTTAAGAAAACGTCTCAGAGAGTCGGCGGAGCAAAATCGCTGACGGTAGAGGCCGGAAAAGTCTATTACCTTCGAATGACATTTGAGGAAGTCACGCAAGCTTCAGGCAGGATCAAATTTGAGTTGGCGGACTACGCCGAAGGGCAATTTTTGCTTTCCTCTTCCGCGCTTAGCAATTCGCATCCCAAGAAGTAAGTAGCGGCCGGTTTTGTTGGCTGACCTGGCTTTGCGCAATTCGTGTTGCCGCACGTCTGCTTTATGGCGTGGACAAACTGCTAGAATCTTCCGGTGCCTTCACCTATCACGCACAAGCTCTCAGTGGCCGAAAGCGATGCTGGAGAGAGACTGGATCGCTATCTTGCGCTGCAATTGTCCGAGCTTAGCCGCACGCGAATTCAGGAATTAATTGAGGCTGGTCTGGTGCTCGTCGACGGCAAGCCGTCGAAGGGTGCGCATCGTTTGCGCGCGGGCGAGAAAATCGCTGTAGACGCGCAGGCGCGCCCACCGATGCGCGCGGAGGCAGAGGACATTCCGCTCGACGTGCTTTATGAAGACGACGATGTGATTGTGTTGAACAAAGCTGCGGGGATGACCGTGCACGCAGGTGCGGGGAATCCGCGAGGGACGTTGGTGAACGCGCTGCTGGGGCGTGGGCAAACGCTTTCGCAAGGGGGAGATGCTTTGCGGCCAGGGATTGTGCACCGGTTGGACAAAGAAACTTCCGGCGTGATCCTTGTCGCGAAGAACGATTTCGCACACGCCAAAATCTCCGAAGCGTTTCGGCAACGCCTGGTCAAGAAGACGTATATTGCGCTGGTCGAGGGATGGTTGAAAGAAAAGCAAGGGCGTATCGAGTTTGCGATAGGGCGCGATCTGCACCGGCGCACCCGTATGGCGGCTTTCAAGGAGAAACCGGGAAGCGCCCTTCGCGAGAGCCTGCAGCGCAGTGGAGCACGAGAGGCGCGCACGGATTGGCGTGCGCTGGCGGAAGTGGACGGGACGACGTTGGTCGAGGTGCAACTGCATACTGGACGCACGCATCAGATTCGAGTGCATTTCTCCGCGATTGCGCATCCTGTTGTGGGGGACACGCTGTACGGCGCGGCTTCGCAAATTCGCGTAGGCGCCGAAAACGTGCGCGGTGCGTCTAAGAACCGGGAGACGGTCACGATGCCGGTGTTGGGTCGGAATTTTTTGCACGCGGCGCGCCTCGGATTTTCTCAGCCGCGAACCGGAGCCTGGACGGAAGTGCGTGCGCCGCTGCCTGCGGAATTGCGCGATTTCGTTCGAAAGCTTTCCGAGGCTGCGGGAGAGGATTCGGAGCGAATTGACGCTGCGCTTGCTCCCTACCTATAATCAACTGACATGTCCAGGGCACTGATTTCTGTACTTCTCGTAACACTTTTACTGACGGCGGCGGTCAGCGACCGCGCCCAGCAAGCCCCAACTCCGGCGCAATCCGCGCCACCTCCTCAAGCGCCTCCGCCAGCGGCACCTCAGCAAGGAGAGAAAACGCCGCCGCAGACCCCGCAGAGGATCATCCAGGTTGTAAACCTCGTTGACGTGCTATTCACGGTGCTCAACCGCCGCAACAAGCTGGTCCCCGATCTTCAAAAAGAAGACTTCCAGATTTTTGACGAAAAATATCAGCAAGACATTCGTTACTTCAGCAAACAGTCGGATTTGCCGCTGCGCATCGGGATGCTTGTGGACACCTCGAACAGCATCCGCGACCGGATCAAGTTCGAGCAGGATGCTTCGATCAATTTTCTCTTCAGCGTATTGCGGCGCGGCAGAGACGAAGCGTTTGTGATGACGTTTGATGACGAGCCGCAGGTGGTACAAGCCTTCACCGGCGATGCCGGACTGCTGCGCGATCAAATCATGCAGACGCGAGCCGGTGGCGGGACGGCCATCTATGATGCGATTTACGACGCCTGCCACAACGAGTTGAGCCATCCTCCGCGGCCGCCAGGCGATCAGCCCGACATCGTGCGGCGCGTGATGATTCTGATCAGCGATGGCGACGACAACCTTTCAACGCACACTCGCGGCGAAGCCATCGAGATGGCGCAGCGCACCAGCGTCGTGATTTACACGATCAGCACCAGCACGCAGTGGATTCAGCTTTCGCAAACCGATCCCGACAAACTCGCCAACCGCAAGACGCACCTGACGGAAGGCGACAAGATTCTGCAGGACCTGGCTGACGAAACTGGCGGACGGGCATTTTTTCCCTATCACGTCGATGATTTGGACCAGTCTTTCCAGGATATCGGCGACGAGCTACGGAACCAGTATTCGATTGCGTATATTCCCACGAACTACGTTCTCGACGGGCGCTACCACAAAATTCGCATCGAAGTGCCCGACCACAAGGGCTACCAGGTCCGGGCGCGCCGCGGATATTTTGCCCGCGCCAATCGCGAAGGCGCCGCGCCACCAAGTCCTTCCGGCCCCGCTTCTCCCTGATTCGCTAAATAGCCACGCAAATGTTGATTTCAATGTTCTGTCGGTCGCTGTTGGTGCTCGTCCTTGCGAGCGCTGAAGTTGCTATTCTGTGTCAGAAGCCCTCGGAACGAGAGCGCAAGGCGCTAGTTACACTCGAAATGAAATGGCAGCCGGGTGGGATCAAACAAGCAGACCGAGTGTCTCTTCACTTCCAAAAGAGCTCTCTCGATTGCTCCTTGAATTTCTTTCAATCTGAAGACTTCGAGAAGTACATAAAAAGCTTTGGGCTCGCCGAAGTGCCTGTCATTTTTGACGTTTCATACGGTAAAAGCGGAAAGCCGTCGGGAGCCATTCTGATTAGAGTTGGGGAGTGGGAAGCAAGTAAACTCCAGCCAAATGAGAGGTTATTATCAACAGGCCAGAAGCTGGAACGGGGCAAACCAGGCGAAGTGAAGGTCCTCAAAATAGATAGTCCCGGCGGCTGTTTTGATCCGATTGCGGCCGAGTAACCCGAGGTTGCAATGTTTCGCACGCAATACTCCTACCACCATTTCTAATTGCGTTCGATGAGCGAGGCGGCGATTTCGGCCGCTTAGTGTCAGCGAGAGGTGTCGCGGAGAAGCACCGCGTCGGATTCGACGTGGCCGCGTTGCATCGCTATTTTTGTGCCGTCCTTCGAGAACAGGAACTTTTCGATTCTCTCCGAAGTGAAATGAGTGAGTTGGTGCGGCGCAGTTCCATCCAGCGGCTGCATCCAGATGTTGCCGACGCCTTTTTCGCGAACTGCATAAGCCACGGACTTGCCATCGGGAGAAAACGCCAGAGGCCAGGAAGCCCGCGGATCGATGTCATGGTACGCGACTTTTTTGTCGTCAATGGAATAGATGTTCAGGACGAGTCTGTGGTCAAGCTCGCGAACTTCCAGGCTGACGACGGACTTGCCATCCGGGGAAACGTCCGAGGCGCCCTGCGCGGTGGCCAAAATCGTTTCCGGCTGGCCGCCATCGATGGAAACCCGCTTGAGCGATTGATTGTCGCCGTAGTCGACGTAATAGACCCATTTACCATCAGGAGAGCACAGGGGATCAGCCTCGGCGGAGCCAAACGTGAGCTGTTTGAAGTCCGTTCCGGTCGCGCTCATTCTCCAGAGGTTGAAGGAAACTTTGCCGGCGCGGCCAGCGGAACGAATCACAAAGTAATGCCCGCCCACGCCGCAGGAAACAACCTGATCGGAAACGTGAGTGGGATCAGAATAGATGAGAGTTTCCCCGCCCTCAGGTTTGGCCGCGCGAATGTCAGGAATTTGTGCAAACACAATGCGGCCATCGCTAGTCCAATCCCAATTCCAAACTGAACTGCTAGACGACAACGTAATGGGGTGAACGTCATCGGGCTGCGCAAGGCTGGCGACTTCAAGTTCGTACTTGGATTGCGACTGATTCGCTACAATGGCATGGCCATCGCCGGCGACGCTGGGGTAAAGATAGGAGTTGGTGTCCGTGGTCAGGCGGCGGTAGTCGCCGCCGGGATAGCTCACGATGCCCAACTGGCCATTCATGACGCCCCCCTCCCCGAAGCCTGAAACAAGTAACCCCGAGCCGTCGGGCATCCACACAGGACTGCGAAAAACTACATTGATCCCCAGCGTTTTGATCTGCTGCTTTCCCGAGGCCACGTCCACCGTGAGAATCGCGGCCGTGGCGCCTTGCGCCAATTGGGTTTCAGTGATGGCGATGGTCTTGCCATCGGGAGACCAAGCCGGCGCGTAGTTGCCCTCGCTGCCAGCTAGTGGGACATCCTTGAAGAGCGTGCGATTGGGCGAACCATCGCTGTTGGCCACGATCAGTTCGTAAGTGGGAGAGTCGTGGTCTTCCCGCAAGAAGGCGAACAGTTTCCCGTCGGGGGAGAAAGTAACGCGGCTGTCGACGTCTTTGATCAGCAAACGCGGCGTTCCGCCCAGGACAGGAGCGGAATAGAGCGAAGCAAGCGTGTGCTCCGCCTCATCGCGACGAACACAATAAATGTAGTTTGCGTCAGGGGAAAACGTGAGGCCGGCATATCGAGTGGGGGCTGGGGCGAGAAGCTGCGTGTTGCTCCCGGTAGCGATATGGCGTAGCCAAAGCGATTGCAGTCCATTTTCCTCGCGCACATGAAGAAGATACTTTCCGTCAGGAGAAATGGAGGAGAGCACGACATGACCGTTGTTAGTTAGATTCTCGATCGTGAACGTCTCGAAAGGCACGTGGCGGTTGCGCAGAACGATGGAGTAGATGCCGTAAGCAGCGGCCGCCACTACAGCAAGCACGCCGAGAATTGTTAGCCCGGTACCGATCTTATGCTTCTTGGCGGCATCGACGATGGCGGAACTTCCGGATGGCGTCACTTTAGGCTGAGAGGTCGCTGCCTCGGAAACGGTAGAAACGCGAGCGGCGGATCTTTGTGTGCTTGCGGGGCGGCTGCCAGAATCGATTTCGCGCTGCAGTCGTTTGAGGTCGGCGCGCAACTCAGCGGCCACCTGATAGCGCATGTCGCGGTCTTTTTCGAGAGCTTTGTTGAGGATGCGCTCGAATTCGGGCGGGACGTCGGGATTCACGGTGACCGGCGCTACCGGAGCATTGTGCAAAATGTTGTCGAAAACGACGGCGCTGGTCGACCCGGGGAAAGCTTGCTTGCCGGTCAACATCTGGTAAAGGACGGCGCCCAGAGAAAAGAGATCGCTGCGCGCGTCAATTTCTTCGCCGCGGGCTTGCTCGGGAGACATGTAATGAATAGTGCCTACGGCCATCCCGGGGCTCGTGAGTAGCGTGTCCGCGTGAGCATCGAGAGTATGCCCGGCGAGACCGTCCGAATGGCGCGGGAGCAGCTTCGCGAGGCCAAAATCGAGGACTTTGATCGAGCCGGATTCTGTCACGAAAATATTTGCCGGCTTGATGTCGCGATGGACGATGCCTTTTTTGTGCGCGGCATCAAGGGCGTCGGCGAGTTGAATGCCAAACTCGACCGTGCGCGTGATGGGCAACGGCCCAGCGGCAATCAGTTTGTCGAGCGACTCGCCAATGAGCAACTCCATCGCGATAAACGTGCGGCTGTCGTGCTCTTCTATGGCGTGAATCGTGCAAATTCCGGAATGATTCAGAGCTGAGGCAGAGCGAGCCTCACGCAGGAATCGTTCAAGCGTCTGGCTGTCACGTTGGTTTTCTTCGGGGATGAATTTCAGGGCAACGCGTCGCCCCAGCTTGGTGTCTTCGGCTTCATAGACAACGCCCATGCCGCCGGAGCCGAGTTTACGCAGAATCCTATAGTGGGCGACCGTCTCGTTAATCATGATTTGGGTTGCAAGAGGGATGTTAAACGGTCGGAGAATTTCGGTCAATGCGAACTGACTATTCGGTTGAAAGTCGGTTTCCGGTTACGTGGCCGCTATGCCATTGGTCGGCTGTGATTTGCGCCACCCAAGTTTTCGGTCGTTCGCGCCGCCGCCGGTTTATCGTTGGGAAGTGGAATAAGCCATTTCAAGAATATCGCCACCCCTTTAAGGTATATTAGCGTCGACGAACTAGGCCGCCGGAGGTGCCGTCTCCCGGTAACTGGCTTGAAATGTTTCGGCTGCGGATGCTTATTGGTTTAGGTGTGCGCAGCCGCTGCATTGGGAAGGTGTGAGCAGATTCCCATCACATCCCTGGAGTTACCACGATTCAGGTGTGCTGTGGCTATTTGGCCGGCGCCCAATCGAGTAGTTCCGAAGCATCGCTGACCTTCGTCAAAATGCATTTGGATTTAACCAGAATGGTGCTGCTTTGCTCCCCGCACCTAAGTTTGCAGGCCGGGGCCGAGACGCAATGAATTTCGACGGGCTCGCGACAGTAGGGGACTGAGCTTGGAGAAGTTAGGCAAATACCTGATTCAGAGAGAGCTTGGGCGCGGAGCTGGAGGTGTCGTTTACCGTGCTCGCGATCCCATCATCAATCGTCTCGTCGCACTGAAGACGATCACTACAGGTCTGGCCGAATACCCCGATTTGCTCCAACGTTTTTACCAGGAAGCCCAGTCCGCCGGCGGCCTGCAGCATCCCAACATAGTCACGATTTACGATCTGGGAGACGCGGACGGCATTCCCTATATCGCCATGGAACTGCTCGAAGGCGAGAGCTTGGATCAGCTGATCAGCCGCCGCGCGCCGCTGCCTGTTCCATTGAAACTTACTTACGCATTGCAAGCTTGCCGTGCGTTGGACTACGCGCACAAACGCGGAATCATCCATCGCGATATCAAGCCCGATAACGTGATGCTCACCAGAGACGGCACGGTGAAGGTCGTGGATTTCGGCATCGCCCGAGTCCTTGAAACTTCCAAAACGCAGACCGGCATGCTTCTCGGTACCTTCGCCTACATGTCTCCCGAGCAATACCACGGCGAGCACGCGGATGCGCGCTCCGATATCTGGTCGTTCGGTGTTCTTCTCTACGAGTTGCTGGCGTATCAAAGACCCTTCCGAGGATCGACTCCCGCTAGCCTGATGCATAGTATTTGCCAGCAGGAACCCATGCCCCTGCAACAGGCTTCCCCCGAATGTCCTGCGGCCCTCGAAAAAGTAATTCAAAAAGTGTTGCGTAAATCGCCCGACGAGCGGTACCAGTCCATGGAAGAAGTCCTTCTCGATCTGGATCCGATCTGCAAAAGCTTGCAGTCGGAGTCCGTTGTCGCGCTGGTCGAGCAAGCGCGCAGCTTGTCGGAGCAGGGTGACTATTCCCAATCCCGTGATTTGCTCCGCCAGGCCCTTCAAATTGATTCAACGAACACACAAGCCAGAAATCTTCTGGAAAAGGCGAACACCGAGCTCCGGCGCCTTCTTATTAGGCCTAAGTTGCAGCAGCAAATTGAAAAGGGACAAGAATTACTCGCCGAAGGTAAAACGCAGGAAGCAAGGGTCGAGGCAGAGGTCGTCTTGCAGTTGGACCCCACCTTTGAACCAGCTCAAGAGCTGTTGAAGCGCGTCCAGCAAGAACTCGACCGCGCTCGCCAAATCGCGGAATGGATTGATGCAGCCAAACAGCGCTTGGCGCAAGGTATCCTCGATGAAGCCGAGGAGTTGCTGGCCAAAGTTCTGGAAGCTGAATCAACCAACCAGCAGGCAAAAACGCTTCAACAACAGGTAATCAACGAAAAGGCAGATCGCCAGAGGCGCGTTCAACTATCCGAGAAAATGCAGCAAGCGCGCAGCCTGTGGACCCAACAAAACTACGCGGAGTGCATCCAGCTTCTGCTCGAATTGCGAAAAGAATTCCCCGATGATGACGAGATTCCCCGGCTGCTCGAAACCGCCCAGGAAGATCAGGCCAACCAAAAAAGATCACAGGGTCTCGCGGATGCCCGCAGCATGTTGGCCAATCGCCGCTATGACGAGTGCACGGCGCTTCTCGCTGAACTTCGAAAACAATTTCCTGGCGACGATGAAATCCTCAAGCTCCAGAAAACAGTCCTTGAGGATCAGAGAAAACAACGACGGGCGCAATCTATTGCGGAAGCTCGAAGCCTGCTGGCCGCGAGGCGTTACGACGATTGCACGTCCCTGTTGAACTCCATCCTGAAAGAGTTCCCAGGCGACGAAGAAGCCCTGCAGCTTCAAAGAAATGTCCTCGAGGACCAGAGGAAAGAACGACGATCGCAATCTATCGCCGAAGCGCGAAACCTTTTTGCCGCCAGGCGACACGACGCTTGCACCACTCTGTTGAACTCCATACTCAAAGAATTCCCGGGCGACGACGAAGCCCTGCAGCTGCAAAAAAGTGTACTCGACGATCAGCGAAAGCAGCGGATGTTGGATTCCCTCAACGAAGCGCGAAACCTCCTGGCAGCGAAGCGTTACGACGATTGCATCGCGCGGCTTGAATCTCTTCAGAAAGAATTTCCAGACGAATCAGAAGTCTCGAGATTGCTCGAAGCCGCCATGGCGGAGAAAGCGGAACAGCAACGCCAGCAAAGCGTCGCGAAAGCCAGAAAATTGCTGGCTGCCCGGCGTTATGACGAGTGCAATATCCTCCTTTTGGAGTTGCAGAAACAGTTTCCCAAGGACGACGAAATCCCCAAGCTCCTCGACGTCGTTCGCAAGGACCAAGCCGAGCAACGCAAGCTGCAAGGTCTAACCGAAGCCCGGAGTCTGCTGCATGCGCGAAAGTACGAAGAGTGCGTCACACTGCTCGCGAATCTGCAAGGCGAGCATCCCGATGACAACGATGTCGCCAAACTCCTCGAGACGGCGCGCGGCGAACAGGCCGAGCAGAGCAAGCTGAAGAGCTTGTCGGAAGCCCGGAGTTTGTTGACCTCCCGTAATTACGAAGAGTGCTTGGCACTACTCGCCAAGCTGCAAAGCCAGTATCCAAAAGACAATGACATTGCAAAGCTGATCGAAATTGCACGCGAAGATCGCGCGGAGCAACAGAAGCAGCGCCAGCTCGCGGACGCCAGAAATCACCTGGCTGCGCGGCGATTTGCGGACGCTATGGGCGTGCTCGACGCGCTTCGCGAAGCTCATCCAAAGGATGCGGCGGTCATCAAGCTGCGAGCCCTGGCTCTTCAGGAAAAGGAAAAACAGGACAGCCTCGAACGCCAGCAGAACGAATTGAAGGCCTTGAAAAAGCTGGTCAATGAAAAGAAATATACCGAAGTCCTTGCACAATCAGAGAGGATTCAAAAGGAATTCCCCAGCAATACGGATTTGACCCGTCTCATCGAGTTCTCGAAAGCGCAACAGGCGGAGATCGAACGCGATGCCCAGCAACAGGCAATTTATCAGGAAGTGAAAAAGCTTTTCGATTCGTCCCATTTCGAGGCGGCCTACCAGTCTGCCTTGGCCGGTCTTAAAAAATTTCCTGACAACAAAGATCTGCAGTTTTTGCGCGAGCAGGCCGATAACCAGCAGCGGAAACTCGAAACTCGCCAACACATCGAACAGAGAATTCGGGAAATCAAGGTCAAGATCAACCGCGGAAAAATCAGCGATGCAATAGACCTGGCCAAGCAGACGCTCATGACTTTGGGGCCAGACACCGATGTCAATCAATTGCTGAATTCCGCCCGTGTCGAGTTCGAAGCTCGTGAGAAAAAGAAAGATCAGGAAGAAAAGCTGGAAGGAATTCGTGCTCTGATCGGCGCGGGTAAACTGGTCGAAGCCACAAGAACTCTGGATTTAGCTGTTGAGGCGAAGATTTTTGAAATCTTCGATCCTCGCGTGCAGCGTGTCTGTGAAGAGTTGGATGCCGCGAAATCTGCTGCAACGGCCGCTGCCGCAACCGTGATCTCCGCGCCACCCGTCGCTCGGTCCAAAGAGTACGCCTGGCTGCAAGGTCCACCCGAACCAGAGGTCGCTACTCCAGAAGAAACGCGCCCTCCGACGGAAGTCCCGGGGCCGAAGGCCTCTGCCGGCCAGACAGTTCTATTGCCTACGCAGCCCGTCGTTCCCCCGGCAGTGCCACCAGCGGTTCCACCGCCTGCACCTCCGCAACCTGCGGATAACTCTCCCCGAGTCTCCGCGCCTCCTGCGCGTCCCACGAAACCCATTGAGAAACCGGTTGAGAAGCCCAGCGCAAAACCGACACCCGAACCAATTGCCAAGCCAAATGCCGGACCAAATGCTGGATCGGCTGCTCCAGCCGTTCCTGCTCCAACTCCTACTCCAACCGTTGCCTTGCCTCCCGCTCCCCCGCCGCCGAGGCAGCTCAAAGAACCAGTTCCTCAAGTCTCCGTTCCCGAGGCGATTCCTGTTAAGCGGGTAACTCCACCTCCAAATCGAAAGAAAGCCGCACAAATTGGTGTCTTGGTGCTGTGCGCGGCTGGAGTGATTTGGGGCTCCATCCGGATAGCTACGTTGCTCCGCACACGTGGGGCCACGCCCACTCCGGCGGTTGCAAAATCGCCCGCGAAGCCAGAGCCAAATCCCCTGGAGGCTCAACAACGCAATGCTCTGAATGCCGCGGATAAACTGGTTGCTTCCAATGATCTCGAAGGCGCGCTGAAAATCCTTGCACCGGCAGCGGATCTGAACGGTCCATTAACTGCCGACATCAAGAAAAAGCAAGCCGGCATCGAAGAGTCCATGCAAAATCAGAACCTGCGTGATCTTCGGCGCAGGGAAGAGCTGCTTTGGCAGCAAGCAAACGATGACATCACCGGCGGACGCTTTGCGGATGCGCAGAAAAAGCTGCGCCAGGTACTCGCTTTAGGCGATGGAGGCCTGCGCATGTCCGACGCGCAGCAAGCCCTTGCGCACACCATCCCTGATCGCCAGGCCGAAGAAAAACTATTTACGCAAGCGCGCCAGGCCACGCAAAAAGGCGACATAAACAGCCTCCAAAGCGCCTCCGATATTCTTAGCAAACTCATTTCACGAGATGATCCGCGGAAGCCCGAAGCAGAGAAAATGCTCCAGGACGTCCGAGCAAAACTATCCAGCAGCTACGCGAGCAGTGCACGTCAGGATTTGCAGCGTGGAGATTTCCATTCAGCCCGGCAAAAGGCTACTCAGCTCCAGCAGAGTGGCGGCGATGCCGGAGCGCTCTCCACAGAGATCGATCAAGCCGAACAAACCCGCCTCAGCCAACTCGAGAGCCAGTTTAACCAGCTCAAACAAAGCGACGATGACGCCGCGGCCCAGCAACTCAGCAACCTGCAGCGAGGCTTCCAGCCAATTATTGATGGCGCGGGTCCGAAGTCGGAAGAAGCCAAAGGTTTCGTCAATAACCTGCCCGCGGCCATTCGCGAAGTACATGACCGCGCCGCGGGTAAGCGTGCCGAAAGTTCGTATCAGCAAATCGTTTCCAGATATCAACAGGCATCGAGCGCCAATGATAAGACCGGTCTGGAAGCCGCCCGTACCGCTTTCCAGTCCATCGGACAAGCTGGCGGCCCTCACGCCGGCGAAGCCCAAAAGTATGTGGACGATATCAACACGAAGCTTGCCGCGCTGAACGCCCCTCCGCCCCCTCCCGTGGCGCCCGTTAAGCCCGATGTGCCTTCCGGAACCGCCGATCAGGATGCCGTCCTCGCTCTGGTCAAACGCTATTCGCAGGCGTTTGAGCAGCGAAATCCGGATGCCTTGCGCCAGATTTGGCCCAACATGGGGAAGCGGTATGCTGGACTTAAAACCTCATTTGAAAGCGCGTCTTCCATAAAAATGCAGGTGCAAACGGAAAGCGTGAGCATTGCTTCTGACGGCAATACAGCTACTGTGATCGCTCAGGTCGCTCAGGAATTTACGCCGCAAGGGAAAAAACCACAAAACATAAAGTTCCGAGCCGTCTTCCAATTCGCAAAGTCGAACGGCTCTTGGGTCATTTTAGACGTGCAGTAAGTCGAGACCCTCCACCCGCCGTCTTAACCGCTTGACCAAAATAGACCGCGTGGATAAACTCGCCCCAACTCACCATCGGGTGATATGAATCGGCCACGCCAATCACTATCTTCTCGCCAGCTCGTCTAACCAGGCATCAAGGGACGAAGATTTGGCTGGAGAAGTATAAAACTAGCACTGGGATGCACGGGCTTCTGTTGAATGAGGGGAGAAGTCAAATGAAGAGCTGGATGCTGGTCAGTCTTGTGGGCCTGTCTTTGCTTTTCGCCGGTAACGCCTCGGCGCAAACGTGCCCGTTGAACGGCACGCTGAGCAACAAGCTGGTCTGCGTAATTCCGCAGGTCTATGGCCCGTTTGGATTCGGCACCACGTCGGACCCGACGCAGTCGGTCCTGTTCACCGGGGACCACCACCAGGCTCACTTTTCGAGTGACTTCCTTAGCACCTTCGCGCCTATCAATGAAGCCGTCGGCATCCAGGCGTCACAATTGCCCCTCGCTTCGCCTTCTTCCGGTATCACTTTCGTCTATGACCCATCCCTCAAAACTTTTGCGCCTTCCACGGACGAAAGTCTCGGACCAATCATCGGCGATCGTGCCACTACCATCGGGAAGCGTAGGCTCTTCATCGGCTTCAGCTACCAATATTTTAATTTCGGCTCGATCGACGGACAAAACACCAGCAACATTCCGACGGTCCTCCAGCATCAACCGTTTCCTGTACCGAATGCCTTCAACATCCCGTCGTGCAGCAACCAAACGGCACTAACAGCGGCGAATGGTTACGCAAATGACCCTTGCTTCGTGCGCGACTTCATACAAACAACGAACAACATCAACCTCACGATTCATCAATACACGATCTATGCGACCTACGGAATCACCAACCGGCTCGATTTTTCCGTCGCCATCCCGATTTTGAATATTCAGATGGGTGTCACTTCGCAGGCTACGATTATTCCTAACTCCGCCGCGCCGGCATCGGCGGGAGCACCCGGAAATGTCTGGCATTCCTTCAATCCCACCAATCCGGTGCTCACTTCCCAATGTGCATCGCAGGTTCCATGCCTGAGCGCAAAGTTTTCGGACTATAACAGCGCTTCCGGAATCGGCGATGTCGTGCTCCGCGGAAAATACACCATATACAACGGAGAGCGGTGGGCCGTCGCCGCCGGCACGGATGTGCGTCTCCCCTCGGGAGATGCTTTGAACTACCTGGGTTCTGGCACCACGGGTGTAAAGCCCTTCGGAGTCGTTTCCTACAAGGCGCGCATCTCTCCGCACGCGGAAGTGGGTTTTGAATGGAACGGGGATTCCAAACTGGCAGGCACTAACATAGTTCCGGCGCCTGAGGGCGTAACGCCGACAGACACAGGCAAGCTTCCCAATCGCTTCACTTACATTGTGGGTGCGGACGTTCGCGTCGTGAAACGTCTGACGGCTGCTTTTGATATCTATGGCCAGCACTTGTTCAACAGCCCGGAGCTCGTCTCTCAACCGTATACCGGTCTCGGCAATTGCTCTGGCCCCACCGATCCGACCGGCGCCACCTGCGGAACGTATACCGCTGGCACCATCCATCCCGACATCGCCCAGAGAACCACGGACGTGAATATCACCGAAGCCTCGCTCGGCCTGAAATACCGGATAGTTGGCCGATTGGTGGCTACGGGCAACGTGCTCCTCAAACTCGATTCCGGCGGACTTCGTAGCACCGCCATTCCGCTTGTAGGTCTGTCCTATAATTTCTAGCGTACCGTAGCCTGAGGCTAGTGCAGCACATAGGCTGCTCAAGATTTGCTCTTGGTGGCACAGGCTTCAGCCTGCGCGGTATTCTCCATCCATTGTCGCAGTCCAAAATATCAAAATAGAATTGCCATGCGCAGAGGATTGTTTTTTAAGAACGAACCGTCGCTCTTCTTGGCACTTTAGTTTTTAGGTGCGTAGTAGCCTTTGCGGGCCAGCACTTTCAAGTCTTTGCCGCTTACGTCGACTTTAATCTTCCGGAATTTGCCGTCGCGCGCCGCATTCGTCGGATAGTAGCCAAGCGTGTACTGGCTACGCAGCTCTTCAGAAATTTGGTCGAACGCTTCTTGAAGATGTTTTTCGTTATTCACCACGATCATGCGCCCGCCGGTTTCGTCCGTGATTTTCTTCGCGATGCTGGCGTTGGCGCCGTAATGCGGGTCATAGACCAGAAGGATGTGCACGACCGTATCAGTTCGCTGGGCGGCTTCGATGGCTTCTTCGACGCGGACTTTGCTGCCGTTATCCTCCGCGTCCGTAAGCACCACGACAGCTTTGCGGCCCGCTTCCGTGGACAGCTTCTCATTACACGCCAAATACAGAGCATCGTAGAAATTCGTGCCTTTCGATCCCGATTGCGGGATCGTTCCCGGCGTGATGGGACCCCCTCCGCCACCCGTATTGATTTGCGCCTTCCGAATGGCGCGATTGAGCTCGGAACGATTGTCTGTAAAATCGGCGAGCAGATCGACGTCCAGGTCGAAGCTCATGATCATGGCTTCGTCGCCCTTCCGCATCACGCGATTCAAGAAGCTACTGGCCCCGTCCTGGATAGCCCCGAGCATATATTGTTCGCTACCCGAAGTGTCCATGAGCAACCCCAGAGTGATGGGCTGCGTCACTTCTTTGGAGAAGAAGGCGATCTTCTGATCCTGGCCGTCTTCGGCAACCTTAAAATCATCTTGTTTGAGGTCCGTGACAATGCGCTTGTTCTTGTCCCGCACCGTGACGAAAAGATTGACCAGATTTACGTTGGCCTTGATGATGGGCCCTTGGACCTCCGGCTCCTGCGGCAGCGCAGGCAAGGCGATGGCGGCGGCAAGCAGGGGCGTCACGCAGAGTGCCGCGAGTTTCTTAAGAGAAGGCATGTATACTTTCCTTGACGAGAGATGCCCGGCTGAAAACGGTCCGCTGGGGTTCTTCGCCACGTTAAGATGCTAGCAAGAGGTGCGATGGATGCGTCCCCGGGCAATCCGGCGGCGGTCCCAGCACTGACTCCGAGAGGAAGTTTGGCCTGAGGGATATGAAAAGTCTACGAAAAATCGCGGGCATGACAGTGACAGGCGTTCTATTCTTCGCGGCGCCAGCTTTGTGGCTTGGCATTTCAGCGCGCACGCCCCAGCAAGCCGCTCCGGCCGCTCAGGAGCCCTCTCCGCCTCCTCCGGATAACCCTCGTCTGAGCGACGCGCGCGCAAAAATCACGGTGAATGCCAATTTGGTGGTGCTGCCCGTGACAGTGAAAGACCGCTCCGGCCGGTTGGTGCCCGACCTTGGCAGAGACGAATTTCGTGTTTTTGACGACAACGTAGAGCAGAGAATCGAAGTCTTCACCACCGAGGCTTTCCCGCTCTCGATGATCATTCTGGTCGACAACGATTTGAAAAAAAACTATGCCCAGGAAGTGCAAGACAGCCTTGACGCCATCATCGGAGGGATGAGCGATCTGGATGAGGCGTTTGTTTGCAAATTCGACCAGTTTTTTCATCCTGGCAAGGGATTCACCAGCAATCAGGATCAGCTCCTTGTGGAGCTCAGGCGCACCAAGCTGGACAGCCAGACCAATGTGATGCCCCCTGGTGGGCCCTTTAATGGGCCAAGCGTCAATGGCCACGCCGCCGACGGATCGCCCTCCGTTGCTGGTTCCACGCGAGAGATTCTTGCGGCGCCCACCAAGGCGTTGGATGATGCCATCTACGGAGCGGCGCAGCTTTTGAAGGACCGGCCAAGAAACCGGCGCAAGATCATATTTATCATCAGTGATGGCGTGAATGGGGGAAAGAAGTACAACACCAATACGTACGACAACACCGTGAAAGAGGTGCTGGCCCACAGCATCTCTGTGTTCGCGGTGGGTGTGGGAAGCGCGTTCTACGACCGCAGGTTCGAACGGCTCTCCGAATACGCGCATGCCACCGGCGGCGATGTTTATTACGCGGCGAAGAAGGAATCGCTGCAGGACCTCTACTCGAGGGTCACCGAGGAGGCGCGCAACCAGTACACGCTGGCCTACGTGCCGCGAGGCGTAAAAAGTGCGCAGGATTATCACACCGTCGAAGTCCGCGTGAAGCGCGAAGGATTAACGATCCTTGCCCGCGACAAGTACTACACCGGCGGCGCCGCCCAATAAAAAGCAATTTTG
>Ga0210394_10001962_pt1 | contig 30198 bp, 32 predicted proteins | sample IncBWC12MmetaG_FD_160121 | JGI IMG/M metagenome (GOLD analysis project Ga0210394, IMG submission 160121) | Forest soil microbial communities from Barre Woods Harvard Forest LTER site, Petersham, Massachusetts, United States - Inc-BW-C-12-M | ecosystem: Environmental > Terrestrial > Soil >... | reverse complement strand
GAGCGTGCGCAGGCGGGCGAGTTGTGTCCCAGCGGCTGGTGGGCGGATGTCATGGTGGGTTCCCATCACATCCATCCCGATCGGCACTTCGATGACTTCGACCCCGGCGTCGGCCTCGAGTGTTCAGTCACACCACAATGGGCGGCGTCGTTCGGCTATTTTCGCAATTCGCTGGACCGGCCATCTTTCTACGGTGGCGCAATCTATACGCCGGAATTCGCGCACTGGGGGTGGTTCCGGCTGGGCGCAATGGGCGGCATCATCTCCGGCTATAACTACGGCCAGATCGGTCTGGGTCGGAGCAATCGCACCGGGCCATTGCTCGCGCCGACCGCGATTACCCGCTTCGGACGATTCGCCGCGAACTTCATCTTGATCCCGCCGATCCCCGCGGATAACCTGCCTTTCACCGTCGGTCTTCAGCTGAAGTATAAAGTCCGCTAAACGGCTTAGCGGTTAGAATCCCTCCTGGCTCACAAAGGCGGGGACACACAATGGCTAAAGTAATTGGCGAGACAGCGGTCGTGATCGGCGCAGGCATCGCCGGCCTATCGGCTGCGGCGGCTGTCTCCCAGTTTTTCTCGCAGGTCATCGTCCTTGAGCGCGACGAGTTGCCTGCGGACCCGGCACCCCGCCCGGGCGTGGCGCAAGGCAGACATCCGCATCTGCTGCTGGTCGGTGGACTTCGGGCATTGGAGCAACTGTTTCCGGGATTCGGAGATGACCTCGCGGCCGCCGACGCAGTCCGATACCAGGTATCCAGCGACATCCGGGTCGAACAGCCCGGTTTTCACCCCTATCCGCAGCGCGACTTTGGCTTTTACAGCTATGCATTGTCTCGACCGCTGCTCGAATCTGTCGTCAGGCGGCGCATTGCGCAAATATCCAATGTGACCGTCCGGACTCCGTGCCGGGTACTGGAGTTTGTCGCGGCGGCCGCCGGGTGCGTGGCGCAGGGGGTGCGCATCGAGAACGAAGGAAAAAATAGCGAGACTTTGGCCGCCGATCTCATCATCGATGCCTCGGGCCGCGGGGTACCCACGCTGTCGTTCTTGAAGGCTTGCGGCCTGCCGCTACCGCAGGAAACTGAGATCGGGATTGACGTGACTTATGCGACGGCCACATTTGCCATTCCAAACTCGGCACCGGCCGATTGGAAGGTGCTGGCTGTAATGGGAGACCCGCGAGGCAATCGCAGCGGCGGCGGTATCTTCCCACTCGAGGGCCGCCGCTGGATGGTGACTCTCGCAGCGGCGCACGGCGACAAACCACCGGGCGACGCTGTGGGCTACATGCAGCTCGCGCAAACATTGCGCACGGCGACGATCTACAACGCCATACGCTCCGCCGAACGTGTTGGCGACATTGAACGATTTGCTTTTCCAGCCAGCGTGCGCCGCCATTTCGAACGAATGGAAAGCTTTCCTCGCGGATTGCTGCCACTCGGCGATGCGATATGCCATTTCAATCCCATCTTTGGCCAAGGCATGAGCGTTGCCGCGATCGAGGCTTGCGAATTGAAAAGACTTTTGACGACCCTGTCGCAACAGGATGATCCACTTGCTCGACTGGCCGCGCCCTACTTTGCCGCAATCACTCCGGTTGTTGACACGCCCTGGGGAGTGGCGAATCTGGATTTCGTTTTTCCACAGACCCGTGGAGTGCGCCCCGAAGGATTCGACGGCACATTGATGTTCTCGGCTGCGTTGAATCGGCTTGCGGCACGCGAACCTGAAATCCACAAGCTGACGTCGGAAATCCAGCATTTTCTGCGCTCGACCGCCGCATATCGGGAACCCGCGTTCATGCAAAGAGTCCAGGCAGAGATGGCGGCCATGCACGCCGAGTTGCAAGCAGCGGCGACCCGCTCAACTGGTCAGTAGACCACCGGGAAGCGGCGCCGTACATTGGAGTTCTGTTCGAGGAGGCTCCATGTCAAATCCCGCCATTCCGCTGCAACAACTGTCCGACGCGCTCAGCGAAGTCGTGGTTCGCGCAGCACAGAGTGTTGTCGCCGTTCACTCCACGCGCTCGCGATCCAGTGGATTCTTCTGGCGCCCGGGTTTGATCGTAACGGCCGATGAAGCACTTGATGATGAAGGCGACATCGCGGTCGCGCTTCCGGGTGGTGAAATGGCGGCCGCAAGCCTGGTCGGCCGTGATCCCACCACCGATGTGGCTCTACTGCGCGTCGCGCATGCCAATCTCCCGCCGGCGGTCACTCTGGAATCCGCATCGCCGGCAGCCGGTGCTCTCGTATGCGCCGTTGGCTCATCGCACGGAGCAGCGATCGCTGCATTCGGTGCAGTATCATTGGTTGGCGGAGCCTGGCGCAGCTTTCGCGGCGGCGAGATCGATATACGAATCGAACTGGATCTCTCGTTGCGCCGCGCCGCCGAGGGGGGACTCGCGCTCGACGCCGCCAGCCGCGCGTTCGGCATGGTGGTACTCGGACCGCGGCGACAGGTGCTGGTCATACCCGCGACCACCATCGAACGGGTTGCCGCCACACTGGCAACCCATGGAAAGGTTGCTCGCGGCTATCTTGGGCTCGGGCTGCAGCCGACCAAACTGGACGGGAATGACGGCATTGGAGTCATGGTAATGAGTGTCGATCCGAATGGGCCGGGTGCAGCCGCCGGGGTGCGCCAGGGAGACATCATCATCAAGTGGAACGATCAGCCAATTCAAGGCCTGCGGGCACTGCTGCGAGCTCTCGGCCCCAGCACTGTTGGGTCGACCGTCACGCTTGCCTTGCGGCGAGGCGGCGAGCCGGCAGAAGCTCGCCTTACCGTGCGGGAGAGACCAGAGACTTGACCAGCGCAGCGGCGTCGGAGCCGATTGTCCTCGCAATCAACATAAACGATCCAGCGCTCGCGGACCGGCTGACCGCACTGCTGTCGGATGTCCCAGGACTTCGACTGGCGCGGATCAACGAACCAGCGGACGTGGATCTTGTCGATTCACACAACGCCGAGAAAGGCGACGACGCGGGCGCCGCCGCACTGACGCCGCGCGAAATTGAGGTCTTGAGCCTGCTGGCCGAAGGCGCGACCAATAAGTCGATCGCACGCCGGTTGGGAATATCGGTCCACACAGTCAAGTTTCATGTTGCCTCGCTTCTCGACAAATTCGAGGCCATCGGCCGCACCGACGCGGTCATGCACGCAGTCCGTCTCGGCCTGATCCAGCTCTGAGAGATTCGGGATCAGGGCGGGAATTTCAGTCTCTGCTCGAGTGCCTTGAATTCGGGCTCATTGCGAACGGGATCAAGGAGCCAATTTACTTTGAGACCCTCGAGCGCTGCTGCATGCGTTCTCTCGGCGGTTGCCAGCCAATCCAGGGCCGCGCGCGTATCGCCCCGCTGAGCATAGATGCCGGCATATGAAACTGCGCGGGCCTCTCCCCAGCCCAATGCACGCAGCTTTAGCAACTCACCTTGTGCCTCCGCCGGCATGCGCAGGGCGTGATACGCCAGGGCCAGGCACCAATGGCGGCCATCATCCGCGATCACGGTGACGGGCGACTCGCAGTTCTGGCGCGCCAGATCGCTACGCCCAAGCGCCAGGTAGCTCAGGAAGATGAGAGTTTCCGACGAGCGCAGGTCCGGGTTGAGCGCTTCAGCTTCCTGGGCTGCAGCAATCGCCTCATTGAAAAGCCTGGCATCGTAGAGGGTTCCGGCGAGCGTGCGGCGCGAATAGTAGTTCTGCGGATCGAGTCTCACCGCGCGACGCGCAGCTGCCTGTGCGACTTCGCGGTGACCTAAGAGGCTGGAAAAGCGCGCGAAATATCGCTGCACTTGGGCGCTGCCGGGCGTCAGGACGAGCGCGCGATCGAATTCCGACGCCGCGCAGCCAAATTGCAGGGTTCGTTGACAAACTACTGCCGCCGCCAGGTGCGCTTCGCCGGAGTCAGGTGCGAGCGCAACGGCTCGAGCGGCCGCCTCGCCGGCTTTTTTTTGCATATCCTCGCGCAGGCCAAGATCAAGCGTCCCGTTGGCAATCCCGAGCAGGGAAAAGGCGCGGCCACCATGCGCGGCGGCGAAATCCGCATCGAGCGCTATCGCCTGATCGAATGCAGCCAGGGCGATTCTAAACAGCTCCACGGAATCAGCTTTCGAATATAGCTGCGTGGCTCGGAGGTAGGCGTCGTAGGCTTGCGGATCGCGGGTTCCGCCGACTTCGATCTTGCCGGCCTCGTTGCCCAGCAGCTTGGCCTGCAATTGCTGCGCGACTGCTATGGCAATGTCCGATTGCACCGCCAATACGTCCTTCAGATCGCGGTCGTACGAGTGCGACCAGATGTGAAACCCATTCGAGGCGTTGATCAATTGCACCGTGACGCGCACGGTATTGCCGGACCGTCTTACGCTGCCTTCAAGCACCGCGTCGACGTGAAGCTTGCGGCCTATGGTCTCGACATCGAGCGCCTGGCCTTTGAATGAGAACGATGAGGTGCGCGCGGCGACTTGCAGTTCATCAATGAGCGCGAGCGCATTGATCAATTCCTCCGACAGGCCATCTGCGAAATATTCCTGATCTTTCTTCTCGCTCATGTCGGTGAACGGCAGTACTGCAATCGACTTATCGGCGATCGCCGCGGATGACTGGCCGGAAGCCGTGAGGCCGGACGCGCCATGATCACGCACCTTGTTCGCAAAGAAATAGGCCGCCACCAGCACAAGGACGACAAGAACGGCGGCGCCGACCCAAATCTGTCGCGGCGTTGCTCTGTTACGCACCGCGCTGGGCGCTTGGGGCGCGCGGGTGGGTTCCGAAATGCCGGATGCGAGATGTTGTCGGACCGCCCCCACCAGTTGCGTGATCGCGGCGTCGCTGCCGCCGCTCCCAGTCTCTATCCATTGCGACTGGTTCAAAAAATATTCAAAGCCCGGAGTCAGCGGCGCTGTGTCGGTCCGAAATGCAATGATGGGATGACGCTTGGATGCCGCTCGCTCCACTTCTCTCCCGACATGCGCAGATGCAACTGCCTGCGCAGAGAGAATGAGAACCAAGATTGTCGACTCGTCGATCGCTTGAACGATGCCGTCCGCATATAAGGTACCGGGTACGACGTTTCGAGGCGCCATCCAGCAAGGGTAGCCGGCCGCCTCGAGCGCGGAACATACCCTTTGAGCGATACCCGAATCATGCGAGGCGTAGCTGATGAATACGCGGCGTTGCAGCCCGGGATGCGCTTCCGCAGAAGCGGCACCAACAGGTTTCTCCGATTCCCCTGATTTGCCGGGTTCGTCCATGGCACTGGCTTTACTTCAGTGACCGCATGTTCCTGCATGCTGGATGGCTTGGCAACTGACGCAAGGAGGAAGCTCTGAATGACGGAATTTGCTGGATTTCCCATCCGCACTTAGACTGCGCGTTGTCACCGACGAGACGCTGATATGACCCCGCAGTTGACCCCTTTTCATATCGCTGTGCAGGTGCGAGATATTGCCGAAGCGCGGCATTTCTATGGAGAGGTCTTGGGCTGCAGCGAAGGACGCAGTGACCCGCACTGGGTCGATTTCAATCTCTTCGGCCATCAATTCGTCTGTCACTTGAACCCCACGCTCGGCAAGGCCGGCAAGCTGACATCTCATTACAACCCCGTCGATGGGCAAGGCGTTCCCGTTCCCCATTGCGGCGTTGTTTTGCAGATGGTTGATTGGAAGGCGCTCGCTGAGCGAGTCAAACGGCAAGGCATCGCCTTTGTCATCGAGCCTTACACCCGATTCGAAGGTCAACCCGGTGAACAAGCGACGATGTTCTTTCTTGATCCCACAGGAAATGCGCTCGAATTCAAAGCGTTCAAAGACATTGCCGGCCAGTTGTTTGCAACTTGAAACGTCCAATCCGCCGCCTCACTCAATTGGCGGCCGCCTTGTTTGCGCGCGCCAGCAGGCGCTCGCCGAGCTGTGCAGCCAGGGGTGGAAAACTCGCGGTGGGACCGCGCCACTTGAGCTCCTCCACATCGGCGAATAGTTTTGCATCCGACTTCAATGTGGCCAGCTTCTTGAATAGCAGCGCGCGCTCGAGCCGCTCGCCCAGAACCTCCGCGGGAAATCTCTCTATCGCGCCGTAGCGCGACACCAGGCCGGCGGCGCCCTTGGGTCCGATTCCGGCGATGCCGGGATATCCGTCCGCGCTGTCCCCGACGAGCGCCAGATAGTCCGGAATATATTCCGGATAAACACCAAATTTCTGGTGCACGCCATCGGCGTCCCGGATGGTCTTCCCCCGCCGATCCACCTGGACCACACGATCCCCGCGCACGCACTGTGCAAGGTCTTTATCGGGCGTCCAGATGCATACCTTGTCAACGCGCCCATCCTGGGACGCAATGGCGGCGGCTGAAGCCAGTGCATCATCGGCTTCGAATTTTACCATCGGCCATACCACAACCCCCATGGCCTCGAGCGCGCTTTCCAGCGGATGAAACTGCGCCCACAGCGCGGGCTCGATCCCCTCTCCCGTTTTATAGCCGCTCCACATCTCGTTGCGGAAAGACTCGATGACATGGTCGGTAGCGACCCCGAGATGGGTCGCCCCTTCCTCGATCATCTCCAGAATGCCGTTGAGCACGCCGACCACGGCGCCATACGGCCGATCCTTATCCTTCGTGAACCGGCGCAGTCCATAGAAGTGGCGAAACAGTTCGTACGTACCGTCGACGAGATGAACGATCATGGCGCATTGAACCCGGCGCCGCGCAATGCGCGAACGGGATGCATTAGCGGGCCGCGTCCAGCTCGGGGTAGTGCCGGAATATTCCCTCGTTGTTGAAGGCAATGCGCCGCGGCGAAGCGAGATATGCGGCAATTCGCGGGCGATCCTGAATTCTCGAATGCAGTGCCAGCAGCCGCGGATATTTGCGCCGGGCCCTCGCCATCGCACGCGGGAACGCGAAGTTGAGACCGGATACTATCTGAAACAGTGAAAGATCCACATAGGTGAGGTGCGCACCCAGCGCATAGTGCTTGCCGGAGGCGTTTTGCGGCAGCACTGTCTCGAAGTAGCCCAAGAATTTCGGCAATCGGTTCATCACAAAATCCGCGGCGCGGCGCCGTGCCTCTCTTCTCTGGTCCTCGTAATACAGGCCCCCGGCCACGGGGTGGTGGCTGTCGTGAATCTCCACCAAAAAATCAACAATGGTGAGTTGCAGTTGATGCGTCCAGAGCCGGCCGGCCAGAGCTTTGGGCGCAAGCCCGTGGCGCGGACCCAGGAATTGCAGAATATTCGCGGTCTGGCCGATCAGCAGCCGCCCGGCCTTGAGAAACGGGGGCGCGAAGGGGGGCCTCGCCACGCGGCCGTTCAGCAGCCGCATCATTGCCGCCATCCCGGCCCCCTTGCCGGACTCACGTGCGACATCCCGGTACTGCGCGCCGCCCTCCTCCAGCGCCAATCGCACGAATTCGCCGCGACCTTGAACGCTGGGCCAGTAGTAAAGCTCATAAATCATCGGATGCTCCGAGTTAGGTTTGGCGGATCATAGCGCGACCCGAGTAGCAGCTTGCGCTGACGGCGCAGTTTCCAGGGCTGTATCATTGCGATGTGGCGACCAACGAGACATGCATGCCTGATTTGCGTGATTTGTCGCGCCGAAACTTCGTGCTCGGGGCATCCGCAACGGTAGCAATGACCGCCGCGCCGGCCACCTTCGCCGGCGGGTCGCCCGACGATGGTTCGGCGCGGCTCCTGAAGCTCAGCGGCGCTGAGGCCGTGGATCGCATGTCGCGGGGCGAGATTCCGGCCGAACGCTACGCGAGCGCATTGCTGGCTCGTTGCCAGTCGCTGCGCGCGCTCAATAGCTTCATCACGCTCGATCCGGAGAAAGTACTGGAAGCCGCACGCGACTGCGATCGGCGGCGGCTCGCGGGTGCCAAAACCGGGCCGCTGTTTGGACTGCCGATTCCCGTCAAGGATAGCGTCAACACCCGTGACTACCCGACCAGCGCGGGCACACCGGCGCTGCGCGGCTTTCGCCCCGCGCAAGACGCGCCGGTCGTGAAGGCATTGCGCGACGCGGGCGCCCTGGTCCTTGGCAAAACCAATTTGCACGAATTGTCCTTCGGTTGGACCAGCGATAACCACGCCTTCGGCGCGGTGCATAACCCCTACCAGCCGACGCGCATTCCGGGCGGCAGCAGCGGCGGCACGGCCGCTGCGGTGGCCGCGCACATGGCGCCGTTGGGAGTTGCGGAGGATACACAAGGCTCGATCCGGGTCCCGGCGGCGTTGTGCGGCATCTGCGGCTTCAGGCCGACTACCGGCCGGTACTCAACCCGCGGCTGCGTGCCCATCTCGCCGCTCTTCGACCAGATTGGGCCGCACGCCCGCACGGTCTCCGATCTTGCGCTGTTCGATTCGGTGGTATCCAAAGAGCAGCACGAGTTTGCTCCGACGCCGCTCAAGGGCGTGCGTCTCGGCATCGTGCGCGACTATTGGTTCACCGGTCTCGATCCTGAGGTCGAGCGCGTGACCGAGCTGGCGCTGCAGCGGATCAAAGCGGCCGGGGCGGAAGTCATCGAGACCTCGTTGCCCGGCCTGCAGTCATTGATCGATCTCACCACCAGCACCGTGCAGCTGCATGATGTGCGCCCGGCGCTGGCCCGATACTTAAAAAAATATGCCACTGGTCTTACGTTCGACGAGGTCCTGGCGCAGGCAAGCGCCGATATACAAGACACATTCCGCAGCTACGTATTGCCCGGTGCACCGAATTTCGTCTCCGAGGCGGCCTATGCGGCGGCGCGCGACACTCATTTACCGGCGCTGCGCCGCTTGTATCAGGAGTACTTCGCGCGGACCGGCGTCGCCGCCATTGTGTTCCCCACAACCATGATCGCGGCGACACCGATCGGCGAGGACGTTACCGTGAGCATCCAAGGCCGCAAGGTGCGATTCGATATCGCCATCGCGCGTAACATTTCGCCTGGCAGCACCGCCGGCATTCCAGGCCTTGTTCTGCCGGCCGGACTGACCGCCGCGGGTCTGCCCGTCGGCATTGAGTTTGATGCGCCCGCTGCTGCCGATCGGCCCCTGCTCGCGCTCGGCGCGAGCCTCGAGCGTGCGCTGGGACCGATTTCGCCGCCGAACATTTAAACAGCCAAAGGCCGCGATCCCCGGGCCGATTGCGGCAAGGAGCCAGGCAATTGAGCATATTGGAAATTACGGCCAACGCGGTGATCACCGTCTCCATCTGGTTGGCGGCACGAAACCACGTCTACACCTGGCCGACCGGCATCGTCGGTTGCGCGCTTTTCAGCGTCGTGTTTCTACGCAATCAGTTGTACGCTGACGCCACGCTGCAACTCTTCTTTATGGCGACCTGCGTGATCGGTTGGTGGCAATGGTTTCATCCAGCCTCGCCCACCAGTACCGGTGAGCGCCCGATTACAAGATCGAAGCCGCGAACGATCGTTTGGATGGTGATTGCCGGGATTGCGGTGATGGCCTGTTACGGCTGGTTGCTGCATAGATTCACCAACGCCTTCATGCCCTATATGGACGCCGCGGTGCTGGCCTTGAGCGTGATCGCTCAGTGCCTGCAAATGCAGCGCAAGATCGAGACCTGGCCCTTTTGGCTTGGCGTCAATACTCTTTCCGTCGGTCTCTTTGCATCGCGCGGCCTGTTGTTGACCGCCGTCCTGTACGCCGCCTATTGGGTAAATGCCTGGTACGGGTGGTGGCGCTGGCAGAAGCAACGATCTCAACTGCTGGCTGCCGTTGCCGCACCTTGATTACCGAGCGCAAGACGATTGCAAAAACCTTCGGACTGGGGCTCGTGGTCGGCAAGTTCTCGCCATTGCATCTGGGGCATGAATGGTTGATCCGACAAGCCGCCCTGCAATGCAATCAGCTATTGATCCTAAGCTATGCGAATCCGGAGTTTGATCGCTGCAATGCCGAGAACCGCCGGCGCTGGTTCGCCGCAAGAACCCCGCAATACGAGGCGCTCGTCATTGACGCGGCCTTACTGGCACAGCTGTGCGTGGGACGCGGCATCGCCGTACGTCCGTTGCCACGAAATGATTCCAGCGACCCAGAGCAACAGAAATTCTTGGCGTGGCTGCTGAAAGACATCTTGAAGCGCACTCCCGATGCGATTTTCTGCAGCGAGGCCTATGGCTCGAGCTGTGCGAGCATTCTAACCAAAGCCCTCGGGCACCACGTTGCGGCGGTGGTCATGGACCCGGATCGCAATCAGATCCCGGTCCATGCTACGCAGATCCGCCAACATCCCCATGACTTGCGCCGTTGGATGGCGCCGGAAGTGGCGGCCGCATTCGTGCGCCGTGTCGTGCTGTTGGGCGGCGAGTCCAGCGGCAAGACCACCCTGGCGGCCGCACTGGCGGCTCACTATCAAACGACCTGGGTGCACGAGTACGGCAGGGAACTGTGGGAACAGCAACATGGCGAGATGAGCGAGGAAGATCTGCTGAAAGTTGGTCACGAGCAAATTCGCCGCGAAGAAGCGGCATTGCGTTCCGCGAATGGCTATCTCTTTTGCGATACCTCGCCGCTCACGACCGCCGGCTACGGTCTGTGGATGTTTGGACGCGTCCAGCCCGAACTCGCAAAACTTGCTGCCCGCGAATACGATGCGGTCATTCTCTGCAAACCCGATTTTCCCTTTGTGCAAGACGGCTCAAGACGCGAAGCAGCGTTTCGCGACCAGCAGTACGCCTGGTATCTGCAACAGACTGCGACGCTGAGCTCTCCTCTGCTCAAAGTTGCCGGCACTGTGCCCGAGCGAGTCCTGAGCGTGGCGCAGTGGTTGCCAGGGCTGGCGTTCTAAGTCCTGAACTCATCCCGCCCGCGCGCCATCGGGTACCGGCGATTCCGGAACCGCGAGAACCGGGGTGACGCCGTCCGCGTATCCAATATCAAACAGCATTCCTTCGGAGACAACTCCACGAATTTTTCGCGGCGGCAGGTTAACGACAAACAGCGCCTGCCTGCCCTCGATCTCCCGCGGATTTGCGCGTTCTTGTCTAAGACCTGCCACGATGGTGCGCGTGTGGTCCCCAAAATTGACACGTAGCGCCACCAGCTTGTCCGAAGCATCGAGTGGCGAGACTGACTCGATACTGCCTACCCGGACATCCACTTGATCAAGAACCGAGAGTTCAATCAGCGCCTTTACGGGTGCGGGCATACGGATCCTCTCCCAAACCTTGATTTGGGCATTCTAAACGGCATCATCGCCAAACGCTGGCCGCACGCGCCAACCCTCGCCTATTATGCATCTCATGAGCGCGTCCCAACGGCGATCGAAGACATCACCCCGCCATCACCCTGATCACGGCGCGCGCAAACCCGCCCGGCGCCGGCTGGTGAAGGTGGGTGCGCGCGAAGTCATCACCGAGGGCGCGATCGCAACGCCGCTGTTCCATGACCTATTCCACCATTTCATGACGGTGAGTTGGCCCCGGCTATTCGCCACGCTGGCGGCATTCTTTATCGGCTTTGACCTGTTGTTTGGCTTCCTCTACCACCTGGTCCCGGGATGTATCGCTAATTTGAATCCTCCCGGATTCGCCGGCGATTTCTTCTTCAGCGTCGAAACACTCGCAACCGTGGGTTATGGAGATATGCATCCCCAAACCGCCTATGGGCACACCGTTGCGATGATGGAGATCTTCGTCGGCCTGATGTCGTTGGCCCTGATTACCGGCCTCATGTTCGCGCGATTTTCCCGTCCCCGGGCGCGCTTTGTGTTTACCCGCAATGGCGTCGTTCGGCCTATCGCCGGTAAACCGACACTGCTATTTCGAGCTGCGAATGAGCGACAAAATGTTGTTCAAGATGCCTCGGCGCGCCTGCGCATGCTTCGAGACGAGGTAACCGAAGAGGGCTATCGCATTCGTCGCATCAGTGACCTGGCTTTGGTGCGCTCCCAACACCCCATGTTCGTTCTCGGCTGGACCATCATGCACGTCGTCGACGATGAAAGTCCCTTGAGCGCCGAGACTGCGGAGACGCTGCGGGATTCCAAGGCAACGTTTGTCTTGAGCCTGAGCGGCACCGATGAGAACACGGGTCAGGTCTTGATTGCTCGGGCCGAATACAGCAATGAAGACATCCGCTGGAACGCAACCTTCCACGACTTCCTCGAGGAGGGACCGGACGGCAAGCTACACCTTGATTTCAGCAAGTTCCACGACGTCGAACCGCTTGCGGATTCCGACCCGGACCCGCCGCAGCTCTGAAGCGTAAATTGCACGCAACCGTTCCGCTAAACAGTCAAATCCGTTGCCAATGCCACCCGATCGATGCGGCGCAAGGGCATGCCGCCAGCAAATCTGCCTGCAGCGCTTGATGCATCAGCAGATCACTTCGAGGGGCATCGTCGGCGACGCCCTGCACGAAGTGCGGCGGGGTGGATGTCGGAGCAATACAGGCGGAACTCGCTCGCCACGCTGCAACGCCAGCTACCGATGCGGTCACGCCAATGATCAGCGAAGTCACTATCATTGCTGTGAGTACGGGGTTGCGTTGCAATCTGTTTGAGATCGCGTCGAAATGGTTGGCGGCGTTGTTCTGCATTGCGGCAATCCCCCCATCGCTAACCATAGAACACCGCAGGACTGAAAAAGTTCAGTCGCTCGTGGCTGGCCACGTATTTTTTGTCAAACGGGGTAGGCACGGCCTCAAATTCGACGATTTTGAACAAAGGCCCGAACATTGCCTTACGCACAATGCGCCCCTGCCCAATACACAACAAACGGAGTTCCTGACGGGCTGTTAAGTTGAGCTTAAATTGGTCTGCGACAGCGCGCTGCTCGCTAGCGGAAGCCACTGTTTGCGCCGATGTTAAGATAACGGCACCTTCTTAAGGTGACGCCATGCTGCTCTACGTCGATTCGAATCTCGCCAGCCCCTACGCATTGGTAGCTTTCGTTGGTTTGCTGGAGAAAGGGCTGAAGTTCGACATCAAACCGCTCGAACTGTATGCCAAGGCCAACCACGAACCTGGTTTCGCCGCGACTTCAATCACCCGGCGGATCCCGACGCTCATACACGGCGACTTTGCGCTGTCGGAATCCTCTGCGATCTGCGAGTACATCGACGAAACCTTTCCTGGCACACGCCTCTACCCTTCGGAATCGCGCGACCGCGCCCGTGCGCGCCAAGTCCAGGCCTGGACGCGCAGCGACCTCATGCCGATTCGCGACGAGCGGCCCACATCCGTCGTTTTCTGCGGCGCGCGAAGACCTGCTCTGTCGGCGCCGGCGATCGAAGCCGCCAATAAGCTGTTCGCAGCGGCTCTCAGGCTGCTCGACGGGCGCACCGACAGCCTGTTCGGGCAGTGGTCGATCGCTGATGTGGATCTGGCCATGATGCTGCAGCGCCTGGTCGCGCATGGTGATTCGATACCCGAACCGCTGGCCGAATACGCCAACTTGCAATGGCGTCGACCCAGCGTACAACAATGGATCAACCACGCGCGTCCCCGCCTCGTTGAGTACTGATGGCGAACGGGCGCATGCTCAACCAGGACTCCCTTCTGATTCGAGCGGGCCTTGAGAGCGACGCCGCGGCATTGGCCACCTTTGCTGCGCGCACCTTTGAAGAGACCTTCGGCGCGGATAATCGACCCGACGATCTGCGTGCGCACTTGAGCAACGCTTTCGGCATACGTCAGCAAACTCAAGAATTGCTCAACCCAATCATGGCCACGCTGCTCGCGCACCAACGTGGCGTGCTGGTAGCCTTCGCCCAGGTGCAACGCAAAGATCCACCACCCTGTGTCACCGCGCTGCGACCGATCGAACTGCACCGCTTTTATGTCGACCGCCCAGCGCACGGCAAGGGAATCGCCCATCAACTCATGCGTGCAGTTCACGACGTCGCCCGATCCTTTGCCGGCACACATCTCTGGCTTGGCGTGTGGGAGCGAAACCCAAGGGCGCTCGCGTTCTACAAAAAGGTAGGGTTCGCGGACTGCGGCAGCACTGTGTACCACGTGGGCCCGGATCCGCAAATCGATCGCGTGATGATCGCGCCGGTTTTGCCCGAAACCTGATGCGGCAGCGCCCGAGTGGCTGATAACCATCGTCTTTGGCAAAAATTGGGACGCCGGTAGGCTGCGCGCAGCGTAACCACCCTTCCGTCGCTTGGCTCGCCGGGTTAGAATGCCCGCCCTTTTTCCTGACGCCGCAATAGCTCAGTTGGTAGAGCAACGCATTCGTAATGCGTGGGTCCCCAGTTCGAATCCGGGTTGCGGCACCAATCCCACCGTGTAGCGGCGACTTACGCCAGCCCGCTAGCGATTCCCCAAAGAAGCTGATATTCCAGCATCGCGCGCCGCCAATGCGCCGATCGCCGACCAGTCCAGCGTCTCACCGCCGAGCGCCACCAACGTCAAGAAACGATCGCGGATCAGACCGGCCAGCGGCATGGGAACGCTCAGTGCCTCGGCTGCGGCCAGCGCCAGGCGAACATCCTTTTGACCGAGCAATGCCGCGAATCCGGCCGGTTCAAACTTGTCGTCGACAATCAGTCTGCCGTAAGTCTTGTAGACCGGAGCGTTGAAAAGGGTGGAAGTCAGCAGTTCAAGATACGCCTGGCGATCCACCCCGCCCTTGCCGATCAGTGCAATCGCCTCGCCCAGCGCCTCGATCGCCGCGGCGATAAGGAAATTGCCGCTGAGCTTCACGAGATTCGCCGCCTCGGGAGTTTCAGACATCACGAAGGTTCTTTGCCCGATTGCCTCGAACAGCGGCATGCACGATCCGATGATGCCGGCCTTGCCCGCGACTACGACAAACAGCTTGCCCGCCGCAGCAGCATCGGGGCGGCCGAACACCGGCGCGGCGAGAAAGTGTTGGCCAGCGGCCTCGTGGGCCTCGGCCAGTCGTTTCGAAAGCGCCACACTGATTGTGCTGCACGAAATATGCACGGCATTTCTCGGCAAACTCTTAAGAACACGAGAGTTTCCGAAAACCACATCCTCGACCGCCGCGTCATTCGCAAGCATCGTGATCACAGCCTCACTCATGCTTACAATCGAGATCTCGCCGGGTGCTTTCGCACCCAGGCGTACCAGATTCTCGGTCTTACCCGCAGTGCGGTTATAGATCGATACTTCGTGTTTCGCCTTGAGCAGATTCCCAGCCATCCCGGAACCCATCTGCCCCAGACCAATGAACCCCACTTTCATGTGTTCACCCCAAATGTGTTCTCATAAACTCTATCGCGCTACGAATGATTTCTCGCGAACGTTCATCGTCGTTCTGATTGTCAAAGCCATGCGCTCCCGACGGATGGTTAATGACAGTAATGGGCGCATTCACCGCCAGCGCTCTCGCCGTGAATCGATCCAGCGCCTCATTCAACATCGGAACCTCGTCCCGGCCCGCGCGTGCAATCCACATGGGTATCATGGTCGCCGAATCTTCCTGCAGAGCTGCAATCGCCGAAAATTCCTTTAAGAACTGCAGCGCGGCTGCGTCCCCTGCCGGGGCATACTGCTGCAAGTCGAGCATCGCATAAAACGCCAGCGCGCAGCGCACGGACCGGGGCTGCGTTGTTAGCAGCGGACGCAGCAATGCGCCGCCCGACGACCAGGCGCAGACCCCAATGTTATCGGCGTTTGCGTGAATGGACTCTGCATTTGAACGGAGGTAATTGACGGCACTGTCGAGGTCCGACGCCGCCTCTGCAAGGAGAGACTGCGGCGGCGGGCTGAACCGATGAGTGAATACCACCGCAACCATTCCCGCCGCCGCAATCAAGCGGCCCCAGGACCGAAAAATACCCCAATCCTTTGGTTTATTCTCAGGCCCCGCGCCGCCGTGAACCAGCACCACGACGGGGCGCCGTTCCTGCGGCTTGAGATCCGGCGGAATGTAAACGTCCATCAGGAGATGCGGATTGTCCACCTCGCTGTACTTGAGATTCGAGATTACCCGGACCTTGTCCATACCCGGCAATCGAAAGACGACCGGGGGATTGACCCTCTCAGCCAAGCTCTCGGCGACTGATTGGTTCGAATCTACCTTGTCGTTCATCTATCCATTCCCTGGTACTCACATTCCAAGCGCCCGCACGGTTCTTCGCCTGTCGCACACAACATATTCACCGCCGTTTTGTCGAGTCCATTCCAACAATTTCGAGCCGCGACGCGGGATTCTTGCTTCGGTCCGGCACTCGCTGGCATGTTTTCCACCATTGGAAAAACTTGGGGACGGTCGACTTATGTCCAAGAAAAAGAATGATAGCAAATCCACCATCGGTCTCCCTACGAACGCTGGACCGGCTCCGCCGCTCCTGAGTGAAAAGCTGATAGCTCAACTCCAACACGCTGTAGGGGCCGCGCGGCGCAAACGAATGCCCGCACTTAGTGATGGATCGGAGCACCACGCGGAAAGGACTTCTGGGTTCGCAGATAAGCCCGCCGATGGCGTCTAACCTGCTACTTCCGTCTTAGCCTTGAAGTCCGGGTATCGCATCGCCAGCTCGCGCAGCCGTTGCAGCCCCACCGCGGGAAGAAAACGCCCGGCATCCTCATAGGGGATGTCCACCGGATCGTCGGCAGAACGCAACCCAGACAATAGGGCCGCTACTTGCGCGTGAAACGCAATTCGCCGGCCGAAGAGTCGCGACATGAATCGCTGCTGCGCGGTTTCCGAATTGCCCAGCAGCCCATAGTTGTGCGGAAACTCGCCATACACGGAAAAGAACTCCGAAAACGTCAGAGCGGAGTCGACGCACGCCTTCACCAGCACATCGTGCGCATCCAGCAAAGCATTAATTTCTGCCTCGGTCATCACGTCTGGCTGCTATCCATGGAACTTGGACGGAGCTACTGGGTCATCCGAAAGGCCGTTCGCGAACTTTAGCTGATCTGAAGCTATCGCATACTTCAGGTCGCGCAGGAGAGTGACATGCAGGGGTTTCCCTCGAGTGCCGCGGCGACCTCCATGGCAGCGCTCATGGCGTTGAGCGTTTTGCCGATCGCCGCCCAAGCCCCTGAACGTCCAGCGCACCCAGCGATCCCCATTGCGAATCCCCACCAGGCATACTTTCGCGACTATCCGTATTCGCAGGTCAAACCCTGTTTGATTGGAATTGGCAGCTGCGCGTCGAGGTACCCTGCGCCAAAACCATGTCTGGCGTCGATGCAGCGTTGTGCGGGCGACGGCTACTTTGAACTTATCCTTGCGGAGTCGCGTTAGCCCGCCGGTCGCCAGTGTGTGAACCGCACGCGGATCATCCAGAAGACGAGCAATCCCAACGGCAGAAACTGAGGAAAGAAAAACAGCGGCGGTACGTGATAGGGACCGGGCAGAAGCCGTGCGAAGCCATTGGTAAAGGCCGACCCTGTGGTCAGTGTGAGTCCTACGCACATGCGCCACAGATGGCGCGCAACGCGCGGCGCGCCCGATATGCCGCCGCCAATGACGACTTTAGCGTCGCCGATCGCCGCGATGGCCAGCACCGATGTGAAGCCATAGAGCGCGATGAGGACCGGGCCTTTGAACGGCACTGCGCTCTTAAACATGGGGGCCAAGCCAGTCGCCAACTGAAAGGCCAAAATCGCAAATGGCGCGCAAAGACAAGCCGAGACGAGCAAGGCGATCTTTTCGGCAAGACCGATGGTGCCTTCTCTGCGGCGGACTGTCATCCAGGCGGTTGCCACGAGGTAGGCGGCAAAAGCGCTGATAAACAAATTCACGAGCTGGTCCGGGACAGCAACTGCAAGGTAGGCGGCGAACGTTGCCATGACCAGCATGGAGACGACAAAAATGGTTCCGATCCTGCGGTGGACACGGCCGCCCTTGCGGGCAAACGCTGCGATCGCCCCCGAGCCAAGGGCAATGAAGCCTGCGACGATGTGAACGACAAAGGCGAGGACGGTAACGTCGTGAAACACGGGACTAGCGCCGTGGCGGCCGGCCTCAGCCAGCGCCCTTTTTGGCTTTCCATTTCGACAGAACTTCCTCCTCACGCGCAGGGGTGAGTCCGGCTTTCAGTTTCGCCTGACGCTCTGCCGGTTGCTGTTTGAACCACGTCAAGGTATCGGAAGCCGTCGTCGCCAGGGGACGAAATGTCAATCCGGCCGCGAGCGCCTTGCGGATGCTGCGTCTCGCAAAACCCGCCGTGCCGCCCTGGCCGGGCACCCAGACCGGCATGTCAGTCCAGGCTCCCACCTTCTCGGCCTCAAGGAAGTCCGCTGCAACCCAGATGGGCCTGAAGTCGGCGTGAATGGCGGACGCAATGCCGCCTAGCATTTCCCGCATCTGCAGCTGGTGCTCGGGTCCGGTTGCATTAAATGTGCCCATCGTATGTGTTTCGGCCATGCGAATGGTCCACTCAGCGAGGTCACGGGCGTCGATGAACTGTACCGGATCGGAGCCGTCGCCCGGTGCGAGCGCCTCGCCGCCGCGCGCCAAGCGCACTGGCCAGTAGGTAAAGCGATCGGTCTCATCACCCGGCCCGACAATTAGTCCAGGCCGAACGATCGTCGCCTTGCCGGGGAACTGCCGTTCGGCCTCCTTCTCGCTGAGCGCCTTGAGCGGGCCATAGAGCTCTCCCTGGGCGGCGCGAAGCGACTCCATTGTCTCGGCCATGGCGTCCTTGCCCGTATAGGGCGCAACCGGCGCCGACTCATCGGCCGGTTTCAGATCGTCGGCGTACACGGAGATGGTGGAGATGAACAGATACTGCTTGATCTTGCCGTGCAATATGCGGCCGGCATCCCTCACCCAGAACGGCAAGGTGGTCGGGTTGTCGATGCACACGTCCCACTCCCGGCCCTCGATCGCCTTCAGGTCGCCGGTGTTTCGATCGCCAAGCAGCTCCTCAACGGCGCCGGGCCACTCGTGCGGCTGCCTACCCCGATTGAACAAAGTGACCTGATGCCCCCGACTGAGCGCGTATCGGACTTGATGCGGACCGATGAAGCCGGTGCCGCCCAGAATGAGAATGCGCATTGGCTTTCGACGGCCCATGGGCGCGCCCGCAGCATAGGACGGTTGTCTTCGTGCGGTCAGTCCGAGAACTGCGGCAGCGCTAAGGCGAAGAAGATTTCGGCGGGTCGTGCGCATCGGAGTTCTCTTATCGCTGGAGTATCGCGCGATTTTGCTGCAAGCGGTCTGGTTCCACAAATCTCGTCGCGCAGGTATCGATCTTTGCATGGGGGATCGCGTGAATGTGGCAGGATGGTTGCCGTTTGCCACGCAGGGTAACTGCCATTTCAATGACGACCTCGGCGAGCAGTGCGAGTCAATCCGGCCACAACGCCGGCTCGCGATTTGCCGTGCTCATTGGCCGTCTGGTCGTCGTCCAGCCTGCGGAGCTTCCGCCGATTCTCACGTCTTTTGCAACGCTATTTTTTATGTTCTGCAGTTACACCATGCTGCGGCCCATCCGGGACGCGATGGGTATCACTTCGGGTCTGGAGAGCCTGCCGTACCTGTTCTGGGGCACATTCGTCGTCATGCTGGCTGCACAGCCGCTGTATGGATGGCTCACCTCGCGATTGCGCCGCGGGCTATTTCTGCCAATCGTGTTTCTCTTCTTCACGGCGAATCTGTTGGCATTCTATATCTGGTTCAACCTGCAAACCGATCACACGTGGATCGCCCGCACTTACTATGTCTGGGTCAGTGTTTTCAATTTTTACATCGTGGCTATTTTTTGGAGCCTGATGGCCGATGTGTTCACCCGGGAGCAGGCGGGACGGATGTTCGGTTTTATTGCGGCGGGCGCCAGCTGCGGGGGCTTGGCCGGACCGCTCTTGGCCGGCCGCCTCGCAGTGCCTCTCGGCACCATCAATCTCCTGCCAATTTCGGCCGCGTTTCTGATCGCATCGCTGCTGTGCATGCGGCGCGTTCTGCGTTGGCACTGCCAACCGCGGCCGGATGCAGTTGGGGTTGAAAGCGACGTCCGCCTCGGTGGCAATATTCTTGCCGCATTTCAGCAGGTCATACGCTCGCCCTATCTGCTCGGTATCGCGCTGTTCGTCATTCTCCTTTCATGGGTATCGACATTCCTGTATCTCGAACAACAGCGATTCGTGGCTCACGTCTTCACAAGCCGCGACGCCCGTACGCGATTCTTTTCCAACGTGGACTTCTGGGTTCAGTGCTTATCGCTCGTAACGCAGCTGGCGCTGTTCGGCCGCCTCTTCAGATGGATCGGTCAGCGCGCGATGCTGGCTTCCGTGCCCCTGCTCATGATTGCCGGGTACCTGCTGTTTGCCCTGATTCCCAGTTTTCCCGTGCTGGTGGTCGTATTCGGCTTGCGGCGCGTCGGCGAATACGCCATCACCCGACCTTGCCGCGACTCGCTCTTCACCGTCTGCACCCGCGAGGAGAAATACAAGGCGAAGAGCCTGATCGATACCTTTGTCTACCGCGGCGGGGACGCGACCAGCGCTTCCGCTTACAAGTTTCTGACGGATGGATTGGGGCTGGGCGCGGTGGGTGTCGGATGGGCTGGGGCTCTCATCTCCGCTCTCTGGCTGCTGCTCGCCCTGGTGCTGGGAAAAGCGTATCAACGCGGCGGCGCGTCGCTCAAAGAATCAAGCGTGAATCGCCAATAGCGTTTGCGGCGAGGTTGCCCGCGCGGATTGCCCTGATTTGCTCGATGAATACCGTTTCAAGCTGGATCTGGGTTTCCGTGGGAGTCCCGCCCGCAAACTCTCCAAAATCATGAATCATATGCATCTGGTCGTGATATCCAAACTCGTACGCCACGTCAGTCCACGACTTTGTGGCCGACCGCGCCTTCGATTCAAGGGCCGCTTCGAATCTTACAATTCTTGCAAACAGCTTGGGGCGCATCCCCACCCGCTGAATAAATCTTCGCTGAAACTGGCGCATGCTCAATCCGGCCCGGCCTGCAAGATCGGAGATTCGCGCGCGGCCACCTTGTCGAATGATTTCACTCGCTTCGGCCGATATGGCGTCGTAACGAGGCGACCCGAGCGCGCGGTGCAGCAAGAGCTCATCGACCAGCCGCGCGCGCTCCAGGAATGATTCGCAGTTCGCGATTCGCTCCCGGGCCCGCGAAATGAAAGCACCCAGCACTGCATGCGCCTCATAGTCCCGGTCGGTTAGTTCGTGCATGGGGATGGAGAATAGCCGCTGCAGCCCATCCGGCTGAAACACAATCACGAAACTCTCAACGGTTCCTTGAAGTTGCAAATCGAGGCGCCGATGTGTCTGCGGACCCACGACCACAGTCAGCGGCGATTTTTTGCTACCGCGTTGCTCCAAATAGCGGACATTGATTGGGTCGCCAAACGTGAACTCGATGATTGGGGCAGCGCGGGCTGGCACAGGATGTAGAAGTGCGCCATCCCGAATGCGAATCGCACGCTGCGCATAGAAGCGAACAAGGGATTTCAAGCCGGGCGCGGGTCCGAGGAATCGTGATAAGTGCATGACTCGGCGAAAACCTCTCACACTAGCCAGGCAACCAGCTTACTAACCGGTGCCAAGCTTCGCTCGGACCAATGACAAACGCAAAGAGCGGGCCGGATGCAAACATCACGGCCGCCAGCGCCGGCGTCAGCGGGCGAATTCGTCTTGCCAGCAGAAAATCTCCCACGACTGCAGTGACCAGGAACATCGAAATGGGAACAAGAATGATTGCCCGCGGCAGCGCCGCAAGCCGCGGCGTTTGGCCAATGAAGTGGGCGAGCACAGCCGGCATCAAGGCGATGTTCGCGAACAGCATCAGGCGTTTATGGATCTCCGGCCGACCCCGATACGCAAGGGCGGCTATCGCCAGTACCGAGAACATGAATATGTCGCCAAAGGGAAATATGGATTCGTAAAGCGGGTCATGGTCTATCTTAAGATCGCCGCTCAAATCGAAGCCGCGCCGCGCCATCGCCACAGTCGTCATGTACGCCAGTGGAATCATCAACGCAAGTAAGTACACGGAGGCGAGGCCCATTCGCTTATGCAAGTCGACGCGCCGAATCGCGACCAGTCTGCTCTGGATCAAAAACAACACAAGCCACGCGAAAAACACGATTCCATGCGCTGCCGCAAGTGCAGATAAGGGCGCACGTCGTGCTGCAGTATGCACAATGTGAGGCGCGAATCCGGCGACGGAGATGATAATCATCGCGAGTGCCATACCGGTGAAGAACCGACGTTCGCCGTAAACTCCATCCCGCGCTTCCGATAAGCTCTGAAATGACCTGGCCATGAACGATTCCCCGGGCTGCCCGCGTGACGGGATCCTTAGGGTGGCCGAGTGACATGTATACGAGATAGTAGAAATGCGACACCGCCGAAGCTCGCGCGGCGGTGCAGAGCCGGTACGCCAAGGCGTTTTCTAATGCGGCGGGGCTTGGGGCCCGCGGACTAATTTGCCCGCCAGTGCGCTGGTTGCGACGCCGTCGCGATAGCTGATCTCGCCGGAAACCACCGTCGCAACATAGCCGTCGGCGCCCTGCATCAATCGCTTACCGCCGGCGGGCAGATCGAATGCCATCTCCGGTCTGCGCACCTTCAGCCGATCGAAATCAATGACATTCAAGTCAGCCTTCATGCCCGGCGCAATCACACCGCGATCCAGCAGGCCTACCGCACGCGCCGTATCAGCTGTCTGGCGCTTGACCAGATAACCGAGGTCGAAACGGCCTTGCGCGCGGTCGCGGCCCCAGTGAGCAAGAAGATAAGTGGGATAACTCGCATCCGAAATAATGCCGACATGCGCACCGCCATCACCCAGTCCCATCACACAGTCGGGATGTCCAATCATCTCGCCGCAACAATCCAGATTGAAATCGGCGTAGTTCGCGAACGGCGCGAATAGGAATGATCGGCCCTCGTCTTGCAACAGCATGTCGTAGGCAAGCTCCGCCGCCGCGCAGCCCATGCGCCTCGCCTCCGCCCCGATGGAACTGGCACGCGACGGTTCATAATTCGGGGGATTTCCGAGCGGAAAGATCTGGTCAAAAACGCTCAGCCGGCGCGCCAGCGGGTGGGTCTGGGCAGCGCCGTTTTCAGCCATCACGCGCGTCCTAAATGAGGGGTCCCGCATCGCGGCGACTTTCTCAGCCAATGTCTGGTCCTTGATCCGCGCGAAACTTTCATGCGCCACAAAAGGATTGAGCGTGCCCTGTAAGCCCAGCAGCAGGCCGATGGGCCGCGGCGCTACCTGTCCCCGGATGGGCAGTCCGTCGCGACTGGCCTGTTCAATCAGTGCCAGCAAGTCGCGCCAGCTACCCGAGGACTGCTGGGTCTGCGCCAGGGAGAGCGACAACGCCCGGCCGCTTTGCGTAACCAGCCCTCGAATCATTGCAAATTCCGTGATGGGATCGGGATAGTTAAAATCGGAGATCAATTCGATCACGCCGCTGCCGGCATCCTTCATGCCGAGCCCGATGCCCATCAGCTCGGACTGCGTCGCGCGCAGCGATGGGGTGGGATCGCCCTTCACGGTCCGATGGTTCAGGGTACGCGACGTGGTAAATCCCAAGGCACCCACGCGCATCGCATCCGCCGCAAGGAAGCGCATCTGCGCAACGTCAGCGTCGGTGGCCGGCTCCAAAGCGACTGCGCGCGCCCCCATCACGTAAACTCGCAGCGCGCCATGCGGAAGCTGCGCGCAAACATCGACGTCGCGGGGGTGCTCATCGAGAGCGTTAAGATATTCCCCAAAGCTTTCCCAGTTCCATGTCAAGCCTTGATGCAGTACAGCCCCGGGAATATCTTCCACACCTTCCATCAGTTCGATCAGCTTCTCGCGATCATCGATTCGTACCGGCGCGAATCCCACACCGCAATTTCCCATCACCACCGTGGTCACACCGTGCCAGCTTGACGGCGCCAGCCTGGAATCCCATACCGCCTGGGCATCATAGTGCGTGTGAATATCAACGAAACCCGGCGTGACGAGAAGTCCGCGTGCGTCTATTTCTTCGAGGCCGGCAGTGGAAATTGTCCCCAACGCCGCGATCTTGCCCTGCTTGACTCCCACATCGAGCTCGCGCAGTTCGCCGCCCAGCCCGTCGGCCACATTGCCGCCGCGGATCACAAGGTTAAAATTCGATGCCATGACGGATTCCCTGTCTCGGACCCGGCCTAACAAGTCGCGTTGAATGCTCCATGATACGAGACTACGCCGTGCGGCCTCGACGAATCAAATGAGACGGCTTGAAAGTATTCGGCCGGAACATCCGGAAGAATCAGGGTTGGATCCGCCCGGAAGCCAAAGCGGCCGTAGAACTCGGGCTCCCCAAGCAATACACAGCCCGCCGCGCCTTGCTCACGAAGAATGCGCAGAGCTTCGCGCATCAGGCGCGAGCCCACGCCGCGACCCTGCTGCTCTGGTGTTACTGAGATTGGTCCTAGCCCGAACCACCCCGCCGAACCGTCCGAGATCGATACCGGCGACACCGCGACGTGGCCGATTATCGTGCCTTTGGCATCCGCAACGAGCGAGAGCGTGAGTTTTCCAGCTTTGCGCAGTGCACTAATAATGAAGTGCTCGGTGTGGCCGGAGTGCGGTGCATTCAAAAACGCGGCAGTCGTCACTGCTTCAATGGCGCTCACGTCAGCCGCGGTCTCATTTCTGATTTGCATGAGGAATCGTACCTCAAATTTGCATTGGGATGCCGGCGCTCGCGGCCCGCTGTTATCCTAATGCGACCCATGACAATCACAGTCGACGACCGGATGGCGATGACGGATGCGGTCAGGCGTCTGCTCGCGGACAAACACGACGAGAGCGTCGTGCGCGCGAACATGGAAACGCGGTCGGGTTTCGATCCGGCGTTCTGGTCGGCACTGGCCGAGCTCGGCGTGACCGGACTGATGGTCCACCCTGATCACGGCGGTCTGGGTGGTGGGCCGCTCGAAGTCGAAGCCATCATGGAGGAAGCAGGCGCGGCGCTGCTTGGTGCGCCGCTGCTTTCAAGCTTCATGGCGACGGCGCTGATCGAGGGCGCGGGCGACAGTGACGCAAGAACCCGCCTGCTGCCTGCCATCGCGCAAGGCAGAATCGTGGCGCTGGCATTGACGGGCGATGCCGGCATATGGACTGAAGATGGCGTGGCATTGATCGCGGACCGCGACGACGCCTTGCTCAGCGGTCACGCGTCCTTTGTGCTGCATGGCGCGAACGCGGAACATCTCCTCGCCATTGCGCGCACGGTCGACGGCTTCGGCATCTTCGAAGTCGCACCTGACGCAGCCGGACTGAACTCGATGCCGCTGCCGACTTTCGACCGCACGCTGCGGCTCGCGCGCCTGACCTTTGACAAGGTGCCGGCGCATCGCCTCGATGCCGCGGGCTGGAGCACGGTTGCAAGGACTCTCCAGCTTGGTCTCGTTGCGCTTGCCGGTGAACAGGCGGGGGGTGCTCGTCGCGTGCTCGAGATGACGACCCAATATGCCAAAGTGCGCTACCAGTTCGGCCGTGCGATCGGCAGCTTCCAGGCCATCAAGCACATGGCAGCCAATCTATTGCTCGAGACCGAATCGGCGATCAGCGCCGCGCGCGCCGCGGCCGCAGCGCTGGCCAGCGCCGCGAACGACGCGGACGAGCTCGTCGCACTTGCCGCATTTACCTGCGCCGACGCCTATGACAGGGCTGCCGCCGACGCCATCCAAATGCATGGTGGCATCGCCTTCACTTGGGCTCATCCTGCGCATCTTTATCTGCGGCGCGCGCGCGCCGACGTGCAGCTGTTCGGCACGCCGGCAGCGCACCGCGAACGTTATCTGAAGGCCTTGGGAGCTTAGAGCTATGACTGCCACCGACACATCGATCAGCGACGTGAATCTGCGCGAGGAAGTCCGCACCTGGCTGCAGCAGAACTGGAAAGATCATCTGCCGGCGCCCACGCCATGGACCACCACGCCGGCGCTGCGGGCCTGGCTGGGCAAAGTTGTGGATGCAAGGTGGGCCGTGAACCGGTGGCCGGTCGAATGGCACGGTCGCGGCCTCTCTGATACGCAGGCAATGATCGTGGAGCAGGAATTTCGCGCCGTTCGCGCGCCGGGCGCCGGTCAGGACAAGACACATTTCTACGCCATCACCGCGCTGACGTTTGGCACCGATGCGATGAAGCGCAAGCTGCTGCGCGGGATGCTCGCCGGCGAGATCACGATGTGCCTTCTCTACAGTGAGCCAGGCGCCGGTTCTGACCTAGCCGGCGTGCGCACCCGCGCCGAACGGGACGGCGACGACTTCGTCGTGAACGGCCAGAAAGTATGGACCTCGGGCGCGGCCACCGCCGACTACGGGATGCTGATCGCCCGCACCGACTGGAACGCGCCTAAACACCGGGGCATCTCGTTCTTTTTCCTGCCCATGAAGCAAAAGGGCGTGGAGGTGCGTCCGTTGCGCCAGGTAACGGATGAAGCGCATTTCAACGAAGTGTTCTTCACCGCCGCGCGGGTGCAGGCGGAAAATCTCCTCGGCGATCTCAACAACGGCTGGCGTGTCCTGCAAACCGCGCTCGCCTACGAGCGATCCGTGATGGGCGAAGCGGCGCGCGGCGCGCGGCGCAATTCCGACAGGGCGGCCAATGATCTGATCGCGCTCACACGCGAAGCAGGCCGGCTCAGCGATCCGGTGATTCGCGAGGATCTGGCGCGGGTGCTGAGCTATCGCCGCGTCAATGCCCTCAACAATGCGCGCGCCAAGGCCGACCTCGAAACCGGCACTTCGTCCCCGATCATGTCGCTGGGCAAGCTCGCGATGTCGCGCATCCTGCATGAAGAGGCGCGCCTGCGCACCGCGCTGCTCGGTGCCGGCTCGCTGCTCGACGGCGCAGCATTCCCACGCGCGGACGATGCGAACTTTTTGACACTCAATGCTTATTTCACGTCGATCGGCGGCGGTACTGACCAGATCCAACGCAACATAATAGGCGAGCGCGTGCTCGGCCTTCCCAAGGAGCCGGAGGTTGACCGCGACATTCCTTTCCGCGAGGTGCGGGCCGGCTGAGACGCACATCACGTTACGGCGCGCGCGCAAATCCGCGCAGGGCTAAATTGATCTACCATCAGGGCTGGGAGGATCGGAAACATGACGAAATTCGCGCTTGCCGTGCTGGCCGCTGTCGCGCTCGTACAACCCGCGCTGTCCGCTGATGGCGCACCGCCCAACTCAGGCACAAAGCCGAGCTCTTTTGTTCCGCACTCTCATTCGAATAACCACGTTTATGGTTCACCCATTCAGCCGGCTATCGTGGGCCATGCAAGGACAACTCATCAAAAGCACTTGCAGAAGAAGCGCTCGTTGAGCGGCGCAAACCGCGACGCGCACTAGAAAACCAAGCCCGCCCGCCCCTATTTCCATTTTTTACAAATAATCAGGCCGCCGCTTGAGAGCCGTGTCGGCGCAACCCCGACACGGGTTGGCGACTTTTTGCTCTTGTAGCCGCGGCAGTGTACGGCACACTGGGTACGCTGAACGTACATGGGAGGATTCCTATGAATCGTTTGCTTGCCGTAGTTGCTACGAGCGGCGCGATGGTCATTACCTCGCAAGCCCACGCCATTGACTCCACCGATCAGTCGCCGATGAGCAAGCGTCAGATGATCGCCCAGATGCTCGATTGCATGAAGAAGCGAAAGTCCGCTGACAAGGACAGCTCGTACAGGGAAGCGTTCAAAGCCTGCAAGAATCAATTGAACAAGGGAAGCGACGCCGCGGAGTCCGGCGCTCTGGTGGCGTCCGATCCGCAGGCGAAGCCAGAACGCTGACAACCATGCCCGGCTTTTTGGCGCCGCGGTTGGTCAGTGCGTGAGGTGCGCGGCAAATCGCAGCCGCACATAATCGGCAGTCCAATTTCCGTGCGCGTCACAGAGATGGGGTCGGATACGCTCTCGTACGCACACAAGAAACTCCGCGCGTGCCGCGTCAGGCAGCACAGCGGTGAAGCTGCCGGAGAACGTGGTGAGCCAGCCCATGAGGTCGCCCGGCAACGGGGTCGGTCGCGGAATCAGCGCGATGTAGCGTACCTCGAATCCGGCGGCCACCAGCCGTGCACCGTATTCCTCCGCAGTTGGAAAGTACCAGGGATTCGCAGCCTGCCCGTCATAGCCACGACAATTGAGTTCAGCGATCAATGCAGACTGTATGGTCTTCACGCAATTGTGGCCACCCATTTCCGCAACAAACCGCCCCTCGGGAAGCAGCGCGCGCGCCACTCCTTCGATCACCGCGTCGGCATCCTTCATCCAATGCAATGCCGCGTTGCTGAATACAGCATCGAAACCCGGCTCGAATTCCAAATCAGCGGCGTTCATCTCAATCACATCCAGCCCCAGCTTTTTCGCGGCTGCAACAAACTCCGCGCTCGAATCGACACCCACGACCTTACATCCGAGCTCAGCGATCTTCTTTGTTAGCACGCCGTCGCCACAACCTAAGTCCAGAATGCGTTCGCCTGGTCGCGGATCGAGCAGTGCAAGCACCGGCGCACCGAGATCGGTGACGAAGCGTGCATTCTTGGCGTAGCCTGCTGAATTCCAGGTTTGCGGGCTCATGTTGCTCTTCCGACCCCTCACCGACTATTCCAGGGAAATCCGGTCGCGAGCCTCATTTGCTCATTCACGGCGAATATTCGCGGATAGAAGCCCCCCGATTTTGCGTGACCGGCCCTGACGGCCGTGAGCGCCGCGTCTAAATCGCGCAAGTCGCTCATCGACAACCACGGTGCCGACACACCCTCATTCTTGCGGCAACAATGCGCGGTCCACAGAACCGTATCCGCCGGCAGATTCTCAAGCAACATCCGCGCCGTCGCTTGATAGGCCGACAGGCTGGCACCCGGCAGGAAGGCATAGAGAGTCGTGGGATAGATAAAATCGCCGATGAATAGTCGCCGATTCGCTGCGTCGAACAGTGCCACCGAGCTTGGCGTGTGCCCAGGTGTCGAGAAAATCCGCAGCGAGCGACCGCCAAGATCGATGGTGGCGCCCGGCGCCAGCCATTCGCCAACCCGAAACGACGGCGCAACACGCGCATCGACGAAGCCCATGTATTCGTAGCGGCTTGGGCGGAAGAACTCGCCGGACATATCCGCGCGAGTCTCCGGCAGATCGATCATCGCCACATGCTCAAAGGGAGCAATCCCACCCAAATGATCGAAATGCAGGTGCGACACGATAACCGTGACCGGCAGTTTCGTTAAGCCCGCCACAACGCCGCTGATGTCGCGGGTACCCGAGCCTGAGTCGAACAGAATCCCCCGAGTCGTACCGACGATCAAATAGGAATAGTTTTGCTGGTAGTAGCGCGGCTCACCGATGGCGAATGTGCCCTCTCCCAGATCTTCGACGGCGAAGTAATCGTCCACCATTCGACCCTTGGCGATCTTCGCCGCTGCCGCATCAACGATCGCGTGAGGTTCGAGCCATACCGCCAGCTCGCCGTCGACAAATGGCGCGCACCATGCCGAGAAGACGACGATCAAGAAAAGCGCGCTAACAATGATTGCTGCAGACTTCTTCATCCGGCCTGTTCTCCCAATGAAATGGTAGCGTTCGACGCACGTTTTTGACAGTGCCTGGGACCTTGCATACGATCGCCGCATGAAATTTCCAATATTCATCGCCATTCCTTTTGCCGTTGCATCGATCGCGCTCGCTCAAAATGGAGCGGTCACGGGTTCGACAACGGCGACCACCGCGGCAGTCGATCCGGCAAGCATGCTGGTCGGACGCCTGGAGCTCGAGAGATTTAAATCGACGCTTAGAGGCCTCACGCAGTTCGGCGACCGCCGGCAGGGTACCGACCGGAACCGTGCTGCGATCGACTGGATTGAGGCCCAGCTCAAAAGCTACGGCTGCACGAACACGGCTCGACTGAAATATGACTATTCATCCAGCGCCCCTCGTGCGCCGAGTGGGCCGGCGATTGCACGAACACCTGACGCTGCGTCCGGTGGCGGGCGTTATCGCGGCGCGCGTGCCCACACCGGCGTCAACGAAGATGCGCTGCGGCAGCCGGATGAGAAACTACGCGCGCTCAATTCCCAACCAAGCGTCGACGGCCCGCGCGAGGAGGTCTACTGCACCAAGATCGGAGCAACACATCCGGAGGAGATGTACATCGTAGGGGCGCACATGGACGGAATCGGATGGGGCGAGGCCGCCAATGACGATGGATCAGGCAGCGCGTTGGTCATGCAACTGGCACGCATATTTTCGTCGCCCGACGTGCGCACGGAGCGATCGATCCGTTTCGTGCTCTGGAACAACGAGGAGAC
>Ga0210394_10001961_pt1 | contig 30219 bp, 44 predicted proteins | sample IncBWC12MmetaG_FD_160121 | JGI IMG/M metagenome (GOLD analysis project Ga0210394, IMG submission 160121) | Forest soil microbial communities from Barre Woods Harvard Forest LTER site, Petersham, Massachusetts, United States - Inc-BW-C-12-M | ecosystem: Environmental > Terrestrial > Soil >... | reverse complement strand
TGATACTTATAAATTTGTTCTGCCATTTAAATTAGCTCCTCTTCTAATTCATCGGACGTGTCACCTAAGTCTAGATTTTTTGTAACATCTTCCGGTACATCCGTATCCTTTACGCGATGCACGTAATCGTGTATTTCAACGTTTACCCTATTTACAACTGAAGTAAACAGTTGTGCGGCAACCTTTGCCGATTTGTGGGAAGAAAGGATAGCTGTATCAGTCTCTTGGTTGATACAATCTACCATAAACTGATCTATACAACTTCTAGCAATCTTATGTAAAACCTTGATTCCCGGATGTGCAACAATTCCTGCCAAATCTGCTAGCTCTTGCGAGTCTAGGTGTATTTCTGGGTTAAACATCTTCCTCCAAAGACGTGCCGGGAGTATTTTGGTATAGCACCTAGCGGTAACTCCCCGCTATCCTGATTATTGAATTACTGGTTCTCCGCCTTCTAGTCCGGTGTTACTCGGTTCTCCTTCCTCTGCTTCGCTCTTTGCGCTGTTAAGGAATGATCCAACAATTAAGTCCTTTTGAATTCTCTGAGCGGCAGATTGTTCTTGTAGTTGCTGCTTCTGTTGAAAGTTCTGTTGACTCATTTGTTGCTGAGTGGCTAGTTTAGACTGTTGTTGTGCAGCTTGCGATTTTGCTTGGCGATCTTGAATCATCTTTGGTGTCATTGGTTTAACAATATCATTAAAGTTTTTCCATTCGCTAGCTTCCATCCACATTTTCAAAATCTCTTTAATGTCCACATATTCTTGGTTAATGTCTGCTAAGAATTCTTGAACATTAGGGTTAGTGAAAATCTGCTCAATAAGCGTCATAGACTGACTCATTGTGCGTTTTGCTGCTAAACTTGCTCCTGCTAGAACTTCGTATTCAATTTTAGCTTCATGAAACTTCTGCAAGTCTACTTCAAAGTCTTGTCCTTTTTCGTCGCCAAGAATTGAAAATATCTCAGCATCGGACAGGTACATAAAAACCAAATCGTCAAGAATGTACAGCCACGGCTTAAAGACTTGTTCGATAAAGTTGTCAAGTGGCCCATCCAGTCTAGTAGCACTTGCTTGTCCCATTTGACCGGCACCTGTAGCTGTTCTTCCCATTCCGGCGCGAGGGCCAGCGGACGAACCTTGTACAAGTGTTTGATCTGCTCCGGAGCTACTTTCGGTTGCTGATTCTGACTCTCTAATTGCTGACCACACGTCCGGTGGAACTTTGGGAGTTTCTAATAACTTATAAGCTTTATCAACTTCGTTATCAACTGTTAGAATCTTCCCTAATCCAGTCCTAATCATTTGGGTAGGAGTGTTAGAATCTCTCTTACGTAAGTAAATTGGGTTTACACCAAATGACAAAATTTTGAGAATAGCATTGATAGTTCCTTGATCTACTCTCTGATTTTGTCCTACAATTAACCCCACGCCCATTCCATAAAACGCTCTTGGACGATTCCACCAATTAGCAGATAGAAACGGAATAACTCCGAAATCGTTAGGCCCAGAATACAATTTGTGCTGTCTAGCAATTACTATAATCTTTTTGCGTTTATCCCAATACTCTAACACTTCAAATTTCTTTAAAAGTAAATCTGGAGAAACTGATATGTTAACTTCTTCTGCATGATGTACAACACCTTTCACATAGGCTGCTTGATCGGTAATCAGTTGAGCCGGGTTTCCTTCGTTAGACGGAGGCATCCACCATGCTTTTAAATCTGCTTCACTAGGTAAAACCCATCCTTTCTTGTCAGGATGATCGTTAGGCAGTTCTTCAATTCCTTTAAGAAAATTCTTTAAACCATAATAATCCATGTAGCGAATGTCGATAGCATAATCTGCACGTCTAATATCGCCCACGGATGCATGAGGATCAACTAATACCCTACTAATATCTCTGCTTTCAATAAATGGTCTAGGAACATACTTTCTTTTAATCTCTATTTGCGGAGGGGAATCTTTAGGAAGCAGTAACTTCTGCTCTTGTCCTACAGGACCGGCTGCGATACTATCAACAGTGGCTACTCTTTTCTTAGTAATAACTTCTTTGTATTTGATACCCCATTTCCAGATTCCTGTACCTAAATGGCACATTTGCTCTAAACCGTGCTTCGTTTCCATTTTGAAGTCACACTCATCTAATAGAGCAGAGAATAAAGCAGTTTTAGCATCTACTACATTTTGTGAAGTTCCGGGTCTAGGTCTTAAAACCATTGGAGGATCAGTATAAAACAATCCTTTATATAATTGCGGAACTATAGCATTAACTACTTTTGCTACAGTGAAGCGTTGCACATTCGGTTCGCCCTTTGTTATCAACAACTTACGAGGTGTTGAAGTAAGTCATTTCTGCTTACTTCATACGGTTTATATTCCCGTATGTTCGGACTATCACATCGCTTCGTCTGAAGCGCCCTCTCGTTTAGTCTCTCAGCGTACCTTTTTCGGCTTCGCCCTTGTTGGCATTTCAGCGTTCAAGTCAATTAGAGTGGGTTTGAATATCCCCAAGCCGTTTAGCAAAGGATATAAGTATTTTCAAAAACGCTTATTGGACGTGGACTTTGAAACAAAATATCACTATCACGCCATAATAAACTATATTGCTTATTTTGTATAAAAGCTTCTGCTTTGCTTGCTGAACCAACTACTAAAGCAACTTCTGCACTAGCATTTGTTAAATCACCATTAGTTTTATAATCTAACGGAGTAAGTTCTCGATGGACATTTGCGCCATCAATCGGTATATTCGACATTTTCCTCCATTAGTTGCTGTTTGAGTAGTTTATTCTTTTTCCGACTCTCAACCAATCTTCGTTTATGTTCTTCGGTCCTAGGCGGCTTTTTACAGCCTTTTTGCCCTAACTTTAGTGCTTCAATATGCTCTGGTGTTAATGGCCTTCCTCTTTGCGCTAGTCCGATTCGTTCACTCCATTCCGCAGTTTTTGGCATACCTTTTCTAGTAGCCGACATTTTTTCTTTAGTTTCAGGAGAACAAATATGAGTAGTTCCTAACCGGCCCCCTCCACCGGCTGTAAGATTGTATCCAAGTTCTCCTTGTGTTCCAAAAAACTTGATATAAGCAATCTCAGCGTTATCCATGTCCTCCTTATCTTTAGGAGAATAAATAGACCTAATGGTAAACGATTCTGGTCCATGTTTGCGAATAGCGCGATATGGGGCTAACTTATTTCCCCTATTACCCAAAGCTGCTCTGACATTATGTTGCCAGTAAGCTTCCAGATCGTCACCCGCATGTTGTCCCACGTAGCATTTTCCATTCTCTACGTTTTGTATTAAATACACATGCATCAGTCTTTATCCCCTAAAAACTTTCTCATATTTCTTACAGTCTCTCTGTAAGCTTCGTAATTTACTACTAACTCGCAATATAAACACAAACACCATTCGGAAAAAACGGAAATATTTAATGGCTCCCCCGGAAACGAACGCTCAAAGCACTTTATAGTACTTTTCTTAACTTCATCAAAAGAACGAGCCATACTGTCTCCTACATTAGATCAGATAAAGGATCAGAATATTGATCTTGCAGAACTTCGGATTTTTGCTCTAATTGAAACGCAGTTACCGGATTATCCTCCATGTTCGATGCGTTGTATTTTGCGAATCTCCCTAAACCGTAAATCATGTTATGAAGTACTGTGGATTGGCGATTAGCTGTGTACTCTTGGTTTATAGAATTTACTTTAGCATCCATATCGGCATAACTTCCAAATTGTTCTACTAATAAAGAAATTGCGGAAACAATGTCGTCATGAGTGTCGTCAGACGTTCCTGTAAACTTTTCCATCTCATTGTATATCTCTTCTAGTCCTTCACAGGAATTGAAGAAATAGAGACGTTCATCTCCTAATAGTCTAAGTACAGGTTTTGCTTTTAATTGTTTTGATCTAAGTTTTGATCCATAACCAAGAGTGACGTATTCTACTGGAATACTAATCTGTAACTTGTCCATCTCTCGACGTAGTTCTCTTCCCATCCACTTAACACCTACAGAATCTTCAATAGCTATTCGTTTAGGCTTCCACTTGTTGCCCGTCTGGGCAATTATCCGTGGTAAATCAAATTCATTGTATCTTCCGCGAACCATGTTAACTATATAAAATCTACCGCCATATATAATAGCAGTAAGAATTACAGTGTAGTCTGCCCATTGTTTAACGCTATATGCTGTGTCTACGGCAGTTACTACGATCCCGCCCGGAGGATATTGTGTATGAGGAATAGTCCTTCTAATCAATAGTTCTTTAGGAAACTTAATCTTATTAATCTTTCTGGGATTATTAAGATATTTGATAGCAAAATAACCGGTATCACCATCTTCTGAGTCTAAATCTGAATCGTTCTTTTGCTCTTTAGTGAGAAATTCATAAGTAAGCCGTTCAGGAAACCATAAGGTCCAATCGGCTTTCTTCATTTCTTCTTCTATCTTTCCAACCTTTTTAGCCTCATCTGTAGGCCACCAACATGCTCGTAAGTAGACTTTAAAATGTACACTACTATTGAATTGTCCGCTATCTACGCTCCCTTTAATACTTTCTAACAGTCCTTCTTCTACTGCAAACTTTTCTTCTTTTTTAATAGTTGCGCCGTAAAAGTCCTGTTCATCGTACCAAGTTCCGATAACGTCAAAGAACCCGTAAGGATGCATCATTGCTTTGTTAATACTAATCTGCTTGTTAACATCTTTAATTCTGGTAATAGTTTTGCTATTTTCGTTAGTAACAACGTCATCCAATTTAAGAATACCAAAGTGCATACCAGACAAAGCCTGCTCGATAGATGCTACTCTTAGCGTAGGCTCCTTATCGTCACCGCCAGCAGGAGTCTGAAATTCTGACTGAATTCCATCTTCAGGAGGAACGCAATGTTCTGCAAACAAAACTTGAAATAAACTGTTAGACCAATCTCCAGTTTCTTTGTCCATCAATTGACGAACATCGAATATCGGTTTTCCTTTTTTATTAATTTCATTAGTCTGTTCAAGTGTAAAATGTTGCTTTACTTCTCCAATAAAGTCATTTGAGAGTCTAAGTGATCCTGTTAGAATCAACATAGTAACAGCGGGAAAACAAATTGTCCATTGTACACAATCCGCCATATCAATACTGGATTTGAATCCGCCTCTTGGAACAAGCAACATGCGTTGTTTTAGGTCTGTGTATTGATTGGCGAAATGCTCGAATGTTAAGAATGTTGGGTCTTTCTTGACAAAAAAATCATTACAAATATCTTCGTGAGTTTGCAGGGTAGTTTGGTTATACTTTTCTAATAAATGACACAAAAAGAATAAATTAGTTTGAGCTAAAAATCTAAGTTGTAATAATCCATGAATCTCTTCTTGATTAAGTAATGGTCTTCCTTTTCCTAATTGCTTTGCCCACGAATCTAATACCAACGTTTGCTGGCGCTCTGACAATTTCTTAAAGCTTATTGCAGATTTCTTCAGAAAGGATTCATCTGATAGGTCTTTGTATTGGTAATTAGGATTTTGTCTACAATCGGCATATAGTTTTTCTAGTTTTTCTAATTTCACAAAATTCCTAATAAATCTTTTAATTGACAATTGTGTAATCAAAACACGCTGGATTTGTGGTAATAGTCGGCATGTTGATAGTAAACCCGGTTCCTGCTGTTTTTGTAGCTAGTAACGGTGCCGCGTTAGCTACCGGCGCAGTGTTGCAAGTCACGCTCAGGCGCGTTCCTTCGTCTGCTACAGGCCACACGTTAATTTCAGAATTAGCTGTTACTGCTGTGGTGTTGATTGTGCAGGTAGCGCCAGAAGCGTTAGTCGCACAAGAAAAGGCTCCCGCTGAAGCTGACGTGCAGGTAACTACAGAAGGGCTAGCCGAAGTTCCTACCCCGGCACAATTTGTTGCAGTAATATAGGTCTTTCCCGAAACAGCCAATGTAGCAACAACGTTTGAAGTCGCGGTCACGTTCACGCCAGCGGCGATGCTGGCGGCGGAACTAATGGCTCCAGTGGAAGTGATGACAGCTAAACAACCCGCGCCATTGATCTGCGCACATAGGAAATTTCCTCCGAATCCTGTAGCTGCATCTAGTCCTACTAATGTTCCAGATGTACTAAGAGAACCGTCGGCGGCTGCGCCATTCCTAATATATAAAGCTGGATATGTAGTGGTTGCCGAACCTCCTGTCTCTAGCGTCCCGCTAAGAAGTAGAGGAGAGACTGATGCCGCACCGTTGACACTCATCGTCTGTGCAGCAGTCCAAGTGTCAGCGTTTGCTAGCGAACCGGCTCCTAATGTGTTGGCAGAAAGTGTAACAGCGGCACTGCCGTTATAGGTAGAGCCGGATGCTGCTCCTGAGTTGCTATTATTGAGCGTTAACGCATTGGTGACACTACTTGCACTGTTTGCTACACAAGCTGTGCAGGTTCCGGTCAAATTTGTGATAACTCCAGAAATGGGAGTGCCTAATGCGGGAGCAACAAGGGTTTTATTGGACAGGGTTGCAGTTTCAGAAATTGTATCAACAGTGTCGCTAGTAGACGGAAACGTCATAGTCGTTCCGTCAGTTCCGGCAAAAGTAAGCGAGTTACTAATAGTAAGTGTTTTGCCAGAAGCTACGCTAAGTCCGGTAACCGAAGTCGCCGCGATAGTTCCCGTACCAGATACGCTTAAACTTCCGCCAGTTCCAATCACCAAGACATTAGCGTTCGTTGCAGCAGATACACCAGAAAAGGGAACGGCGGTTGCCGTGATAGTGCCCGAACCGGTTGCACCTAGACTTCCCCCGGTTCCTACCAAAAGTGCAGCCGTATTAGTTCCTGCTGTGATTGCGGAGAATGCTGGAGCGCCAGCAGATGCAGAAATTACTCCACCTGAGATAGTGATGGATGTTCCATCAGGTTTTACGCATCCCAATGTCGATGTAGTAGCCGTTGGACAAGAACTACCAAATGGACTGATAAGTAAAGTTTGCGCTTGACTCGAAACGGCTAGTCCCAAAGCAGCTAATATAATTAGTAAATATTTCAAACTAACTCCTAGCTCTGAGAGCCTGTAAAGTGAAAGATAACCTTAGTTGTTCCATCACCGGTAGTCCAAGTGACAATATTTATTCTTAAATAAAAAGACGGTTTAAAGGCTATACTTTCCATATTGGAAGTAGTACAACTTGTACTGGCTGGAGATGTGGTATCTAGTCCAAACCAATTAACATTGTCAAAACTTCCTTCTACCCTAAAAGTACAGGCGACTGGCGCTGTTCCACTCAAACTCCAATCAATCGAATAATCATTAATAGGAGAAGTTTTAGAAGGCAACCCACTGTTTAAAAGTATATAATTACCTAACTGTCCTGTAGTGGTAGGAGTTGTCCAAGCGTACAAAAGGTTCTGGGGAAGCGAATCCTGCGCTTTCGCGGTTAAGGACAGTCCAAAAATGAATAACAATAGTGCAAGAATTCTTTTCATATTATCCTACTTACCGTGATGCCAGTGTGACATGTTTTGCGCGAGTTGGGCCATTTCCCGGACATGTTCGTTAGTACTGTGAGTCGCAGCTTCTACACGTTCTTTAGGAATATCCTTATCAGGACTAATTCCCAAAGCATTGTGTAAGCCATTTTTGTGCAAGTGCATAACCACCCTATGCTTAGATAGGTGAACCGTTTCAGTTTTCTTATCAGACATTTTTATTCTCCTAAGCAGCAGGTAGACCAGCAGGAGGCATCGCTCCACCGGCAGCGGCAGGAATTCCACTTTGACCTTGCTCGGCTTCTGCTTCGCCGGGATTAGGAGTGCCCATGTGCATCATCATATGCTCAGCTAGCTGATCATCACCATGCGTGACATGATCTTCGTCAGGATGAGCCGGATGAGTGTGAACATGTGTATGGATATGACCGCCACTCTTAGCCTTTCGTGTAATAATGTGTTTAATCTCTTTCTTAGGTGTTTCGGAACCGCCTAGCGATCCGGCCACTGCATCTGTATACTCGTGCATTTATTCCTCTGATTTGTAAAGTTCGTTCCAATGCGAACGAGCTACTTGACGGATACCCATCGCGGGATCGTATTTCTGATAAATTGCTCTGTAGATTTTTTCGGATGTTACAAAGTTGTGCGGAAGGTCGCCAATTGATCGTAAAAACATTAATCCGACTGACGGTGCTCTAGAATGACCAGCCTCACAAGCTATTAAAATTTTTTTACCTTTGTCTAAACTCTCTTTAATGAAGTCAAGCCCGAATTTTATACAGTCGAAAGGAACCAAGTTCGGATCATCTACATCAATAAGATTGAGAGCACAAATGTTGCCTTTAATGACATGTAGGTAGTCTTTGCTATTTTGGGGAGCACCTAACGTCTCATACCCTAGCAAATCTCTATGACCGTCCGGTCCCTCTTTGGTGCAACGTAGGAATGCCCATCCTTTCTCTCTACGTATCTTGAGGAAGTCTTTTTCGTCACCTACCCAGACATTTGTAAAAATGGGTTCCACTAAATTCCTTCTATTAAAATTTGTTTCTTCTTCTCGACAATCTGTTGCTGTGCTTGCTGTTGCTGGCACATCTGGATAAAATTTCTTAAACAAATATCAGCAAAGTCCTTAGCGAACAAAGCTGCATCGGCAGGTAAAAGAACTGCTAGTCCATTCTTAGTCCATACCTTCTGAAAGTTCTGTGCATCTTGTAGCGGAACACTGAAACTAGCCATTATTCTCCAAATATATTCGTCATTACATTCTTGATGTTTGCTGAAGCGGCTTGCTCAACTAACGTCTTATCGCCCGGTTTATTAGTCTGTGCTGTGTCTTCTGTGTCGTATAGTTTAAGCCCGTTCTTATTAATGAACTCACCAAGAATGATAGTCTTGAAAAAAGCTTTATCGTCTGCGGTAGAATCTAAATACATCTTCACGAGACTTGCTAATAATTTTCTGTTAGGCATTAGTCGTTCATCTGCCAGAACCTTATTAAGCATAGTTTTGTGGTATTTTATGTTTGCTATAGCCATTGTTCCTCCAAACTAGACTAAATGTATTTTACAAGGTAATGCTGAACTTGCTGTCCAGAATCTCACTCTTGTTTTGTTATTATTTACTGAAACTACTCCACAAACTAATAACCCTTCTGTTATAAACCCTTGGTAGTCAACGCTACTTAATATCGGCTCATAGTCAGGGTGTGTGTGGCAGTCTCCAACAATACGTTCTCCGTTTTTAAGAACTTTTTCTTTAAGTTCTGTAAATTCGTCATCATTCCAACAAACTTCACAATGAGTTTGTGTATGGTAGTTTTTAGGATATACAAAACGAGTTATCTCTATTTCATCAACAGAGTTGACTTTACCTATAAGAAATGCTTGAATCTCCAACGGGTAGGACTGTCTTGACAGTTTACGGAAGTAGTCGAGAGCGCCTTTACGGACTTTAACCCTCGAAAACATAAGTCCTCCGACAACAAAGGCAGGGAGCCGTAAAACTCCCTGCCTGATACTAGCCCTTTTCGGGCTATTAGCCGCTCTGTTAGGTAATATAAATAATACGGCGGCTCAAACGTGTTTTAATCTTAGGCGGGGTCGATACGTATTAAGTACCGAGGAGGAGTTCCCCGCCCGTTCTCTTTCAAATTCTTTGATCTATATACATGATACCATGACAAATAGCCGTTGTCAATAGCAAAAAGTGTTAATATTTTGACTTATATACTTGAATCTATTAGACTTTTAAAGACTATTTTAAGAAATCGTATTTATTTCAACTATTTTAGGAGGAATTACTACAATTTGTTGTTTAGGTTTGCAAAGTGCTGGTCTGTATATTGGCTTTTCAACTCTTTCCCGTTTAACCTTCTTATATCCTTTTTGCATATGAGGATGCACCTTGCAATGACATTTATGACAAAGCGGGACAATGTTATTTCGTCTATTTCTTCCCCCTTTGGCTAATGGAACAACGTGATGCCGCAAAGTGGCTTCTCCTGCGCACAGATAGCACTTTATACTGCGGTTCAAAGGAAACTGGTAACCTTTGGTGTAATTAAATCCTCTACGCTTGCACACCATATCTAGCAAGGGAACATCTGGTTTGTCTAGTTTTAGATGTGATATTAAAAAAGCTAATCTGTTGTTTGACTTTATTTTCTTAAACTTTAGCGGTACGGCAAATCCGGGCCTATTCTTTTGCTTTCTTTTCTTAATGCCGGATGCCCACTGAGAATATTTCTTTATAGGAACTTCTTCTATTACGAACTGATCAGACACACTTTTTCCTTCCCTACCGGATTATTACGGTAAGCCTTTATTTGCCCTATACCACTTATTACAGTAGACTTACTTGCCTTTCAGGTTGCTATCTGCTGTATCCACCATAGTTTATTTACAGATAATGCTTGTATTCATGTAAATAAGCCCTTGATTCTAAATCATTTAGCTTATTAGTTCTAAATGTTATCAAAGTTTATAACTTCAGCGGTACAAGTGAAGGATTGTAATCGCACCCTTCTCGTTTGCTAAACGCCCTACCAATTGCAGACTTACCTAAGCTATGTAACTAGCTTATTCTTCTTTATCTTTACCGGTTTCCCGGTCACCCGGTATCCGTATAGGTTCCATCTCGTTGTTTTAGCACTTCGGGGTCTTCTAGACTTTTTCAGCTAGGTAGAAATCCCTCAACGGTAAAGATTGTAAAGTTAAACATAGACACAAGAGCGATTACAACGCCTTGCCAGAAGTGGTAGTTCTGTTGTCCATTTAAGCGGCCCGTTATTTAAGGCTTACGCAGTGCCGCGAAGCTATACCTATCCATTTTTGGATAAAACATCTGCTTCCGTATTCTTTTCTCTAGGAACCCAGACGTATTTAATATCAACTTTCTTGCAAAGTAGTTTTATTTCAGAATCGAAAGCCAGTCTAAAAGCCTCAAAATAAAGCTTTTCAGTCTTGGACTTCCAAACATCTTTCATTATGTTGATGACTAGTTTAGAATCACCATACACTCTTATAGACGCTTTAGGAAAGGATTCGTTAGCAAGAATTTCATAAATTTTTTCCAATGCTTTGTGCAAAGCAAAAAACTCAGCATAATTGTTGCTAAACTCAGGTCCAGTTCCTATAATTCCAGAATCAGTATAGGTAACGTCTCCATCGTGAATAACATACCCGTATCCAGCTTTCCCACCGGGATTAGGCCAACACGAGCCGTCAAAGTTAAGAGAGAACGTCCTTACACCATTCATATTCCTATCTTATCAAATCTTTTCCAATCTGTCAAGCGTTCTGGCAAAATATTTTTAATTATTTTTCAAAAGGATTGACTTTTGGGTCAAAGTGGGGTAGAATGGGTATATGGATTACTCCGCCCGGACGCCGCTAGTCTTAAATCCCCCGCCAAACATAACCAGAGTCACAGACGAAGAATCGGCAGAAAAGCTATTCTTTTTCTTAGAAAAAACCCTTCAATTCGGGTTTGACGTTGAAACCACACCAGTTAAAGACTTTTATTGGCGCAGGACTAGAACCAAACAATTCGGGAACAGTACAGAACAATATGTAATAGATTTATTACCATTTGCTAACAATGATCCAAAGGTGTTATTTGACTGTCAGGGAGAGTACGGAAAGAACCTTTATTTAGCGCCACGTATTAAATGGCTTACAGAAAGGTTATCAAAATATCTTTGTAGCGATAGCTGGACCAAGATTGGAGCAAACTTAGGCTTTGAGTATTTAACAGAATACTGGCAGTTTGGTTTACGTATATTTGGATTACGGGATGTTATGATGCGCGAGAAGTGCATCTACGCCGGTCTTAGTGGAGAAGCTTCTCTTAAAAATTACTCTTTCTATTCACTTGAAGAAATATTTGGAAGATATTTTGGATATAGTATTGATAAGAGTTTACAGGAATCGTTTAATTTGGATGATCCACTTTCCGACCCCCAATGGGAATACGCCGCACTAGATACGCGGCTTCCGTTGGCTGTTATTGGAATGCAAAATCTTGTAATAAAAGGCGAAACTCCTGACTCTCTACGTAAAAAAGGACAAACGATTCTGGCATCTAGACTAGAAAGAGTTAAAAAACAAATCCTAGGAGACAATCTAGAAGAAATCTGTGACATTGAAGACAACGCTATCGGCGCGTTTATCGACATGCATGTTCACGGAGAGCGGCTAAATTGTGAAGCATGGTTAGAAAGAGCAAAACTTAACAAGGAAAAGCTAGCTCAGACTTTTAAAAAACTCGATGATATTTTTCTACCGTTAGTAGGTTCTAAGAACGATATTGTTACAGAGCAGATGGTAGAAGACGCAAAGGTTAAATGGAAATTTTATAACGAAGAAACTGAGGAAGAAACTAAGTTAAAAGCCGAACTAAGAGTTGCTAAGAAAACTAACTTAGAACTATTCGGACAACTGACCGCCAAACAAAACGAATTGCTTTTAGCTCGTAAAGAGATTAAAGAGAAGTTTAAACAAGAGGCTTCAGAATTAGGGAAAAGACGCACAAGACTGGTTAACCTTGCTGACAAGTGTGAAGGTGAAGCTCTAATTAACTATGAGTCTGACGCTCAGTTAAAGGCTATTCTTAAAGAAAACTTTAAGGTTCTGAAGGATATTGAAGGACTAGATGACGAGACTTTAGAAAAGTATAATCATGTTCCTGTCATGAAATTAATTCAGGATTATCATGCTATTTCTAAAGAAGTTGGAACTTATGGAGAAGCATGGGCGACAAAGTGGGCAACACATCCTTGCGGAGACGAAGGTTGGCTACATCCCGTTACCGGACGACTGCATTGTGAATTTAACCAATATGACGCAGCAACAGGACGCAGCAGCAGTACAAAACCCAATGCTCAGAATTTGCCTAAAGACAAAGAAGTTCGTAAATGTTTTATCAATGATCTGCCAGACGAGGAAGATGAATATACAAAAGTCACTATCGACATGTCTGGTGCTGAACTTCGCATTCTGGCGGAAGAGGCGCAAGACCCTATTTGGATAAAAGCATTTAACAACGATGAAGATGTTCACTCTGTTTGCACGGAGTTAGTAGAAGGTCCGGAACTGTGGCACAAATTAGCTTTGCCTGATTGCGCATATTATACGGTTAAACCAGATGGGACGTTTGCTAAGAAGAAATGTAAGTGTCCTGCTCACAATGAAAAGCGTGATGGAATGAAACCGACTAATTTTGGTTTGCCATACGGAATCGGGCCGCGAAAGTTATCAGTACAAATTGGCAAAACCTACGCGCAGACTAAAGACCTTATGTTCAGGCATAAACAAAATTTTCCTTATATTTGGCAGTATTTGGAGAAATCTGGATTCGATGCTAAAGCTGCCTTGAAGTCTTTTGATATGTTTGGGCGCAGACGTATCTTTGAAGAACCTACTTGGGAACTAGCAAAAGAATATGCAAAAGAAGATATTGAAAAGAAGTTAAAACTAGAACCGGAAGTTTCCAAGAAAAATATAGAAACTTTTATAACAATTAAGGGTCGCAAACCTACAGCAGAAGAAAAATGGGAACTAACTCATAGACAGCCTACTGATCAGGAGATTTCTAAAGCTTTTCAAGCTATGTATGGTAACGCAGAAAGGCAGGGGAAGAATCATCGTATACAATCTGCCAACGCTACAATAATTAAGATCGCTATGGGGTCCGGTTACGATAAAGAAGGAAAACCCTTTTTGTGGCATATCCTGCCAAAGTACAAGAGCAAATTGCAAAAAATGGTTCATGATGAACTAGTAATATCTGTTCCAGTCAGGTTTGCTGAAAAGGTGGCTTTGCTGGCACAAGACGCGATTAAAAGGGCTGCTGCTATGAAAATGAAACTAATCACAATGGAGAGCGACTACAATATCGCGCCACACTGGAAAAAATGACAGATTACATTGAAAAGAGATATGAACAACAACTGCCAATTTACGGATACACTGTTCACGTAGTTGTGTCCACTAACATTAATAAATCAAGGATAAAGCGAGACAAGGTAATTGGAAGAGGATGGGAAGAAGATTATACTACTAGGGCGCTTCACTCCGGTATTTCTGATAAGCCTGTTTCTTATATATTCATGCCAGCAAACGCCAGAGTTGGAGAGATAGTACACGAAAGCGTCCATGCGTGTCAAAGAATTGTAGAATGGATCGGTGCTACGTATCGTGATCCAGAATTGATAGCGTATTTGATCGGATACGTAACCGAGGGTGTTTACCAGTTCGTCGGGCATTTTAATAAAATTTACAAAAAAGAACTTGACAAGCTTGAGAGAGAGGTTTAATATGAAGGTATGTCAGACATTGGGGCGTTAAAGCTGGAAGACGTTGACAAACTTGAGGATCAGTCTAATATAGATTTGGTCCCGTTAGATGAAGACTGGTTTGTAACCAAGTGGCTGCAATTTCACGACGAAGGAAACGCTATTAAAGGCGGAAAAACCAGAAAATACTCTGTCTACAATAGGACTAGTAAAATCCTTTTAGGATATGTTAAGTGGAAAGGTGGATGGAGACAGTACAGTTTTTATCCTCTTAGTGAAACACAATTTGACGGGCAATGTTTAAGGGATATTGCGGATTTTTGTTATCTCATGACCGTCAACCATAAAATGCCAGCCATGCTCAAGAACGCTAAAAAAAGAATGGCAAATTGGCGGAAAATGCGAATAAAACAGTTGACAGAGCGCAAAAAGCGTGGTAATCTAGGGTTAGAAGTAAAGAACGAAGTGAAAGAAGAGATTTTGCCATTAGATTAAACGGCATGGTGGAGGGTCGTGAGGCCCCTATATTTAGGAGAAAAATGGTAGCAACAATTATTATTCTAGCGGTTCTTGTGATTGTTTTGGGTTATCTCAATTATAGGAACATAAATGTGGCTAAGTCTTTGTCAAATGAGTTGACACTCGCTAAGACGGCTGTTAATAGTCTGACTACTCGTGCAACAACGGCTGAGAACGCCCTAACAGGAAAGCTAGCAGCGGAAGGAAAGGCTGTTGCTAACGTTGGATCAGCGGTTACAAAGGTTGTTTAAGTTTGGTTGGAATTTGTCGGAAGGTCGTTCCACACACTCACGCCGACTTTGAGAGACTGCTAATCATTGTGGTAAAAGCAGACCAACCAATTAAGTTTGGGGTTATCGTCTAACAACTAGGACACTCGCCATTAGTGCGAGAAATGAAGGTTTAACCCCTTCTAACTCCACCAAGTAAGCATGTATGAAGCGCAATTAGTAGTTTAAGACAAGGGTTCGACTCCCTTCCGATCCACCAAGTTTAGTAGTATAATTTTATGTTATAACGGACAATAATAAACAGGTTCGATTCCGGTTAATGTCAGGGTTGTTATAGCATAATTGGGTCGGTCATGGTTTCGATTAGACTAGATAAATGTTAGCAGACATGCAACTAGGCGACTAGTTTGACAGCGCAAAACAAAAACTGCCGAAGAAATGACGCAGACGAACGCATTCATTGATGCTGCAAATTTTGACTTCGGTCAAAGCTTTGCAACCGTTAATGACGGCGAATTCGTAAAGGTCTAACCGAAGGGTTAGCCTGAGTCTGGCCCACTCGAAACAGAACGGGCCATTAAATTTTGTGTGGTTGGCGAAACTGGATAACGCGCTAGTCTGTGGCACTAGTTACTGTAAGTTCGAGCCTTACACTACACTCCAAGGATACCAATGAGCTATAATTTTGAAACTCTTGGTAATGAATTAGGATCAGCAATAGTGAACCTAGAAGCTATCAAAAGACTATACGGGGCATCAACTTTATTAAATCGCTTAGGAATTACAGGGATAGGAGAAACCTTGCCAGAAGTAAACGCACCAAATACGCAGAATGTTCCGTTTAGCATGGAAGCTGTTGTTGTGTGTGACCACTATTCTGATTTTTTGGTCCATACATTGCCCCATACTAAGTTTTTATTTGACAAAATTGTGGTAGTAACTTCTTACGAAGATAAAGAGACACAAAGAGTTTGCGAGTTTCATCACGTCATGTGTATCAAGACTGATGAACTTATGTCCCGCAAGGGCGAATTTCACAAAGGAAAAGGAATTAACGAAGGATTGCAGCAATTATCCATGAAGGGATGGGTCGTGCACATGGATGCTGACATATATCTTCCTCCACAGACCCGAATTCTTATTGAACGTGCTAAACTTGATCCTACATTTATTTATGGAATTGACAGGTTTATTGTTAAAGGCTATAAAGAATGGGCCACTTTCACAGCTATGCCCAAACTTCAGCAAGAGGCTGAAACGTACATACATCTTAACAATTCATTTCCATTAGGAACAAGAGTCATGCATGGATTCGCAGGAGGGTGGTTGCCTATCGGTTATTTCCAAATGTTTAATCCTTTAGTAACTGGAATAAAAACATATCCCGATGCGCATACTAATGCAGGAAGAGGAGATACACTATTTGCAGAGCAATGGCCTAGGTCTAAACGAGCGCTAATACCAGAAATTGTAGGATACCATTTAGAAAGCATTAACTCATCAATGGCTGCAAACTGGAACGGCAGAACAACATTGCCGTTTTTACCTGAATAATATTATGGGAGTCTATTCTGTTCTTATCGATTTAACTGGTAGTAGGTTTGGAAGATGGTTAGTTCTAAACAGAGAGCCAGATAAAAGCGGAAATGTAATGTGGAAGTGTGTTTGTGATTGTGGAAACATCAAGACCATTCGCGGGAGTCATTTGAAATCTGGTCGATCATCTTCCTGTAGATGTTACTGTGCGGAACTTAATAAAGAACTTAAAACTACACACAACCTAAGTAAAACGCCCTTATACAGACGTTACATGTCGGCTAAAGGTAGGTGCCAGAATCCTAATAACCCAAAATATCCGGATTACGGTGGAAGAGGTATAGAATTTTTATTTGATTCGTTTTTAGAATTTAAAAACGCTTTAGGCGATCCACCAAGTCCGAATCACCAAGTAGATAGAAAAGACAACGATGGGCCATATTCAGCAAACAATGTACAGTGGGCAACTAGATCACAGCAAATGCGAAACAGACGACCGCTATCAGAATGGAATTTCAAAGATTAGAGGTCTAGGAGAAATATGAGCGAAGTAATTGACAACGTTTTGGATAATTTAGAAGAAGCCAACAACTCTTTAAGAGGACAGACTGTCGATCTTATTAAGGAAACTTTTAGAAAGAACCCTGTGTTTACGGTTAGCGAATTTTTTGATTATATGCACGATGATTTGCTTTATGATATTTTTCAAAACTATCAGATTGTGCTCGTTCCGAAGCACGCGGAGAGAGTCTAGAAAGGGATAATGAGTAAACCGTATATCCATGCTATTAGTTCTGCTAAAAAGTTTGGAGGAGTTCCTGAAGATTACTTGGCAATTCATGACTTTATGGATAGCTCTAAGGGAACAATAGCTGATAGCCGCCATAGAGCACTTACACATAATGCGTGGTTTTTATCAGTAATCTTGGAAAAAGTATTCGGTCACAATGTTACAAATAGTAATGGAAGATTGGTAAGTGTTAGAGACATAGGTGAGCAACATATATTAGAAGACTACGGTGGACGTTTTATACCATCTGCTCAAGATTTTCTGCAAGAAATAGAGATTAAAGAGTGGATGGTGCAAGGAAAAGGTGCTCCACCTTCATTTGCAAAGTTAGTACCAAAAGAAAGGAATAGAAGAATATTATGAGTACTTTATCAGAAATTAAGACTATTAAGAAAGAAATCGAGAAACTTAGAAGCGATGCTAAGAAGAAAGTAGAAGAAATTTTCAAGGTTGCTGCGTTAGAACTATTCGTTGAGTACCCAAACTTACAAGAGTTTGGTTGGACTCAGTATACTCCTTATTTTAATGATGGTGATCCATGTACTTTTAGGTCTAGTCATGATAGTCCTTTTATAACCTTTATGAACGGTAATGAGGAAACTGATGAAGACGAAGACGATTACCAAGAAGAGTGGTCAGATTACAAGTACTACGACGGTTATGGAAAAGATAGAAAGTTGAAAACAGGTTTGACCAAAGAGCAAAAAGCTGAACTAAAGACTGGCAACGCTGTCGGTAAATTTCTTGAAAACTTTGACGACGAAGACATGGAAAATCTTTTTGGTGACGGCTATAAGGTGACTGTTACTAAGGACGGAATTGTTGTGGATGATTACGACCATGACTAATCAGGGTCAGGGCCATCTAGAAGGCCACTTGGTCTGGAGCCAAGAAAAACGTGGGGGTGCGAATCCCTCGACCCTGACCAACTATTATGAAAAAGTTAATATATAGTATTTTATTATTTCCGACTTTGTTGCTAGCTGAGATTAAAAGTCAGCCGCCAACTCTTCAGCAGTTAAAAGATGTTGATCTTATGACTGCTAAACCTTTAGTAATTACTAGTAAGGGCGTTTATAGCTGTCCTGATGTTAGTTGGACAATGTATCTAGAAGTTTCTGATAAGAATGGAAAAGGTTTAGCCCCTGTAGGTCAGAAGGCTAGGGTAATAGATAGTGAAGGAAAATATTCATTAATTTGTATTAAGATAGACTGAGGAAATAGTCTCCTAGTCGTCTAATGGAAGGACTCCCCCATAGAAGGGGGCAATACGGGTTCGATTCCCGTCTAGCATAAAACTATTTCCAAGAGGGAAAGATAGACGTAACAGGAGTGATTACCCTGTCGGAACGTTCGTGAAATCCTAAGCCCTCCCGGATTAAAACTATGGCCATATATAATTATAAGTGTCCTATATGCGGCAAGACTGAAGAAAAATTAATCAGATGGGATCAACTGCCTCCTATCTGCGATTGTCACGATGTTGAAATAGAAATGGTTAAAGTACTATCAGTCCCTAGTCCTGCTCAATGGAACTGTGCTAGAGGTAGTCTTTGAACGGGGGTCCGTTGGCATGGCCTTCAGCCTCATAAGCTAGAAGGAATAGCGGGGTCCGAATCCCCCTCCCCGAACCAACCCTGTGCTATACTGTAGTTAGTAGTTCGACCCGCGAAAATTTTGCCTACGTAGTCCAACGGCAGGAGACAACAGTTTTAGGAACTGTACAGTGTAAGTTCGAGTCTTACCGTAGGTACCAAGAAAGGAAACATGGCACCAATTCTAGTAGTTATCGGAGCAGCAATTGTTTGGGAACTTCTTTGTAGATTTGATAGAAAGGTTAGGGAATAGTGGGAATTTTCTTCACAAGCGATCAGCATTTTGGACACGCAAATGTTATTAAATTTTGTAACCGTCCTTTTAAAGATGTTGACGATATGCAGGAAAGACTGATAGAGAACCATAACAGTGTTGTCAGACCGGGCGATCTTGTCTATATGTTAGGGGATATGTTCTGGAGAACTACCAGCCTCGAACGTGCGCTAATGATAAAAATACGGCTAAATGGGCAGCATTATTATATAAATGGCAACCATGAAGAACTGTTTAAAAATAAGTCTTTAAGGGATCAATTTATTTGGATAAAGGAAAGAGAGACTATTCATCCTGCCGGTTACCAATATATAGTTTTGGACCATTTCGCAGGAAAAGTCTGGAATAAAAGCCATTCCGGAAGTTATCAGTTGTATGGTCATTCACACAACGAATTGGATAAGAATCCTGATACCAGTTTATTATCTTGTGACGTAGGAGTTGATAGTTGGGACTATAAGCCGGTTAGCATCGAACAGGTTAAAGAGAAAATGGATAAGAGATTGGCTGCTAGGGAAGCTAGTAGGTTAATCTGTCCAGAGTGTAGCAGGACTTTTTACTCTATTACCCAGACTGATAAACTTTGCGCGGATTGTGGAGTTACTATGAAAAGTGTGTTGGTGCAACAATGAAGGTCACTCAGGTAAAATTAGAATATCTCTTTGATAACATGATATGTTGGTTACCAACTGATGAGTACAGTTTAAAAGTAGGAACTAGACTGTCACTCAAAAATCAACCTAGAGTTTGGACAGTAGTAGAAATTTACAGTACTCAAGACCATTTTGAGATTAACAGAAGATGGAACGTAGGTGGATTATGAGTTATCAAATTCCCTTTAGTGATCGTGGTCAGCTTCAATACGCTAATAGCTACGTTGAAAAGTTCACAGATGGTTTCCGTTGGGTTGATAATCATGAGTTTGACGCTACCTTAACGTTTGAAGGATATTACCGAGGACGGTCAGCCGGTGGGTTCAGGTTTAAAGACAATCTATATACATATTACATGTTTATGACCGACATTGATGATTTGCTCAAAACGAAGGTTATAGACAAAGGTGTAGTATCCGGTAAGTGGACATTTGTCAAGCGTGGAATGAATTACGGTATTAAACTTGTAGCTGAAAAGGAACAATGAGCGACGATTTAAATGAACTACCCGAATGGTTGACTGATAGGCAGCCTGTTAATGATGAAAGAATTCTGGCAATTGATTTGCAGGTAATTTATAATGAAGGACAATTCCCCAATTTTGAGACACCTTTGCAATGGGCCGAAGAAATGCTACGAGCCGCTAATATAATGGTAGAAGGCTATAAGGAATATATTAACAAGTTGAAAGAAAATGGTTAAACTTTATCAAGGTATTCTAAAGAACATAACAGCCGGGGTGCTTGTTGAGGACGACATAATCGTCAAGACGGCACCCATTTTTAACTGGTCTAGGGGGTTTCCCCTTGAAGTCCTGTCGAACTGGCTGTATAATAAAGGTGGAAGGCTTGAGGAGATAAATGGAACCGAAGGTTTACTTTAGTAAAGAATTTTTAGAAATACTTAAGCAGAATACTAAAATTACTCGTTTACCTTCTGTTTTAGAATTGGCTATGCGAAATTTAGAATTTTTTGAAGAAGATGGAAAGAAGATGGTGAGGATCAAATGCAAATAGCAGCTTTTTCTGATACGCATACACAGCATCGCCAAGTGACTATTCCTCTAGCTGACGTTGCCATCTTCGCGGGTGACCTTATGGGTTCCGGTTACCGTCACTCTGAGGTTAAGGACTTTGGTAAATGGTTTTCAGATTTGCCCCATGCTAATAAAATTTTAGTAGTCGGAAACCATGACCGTCTTTTCGAGTCAAATAAGAAGTGGTGCCTAGAACAATTTTCTAAAGATGTTGTATATTTAGAAAATGACCATATTATTATAAACGGGTTAAAGGTCTATGGATCACCTGTTCAGCCGGAATTCTTTGGTTGGGCGTTTAATGTACCTAGAGGAACACAGATTAAAAAGTATTGGGATAATATTCCTGACGATACGGACGTTCTGGTAACTCATGGACCACCTATGGGAATTTTGGATCGTTGTATTCCCGGTGACGGAACAATGACTTATAGCCAATCTGACCATCTGGGTTGTGAAGAACTTAGAAAAGTAGTTGATAGGATTGCGCCTAAGGTTCATATTTTTGGACATATTCACGGATCATATGGTGTAAAAGTTTTACAGCAAGTCAGCGAGAATAGAAAACTAGCTACTGCGTTCCATAACGTGTCGATTTGTAACGAAAAGTATGAAGCAGTTAACCAACCACATGTTATAGAGGGTTAGATGCTGGCGGCAGCTATTATTGTTTACTGCTCGAAAGTTTCTAATAATAACGTAAAACTATATGAACTTCCGCCATCCGTTACCGGTTGCGTATCTCCTCAAATATACGTAAAATGCGATGTATGTTTAAAATATATAATAATTACTAGTACTGAGATAGTAGACTTAATTACAGCGTTTGCAGAAAAACACAAACATATAGAACTTGATCCGAACAAAGGATGGTTAATGGGCGAATTAGTATTTAGTAAAAGTTTTGACACGGCCCTTACGCCATCTATTGATCAAGATACTATTAAACGTTTAGCCAAATACTCTAATTTTAACGTAGATGCCCAAGCTAGATCGGTTAACGGAAATTACGAGTATCGGCTAGTCTGCACAAAATGTAAAGAATACACTATCCAAGATATTAGTTTTCCACAGTGGCTTGCTAGATTAGGTTTTGAGGGAGAGGCTAATCCTGTTAGGGAGTTCTGCAAACAACACGCGCACGGAGTCACTGTGTACGTAGAAGATATAGTTGCCGAGGTTATTAACGGCAGAAAGTTTAGGAATGAATAGTCCTTATTTCAATCTACCCGTTTATGGTGAGACTTTGCCAACTTTTACCCCAGATCAGCAAGATATTTATAATCAGATACTAATGCTTTGCGGTCCTACCTATTACTGCGAACCTCCCTACAAGACTGTAGCAGAGATTAGCAACTATACAGGATCAAAACGAGCATTAGGTATCTGCATGGCTGCCGTCAGTATACTAGAAAAGTTTAATGCAGAACCAGCTAGAAGACAGCACTTACAAAGTCAGATTAAGCTGTATCAGTATAATTTACAGGTAAACGACTTATTAAGTACCAACGGAGATTGGGGGGATTATAAGTGGAAAAGTCACCCTGACGCGGTTATACCGCTAAAACAGATGCAACAAGTAAGCATTCCCGGCGCATTAGGCGGTCTTCCGAAAAAACTTAACAAGATTAATAGATACCTGATAGCATTTATTAGCGAGGCCAGTAATAGTAATGTGGTTAGTCACCAATCTGTTAGTGAGTATCAGGTAAGCCTTATCTGCACTGTGTGTAATGCTACGTTTAGCTATGACGAAGATGCTGAGTCAGACTGGGCAGTAAATAGTGCTAGGGATTTTTGCCACGAACACCGGCATGTTAAAATACAGGTAGAATTAGAAATACCTTCTAACCCGGCAGTCCGGAGAAAGTTCAGGGACGAATGATAGAAACTATCAAATCTATTAACCTTGCCTGTACGACTGGCGGTCATGATAAGGTTTATAACTTATGGGTTAACCGGATTGCAGGTGAGGCGGGTATAGCTCTTAAGTATGAAGTTGTCGCTGAATATGGTAAGCGATTAGGAGTTCTTAAAAAAATTATTAAGGGGAACTATCCGAATGCTCATCAGGCTGTGACAGCTTTTGACGATTTGGTAGATGAAAAGAAGAAGAAAGGCTACGTAGAACCCTTAAAAAACGATATAAAGTACAAGGTATCTATAACGAGTTCTAAGCCTCTTACACCGTTATATATACTTCCTAAGAAAGAAGAATATAAGGTTACTTTCAGGCAGGACAAACCGACTATTACCATACCTCAAGACGAATATTTAAAGTTATTAGCAGGGACGGTTCCGGTGGCTGTTCCTGTGACTGTAGTTAATGGGAGGAAATTTAGAGATGAATGACATGATTGAATCTGAATTCAGAGAGTTTGAAAACTTTATGGATATGGCTAATTACTATCGGACCAAGGCATTCGTATTTGATACGCTTGAATCTGCCCATTGGTATCTGGTCTATACGGCTAATAAAGATATAAGTAATAATGAAAGGGATAGCCGTTTAGAAGCTGCCGGTATTATAGACAAATCTAGAACACAGCTATTAAGAGAATCTCAGGATCGTGCTATCGCCAAACACACTGTAAGAACTATAAAACTACTAGACCCCGTAAACAATACGTATAAAGAAAAATACTAAAAATTATCTGCAATACCATATAACATCCTTCCTGTATATAATAACCCATATAATTGAATAAGGTTGGTTAGGAATCCTTAGAGTTACCTAGGGATTCCTATCAGTCTTTTTATCAGTCATTTAATAACCTTGTCAGGTGTTATTATGCCGGGACTGCTACGATGGCGCTGGCGACTAGGGCGTGGGTCGGTCACACCCCTTGGCAACTAGGGTTGGTTAGGGACTCCTATGATTCTAAAAGACTTAGAGCAACTAATAAACTAGTAGCTTGAGAATAGACTAATAGGATCACTGTCAGTCGATTACCAGAAGGCTATCAGCTTTCATATCCTATTGATTAATGGAGGGTTACCATCCGCTGTCAACATTTCTACATAAAGTTGATTTTCGCCTATTAGTCCACTTGGTTAGTCCACTATCAAATGTTACAAAGCGTAGCAGTAGACTGATAGCAGGATAGTCGAACCTATTAAAAATGGGAATGACTGATAGTAACTGAGCAATTGATAGGCCAATGGTTATTCATTACTGGCGTTATGTTCCTATAGTCAATTATTTTTATTACCGTATCGAATACGCTTTTATCCTTTGCTCGATTAGTGCATTTTCTTGTATACAGGTATAGGGATAATATGCTTTCATTATGTGCGGGAGGAAATTATGAACCGTTTAGGTGTATGCTCCGATTGTCAAAAGTCTGGAATACTGTTGTATGAGGATTTAGGCGCACTATGGCTTACACAACACGAAGATTACGGCAATGGTTTGTGTGTAGGTTCCGATTGTGTGCCAGAAACAACTTACCCGCATACGTGCGAAGTGCCGTATTGCTTCGACTGTGACGTTATCGCAAGCAAACAGTAGGGAGGATATATGCAATTGACAGCACATCCAATAGCCTGCACTTGTGTAGGCTGCATGAGCATGAGACGAACGGCAATTGAGATAGGTCTAGCGCAACCGGGACAAATAGTCCCTGACAGCTACGATGTAACGGGGTACAGCGTCTATATCAGCGGAACCCCTGTTATGCTGCTAGCGTCTATCATGAACAACGATACATTTACTTGGCAGTTTGAATCCCATGTTATTGACTCATGCATTGACGCCAGTAACCCTAACGACATTTAACAACGTTTACTAGCCTATTAAACCCTGATTACGGTCAGGGTTTTTTAGTGACTAATAACCGTTATTAACTATAGTTAATAGTTCTATATAAATCATAGTTAACATAGCTCGGAACATACCTTAGCAATCCGATTGCCAAACTGATAGAATCGACAAACTATCTCAACTATTTTGTTAACTATGATTAATCTCATTACTCCAGTTTTGGAGTTTTCGGTCAATTCTAGGTTGCTCCGAGTGAACAGGTTTTTGTTACATTTTGTTTCATTTGATGAAATAAATCGCTTTATTTGCGGGTTTTCATATCAAAAAAGCTTGTTACATTTTGATAGTCGCTGAAACCCCTATAAACATTGACGATTTACACTACTTTGAAAACGGTTTGTAATCAACAACTTACACACAAATACTGGTAGTTTAGCATATGCCTGTTCTTGGGCCTACAAGGGGGATAGGCGCGCTCCGAGTCATTTTATGAGGCTAGGATACGTCTAAAAACTAGTAAAGTGATTTACCTTGTAAAAGCTTAAAATTACATACCTATTAAGTCTAGTATTCTCATAGAGTTATACACATTCATTGGGTTTTCAGGCAATTTGCGCTCTAAATAGGCGACTGATTTTGTCAATATTGATACGCTGTCTTTAGCTGATCCGAGTACATTATTACAACTATGGCAAAGCAAACCGCGAACGGTATTCGTAGCATGACAGTGATCTACTACCAATCCGTTACGTTTGCCCGGACCCGGAAGCTTGGAGTCATTTGCATGTATGCCGCAAATTGCGCATCTATAGTCTTGTGCTTTGAGCAGCGTATAGTATTCGTCCAATGTAAGGTTGTAATTCTTTTCAAGGTTGTTAGCGAAGTGAGAACAAGTTTTGCACCAATATAGGCCGCTACCATATTGACGATACGTTGTAGGTTTTTGGCATACGTAGCATAGTTTAGAATTTTCGTCCATACTCCATTATACCACAAAAGTTAACCATAGTTAATAACCCCTGTCAGAAAATGGCAGGGGTTTTTACTTGCTATTAATCTGTTTCTATGGTTTAATCGTGTTTGAGGTTCTGCCATGCGATTTATCGTCAAGATTGATTCGACTGGTAAGTTTTGGGTATTGGATGCGCTGAATTGCTATGAACCGATAACCAACACGTCTATGTGCTTAGTATCTGCAAAGTCACTTGCCGATACCATGAATAACCCCAAACATGTTTACCCTTATGGGTGGAATTGAGGAAAAATGGAATTTCTAACACAATTCAAGGCAGCGCGGAGGGTATCAACTCCATTGGTTGCCGTTCGCACGTTTGACGCTAAATCAACCATTGACGGGGTTAGGACGTTATTCGACGCCGATACTCTTCCCCCGTTCATCATTTGGGATTGCGCACAAGGTTTCAAAGTTGCTAATCAGGGAACCAAGAGCGCAACCATTGCTAACGGTATTGTTAGCACGGCAATCCAAGCTTGCAATAGCGCAATCGAAGCAACTATAGACATTAAAGAAGCATTGCGTATTGCTGAATGTTTTAATGGTACGAATAACAATGATCCTATTGTATTCCTGTCAAATCTTCACTTGTTTTGGAGTGAGCGCGAGGTTATACAAGGGGTTTGGAACATTCGGGACACGTATAAGGCGAAGGGTAATATGTTGGTTTTGCTTTGTTCTGCTGGCAGCATCCTGCCAACTGAGTTAACCAACGATATTCTTATCCTTGACGAACCTCTGCCAACGGTGGACGTATTGAAGAAAATCGTATTCGATACGTTTGAATTTGCAGGGGTTACTCCCCCGACTGATACTGTGATCGAAAATGCAGTTAACGCGCTAAATGGCTTGCCGTACTTTCCGGCAGAACAGTCTACGGCTATGTGTCTCACAGCAAACAAGAAAACGAAACTCGGAACGTTGGATATCCACGAACTTTGGGAGAGAAAACGTCAAGTTATCAATCAGACTCCCGGTTTAACTGTTTGGCAGGGTAACGAATCCCTTGACGATATAGGAGGATTAGAGGCTATTAAGACGTATTTGACGCGCGTATGCGAGGGTAAAGGTTCGCCTAACGTGTTTATATTCTTGGATGAAATAGAAAAGGCATTTGCAGGAACAGGGACCGATACCAGTGGAGTAACAACCAAACTTACAGGAGGAATGCTCCAATGGTTGCAGGATAAGAACATACAAGGGGTTATCCTGCTAGGCGTGCCCGGAGCGGGTAAGACGCAAATTGCTAAAGCAATCGGCACGAAGTTTAATAAACCTGTAATAGCTTTTAACCTGTCTTCGATGGAGTCTAGTTTAGTAGGTTCGTCGCAATCGAACCTCCGCCAAGCGCAAGCTACTATCGATGCAGTCGGAGGTGGCAAGGTATTCGCAATTGCGACTAGCAACGGTATGGATGCGTTACCTGCTGAATTACTCGCCAGATTCCAATCTGGCACATTCTTTTTTGACGTTCCAACCAACGAAGAGAAAGAAAGCATATGGAAGATTTACCGAGCGAAGTATAATGTACCCGATAGTGAGCCGTTACCAGACACTACCGGTTGGACTGGTAGAGAGATTAAAGCTTGCGCATTGACAGCGTACAACCTAGGAATAACTCTAGTAGAGGCTAGTCAATACGTTGTCCCTATCACAGACTCGCAGCAAGATAGGATTGAAAACCTCAAGCGCAATAGCTCTGGTAAGTATCTATCAGCATCGAAGACAGGAAAGTACCATTACGAACCTGCTAGCGTGCCTACACACGTTCCGGAACAAGTAACCGGACGGAAGATGCGCGATTAATCATCGAACGAAGTAAAGCGATTTATCTTCGCGGGAATAGGCATCATAATCCCTCTAGACAAAACTAGGGGGATTATGGTTTAATAGGAAAGGATGGAGGTGTACTATTTCAGCTTACAGTGAGAACAAAACAAGTTTCAAGGATACGGCTATACTCTGTGAAGCATTAGCAGAGTTAGGCTATTCGACTGTAGAGGTTCATGAAAAAGCAACGAACCTTTACGGTTATCATGGTGACAAACGTGCAGACCTAGCAAACGTTATTATTCGCCGTTTGCACGTTGGTTCGGCGTCTAATGACATTGGATTCAAACGGAACCTTGATGGGTCATATTCTGCGATTATCTCAGAGTACGACAGTCATAGGCATAATGCCGAATGGATGCGCCAGCTAAAAGAATCGTACGGTAACAAGCTTGTACAGCGTAAGGCGAAGCAACTAGGTCTTCGCGGTTCACCGCAGAAAGTTAACGGTAAGACGGTTTACACTTACGTTAAGGCATAAATGAAAGAGATTAGTTTAACTAGAGGCAAAACCGCGCTAGTAGATGACAGCGATTATATCGTACTGTCTGTATATAAATGGCATGCGCGGTTTTGTCCTAAAAGCAAGAAATTCTATGCTGTACGGATGGCCACAGAAAATGGAAAGCGCATTGTTTACCGCATGCATTGGGCCATTATGGGCCATAAACGAATAGATCATAAAGACGGCAACGGGCTAAATAATCAGCGTTACAATCTTCGGCCAGCAAATACATTACAAAACAATCGGAATAGAGCTAAAGGTATTGGAAAGTATTCTAGCCAATACAAGGGAGTAAGTTTGCATGCATGCGGTAAATGGTCGGCGCAAATATCCTTGCACAATAAGCAAAGATACCTAGGTCTTTTTGTGCTTGAAATTGACGCTGCAAAACGGTATGATCAAGAGGCTACTAAAGAGTTTGGAGAGTTTGCAAAGCTAAACTTTCCAGAAATGGAGAATATCATGGCGAAAATTGTTAAAATCACGGTAGACGAAAACGGAGATTTTACAGTCGATTTAAACGGGTTTAAAGGCCGTGGATGCGATGCCATCATTAAGGCATTCGGGGAAGAATCGACCATAACCAAAGAAACACACAAGCGGGAGTATGGCGAAAACGAACGTGCAACCAACGTGCAGGTAACAGGACGGTGAGCTATGGACCATGTAACCCTAACAGTCGATTCAAACGGGGATATTAAATTCCTAGTATCCCCGTTGTCAGAGGGTTTTCTAGACTCTGATAGTACCGTTAAACGTGCATCGCACGTCGAACCTTGGAATCCCTTTATCCGTTGCGTATTCCATACGCTTAGACTGTTTGGGGATACTGGCAGGGTAGCGGATTGGTCTAGACGTTGGTCTATCGACTGGCGAGTTAACCTCTCCCCTGTCAATGGTCCTATCCTTCCGATAACCTTTACTAACCGTGCTACTGCAATCGAATTTGAGGTTAAATGGCTAGAGGATAATTTTCTTGCCTAACCTCATGCGGTAATGGTTTAATAGCAATGGCGATACATCGCCCAAAGGATGCGATATGAATGTAGCTGAAAAAACCGTTAATAAGTCTTCAATTGTCGAAACAACGGTATTCCTCCGGATTAGCTATGGAATACCGGGCAATACTCGCCGTGTCAGTTCGTCTCAAGTAGACGTTAAGTCAAACGAAGACGCATTGCCCAACGTTGACTTTGAAGCTTTGAGCGAAGATGAAAAGACAATTGCCAAAGAGAAGGCAAAGCGTATGCTCAAAGTCTCTAAAGAATTGCTTGAATCCCCCGAGCTAGAGGCTATCAAGAAAGCAGATGGCATTATGCGAACCTACATTTACAAGCAATGCCTTCCCTATACGGATATGGGAGTTATGATTCTCCCTTTGGGTCAAGACGGTTGGTTCGCGCAATCGGTCAACGATAGGTTAGAAGCATATGCCGATGAACGGAAAGAATTAGTATCGGCATGTGTCGCTAATTACCCCGAGCGTATCAAGGATGCAGAGAAGCAACTTTCACCGCTTGGACTGTTTAATCAGTCCGATTACTTGTCAAAAGAGGAATTTGCAGCAAAGTTTTCGTTTAGCTGGCGCATGTTCTCTTTCGCCGTTCCGGAAAATCTTAAGAAAATCGGCAAATTTGCAGAAGAATCTGCCAAACTTGAGGAAACGTTCAAAGTAGCTGCAACGGAGATTACAGTTTTGATGCGCGAATCCCTGCATGGGTTAATGTCTCACCTTAAAGACGTTTTGACGCCTACTGAAGACGGAAAGAAAAAGCGGATTTTCGATAGTGCTGTCACTAACATTCAGGAGTTTCTTGACACGTTTTCGGCACGTAACATCACGAATGACGAGGAACTTAACACGTTGGTGGAACAGGCTAAAGCATTAATCAATCCGGGAGTGTATGCTGATAAACTTCGCAAGGATGACTCATTCCGTGCCGATATACTAGCAGGGGTCGATAACCTGTCTAGTGATCTAGCAAAGTTGGTTGAAATAGTTCCCGGTAGAAAGTTTAGAGACGAATAGATTAAACAATTAATAAGAATCCCCCTAGGTTTAAATAGCCTAGGGGGATTTTCTTTTGTAGACGGCTCAGGGGCATCCCACGACCTCCCGCAACGCTCAGGGGCATCCCACGACCTCCCGCAACGCTCAGGGGCATCCCACGCCCTCCCGCAACGCTCAGCCGCATCGCAACCCCTCCAGC
>Ga0210394_10001960_pt1 | contig 30237 bp, 24 predicted proteins | sample IncBWC12MmetaG_FD_160121 | JGI IMG/M metagenome (GOLD analysis project Ga0210394, IMG submission 160121) | Forest soil microbial communities from Barre Woods Harvard Forest LTER site, Petersham, Massachusetts, United States - Inc-BW-C-12-M | ecosystem: Environmental > Terrestrial > Soil >... | reverse complement strand
CAAGACTCTAGAAGATGAGAAAAACGTGCTTGAGAAGAAAACAGCAGATCAAACGGCTTATATATATGTTTCTGAGTTGCTCGACTATATCCGCAGCGGACGGTACGCGGTAAGTCCTCGGGCCATCGCCAATGCACTCGCAGGACTGCCGACGATGGGCTGGCGCCAGTCGCACCTTCGCTGCTCCCGCATGCCCTATGGGGAACCCAGACTGCAATACCAGGTCTTGCAAGCAATAGTTAAAATCTGGAAGCGCCGTCAGGGAGAATCAGTGGAGTACTTGGTCGCGTTCTTCAAAGAGCAGCTCACCAGACTCCCCAAGAAGCTCGGATATACAAGGGACTTCCTACTGGAGAATTGGCACGACATGAAATTAGCGATAGAGGAGTGTGCGAAGAAGTACGGCGCGGACGGGGAGACTCCATACGCACTGGCTTTTACCTTTATGAAGATCGCAACCAAGCAAAAGACGACCTTGGAACGACTCCTGGCTCAGCAAGAGAAATTGAACGTTCAGCATGCGGCGAAGGACTTTCGATTGTGATCGCAATAGTCACAAGAGACTAAATACGTGCGTGTTTACAAGTTCTTGAATTCGACCTTCGCGCTGAAGAGCCTTTCAGAGAAAAGGCTTAAAATATCCACGCTCGATGATTTGAATGACCCATTCGAGCTGATTCCGTATGACCTTTCAAATCGAACCCACCGTATAGCCGTGCAGATGACGAGAGAAACGATGTCCCGCGGGCACGGCATGCTTTGTTTCAGCGCAGACTGGCGTGACCCCGTCCTCTGGGCCCACTACGCCGACAAGCACAGGGGTGTCTGCATCGGCTTTGAAATTCGCGATGAGGTGGCCAAAAAGGTCGCGTACGTCTCTGAACGGTTGCCTTTCCCCGAAAGTCCCGAGATGAAGGACTCAGAGGCGATGCTCTTTACGAAGTACGCGAACTGGGCCTACGAAGAGGAAATCAGGGTCTTCGCCGAGCTTAACGATCAAGAGAATCGTCTGTACTTTCGCGAGTTCGATGAAACTTTTTACCCGGTGTGCGTAATTGCGGGAGCGAGATGCGAGCTGGCAAAGTCAGAAATCGAGAAAGCGCTAGGGGACCTTGCCGCAACTGTCAGGCTCGTAAAAGCGCGCGCCGGCTTCGGAAAGTTCGAGATCGTCGAGGATCTACGCGGATTCCGACGGTAAAACCAGCCTTAATTCCGCTTATCGATGGGGGCAGACACTTAATTCTCCGATTTTCACCAGACAGTCGAGAACTTGACTCGCATGCTATAATTAAGTTTCGCGGTCGAGCCGTGCGCTTACCATCGCCAGCGCGCGAACCCTAAAATCCCTGCCCGCCAGCCCAGAAGCCGCCGTTTCGAACGGCTCACCAATTTTTCGCCTCGAACTTCAATCTTCTGACTCTCAAGTCAGCTCTTTTCAATCCCTTGCGCACACTTCTGCACCAATCTTGTGCAAGTGCTGACTTAACCAGCCTCCTTTCAATTGCTTCCGCACACTTTGGAAAACACCCGGGTGACTATCCGACGAGGATAGTCGGCCTGACAGCCTTAAGTCCGGGGCCAGTGCGTGGTAACCTCGCGCGGAGCTTTTGGACCGTCTTTCTGCCACCGGACCGGTGGGCGAGGTCATAACGCCATGCATTGGAAGACACTGAGTGACATGTTCATTTTGGGGATTCCGGTCGCGGAGAAAATTCTCCGTCCGATCGTGGTGTACGTTTTTCTGATCGTGGGACTGCGCCTAGCGGGAAAGCGGGAACTGGCGCAACTGAATCCGTTTGACCTCATCGTGTTGCTGACGATTTCCAACACGGTGCAGAACGCCATCATCGGTGACGACAACAGCGTCACGGGAGGCCTCATCGGCGCGGCCACGCTGCTCGCAGTGAATTACCTGGTGGTGCGGTTCCTCTATAAACATACCGGCATCGATCGCATCGTCGAGGGTGACGAGACGGTGCTGGTCGATAACTGCTGCGTGCAGGAGGACAAGCTGAAAAAGGAATTGTTGACGCGGCACCAACTGGAAGCGGCGGCGCACAAGCAAGGATTTGGCAGTCTGGACGAAGTCGAGCGGGCTGTTCTGGAGCCGGGCGGCACGATTTCATTTTTCGCGAAAAAGCCGGAGCCGGATGAGTCGCGTCATCGGGAGCTATTGGGTCGGCTGGATCAGATGATGCAGGAGATTGAGAAGTTGCGCGTGCGCGGGACGCCGCCGGGGGCGAATGCGTGAAAAGGGGCGGACGGCGCGAGGTTTTGCCGCGGTCGCACGGCCATAAGAAGAACAGCAGATCCCCCGGTTTCAGGGTCCCGTGGACCCCACCGGGGTCCCGAAACCGGACCTCACCGCCGGTCCCGCCAGGGGCGGGACCGGGTTCGGGATGACAGCGCTACGGCAAAAGCCCTGAGCTAGAACCGGAAAACAAATGCCTCAGGTCCCCCGACCAAAGGCGTCGGGAAGACCTGAGCTACAGCAAAAACCCTGAGCTAAAGCTCGATTCTATTGCGATGCGGTATTCACCGACCTGACCCTTCGACGGGCTCAGGGCAAGAGGCCGGTGCTCCCGCCGCCAAACGACAGCAGATCCCTCACCGCCGTTCGCCACAGACAGGCGACCGGGTTCGGGATGACAGTGTGCAGGGGCGGGCACGTCTTCCCTCGCGATGGAAACTGTACGTCAGACCAGTAGATTTCGCCGGGAAGCATTCCGTATTCTGTAGCCAACGGGTTCCCAGCCCGCCGATTTGGAGACAGACGATGGCCGAGAGTGCCGCTCTTGCCGATTTTAAGCAGGGCATGCGACTACTGCGCGACGGGAAGCCACACGACGCGCTGGTCCATTTTCGCAAGGCTGCTGAACTGGAAGAGAAAAACCCCTACTACATGTCGTTTACCGGACTGGCGCTCGCTCGGGCCGAGAAAAAATGGATTCCGGCGCTGAAGCTTTGCGAGACGGCCGTGAGCCTGAAGCGCAATGAGGTGCAACTGCACCTGAACCTGGCGCAAGTCTATATTTACGCCGGAAGGCGCGACGAAGCGCTAATGACACTCGATCGAGCGGCGGCATCGTTCGGACGCCATGCCGGCATCCAACGCGCACGCCTGAAACTGGGGCGACGCCGTTCTCCGGTCCTAAGCCTTCTCAGCCGTGAAAATGTGGTGAATAAGCAGCTGGGCGTGTGGCGGCATCGCTTAGCCGAGTGGGCCCAAGGCTCACGCTTCCCGCTGCTCCGTTCGTCTTGACAATAAGCAAGCTGCCGAAAACCCTCAGGTTTCCCGCGACACCGGCTGGACGACCCCGCACAACCATCCGGGGCGGGCCTGAGCTACAGCAAAACCCACATGATTTATTCACCTGGCGTGAAGGCCGGTGCTCCCACCGGAACCGCCGGGGCGAACGGGTGATGCGCGATTGGCCTCGCACGCGCCAATCGGGAGATTGGCGTTCCCAGGTAACGGCCTCAGGTCCCCCGACCAAAGGCATCGGGAAGACCTGAGCTACAGCAGAGAACCCTCGCAGGAAACTAGTTAGTGAGGCCTTCGACGATAGTTTCGCCGGCGGGGGCGAAGAGGGCGCGGAATTCTTTTTCGGTGCGCTCTTTTCCGCCGGGGAAAACGAGCATGGACAGGTCGAGGAACTTGCCGGGATGAAAATCGTTGCCGGGCTGGATCATGGAAGGACTTGGCCGTGCAATGACAAGAAACGGACTCAGGGAAGTAGAACAGCTTAAGGGTCTACGTTTAGCGTTGCGGTCCGCGAGTCGCTGTAGCTTCCGGAGATGTTCACGGACGTCGAAGTGTTGACCGAGTTGGTGGTAACCGCAAACGCGCCACTTGTCGCTCCTGGCGGAATCGTCACAGTGGTCGGTACAAACTGTCTGCGCGTGCTAGCCACATGGACTTGCCCGATGGCGAAGTCATGAGGATAAAGTGCGCCGCCGGCGTCGATGGTAATCCTGGAAATTTCGGCAGCATCATCGTAGAGACCGATAAAGATCGCGGAACCGTCGGCAACACCAGAACCATTGCCGCTGAAGGGAACACAGCCGAGAAGTGTGTTCGTGGAGCTATAGGCGCACACCGTGGCTGTGAATGGGCCCGCCTCGTCAGCCATGACGTTAAAACCCATGCCTCGTTGCGGGGTGTTCAGCGTCAGGGTGAGCGGCCCATTGCCCGCCCAATTACCCAATGCGTCGTAATTTCCGCCAACCCACAGCAGCGGAGCTGCAGCAACGAAATTGCCGCTCCAGCAATTGGCCCTAGCCGGACAGTTAGTGATGATCATGGTGGAAAGCCCATTGGCTGTCGTAATGGCGACGGTCGATTCAGACAGTCCTGTTATGGGAACGACGGTCCCTGAAGGAAGGGACGTAAACGACGGGCCGAGGTCGGCCCATGTGACTGAGCCGTCCTGCGGCAAACCGGTCGTCGCAGTCACGGTCTGGATGCCTGTAGAGACGGGGTCATCGGCCGAGAGGGTGACCACAACGCCGCCAACGGGGGCTGCGCCATTCAGCGTTGCTGTGCCAGTCGAGGAAGCGCCGCCAGTGACTGAGGCTGGATTCAAGGAAATCGCCGAGAGTACGGGAGGATCGATGCTTAGGCTGGCCGACCGCGTCATGACGTAGCTGCCGGTGACACTTACGACGGTACTGTTGTTTACGGCGCTCGTACTCACCGGGAACGTAGCACCAGTGGCTCCTGCCGGCACAGTTATGCTGGTCGGCACTATCTGTCTCTGTGTGCTGGCCACCTGGACTTGCCCGATGGCGAAGTCATGAAGATAAAGTGCGCCGCCGGCGTCGATGGTAATCCTGGAAATTTCGGCAGCATCATCGTAGAGACCGATAAAGATCGCGGAACCGTCGGCAACACCAGAACCATTGCCGCTGAAGGGAACGCAGCCGAGAAGTGTGTTTGTGGAGCTATAGGCGCACACCGTGGCTGTGAATGGGCCCGCCTCGTCAGCCATGATCTGGAATCCAAGGCCACGTTGGGGACTGTTGAAACTGATTGTCAACGGTCCGTTGGGGGCCCACCAACCGGTCGATCCTTCGTAGGTCCCGCTGATCCAGAGGAGACCCGCGCCCTCGGCGAAGTTTCCCCACCAGCCGCAATTTTGCCCTGCAGCGCAGTTCGTGAGGGTTTCCATGGGCAAACCGGTGGCGGTCGACAGTGTCATGCTCAGACTAGGTAGGCCGGTGACGGGCATAAGGGAGCCGGAGGGCATAGAGAAAAAGGCTGGACCCAGGTTGGTCCAGTCGATTGAGCCGTCCTGCGGGAGGTCCACCGGGGAATGTACGCCCTGGATGCCGGCAACAATTGGACTGACGCCAGACAGCGCGACCACGGCGCCGCCCGGAGGGGCCGGACCCGTCAGGATCGCAGTGCCGGCTGAGGCGTTGCCGCCAGTCACAGAATTCGGGTTCAAAGAAATCATCGAGAGTACGGGAGAATTGATGGTGAGAGTGGCTGACTTGGAGCCGTTATAGTTTCCTGAGATGGCTGCCGAAGTTGTCGCTCCCACCGCGCTGGTGCTCACCATGAACGTGCCGGTCGTCGATCCCGCTCCGACCGTCACGCTGGCCGGCACAGTGGCAGCAGCGCTATTGCTTGACAGGGTCACCGCGGCTCCGCCCGCAGGCGCTGGACTTGTCAGGGTGACCGTTCCAGTAGAGGAGCTGCCACCAGTCACAGAACTAGGATTCAAAGAAATGACCGAGATACAGCCGTCAGGCTTCCTGAGATGCTTGTCGGAGTCGTGGCTCTCACCACGATCGTAGTCACTTTCAATGTCCCGGTCGTCGATCCCGCTCCGACCGTCATGCTGACCTTTCTCATAGTTCGAGCCTTCGTCAGAGTTGTGCCTCTCACCGCACTCGTAGTCACTTTCAATGTCCCGGTCATCGATCCCGCTCCGACCGTCATGCTGGCCTTTCTCGTAGTTCGAGCCCTCGTACGTGCCGTTGGTCACCGAGAGGGCTTGCGTAGTAAGCACGTTCTGCCCCGCGCCCGCCCACGCATGGTCCACCGCAGATGCCAGTAAGAATGCCGACAAAGCTACGAGAAAGAATCGCGTTCTAAAAGGCCACATCGGAGCGCCTCAGCTATCCCAGGAGATCTCGCACACCGTTATTCTGGCTCGGACGGTGCGCTAAGGCGATGAACCGTCCGGCCTGTTTTAACAGTACGAAGGTTCCTCTAGCTGGGCGCGGCCGGTTGAGCCGGCAGGAATTATCGGAAAGTGCCTAACGAACCCAGAGGGGTTCGAACTGATCCGCTGGCCACCCATCCACAGGTTTGACCGGCTAGGGTACGTCTCCTAGAATGAAATTTGGCAGGTAGCGAGCCGGACGAAAACCATGTTTGAAAATCTTACAGACAAGCTGCAGCGCGTATTCAAGAACCTGCGCGGCCAGGGGAAGCTAACGGACGAGCACCTGGACGCGGCGCTCGCGGGCATTCGCGAAGCCCTGCTCGACGGCGACGTGAACGTGGGCGTGGCCGACGATCTGCTGGCGCAGATTCGCGCCAAGGCAGTGGGCTCGGAAGTCATGCTGCAACTCTCGCCCGATCAGCAAGTGCTGAAGATCGTACGCGACGAATTGCTGACGCTGCTGGGCAAGCATGCCAAGCCGCTATTTGGTTCGCGGCCGCCGTCGGTGTGGCTGATCGTCGGCCTGCAAGGCTCGGGCAAGACCACGACGACCGGCAAGCTGGCCAAATGGCTGGCCGCGCACGGGCACCGGCCGCTGGTGGTTTCAACCGACGTGTACCGGCCGGCGGCGCGCGAACAATTGGCGCAGGTGGCCAAAGCCGCCGGAGTGGCCTTGTGGCCGGCGACGGGCACGGACAAGCCGCTGGAAATTGTGCGCGGGGCGGTGCGCGAGGCCAAGCTATCGGCTTCGGACGTGGTGCTGGTGGACACGGCAGGGCGGCTGCACATCGACGACGGCTTGATGAACGAACTGGGCTATCTGAAGAAAGAGCTGCAGCCGGCGGAGATTCTGTTCATCGCGGACGCGATGATCGGACAGGACGCGGTGCGGTCGGCGGGAGAGTTCCACAAACGGCTGGGGTTGACGGGCGTGGTGCTGACCAAGCTGGACGGAGACGCGCGCGGCGGCGCGGCGCTATCGATCGGGAAAGTGACCGGGGCGCCGGTGAAATTCGTGGGCGTGGGTGAAAAGTACGACGCGCTGGAGGCGTTCTATCCGGAGCGTATCGTTTCGCGCGTGCTGGGCATGGGCGACATGTTGACGCTGATCGAGCGGGCCCAGGATTCGTTCGATCACAAGAAGGCCGCGGAGCTGGAACGCAAGCTGCGGCGCAGCGAATTCACGCTGGGAGATTTCCGCGACCAACTTCAGCAGGTGCGCAAGATGGGTCCGCTGGAGCAAGTGATCGGCATGCTGCCGAAGATCGGTCCGCTGGCGAATTTGCCGAAGGACACGCAGGTAGACGAATCGCGGCTCAAGCACACTGAGGCCATCATCAATTCGATGACGGCGGCCGAGCGCGACGACCATAGCGTGATCGACGGCAAGCGGCGTAAACGCATCGCGCGCGGCAGCGGAACTTCGGTGCAGGAAGTAAACCAGGTGCTGAAGCAATATCTGCAGATGCGCACCATGATGAAGCAGTACGGAGCGCTGGCCGCGGCGGGACGGCTGAAGGGCCTGAGCAAGATGAAAGACGTGCTGAAGGGCGGCGAGGCCGGCGGAGAAACTGAGACTACGAAATGAGTCAGTGCAGTAACAAGACGTCAGCGGCTAAAGCCGCGTTAATCTTGCGGATTTATGTCGCGGCTGAAGCCGCGACCCACAAAGACTGTGTGCTTTCAAACGAGCCTTGAAATGAGCGCGACGGCAGCAGCGGCGAAGCCAGTGGCGGACGGCAAGCGCCGGTGCGGATGGCCGCGCAGCGAGCTGATGCTGCGTTATCACGACGAAGAATGGGGCGTGCCGCTGCGCGATGACCGGAAACTTTTCGAGTTTCTGGTGCTGGACGCGGCGCAGGCGGGACTGAGCTGGGAGATCATTCTGCGCAAACGCGAGGGTTACCGCGCAGCGTTTGACAATTTCGACGCGGAAAAAGTGGCGCGGTACGACGCGCGCCGCGTGCAACGGCTGCTGGCCGATCCGGGGATCATCCGCAACCGGCTGAAGATCGCATCGGCCATTACCAATGCGCGGGCGTTTCTGCAGGTGCGGGAGGAGTGCGGCAGCTTCGCCAGTTATATCTGGCAGTTCGTGGGCGGGCGACCGCTGGTGAATCACCGGCGGTCGCTCAAGGCGGTGCCGGCGCGCACGAAGGAATCGGATGCGATGAGCAAGGCGCTGCGGGCACGCGGGTTTCGTTTTGTGGGCTCGACGATCTGCTACGCGTTCATGCAGGCGGCCGGGATGGTGAACGACCACACGGTGGGGTGCTTCCGGCACGCGCCGCTGGCGCGGAAGATGCGAGGCTGGAGGATTGGCGGGTCTTGATTTCTAAGCGGGCGTGCACGCGCAGCTCGGGCCCGTTTTTAAAGCGGGCTGCAACCCGCACCCGTGATAGAATGGCGAGTCTAATTTGCTTCCTGGGGGGTACGTGGAGTGTTAACGATTCGTCTCGCGCGATTCGGCAAGAAGAAGATGCCAAGCTACCGCGTGGTGGTGACCGACAAGCGCCGCCCGCGCAACGGCCGGTTCGTGGAAGTGGTGGGAACCTACAACCCGCTGAGAAAGCCAGCCGAGATCAAGCTGGACGCCGAGCGCATCAAGTACTGGATCGGCTGCGGCGCGCAGCCCAGCGATACGGTGCGCAGCTTCCTACGCAACCAAAAAATCACCTGAAGCTTCTTAATTTGTAAGGGCTCATCGGCACTCTGGAAGCAGGAGTTCGGGCCAGCCTGCCATTTGCCGCCCTCGGATGGTGTTCCATGAAGGAGCTCGTCGAGGATATAGCTAAAGCGCTGGTGGATCATCCAGAAGCAGTTCAGGTACGCGCCGTCGAAGGAGAGCAGGTGACCGTTCTGGAGTTGAGAGTAGATCCCGTGGATCTCGGCAAAGTAATCGGCCGACAGGGGCGGACGGCAAAGTCCATCCGCACCATCCTGGGCGCGGCGGGAATGAAAGTGAAGAAGCGATTCACGCTGGAAATCCTCGAGTAGCAGAGCGGTGCCGCCCGAATCTTTCGCTGCGCTGACGCTGGCGCGTGTGCTGCGCCCGTGGGGACTGCGCGGCGAAGTCGCGGCGGAAATTCTGACCGATTTTCCAGAACGATTGGCCTCGCGGGCAGAAGTGTGGCTGGCCGACGGGAGCGGCGCCCAGCGGAGAGCGTCTATTGTCGCGTGCCGATTGCCCGCCAGAGCGCGCGGGCGCGGCGGACAGGCAATCCTTCAATTTGCCGGCGTCTCGAGCGTCAACGAGGCTGAAAAACTGCGCGGCCTGGAGATTCAGGTGCCGTTCAGCGAGCGGGTCGCGCTGCCAGCGGGCCGTTACTACATTTCCGATCTGGTCGGGTGCGAGGTGTGGGAAGAGGACGCCACCGCGCGACTTGGCACAGTGCGCGAAGTTCAGTCGCTTGCGGAAGCCGGCGAGACGGCGGCTGAAGCGTGGGTGTTGAGCGTCGAAACGGCGCAGGGCGAACTGCTGGTCCCTCTCGCTGCCGAGATTTGCACGCGCGTGGACATTGCCACGCGACGGATTGACGTGCGATTGCCGAAGGGTTTGCGCGAAATCAATCGATGAGACAGGCCGGGGGCCGAATGCGCGAGATGGGAGTGCGCTGCGCGCGGCGCTGGCGGCGCGCCTAGATGCAATGGAAGCCGTGCGTTACGAGTGATTTGACGGCTTGGGGCGGGCTGCAACCTAACCACTACATGTAGACAACAGCGACACATGGATCCAAACATTTTGTGGTTCCGCGACGCTTTTTCCTTGACAACGTTTCGAGTGCATCGCTATATTGCGCCCTCAGATTCGGGTAGACCGTGGAGCAACGTTGCAACTCTCAATCCACCCCGGCCATGAGACGCAGCGAAACCACGAAGCCAGCCCGGGTTCCAAGGCAACGCCCAGGAGCAAGCTAAAGATAGCCGGCGCCCGGAAACATCGGGCCGAATAGTCAGCCATTCATCAGGCAGCGGAGTTGCCTGGGGATGGCATGCTTTTGGCTTTTCAAATTGGGGATTCGGACCGTTCGTAAGACAGCGAGGCGGTGGCTTGCCGGAGAATCGAGCGACCGCTGGGAGTAGTAGAATAAAGGGGTGCCCCGTTCGGGGAACCCCTACTGCGCGGAGGCAACATGGCTCACACCAAGATGGCCCTGAACGAAAAGACGCTCTCGAAATCAGCGGTGAAAACGGAAACGCATCCCGGCAGGGGATTGCAGTTCCGGCGATATTTTGCCGACGGGCGAGTCTCGCCCTTTGATGCCGTGACGTGGCAGCGGCGTACGGCGCAGATCGGCAACGAAAAGGGCCAGGTGATCTTCCGCCAGGAAAATGTGGAGGTGCCAGAAAACTGGTCGCAGACGGCCACGAACATCGTGGCCTCGAAGTATTTTCACGGCAAACCGGACACGCCAGAGCGGGAAACCTCCGTGCGGCAACTCATCGGCCGCGTAGTGAACACCATCGTCGGCTGGGGCGAGAGCGGCAGCTATTTCGGATCGCCGGAATCGCGCGACGCGTTTCGCGACGACCTGGCGCACCTGCTGGTGGAGCAGAAGATGGCCTTCAATTCTCCGGTGTGGTTTAACGTGGGCGTGCAGCCGAAGCCGCAGTGCTCGGCCTGCTTCATCAATTCGGTGCAGGACACCATGGGCTCGATCATGGACCTGGCCAAGACCGAGGGCATGCTGTTCAAGTGGGGCTCGGGAACGGGCACGAATTTTTCGACGCTGCGCGGCAGCCATGAGACGCTTTCCGGCGGCGGCATCGCCTCCGGGCCGGTCAGCTTCATGAAGGGCTTCGACGCGTTTGCGGGCGTCATCAAGAGCGGCGGAAAGACGCGGCGCGCGGCCAAGATGGTCATCCTGAACGCGGACCATCCGGACATTGTCGAGTTCATCGAGAGCAAGCGGAAGGAAGAGCGCAAAGCCCATGTGCTTATCGAGCAGGGCTACAACAGCTCGATTGACGGGGAGGCCTACAGCTCGGTTTTCTTTCAGAACGCGAATCATTCGGTGCGCGTGACCGACGAATTCATGCAAGCCGCCGAAGAGGATCGCGACTGGTGGACGCGCAACGTGGCCGACGGCTCGCCGGCCGACAAACTGCGGGCGCGCGACCTGCTGCAGCGCATGGCCGATTCGGCCTGGCATTGCGGCGATCCGGGTATGCAGTACGACACCACAGTGAATCGCTGGCACACCTGCAAGACCACGGGGCGCATCAACGCTTCGAATCCGTGCTCGGAATACATGTTCCTGGACGACACGGCGTGCAACCTGGCGTCGCTAAATCTGATGAAGTTCCTAGGGACCAACGGCGTTTTCGATGCGGAAGGGTTTCGCAAGGCCGTGGACGTTACCATCACCGCGCAGGAAATCCTCGTAGACAACGCCGGTTATCCCACGCCGAAGATCGCCGAGAACTCGCACAATTTCCGCCCGCTGGGCCTGGGCTATGCCAATCTCGGCGCGCTGCTGATGTCGCTGGCGCTACCGTACGATTCCGCCGGGGGCCGGGACATGGCGGCGGCCGTTACGGCTTTGATGTGCGGCGAGGCCTATGCGCAGTCGGCGCGTATCGCCGAGCAATTGGGGCCCTTCCCGGCATTTCCCACGAACCGCGGACCGATGCTGGACGTGATGCGAATGCATCGCGATTCACTGCGTCCCATTCAGGCGGAGAACGTGCAGCCAGCGCTTCTCACTGCGGCGCGCAAGGCCTGGGACGACGCGGTCACGCTCGGCGAAAAGCACGGGTACAAGAATTCGCAAGCCACCGTGCTCGCTCCGACAGGCACCATCGGCTTCATGATGGATTGCGACACCACGGGCATCGAACCGGACCTGGCGCTGGTGAAGCACAAGAAGCTGGTCGGCGGCGGCGTCATGAAAATCGTCAATAACACCGTGCCACAGGCCTTGATGAGTCTGAACTACTCGCCGGAGCAGGCCTCGCAGATCGTTTCGCACATCGACCAGGCCGGTTCCATCGATGGCGCGCCCTTCTTGAAACCTGAGCACTTGCCGATTTTCGATTGCTCGCTGGCGTCCGGCGCGGGAGGCCGCTCGATTGCCTGGCGCGGTCACCTGTTGATGATGGCAGCGACGCAGCCGTTCCTTTCCGGGGCCATCAGCAAGACCATCAACATGCCCGAAGAATCCACGGTTGAAGACATCATGCAGTCCTACATCGAGTCCTGGAAGATGGGGCTCAAGTCCGTGGCCATCTACCGCGACAATTCCAAGGGCAGCCAGCCGCTTTCCGCCGCCGGAGCCAAGAAGGAAACGGAAGCCAAGGTTGAGGTCTCGCCCGCAGCGCAACAGCGGGAAATGTTTCCGAGCCGCAAGAAGCTGCCGAGCGAGCGCCAGTCCATCACCCATAAGTTTTCCGTGGGCGGCCACGAAGGCTACATCACCGTCGGCATGTACGAGGACGGCAATCCCGGCGAGATCTTCATCAAGATGGCCAAGGAAGGCTCGACGCTTTCCGGGTTCATGGACGGCTTCGCGCTTTCCGTTTCCATCGGCTTGCAGTACGGCGTGCCGCTGAAGGCCCTGGTGGATAAATTTGTGAACACGCGCTTTGAGCCCTCCGGCTATACCGGACACAAGGAGATTCCCTACGCCAAGTCGGTCCTCGACTACATCGGTCGATGGCTGGGCGGGAAATTCATTTCCGCAGATTACCTGACGCAGAGCCCCGTGGCCAATGGCGACACTGCCGCGGCTGCTGCTAGTGCGGTTTCGCCTGTTGCCGCCGAGCAGAGCGATTCATCGTCGCGCTCGCGCTCGCAACAGGATGGCGCGCCGACCTGCGCCGATTGCGGGATGCTGATGACGCCGAACGGTGGCTGCTACAAGTGCGAGAATTGCGGCGGTACCTCGGGCTGCAGTTGAACTCAAACCGCTACGGGGAGCAACAATATGAACGAAGAAACGAGAATACAACGCGTGCTCGATTTTGCGAGAGATGAAATAGTTCGCTTGAATCCCTACCGTGCCCTTGAATATCTCCGTAGCATCACTTCAGAGGTCGATGACCGGCAAGGGACGCCAATCTCGGCGGAGTACCAACTACTTCTTGCCGACGCTTACGCCGCTCAAGGCGACCCGGGAGCGGAGGCCTATTTCGAAGAGGCTCTCCATCGGGCCTGCAACCTCTCTGACCGCGATGCCGCCTTGGAGATGAGGGCACACGACGACTTTGCCAAGTTCTTGGCCTCTGTCGAGCATCGGCGATCCGCGGCCCGGCTGCATAATGAATCAGCGAAGAATTTAGCTATCAAGCTCGGTCGCTCGGAGGATGCGGCGCGGCTTCAGTTGCGCATTCTTAAACTCGACCTGGAGTCAGATGACGATGTCCGACTTTCCAATTTTCAACAACTCCGAAAAGCCGGCAAGGAGCTTGGTTCTAGCTACCAACGACAACTGGCCGCATGGTTTCAGTACTCCGGCGAGCACCAGGAAGGAAGTCGGGGCAGGGTGGCTGCGCGAAATGCTGATCGCGCATCGATTCAGTATTTTCGCCATCTGTTGAGCTCCATCACCTAGAGCCCATGGCGGCGCGAGTCAACCCCTACGTCAAGCGAATCGCCTCTCTCGTCGATGAGCAGGATACGAATCGTGCGATTCAGGTTTTTGTAAAGCGTAAGCGCTCTCCCCAACAATCACTGGACGCTTTGGCCCGCAGCCTTGGTGTCACGGCAATAGTCGAAGAGCGTCTGCCTTTTGAGGGCGGCCTTTTTGAATTGGAGGGTGGAAAGTTACTCATCAAGCTAAACAGTCTTAGTTCAGTCGCTCGTAGAAGATTTACCCTGGCCCATGAGATCGCCCACCTCCTCCTTGGAACAGTCCCTGCCTTCCGTAAGGCCCACGGAAGTGATGTCGCTCTTGAAAGTGCATGTGACTCAGTTGCGGCTGAACTACTGATGCCCTCTGAAGAAGGGCTTGAGTTCGTCCGTCAATTGGGGGCGCCGGCTCCGGAAAAGTTGCAGGTAGTTGCATCGAAATATTCTGTTTCTTTGCAGGCCGCAGCCATTCGGGTACACAGTGACTTCAAGCTCTGGAAATGCTGCGTAGGTTTCTGGGAGCTCGATCCCGACATCAAGACAAGGTGGTTCGTCGGAAAGCGCCGATGGGATCGCGTTGAACCGGATTCCTATTCATTCGAGTTGGCCGTTTCAGCGACTAGGGCCGTCAAGTCGACTGAGCTGTGGCAAACCGGACCGTATTCGGATCCAGTTTCGCTGAACCTCTTACACCTTGGGAATGATCGCGTTCTGGGATTGGTCGACTCTGCAAGATGACGAGGGTGATACCATCCTGGCGCAGGCATGCTGACACTGCGCCAACTGATTCCGCCGTTGACCGCGCGTACCGCGGCGAGCGAAACCGTCCGGGCGTGGGACTACAAGCAGAAGAAGAGCCTTCTGATTGCTTTTCTGCACGCCGATTGCGTGGTCTGCCAGGCCTTTGCGGCGCGCGTGGCGTCACGCGCCAGCGAACTTGTCGAACGCGATTCGGTAGCACTTCTGGTTTCGCTGGAACCACCGCGATGGGGCATCACTCCATCATCACAGATCGTTCTGGCGTCAGACACGGCGGGGCATTCAGCGCAGGAGTACCTGGGGACCGACTCGTTCGGCCCGATGGGACTGGCGCGGGTGGGACTCTTCGTTACGGATCGCTATGGGGAGCTATTTGCACAGTGGGAGGCTCGCGATGCGGACGGATTGCCACCCTTAGCCGAACCCCTCAAATGGTTGACTTATACCGACCTACGTTGCGGCTAGGAGAACTAACTCTGGCAGCAAAAAATTAGGGGCCCATCGTCCCTGGGCCCCTAGTCACTGCTAAACCTAAATTTTGTTCCTTCCTTTTACCAACCACCCCGGGAAAACAGTTGAACAAGTAAATGCAAGCGCCGTGCCACGGATGCTGTGGATGTGCATTAATGTATAAGACGCTTATTTTCAATGGGATAAGAAGTCCGGTAGTGGCTTCCTGCATGGCTCCAGCGCAAAGCACCTATGGTTTTTCACATAAGCATTCGTCCAGTCATATTATCTTTCGCAGATTACCTCACGCGCCAACAGCGGAACGCACGGCAGCGGCAATTCGTTCGGCCCAGAGGGCGACGTCTTCAGCGCGTTCCGCCTCCACCATGACGCGAGCCTTCGGCTCGGTGCCGGAATAGCGCAGGACAATGCGGCCGGAGTCAGCCAAGGCCCGATTGGCCTCGTTCAGGGCGCGAGAGACTTCGGCAATCTCTTCGAGCGGAGGCTTTGAGCGGACGTCTATGTTGATGATGGTCTGGGGGTAGACCTTCAGATCGCTGACAAGATCATCCAGCGGCCCGCGCAGGGCGACGAGCGAAGCGATCTTGACTGCGGTGAGCAGGCCATCGCCGGTGGTGGCGTCGTCGAGGAAGATGATGTGGCCCGATTGCTCACCGCCAAGATTGGCCTTGCTGCGCAGCATCTCCTCGAGAACGTAGCGATCGCCGACGGGCATGCGCGCCAGCGTGAGGCCTTCCGCAGCGAGCAGGCGCTCCAGAGCAAGGTTGGCCATGGTGGTGCCGATAATGCGCGTCCCTTTCAGCCGGCCGGTGGAGCGGAGATAGCGCGCGAGCAGAAGCAGCACGCCGTCGCCGTCGATAACCCGGCCAGAGGCACTGACGAACATGGCTCGATCGGCGTCGCCGTCGAATGCAACACCGAGAGCGGCGTTCTGCTCAAGGACCTTGCGACGAAGACTTTCCGGATAAAGCGAGCCGCAGCCGGCGTTGATATTGCGGCCGTCGGGCTGATTGTGAATGGCGGTGACGGCTGCTCCGAGCGATTGAAACAACTCTGGGCCGAGAGAGCTGGCGGCGCCATTGGCACAGTCCAGCACGATCTTGAGTCCAGCCAGATCGGCGCCGGGGAGGATGCAACCGCGCAAGAAAGCCAGATACTCCTCGTCCAATTTGCGATCGGCGACGAGCGGCTGGGCGGGGGATAGGGGTTCGCCATTACGGTGGCGCAGGATTTCGATTTCCAGCTGCTCTTCGGTCTCATCCGGAAACTTCATGCCCGAACCGGCAAACAGTTTCACACCATTATCGTGGTAAGGATTGTGAGAGGCGGAAATAACCACGCCGGCCGAAAAAGCATCCTTGCGTACCAAACAGGCCACGCCAGGCGTGCTGATAATTCCGGCCGAAACAGCTGAAACGCCCTCTTGCTTGAGCCCCGCCGCGATCTGACCAGCGATGTGCGGGCCGGATTCGCGGGTATCCATGCCGATTAACACGCGCGGCGACGGATTTTGCCGACGCAGATAGCCACCTAGGCTTCGCCCGACCGAGAAGAGAGTGTGGTCATCGAGGGGATGCCGGCCGGGAATTCCGCGAATGCCGTCGGTTCCGAAGAGTTCTCTGGGCATGATGTGTGCGCGCCAGGCGCTGCGCCAGCACTGTGCCGCCCGGACAGCGTAATCTTAGCAGGGGCGCAAGCGTGACGCTATTTGGGTTGCTCGACGGGTGCTGAAGCGGGCACCAAAGCGATATTAATTTGCGATGGCGTGATGGCCAGGATTTCGCCGCCGGTCGGAACGCGGACCCTGTACGGCGCGAGCTTCACGATCTGGTTGCCGGCGTGCGACTGGCTGCAGTCTGCGCTGACGCTCAGCTCGCCGGGCTCAATGCGCCGTAGTTGGGCCAGACGGCCGCGAACCCGGAGCAGAACTGACGCGGGAACCTCACCCGCCACCCGTAGACCGGCGGGAACGTTTAACAGCAGCAACGGGGCATTATAGCCGGCCTCCACCACGGGTTCGGAATTGAACGCCACCCACATGCCGGTGGCGATGATCAAGGCACTAATCTTCAGACCAATATGATTCAGGAAGACTCGCCGCAGGAGACGCATCATTCCACCCGATCCGCCACGCGCGCGCCGGAAGCCAGTGAGCTTAGATCGGACGTGACGCCGAACCGGCGGAACAGGCTGGCCAGACGCTCGGTGAGCTGACCAACCGTGAGGCCAAACTCCATGGCTCCTCCGACGGCCAGCGATATGGCCCCGGTCTGCTCGGAGACCAGGACGACTACGGCATCGCTTTCTTCGGTGAGTCCCATCGCGGCGCGATGACGCGTTCCCACTTGCGTTGAGATCGCGGGATTGAGCGAGAGAGGGAGAAAGCAGGCCGCCCCGGCGATGCGGGTTCCCTGGATGATGACGGCGCCATCGTGCAGCGGCGAGCCGGGCCGGAAAATCGCCAGCAGCAGGTCATAGCTGAGATGGGCGTCGAGGGGGATGCCGCTCTCGATGTAAGTGTGCAGACCGACCTCGCGTTCAAATACGATCAGCGCGCCGATGCGATTGGAGGAGAGGTATTCGGCAGCCAGCACCACGTCGTCGAAAACCGCGCCGCTGGGGCTGCCCAGGAAGCGACTGAGAGTAAGATTGCGGCCAAGGCGCGCCAAGGTCCGGCGAATCTCGGCCTGGTAGAGCACGATCAGCGCGATGATCACGTACGGGGCCGCCGCAGCCATGAGCGACTCGACCATCTCGAGGCGGGCCCATCGCGCGATTTCGTAAGAGCTGGTTACCAGCAGAATAACAGCCGCAGCCTGCACGGCGCGGGCTCCGTGCAACAGGCGAAGGAAATAATAAACGCCGGCGGTAACTATGAGGATATCGACGACTGAGCGCAGAGTCAGTTGCGAGAACAGTTCGATCAGAGAGTCGGCGAGTCCCATGACTTCCTCGCTACGGTAACGCATCCGGGCAATCGGCGGCAAGCCGCGCAGATGCGAGAAGAGCACCTCGCCGGGCCAACATCCTACGAGCGAATTTGCCGGAGTAACGCAGTAAGATCCGTCGCTTGCTGGAACAGTCGAATGGCCGCGATTCCAGAGGCGCCTGCTTGAATACAGGCTGCGGCATTTTGCGTAGTGATTCCCCCGATGGCCATCACCGGAACGGAAACCACGCCGCAGACCTGGGCGAGTTTCAGCAACCCTTGAGGCGCGCCGAAGGCTTGCTTCGACGGCGTAGCAAACACCGGCCCGAAGAAAATGTAGTCCGCGCCATCGGCGGCAGCCTGAGCGGCACCTTCGAGGGAATGACACGACGCGCCGACCAGGAGATCGGCGCAGATGGTCCTGGCACTCGCTTTGCTGGTGACCTGATCGCGCCAGCGCACCACCTCGCTGATGGGCAGCGAATTCTCTCCGGTGTGCACTCCCGAAGCTCGCGCGGCCCAAGCTACGTCCAGACGATCATTGACCAGAATGCGCGTCGCCGTCTGCGCATTGGCCGCGGCACTGGCTGCGGCGATGGCTTTCGTTGTGAGCTCGAAGAGCGAGCGCGTATCAAGATCCTTTTCGCGCAATTGAATCCAGTCCACGCCGGCGCGCGCCACCTCTTCGATGCGACCGAGGATCGCCGCGAGGCGATCGGCGTCTGTGGGCGAGGAGAGCGCGCTGCGGTCGGTTACGTAACAGAGGATCGGTTTCTTCATGGCGATGAGACTGCGGTCCGCATCGAGCGCAGCGCCCCGGGGACCGATCGATTCAGGCGTTGGGCGCCTCGGTTGGCGCGGGCTTCATACGCAGGAGCATTCGCACCGAGTCAACGGCAAGTAAAATGTCCAGCGCGCCTAGGCCGGTAATCGCGCCCCGCACCGATGGGTGGAGCAGAAAGGGCCGAAGGGCGGGATAGTGACCGAGGAAATAGTTCGACTCCCAGATGTCCAGCCAAGGCAAAACCAGCAGCACGGTGCCCAGCTCAAACAGGATGATCAGCCAGAGTACGTGGCGCAGTCGATGCATCAGGACGACGCAATCGGCGATCCCGCGCGATCCACGTTTTCACACGGAACTGGGGGCCGCGGAAGCCGCAAGCCCAGAATATCGCCACACAAATTTGCCGGAACGGCGCTACCGATTTCCGCCGAGCGCCGCCAGCCGCTCGGCCACGTCGCGGTAATCAATATTCGTCCCGTAGACTTGTGAGAAGCTCTTATGGGCAGCCTCGGTGTCGCCAGCCTTTTCCTGGGATATGCCCAAGTCATAGCGCAAGGCCAACACGGTTTCCGGATCCAAACCGGGAACCTGGAGCGCACGTTCATACCAGCGCACGGCGATGGACGGCTGGCCTTTATCCATGAAGGCAAGCGCCAGTAGAGTGTAACACTGCATCGCGTAGCGGAAAGCATAGCCTTGCTGATGAGTGTTGGCTACCTTTTGGAACTCGCTAATCGCTTCCTCCATCAGTCCCATTTCACGGTAAGCGATGCCCAGGTTGTAGTGGGTCTCGGGATCTTCCTTTTCCGTAGTTTCACCGAGGTCGGCGCGAAATTCGTCGAACAAGTCGCCCAGCGGCCCGCGATCTTCCCGAGCCTTAGCCGGCGGCTCGGCGTCCTTACGCGAAGCCTCCGTGGGCGGGAGAGACGGCACGGCGGCTGGCGGAGGCAAGATGGCACCGAGTTCCGCCGAAATCGAACGGACGAAGTTGTCGACGTTCTCGGGCGACCCTTTGGTGGAACGGCTGGCGCCCGCGCTACCGAGCGCGAATTCGTATTCTGCAAACAACTCCTCCGCACTTGGCTCGGCGGAACCAGGGACAGGCAGTTCAGCCTGTTCAGCAGAGATTGCAGGCGGCAAGGCGGAGGCCACGATTTCTTCTTCGGCAGCTTCAGCTTCAACGGGAGCAGAGACGGCGGTTTCGCCCTGTTGGCCTGAGAGGGCGGCCCATTCTTCGGAAAGATCCACCTCGTGGACCACCGAATCCGGGGATGCGTCCGAGGTGAGGCCATCTTGGGCGAACTCAATACTCGGTTCAGGCTGCAGTTTGGCATCTACAACCGGAATCTCGAATTCCATGGGGCTGGGCGGCACGGCAGGCGCTGGATTGTCCGCCAGCGCGCCCGGCACCGGAGACGCAGCAACCACAGGGGGCGCTGACGGGCCAAGGGCAACCGGAGGCCCAGGCGACGCCTCTTGCGGAGCGGGAACTGCCTGTTGTGATGGCGCCGTCGCTGTGCGCTCGAACCGGCGGCGTAAATCGGCAAAGCGATCCGCAGTTGCCATGTCGCCGCACTGGCTATAGAGCTGCTCGAGGCGCGAAGCCAATTCCACCGCTCGGGTGTCATCGTTCAGACCCAGGCTGAGATCCAGGAGACGCTCCAGAGCAGCCGTATGATCCGGAACGCGCTGCAGGACGACCTCGAGCAGATCCACAGCTTTTTGAGTGAGGCCGTAGCTCGAGTAGAGGTCCACATCGGTAATTGCCTGGCCGACAAACGTCTGAGTCTCTTCATCGAGATTCAGTTCGGGAACTGGCGGAACAGACGGCGGCGCTCCTGGTTCTGTCAGCGGCGCCACTGTGAAATCCGGCGCAGGAGGCGCGGCAGGCGCAGCGGGCGTTCCAGCCAGCCCTTGCCGGGCCTGCAGGCGCTCCTGCTTGCGGCGCACCGCTTCATTTTCAGGCTCGCGTTCGAGGAACTGAGTGTAGGTCTGAAGCGCGGGCTCAAGTTCGCCAGCTGCTTCATAAGCTTCGGCCAGATGGATCAGCGCATCCGGCAGACGAAAAGAATCGCTGGTGTGGCGGAACAGATCCACCAGCAGCTCACGGGGCTCGACGCGCCCGGGTAGCGCTTCCGCGATGCGGCCGAGCAGATCGGACAAATGCTCGTGATCGCCGCCCTCGAGTACGGCAGCGCGGATGAGCTGTAGCAAAGCCAAGGCGCGCTCAGGCTCGTTTCTCTGCAGCATCGCTTCGGCCACGTGCTGCACCATGGCGTACTGTTTGGGCTCGCGGGCAAAAATTCTCTCGGCCAGGGCCGTGGCGCGTGGAGTTTCTCCCGCATCGAGATAAAGGTCCACCAGCAGGCTGGACGGCTCGCCGCCGGCATCCACACAGGGCAGGGATTCCAGCATGCTCACCGCGTCGCTGTGCTTGCCGGTGGCGACCAGTGCCCGCGCCCGCAGAGCCAAGGTGGACTCATCGGCTGGGTCGATCTTCAAGGCGCGGTCGGCGAACTGGATGGCCTCGGCATTGTCGCCGCGACGGAGAAGTTGCTGGGCAGCCGTACGCAGCGCCGCTACGGCATCGGATTTTTGCCCACTGGCCAAGAGTAGTTCGGCAAGACGCGCTTGCACGCGCGCATTGTCGGGTTCCGCGTCCAAGAGCTTGCGGAGCAGCCCTACTGCCTGCGCCGGACGGTTGGCGCGCTGGTGCATGTCAGCCATCTGCAGATAAATGGGACGGGCTTCGCTCATCACCCCCTGCTGGACGTACAGGTCGGCCAGCCGCTCGATGGGGCGCATCTCTTCCGGCGCGAGTTTGGTGATCTTTTTGTAGATAGCGACGGCTTTGGTCAGAAAGCCATCCGCAAGATAGATTTGCGCCAGGCGCTCAAAATACTCAAGGGCCTGAAAGGTCTCGCCCTGGCGGACGAAGAGGTCGCCCACGGTCATCAGCGTGACTTGGTCTTTCGGCTCGTGTTTCAGAATGACCAGATATTCCGCGACGGCTTGGGGGATCTTCCCCTGATGGAGATACTTTTGAGCAGCTTCCACGTGCTTGGCTTTTTGATATGCCATCAGCGATGCTTTTCGTTCCTCCGCCAGGAAGGGAACCCGAAGGTCCAGAGCCCGGCCACCCAGTCCGGACGGCTCCGTTTCCGCGAACCAAAGCGCGGAAATTCGACCAAAATTTACGCTAACACGGGGTCTGAGGGCCGTCAACGAAACGCCACCGGGCGTGTTCGCGCCAGTCATCATGGCCGAAAAGCGCTCCCCTGACGGCCCGAAACCCGGTCTGGACTTTAGGCTGGATCGAACACGGCGCCAGCTTGATCAAGCGGCAAAGGCTGCTGTGTGGCACCAGCCGCCCAGCAACAAGCCTCGCGAACCGGCGCGAAAGAGTAACGGTGCTGCGGAGAGGGACCATGGGTTTGAAGAGCCGCCAAGTGCCCGGGGGTGCCGTAGCCCTTGTTGGAGGCCAAGCCGTATTGCGGGTACTCGTGATCGAAGGCACGCATCAGCGCATCGCGATCGACCTTGGCCAGAATGGAGGCGGCAGCAATAGACACCGAGCGCGCGTCTCCTTTTATCAGAGGCTTCTGCTCAATGAGCAGATCGAGGCGGAGCGCGTCAATCAACAGAAAATCGGGCTGCACAGAAAGGCGAGTCACAGCTTCGGACATGGCGCGCCGACTGGCCTGATAGATATTCCAGGCGTCGATCGAGCGCGCATCCACCTGGGCTACGTACCAAGCCAAGGCGTGTTCGCGGATGCGTTCGGCCAGAATTCCGCGGCGGGCGGCGGTGAGCTTCTTCGAATCATCAAGACCGACAATACGGCGCTGAGGATTGAGAATAACCGCGGCGGCGAAGACCGGACCGAACAGCGCCCCCCTGCCGGCCTCATCGAGTCCGGCAATACGCTGCCAGCCGCGTTGACGCGCTTCGCGCTCGAAACGCGAGGAGCAAAGCCGCGATTTGCGCGCCGACTCAGATCGTGGCATCGGTGCAAATTCTAGCGCGACGGCACGTAACAGGGGAGGCGAAAAAAGCGAAAAGTTGGAAATCGGGCCAGCGATTAAGATTTGGATTCGGTGGCGGCAATCGCATCGGCCGGGATGCTTGGCAGTTCGACGCGCTCGACACGCTTGATGCGCGCCGACTTGCCTTTGAGGCCGCGCAGGTAATAGAGCTTGGCGCGCCGCACGCGGCCCTGGTGCAGCACTTCGATGGAGCTGATCGAAGGCGACTGTACGGGAAAGATTCTCTCCACGCCGATGCCGAAACTGACGCGCCGGACGGTGAAGGTTGCGCCGGCAAACTGCCCGCGCTTGCTGATGACCACGCCCTCAAAAGGCTGGATGCGTTCCTTCTCGCCCTCGGCTTCCTTCAAACGTACGTGAACGCGAATCGTATCGCCGGGACGGAACGCGGGGATGTCTTGGCGCACTTGGCCCTGGCGGACTTTGTCGATGGTCGTACTCATGATGGATCACCCGGGCAGACCCGCTTCCGTGGGGCCAAGCCACTAGAGACAATGGCAGATTATAGCCAAAAACCAGAGGGGCTGCCTACTGTAAAAGTATGGGGTCGCCGTGGCGTAACCGGAGGGGGCGGGACTGTGCAGGCTGTGATACGATTTCGACGGCCTTACGACAACAACAAGTACTCGCCGGTCCCAGTTTTTCGGACGGCTTCGAGGCTTCGCCATCCCTCGCGATATCGACAGCTTCATTTCTCGCTCATCAGCCCGGCGGCCTTCACGGGCTCGCACGCTTATCGCGATGGCCGTCCTCCTGGGGCTGCTGCTGTGGGCCGTCAGCGTCGCCGCCAATTTCATCATCGAGTACAGCTGGTGGAAAGAGATCGGCCAGGATTCGACCTGGATTAGCATGCTTTTGTACAGCATCACCCCAGACGCCGTCGGCACGGTGCTTGCTTTCATCGTACTTTGGCTGGCTCATTCTCGTGGCCTGCACTTCGCCGGGATTAGGCCGAAGGATTTTCCGCTCTACTCCCGGCTCGTCCCAGCGGCCTTGGGCATCGTGGCGATATTTGTTCCCGCGGCTGCCATCGACGAGTGGGCGGTGATGCGATTCTGGGGATCGCGCGGCGTGACGCTGCCACCCAACGTCTGGAGAGATCAGGTTTTCTCCCATGACTTGGGCTTTTACTTTTTCACTCTGCCCTTTTATTCCCAGGTTCTTACGTTCGTCTTCGTACTCGCCGTACTTTGCGCCCTTCTCTTCTGGGCGACGGCCCGAGGGTGGCAATTGTGGCTGCGGGGCGGAACGTTTAGAGATTTCGATCGCGGCTTCGAAGCCTTGCGGCTGCCCGGGGCGACGCGAACCGGCTTCGCGCGCGTCATCGGAATCATCCTGCTGCTTGGACTGGCGGCGTGGGTTTTTCTAGGCAACTACGATCTGGTCTATGGTTCACACGCCTTCATGACCGGAGCCGATTACGTCGACGAAAAAGTCACACTTCCTTTGCGATGGCTATTCATTGTAGCGATTTTGGCGGCGGTGCCGCTGGCCTGGACTTCGCGGTATAGACAGGCCATCGCCCTGATCGGTGGCGCTTTTGCTTTGCAACTGGGCGTGCCGGGCGTCGTTCGCGCCGTTTATGTACGGCCGAACGAAATCTCCATCGAGCGACCGTACATTGACCGGCACATCGAGGCGACCACGACGGCCTTTGGCCTGGATCGCAACGCCGCCGAACGTTCTTTCAGCGCTTCCGCGGAGCAGACGGTTGATACCGTTCAGGACGCAACTCTGCTGGATAACGTTCGCCTCTGGGACCTCCGCGCATACAACGCGACGATTACTCAAATTCAGGCGCTTCGCCCCTACTATACGTTTCCCAACACGGATGTGGACCGTTACTTTCCCAACGGCCACATCAAGCAGGTGCTGCTCTCGCCACGCGAAATGGACGTAAATCAGCTATCCGCGGAGGCACAACAGAGCTGGATCAATCCGGACTTCATCTACACGCACGGCTTTGGCGTGGTTGTCTCCGAGGTCAACCGCACAACGTCCGACGGACTGCCGGTCTTGCTTATAGAAAACGCGCCGCCAGAAATCAAGGCTCCCGGTTTTCAGCTTACGCGACCGGAGATTTACTACGGCGAGAGCACGCAAGACCCGGTATTTGTGCACACCGCCCGGGAGGAATTCGATTATCCGTCGGGAGACCAGAACAAATATTCCGCGTATCAGGGAAGCGGAGGGTTCCCTATTGGATCTTTCCTGGTGAAGGCTGCGGCCGCGATATCGCAGGGCGAGCCGAGCATCATCTTTACGGGTTATCTCACCGGCCAAAGCCGCATGATGATCTATCGCAAGGTGCAGGATCGATTGTCGCATCTCGCCGACTTCCTGCAATGGGACCCGGATCCGTATCTGGTGATTACCGACGACGGCCGCTTGGTCTGGATGGTCGATGGCTATACGACTTCTCTCTCGCATCCCTACTCGGCGACGATCGCGGTCAACGGCTTGGACGACGGCGTCAACTATATTCGTAACGCTGTAAAGGCTACGGTGGACGCGTATACCGGGAAAATAACTCTCTATGTATTCGATCCCGACGATCCCATCATCCAGGCGTACGAAACGCTGTTTCCGAAACTGTTCCAGCCGGCGTCGGCGATGCCTCCGGATCTGCGCCGGCACGTCCGTTACCCCGAACTCCTATTTCGCACTCAGGCCGAGGCTTACCGCGTCTATCACATGCACGACCCGCAAGTCTTCTACAACAAGGAAGACCTGTGGGAGATTGCCAATAGCCTAGCCAACCAATCCGGCCAGCGGACGCCGATGCAGCCCACGTATGTCGTAGCAACATTGCCGGGAGAAAAGACTCCGGAGTTCCTGCTGATTTTGCCCTTCACTCCACGCGGCAAGGATAATTTGATTGGATGGATGGCCGCTCGCTGCGACGGCGATCGACTCGGCCAATTGGTCTACTTCCAATTATCGAAACAACAACTGATGTACGGTCCGATGCAAATCGAATCGCGCATCGATCAGGATCAGAATATCTCCAAGGACCTCAGCCTGTGGAACCAGCAGGGCTCTCACGTCTTGCGCGGTAATATCATCGCGCTGCCAGTCAGCGGCGGCTTCCTGTACGTCGAAGCGATTTACATTCAGGCCACCGAGGCCCGAATGCCGCAGCTCAAGAAAGTTGTGCTGGCCATCGGCGACCGGCTGATTTACCGGGATACATTCGAGCAAGCGCTGGCGGAATTGACCGGCGGCCAGGCGCTCGCGCCTGCGACCGTCACGACCTCGGCTCCGAAGCCTGCCGCGCCGGCCGCCAGCCAGCCGGATGCGGCTGCGCTTGCGGAGCGTTTGACCCACCTGCGCGAACAGGCTGAGCAGCTCGCCAAGGATTTGGAGAAGCTCGAAAACGACACCCGAAAGAAGTGACGCACGGCGTCTCGCCGAGGGACGACTCAAAACATATATTTGAGGCCCAATTGCAAGAGTCGAGGCGGGGCCGCGTTTACGATTTGGCCGAAGAGCTTGCTGTCAATGTCGCCATTCACGGCGACGGGCCCGAAGAATTGAGCGTGATTAAAGACATTGAAACTTTCGATTCGAAACTGCAGCGCCTTTGTTTCCGATAGGCGCACATCTCTGAACAGAGTGAGGTCGGTGTTGAACATGCCCGGCCCGTGGAAACTCCGCCGGGAAGCCGTGCCTGGTGTACCTAGCGCATTGGGAGCAAACAACGAAATGTTGAAATACTGGCCATTCGCCGGATGCGCATTGAGGTTGAGCGGCCCGGGCGTGTAGTCCGGCAGATCAAGACTCTTGTTGTTCACTCCGTTGGGGATACTGCCCTGCAGCGAATTATCGCCATCGGAGGAGAGAGTCACCGGAAAACCGGTGCTGACACGGGTGATTCCTGAAATCGTCCATCCCTCCAGCAAGGACTTCCAGCGGTGCGTGACACGTTCCAGCGGAAGCTTGTATTCGTAGCTGGTCACCAGAGCGTGCGTCAGATCCCAGGCCGAGAGCGCATGCGTCGCCGCAAGGTTAAACGGATTCGCCGGATCCGAAATGCTGGAAGCCTGATCGATGGATTTAGAGTATGTATATCCAATCAGAAAGGTGAGCCCTTTTCCGGATCGCCGCAGGGTCGCCTGAAACGAATTGTAGTTGGAATTGCCGGCGGTGGCATCGTAATCATCATTGGCGAAATTTGACCCCAACGGTCCGCGAGTGCCGTTGATGATCTGGCCGCTGGCGGTGATGTAGGTCTGATCCTCTCCGAACGGCCCGCAGGTGGGCGTGCCAGGCTTCACAGCGCTGGGCTGGCTCAGCGCCAGGCAAAGGGCGGGATTGCCAGGGTTGGCCGAATACACCAGCAGCAGGTGATGGGCCTGTGAACCCACGTAGCTAAGACTCAGCACAGTGTTGATGCCGAGACCCCGCTCGATCGAAAGAAAGTAATTCTCGCTGTAGGGGTAGGTGTTGTTCGGTGGCGGGGCCGTCATTCCGGCCTGCGGAAGAAATGGCGAAAAATCGATATTGGTGATGGGATTTTGCCGGGTAATGCCATAGGGGGGAACCGTGAGCGGAAATGGATTGACATGGACCGATCCGTCCGCGGCAGAGCGAAATGGTTCGGCAAACAGCGGCGGGGCTGGGCTGGTGTAACTCAGACCATAAGGGGGTTGGGGCTCATCAATGGCAAGAGTGTTCCCTTCGATTACAGAAGTGTAGATTCCGTAGCCGGCGCGGATGCTCGTTTTCCCCGGTCCGCCTAGTAGCCTGCCTAGGATTCCCGTGCTGATGTCGGGCGCATACGCCACACCCAACCGCGGCGAAAAACGGTTCTGCTGAGGCACCAGCGTATTCGGAACTCCCGCGTCACCCGGATAGACCAGGCCGGTGGGAGCCGTCGTGAACACTTTGGATTGCTCTCCCACGATAAAGGTAGGAACCTGGTTATATTTCTCCGACCAGTACTGCATCAGTTCCCAGCGAAGTCCGAAGTTCAGCGTCAGATTAGGTCGGATGCGCCAGCTATCCTGACCAAAACCTGCAACGTACTTGTGACGCGCGTAGTAATTCTTCGAATCGGCCTGATTGTAGTTCGTTGGCGTTCCCAGCAGAAAATCCGCAAAATCCGAACCGGTCTCCGAACCGGTGAAAAGAAACGACCCATTGAACGTGGCGTCCGGGTTGACGTTGACCTGCTCCACACTGCCCTGAAAACCAGTCATGAGCGTGTGATTTCCCACAACCTTGGAAAGGTTATCTATCACCGAATAGGTATTGTTCGCCTGCGTCAGATTGGTGATGGGCAATCCCATAAGAAAGGACTTGAAGCGCACGTTTTCAATGCCCTCGATCTGCGGGGCCAGCGGATTGATGCCCGTCGATCCCGGGCCGGTTACAAATCCCTGCGAAGCCAGGCTCGGACCAACGCCGCCGACAGGCTGGCCCACGACATTGGCATTCCGCATGAAACTCACGTGCAGTTCATTCACGGTGGTAGATCCGAATGCCTTGGTATCCCCGAGAGAGAGCAGTTGGGCGCGCCCAAAGGTCAAGGCATTGAATCCGGGCACCGTCGCGCCTCCCTGTCCCGTGGGATAAGGATTGTCCACGTTATAGTCATCAAAATAGTAGTACCCGGACAATTGCCCCCAATGCTGCGTGTTGTCGTCGACGCGGAAACTTGTCTTGTCATCTCGCACGATCTTTGCTTCCGAGCCGGTGGAAAAAGTGGAACTGCCTACGTTGGGAGCGGGGATGTACTGCAACAGATTCTTGGCCGGTGCCGACCACGCACTCTGCGGAATAATATTTCCCGGGAAAACGCTGGAATAAGGCTCGCCGTCGGTAACGGTATAGCCCAGCCTCTGCGAGAGCAAGTCGGCGAGATACGGGCCACTCACGCTACCAGTGAGCGGCTGGTCGCTGAGATTTCCTGTGCGGTCGGCGAGCGATGGAACATTGATGTTTCCCGTATCGATTCCCTGATCCGTTCTGGTTCCCTGGTAGTCGCCGAAGAAGAAGACCTTGTTCTTCACAATCGGTCCGCCCACGGTCACTCCAAACTGGTTTTGCCGGAATGTGGCTCGCTGCGGCGAAAAGGCGCTTCGAGCATCCAATGCGGTATTCCGGAAGAACTCAAAGCCGCTGCCGTGCAACTGATTCGTCCCCGACTTCGTTGCCACATTGACCACGCCGCCACTGTAATTCCCATATTGCGCGTCGAAGTTGTTGATCAAGACGCGGAACTCGGCGATGGAATCCAGATTGGGCACGATCGACGTGCCGCCGTTCATCAATTCCTTTACATCACCGCCGTTAATCATGAAGCCGTTGGCGTCTTCTCGCTGGCCACTGATGGATTGATTGCCGGCGTTCGACCCGCCGGACGGAGCAATGGCGACTGTAACCCCCGCCATCACAATGGAGTCAGGCTGCTGCGTAGTCATAGGTACGATTCCCGGCTGCAGCGGCAGAAGATCCGTGAAACTGCGTCCGTTCAGGCCGAGTGCAACCATTTGGGGACCTGCAATGACCCCGCCCAACTCGGTGCTGGCGGTTTCCACATGGATGGCAGTATCGGAAACCGTGATTTCCTCCGACTGTGCGCCTACCTCCAAGTTCACGTCCGCCAGAAGCTTCGTGCCGACGTCTATCACCAAATCTGTGCGCTTATAGGGCTTGAAACCATCGGCCGCAACTTGTAGTTCGTAGCGTCCAACGGGAACAGCCGGGAAGGCGTAAACGCCGTCGCCGTTCGTGTTCACGGTCTGAGTGACCGAAGTATCCACGTTGCGCAGGACGACGGCAGTGTTCTGAATGACCCCGCCGCTAGTGTCTTTCACAGTTCCGGAGACGCTGCCGCCGCTGTCGGCCCAGGTGATGACCGCGAAACACCCAACGATTAAGAGCAGCCGTAGCAGGTGAATACGAACCGCCCCGGTTTGAACTTCCACGCTGCACCTTTCCACGAAATCCATTTTTCAGGCGCTCCATAACGTCTCAACCAGGGGATAGCCCACTCTTCTTGTGCGCGGCGTCACACCCGCATTGAAGATGATGGGGCACTCGAAGGCATGGCCCGCGTAAAATGACCGTAAAGGTTTCTTAACGCGGGCTTAATCTCAAGCGGCCCGTGGAGGCGAGCCGCTTTTAGAACAGCGATGCGCTAGAATGACGGCCGCACGTTTCGAGTGAATCCAGCCGATGAATTTCTACCCAATAGGTCGCGTTCTCATCGGCAGCGAACGCCATGGCTGACCCAAGAGAGCATTGGAACAAGATGTACACTACGAACTCACCGGACCGAGTCAGTTGGTTCCGTCCCCATTTGGACATTTCTCTTTCTCTGATCGAACGGGCAGCTGGCGGGCGCTCGGTCGCGATTGTTGATGTCGGGGGCGGCGCATCGACCCTGGTGGATGATCTTCTGGCCCGAGGATATCAAGACATCACGGTCCTTGATATTTCACACGCCGCAATCGATCTTGCCAAGCAACGGTTGAAGGCGCAGGCCGGCCGTGTCC